>Ga0160437_1001190_pt1 | contig 12085 bp, 11 predicted proteins | sample HID1975I_E0MG_FD_108227 | JGI IMG/M metagenome (GOLD analysis project Ga0160437, IMG submission 108227) | Enriched soil microbial communities from UW Madison campus, WI, USA - HID1975I_E0 MG | ecosystem: Environmental > Terrestrial > Soil > Unclassified | place: USA: Madison, Wisconsin... | reverse complement strand
TTAAGGAACCACGCATCTTAGCTATTCCCACAGGTTAGTTTCATCATTGTTATCGGTAATTTCCCGCTCGCGACAGGCAATTTATAATGTGCTTTGCAAGCCTGGTTATCGTCTAAACTAATACTGAGATCCCCTTCATCCGGTGCACCAGTAATAAAGAGTTGCCCACCGTCACCTACAAAGAACATTCTGTCGCTATCTATCAGGCTTGCTTGCGAACCAAAGGGAATAACTTTGCCTCTCTGGCTCACGGTAAAGAGCACTTTACGCCCAATATTCGCTGGGAAATTAGCAAGGACGACCGCATCTTTAGTGGGAATAACGTTGGTTGAGATATTTTCAAAGGAAATATTAGCGCCCACGCTGTCAGCATCAATTTGAATCGAGTTATTATCGTATGCAGATAATTCAGGCACGATGGTATAACCGCGCCAGTCGGTATAAACGCCGAGGTTATTTTTCACACCAACATGGCTCGCACCCGGTGCACTCACCAACGCTAACGCGCCATCGGAATATTGACCAATTGTCGCTCCATGGCGATGGATAATAAGTTGCCCGTTTAGCCCATAGGTAAACTGCTTTTGGTTTTCATCCTGGTTATAACCCATCTGAATCTCACCATAACTCCCTTTATAGTCGGTAGTTATACTGGCATTTCTGCCATCTTCTTCACCCTTATTGACGTTGTAACCCAATTGCGTGTTATAGGTGAACACTTCGGAATCCATGATATTGCCATGCAAGCCCAACGTTTGATTACTATTCCCTTCGGTGTCATTGGTCATCATTAACGAAGCCGAATTTTTTGCTTCTTTGTCGAATACGGATAAAGGCAGTGTGAAGTTGACCATCACCTGTTTGTCATTAGTGACGGTCCCTTCTTCATCAAAATCCTGGTTAAGGCTCAGGGTGAGTGACGTACTTACTGGCCCGATCGGGGAGTTAAATCCAAGCTGGTACATTTTTGAGCTGGTGCTGTCTCTATAATCAGTTTGGTTCATAGAAACAAATATAGTTTGAGTGTCAGTCACCGCCTGGTTAATTGATAGCGTGAACTGTTTTTCGCGCGCTTTACTTTCGTCTGCCGTACCATAGTTATCGGCAAATGAAACATAGCGGTCACTATATTGCGTGTAATTAAAATTAATATCGCTGCGGGTTGTTTCCATATGGTTAGAGTAAGCAAGATGCATCGCAGTTCCACTGCGGTTCTCATGACTTTCCGCAAGCGTGGAGTTTTCTTTTGCCACATCAACGGAGAATGCGCCGAGAAACCCTAAGTCTAGCCCCACACCAAGGTCGTAGCTTCGGTAATCGTTGGTATTCTGTATACCGCTTAATAAAGTCACATCATAGGGTAAACCGTAAGCCGCTGTAGCCTGGAATACATCAGGCTCCTCAGACTTTATTGTTGCCTCTGAATATTTCCCGGCGGATAGCCCATATTTCAACGAGCCCTGGCGCTGCAAAATAGACATTGAAGAAAATGACTGGCTAAGATGTTTTTCGCTGCCATCAGCCTCTTGAATGGTGATATCTAATATTCCCCCGGACGAAACGGGAGCCATATCAGAAATAGCAAACGGGCCGGGTGCAACATTGGTTTGATAAATTATATTATTGTTTTGCCGAACAATGACTTTTGCATTGCTATTCGCAACACCACGGATAACCGGAGAAAAACCATTAATGCTATCCGGGATCATTTCGGTATCAGAAGTCAGTTGCAGACCTTTAATGCGAATACTGTCGAACAGATCGCCACTAGTGTAGGCGTCGCCCATCACCAGTTCACTTTTTAACGAAGGAATTGCGCGCTCAACGTAAGTGCTGAGGCTTTCCACTTCCGTACCAGACCCGCTGCTTTGCGAGAGAGTCGATAAATTGCGTAAACGCCATGGGCCAAGATTCAGCCCATTTTTAAAATTGACATAGTTTTCAGCACCTGCAGAACTATCTTGCTTATTTTCAATGGTTTGTGAACCAGACGCCTGGTAACCGATGAGCAACGCGGGAATGCCGTCATCCCAAAGCTCTGGGGGAATTTCATCTTTAAGCAAGGTACGTAGCGTAGTTTGCGGGAAAGAGAGCGACAGTTTTTTAGTAAGATAATCAAACGAAGACGTGGCAACCGGCACAGCTTCGTTCAGTAATACACAGCTACGATCTTCTTTGTCCAGATTGATATTCACATCGTGTGAAGATGAATCAACGCCGATTTTTGCGTACATCTCAACCGGAATACACGGGATAAGTGCTTCTTTCTGCATTGAGAATTGAATATCTTCCGTCGCGAATTTTTTGCCATTCACTTCAATATAAACGTGATAAGTCCCCTCTTTAACCTGGTTTGCTAATACCGAATTGAGATCGGTAATAGCGGGGGCACCGCCCACAGACTGCATCATGCCTGGGTCAAAATAAGCCTGACCTTGCGCCATAGATATAGACGCCAAAATAGATAAAAACAATGAACTGCGAATGAAAACAGGTTTCACGAGGGCACGAGCAATGATTAGTGACATGGCAAACTTCAATTTTATCTAGAATTAGAGCGTCGCTGTTTTCTCAGGCGAAGTGACAGAAAATTCATTCATTGCGGTCCAGACAACTTTTGCCCCAGCAGGTGCAGACTTCACTTTATAGGTCTGTTCACCATGAGGGGCGACTACTGTGTTGTTATCTTCAATGGAGATTTTTAACGCTTCGTTATTAATCAAAACTTTATTCATAACAACATAATAAGGTGAGTTATTTGTCACGGTAACCGTATCATTACTCATCCTTTTCCACGAAAGAGCCGCGATTGCGTCTTCCAGGTTACCGGGGAGATTTTCAGGGCGATAGAAAACTTTAATACGTGTCAGTACCGCAACCATGACTTTGGTTTTAACCAACTTTTCGCCATCTGTCATTGCCGGAATAGCTTTAACATCTAACCAAACCAGGCTTTCACGATCGGTTGGTAAACCCTCACCGGAATACATTATCTGAACAATCGCTTCACTTTTATTTGCCATATGGAATAAAGGTGGCGAAACAAAGAAAGGTAGTTTGGCATTCTTTTCAAGCCCAGGATTTCCCTGCGCATCAATCCACGACTGGACTAAATATTCACGGTCTTCCGAATTTTTAACCGAGATATTGATATCAGGATCTTTGGCATGATAATAAACACGGTTTGCCGAAAGCTGAACAGTTGCAGAGGAAGAGAAACTCAGGCTTGTCAGCGCAAAAATTGCTGCTGCGACGAATGGACGTAATTTCATGATGTATTCCATAGATAAAAATGGCTGGCAAAAATGCCAGCCATGAGATGACTAATAGCTAATTAAAGGAAGTTAACTTTAACGTTAGTCGAAGCGCTGATGGTGCCAGAAATAACTGTTTGGGTAGATACTGTTTGAGTTGGAGCAACATACAGAGGGATATGCGCACTACCGGAGGATTCGGTGGTATGAACCAGTGAGCTACCGCTATTGGCTTTAATCAATAAATGTTCCTGGGTAAGCAGAACCTCGTCCCAGAAGCTAACCGCTACGTGCTGCGCGCTACCAGGTACATCATCCAGTGCGATCAAGCTGCTGTTTTCAGCATCTGCGGTACCCAAGATGCTGACAGAAACAGTTTGTCCTGCAGGGCATTTGCTCAGGGTAATATCGTATACCGCGCCTGGGTTATTTTTATAAGGCTTGCCTGATTCTACGGTACCGATATCGTAAATGCTGATGTCATCAAAGGTTACTGAGCTAGGAGCACTCACTTCACAAGCAGCGTAATCGGTAACATGGCCAGTCAACGTAATGTCGCTAACAATTGCTTCCTGCGCTGCGTGGCTTACACCTGCCAGGCTAGAAAATGCCATAGCCAAAGAAAGAACTAAAATCTTCTTGTTCATAATAAATCCCTTATTTTTAAACCGATTAGCAAATAGCAATTAGAGGAAAGTCACTTTAATTTGAGCTGAAGTAGATACGTCGCCCGCAGTAACGGTGCTAGTTGCGTCAGATTTTACTAATCCGAAATCCAGGCCAACAATTGCGACGGTTGTTTTAATTGGATCGCCGCCGAGTTTGTATTGGGTGGAGTCATCGTGATTCCACATAGCAATACCCACATTAGTCGCTGCATCTGTAGCAGCGCCATTGGCAAGAATTGTGCTGTCTGTGGCATCAGCGGTACCAAGAACAGAGACTTCCGCGTTAATACTTTCACAGTCAGTGATAGCAACTTGCAAAGTACGTACGGAAGTCTGAGTTGGTTCTTGATCTGAAGTTTTCAGGTCAGCCATCAAAGGTGAACCCAGTTCCAGTGCACTCTTGTTCAGAGCTACTTTACAAGCAGGAGCACTAATAGAGCCTGAAACTGCCAGGTTCAGGATGTTTGAGTCATCTTCTGCATGTGCCATAGAGCCAACAAGAGCGCTTGCTGCAACTAAAGATGCAAGCGTCACTTTTTTGAAAAATGTATGATTCATTTCATGTCCCTTTTTTTTATAAAATAAATATCAAACCTTATCAGCATCATGCTAATAGAGTTTGAGATTTACCTATCCATTTTAATGAAACTTTATATAGCTTAGAGGTATTAACCAAGGGGCGTGTGACTATTGCGCTTCGTGATTTTCTTTTCGTAATTACTCTACAACACAAGCTAATATTTTACACTCGTGAAATGATCCGAATTTGGACAGGCAGCGACTAGTAAATTATTTTCGTTATAGTTAACAAAGTACTTCCCAACAACAAGGCCCACAGACTTAGTCAAGAAGGGGAAACAAAATAATGCCAGAGCCTAATTAAAATAAATTCTCATTTAATGTCATAAGTGCAATTAATAGATTTAAGCATCTCATTTTCCATAGTGATAAATCCTCTCATTTTCCTTTCAGAGAGAATGCGCATAGTTCCGCTACGTGACTTTCCAGTTTTGCTACGTGCATACTTTTCAGCATGTAAACTATCGCGCAAAAGCTTAGGCTCATCCATGAGTTCAATTAACTGATTGCGAACTATCTCAAACGAGTTGGATGTCGATAACTGCAAGGGATGCGTAAAGAGGGCATTGCTCACTGCCTGGAGATGCACTTTTTATTTTATTGAAAATACATTACTGATGGTGAAAGCCACTTATATAACCACGAATTAAAATAATTCCCTGGTCATAGGCTTATGGAGTAATTTAAGTTATAGCGGCAATGGATTATGAAGAGGAAGAGTAAAGTGGCGGAGGAACCCCCGCCAGAAGGTGTAAAGTCTACTTTTACTTCACCAGCCCCATACTCTGAGGCAGTGCCATGGTGATAGCCGGTAAATACGTCACCATCATCAGAACAATCGCAATCACCGCAAAGAATGGCAGCAACGGCTTAATCACGCGCTCAATCTTAATATCTCCCACTTTACAGCCGGTAAATAAGATTGGCCCTACCGGTGGCGTAATCGTGCCGAGGGATAAGTTAAACACCATCATGATACCGAAATGCACCGGGTCCATTCCAAACTGCATACAAATTGGCAGGAAGATTGGGGTGAAGATTAATACCGCAGGCGTTGGGTCCATAAAGGTGCCGACCACCAGCAATACCAGATTCATAATCAGCAAAATAACAATGAAGCTATCTGTAGCAGAAAGTAAACCGGAGGCAATCAGTGCCGGTATTTTGGTGAAGGCCATGGCCCACGACATAATCGAAGATGCCGCCAGCATGAAGATAACAATCGCGGTCATTTTCGCCGTGGCGAGGAATATCTTCGGCAAATCGTCAATTTTAATATTGCGATAGATTATGCCAAGAACTAGCGAATAAACGACCGCAATCGCCGATGCTTCCGTCGCCGTAAATACGCCGCCCAGAATACCGCCGATAACCACGACAATCATCATCAGGCTTGGAATAGCATCAAACAAAATGCGCAGCGTCTGGCCTTTATTTGCCGAACGGTCGGCCACATAGCCACGGCGTTTCGCAATGAAACCCGCAACCAGCATCACACCTAAACCCCACAGAATACCCGGTACATAACCGGCCATAAACAGCGCGGAAATAGACACGCTACCCGCCACCGTTGCGTAAACAATCAAAGAGTTGCTTGGCGGAATCAGCATACCCGTTGGTGCAGAAGCAATGTTCACTGCGGCACTGAACGCTGGATCGTACCGCTCTTTTTTCTGAATCGGCGACATGATGCCACCGACCGCGGCGGCCGACGCCACACCAGAACCGCTGATCGATCCAAACAGCATATTGGCGACAACGTTGGTTTGCGCCAGTGGACCGGGCAAGAAATTACTGACCATTTTGGCGCAGTTAATTAAACGAATGGCGATCCCACCATTATTCATTAAATTCCCCGCCAGTATAAAGAAGGGAATCGCTAATAAGGCAAAGGAGTCGAGGCCAACAAAAACGCGCTGTGCCGACGTTAATATCGCACCATCGAAAGGTAAGATAAGTAACATTGCGGCAAAAGAAGAAATCCCGATGCTGATACTAATTGGCGTGCCCGCCAGCAGTAAAATAAACACACCGCTAAACATTACAAGAGCAACAATAATTGCAATATCCATATCAACACCCAATCAATCTTGTTTCGAAGAGAACTTTCTGAACAGCCCATATTGGTTATACAGGCAATAGAACAGCGTCATTGCACCACTGAGAGGAATTGCAATGTAGATAATGCCGATTGGAATTTGTAATGCGGAATCGAGTTGCGCCATCTGGCGGCTCATCCCGATATAGCCCCCGATAGTCAGCACCAATAATGCAAATACAGAGGTGGCAAGTTCGCCGATGATTTCCAGCGAAAGGCGTAATTTACGCGGCATTTTATCGCGCATAAAAGTGATAGCCATATGCTCGCGCAGACCGAAAACATAGGCCCCGCCAATCAGCACCAGCCAGATAAACAAATAACGCGCCAGCACTTCGCTGACCGCACTTGGACTATTCAATAAATAACGGGATGCAACCTGCCAGGTCACCAGCAGCGTCATTAATCCCACAATTAAAATACATAGATACGACGCCACTTTATCAATGGCCTGTTTCACTCGGGTGATATGCGAATAAAAATCAGATTTGGATACGGCGGCGGAGGGGGCGGTTTGCGTCATTTTCATCATATTCTCCACTGGGGGCCAGAAAGCCCCCTGGTTACTAAGCCGTGTTACTCGGCCAACTCACGAATTTTTTCGTACAACGCTTTTTGTTCCGGCGTAGTCAACATGGCAGATTGCAGCGGTTTGCAACGTTCCTGGAATGGCTTGATATCCACTTCAGTGAAGGTCGCGCCGTTGTCTTTCGCGGTTTGACGTGCGCCATCGAGCGCTTTATCCCACAGTTCAAACTGAGTCTGGGTGCTCTCTTTGGCTAATTTGCGGAACAGCTCGCGATCGCCTTCATCCATTTTGGCGAGGAAACTTTCGTTAGCGACAAGCAGATCGGCCACCATCACGTGGCGCGTTGCTGAGAAATAAGGAGCCACTTCGTACTGTTTCAGGTCGGCATAAGTGATTTCATTGTTTTCAGCACCATCCAGCACGCCCTGCTGAATCGCTGAATACACTTCACCCTGGCCCATTGGTACGCCGGTTCCGCCCATGCAAGACAACATTTTGATCATGGTATCGGACTGCATTACGCGGATCTTTTTACCCTGCATATCAGCCGGGGTGGTGACTGCGGCACCTTTGGTGTAAACACTGCGAGCGCCTGCTGTATACGCGGTAATAACTTCAAAACCGGTTCCTTTGGTGGAAGCAAACAGACTGTCTAGCACGCCAGACGTAAACACTTTGCGCTGATGTTCCGGGTTGTCGTACACGTACGGCATAGCCAGAACCGAGAAGTTTTTATTGAAGTTTTCCACCAGCGGGTTAGCCACAACCGCCATCTGAATCGCGCCAGACTGAACCAGTTCAAGTGAAGCACGCTGGTCGCCCAACAGTTCATTGGGGTGGATTTCTAATTTGTAACGACCATTGGTCGCCGCTTCCAGCTTATCGCTGAAGGAAACTAACGCTTTGTATTGTGGGTTATTTTCAGATTGGTTAAACGCGGTTTTTAGGGTAACGGTGCCTGTTGGAGCAGCGTCATCGCCACATCCGCTCAGCAAAATCGTTGCCGCAACAGCGGTAGCAACCAGCGAAATTTTTGGCAAAACATGTTTCAAATGCAGCATCCTGAGATTCCCTTATCCATGATTTCTGTGTAGAACTATTCCGTTTCGAAAGCATTTACGCATTGAATGGATTAAAAATGAAACGTTATTTCACTCAAAAAGAAATTTTGATTCATTTTGCTATTCAGATCTCAAAATGCCGAAAACAGCTGCTCATAAAAAACACAATCGGTGCATGCAAAAACAGTAAACAAGCGTGGAGTCAGTGATGCAGGCAGGGATTTAAGGTACTTTATGGCAATCTTGCAGGGATGAAACATTTAGGACATCCATGAAAATAGACGCAGAAATCACTTTCCGAAAACTCGAAATATTCATGGTGTTTATGGAAAAGGGGAATATTGCCCGAACTGCAGAGGCTCTGGGCATCAGTGGCGTGAGCGTTCATCGCGCCCTGCACACCCTTGAAGAAGGCGTTCGCTGCCCGCTGTTTATTCATAAAGGCCGCAATCTGGTGCCGTTGCCTGCGGCAAATACGCTGCTTGAACACAGTAAAGAAGCGGTGGCACTGATGGTGCGTGGTATAGCAGAAACTCGCCAGACCGCAGGTGTCGGGCAAGGACGTTTACGCATCGGCACGCTGTATTCTCTCACGCTCGAAACCGTGCCACGCCTGATTATGGGCATGAAATTACGCCGCCCGGAATTGGAAATGGACCTCACCATGGGTTCCAACCAAATGCTGCTCAACATGCTCGAAGACGGCGTCCTGGATGCGATCCTGATTTCGATTTCTGAAAGCGAAATCGACAGAAATAGACTCGAAGTGTTGCCTTTGTTCCAGGATGACATTTTCCTCGCCGCATCCAGCACGTTTCCGCTCGATACCAGCAAGTTAGCCGATCTTCGTGAGTACCATAACGAGAAGTTTGTTTCGTTAGCCGAAGGCTTTGCGACCTACAACGGTTTCCAGGAAGCGTTTCATATCGCGGGGTTTGAACCAGAAATTGTCACGCGTGTGAACGATATTTTCTCGATGATAAGCCTGGTGCAGGCGGGGGTGGGGCTGGCGTTAATGCCGGGGCGCATGAAGAAAGTGTATGAAAATTCAGTACAACTGCTGAAACTTGCCGACCCTTATCAGATGCAGCAATCTATCGCGATTATCTTTGCCCGCAACCGCGAACACGATCCTAATCTCCTGGCACTTGCTGCCGAAGGGCGCATGTACGCCCGTTCGTTTATTGATACGCCTAACGCGCCTCTTTAACGCGCTCGGCGAGGCGTTTTATCAGCGCGACGCTGTTTTGTTCTGCGCAAACCATTTCACCTTCACGGAACGCCTGGCGCGTGAGTCCGGTCAGCACGCTACCTGGCGGCATTTCGATGGCCAGGCGCACATCACGTTCGTTGGCGGCAATCATCGCATCACGCCAGCGCACGGTGCGCGACATATTCAGCGCTAAATCTTCGGCAATTTTCTCCGGCTGCCAGGCCACGCGAGCGGTACTGCCGCTGAGATAGGTACAGCGTGGACGGGTTAGCGTCACATCGGCAAACGCCTGTTGTAGTTTTAGCGCGGGTTCAGCCAGTAATTCACAGTGCGATGGCACGCTAACCGCCAGTTGTTTAGCTTTCTGCGCCCCAAATTTCAGCGCACGCTGGGCCACTTTCGCCATGTCTTCGTCACGCCCGGCAATCACAATTTGCTGCTCGGCGTTGATATTAGCGATATACGTTCCGCTGCCTTCCACCAGTGTTTCGACCTGACTGAGTTGCAAGCCGGTAATCGCCGTCAAACCATAACCTTGCGGATACGCCTGCTCCATTAAATCACCTCGCAGAGCCACTAAACGTAACGCATCTTCAAAGCTTAACGCGCCCGCCACCACGGCCGCCGGAAACGCGCCGATGGACAAACCACACACCATATCGGGCACCACACCATTGAGCTCAAGTTCCTGCGCACAGGCCACGCCTGCAATTAACAGGCAAAGTTGAACAGCACGGGTATGTTTCAGCGCATCAATCGTATCGAGCGCGTCGGCTTCATCACCTAAAACTGCACGAACACGCGCCATAATGTCGCTATCTTGCGGTAATTTCTGCAACATACCGACACGTTGCGTTCCCTGTCCGGGAAAAGTGAAGAGAATTTTCATACTTATCCCTTTAATGCCCACGGGTCAGTGACGATCTCTGGCCCGCTGTTGGTTTTCAGCAACACACGCCCGTCACGTAACCATTCTGCAAGGGCAAAAGCCCCCTGCGGCGTTTCAATTTGCGTATCGGCTCGGCATAACAACTGGCCGATAACCGCCTGCCATTCGAGCAGAGATTCGCGCTCAACACGCTGCGGGCAGCGAATCAGCAAATCGAGATCGCTGTCAGCATGTAGCACCGGGACTTCTGTCGCCAGCGCGTAGCCGCAGCTTCCGGTAATACCCCAGCTCCATGGCCATTCACGCAGGGCGAGTTGAATTGCGCCCTGAACAGGCGGCATTGAAACAAACGGGGATTTTACTAATAAATCGCGGGAGGCCAGTTCTTCCGGGGAAATGATGCGTTTAACTTTTGCCGCATTTACCCAGCCGGCCGCCCGCTGGTCGCGGCGCATTCCACGAACACCTACCGGAATGCGCGCATCATGACTCACATCACGCCGCACCACCACTGGAAGCCGGGGCTGCCATTGGCTTGCTACCCACTCTTCACTCACATCTTCAAGCGCGTCGCTATCGGTTAGCCAGAGTAGGTCGTGTGGGCGTGGTGTGTTCATGATTTACATTCCTGAAGTCAGAGAGATAAACAGCGGTAACGACAGGATAGAGAGCACGGAGCTAAGCAGCAAGACGGCTTCTGCATCCGGCGACTGTACGCCGAAACGGTTACCGAACACCACGCCAAAGAAGCCCGCAGACAGCGCAATCATCAGGATCGCAGTAATCGCAACCGGCCCAGTCAGTCCCAGCGCCAGCACGATACCCCAGGCGATGAATGGCTGAATCAGCAGTTTGGTCACAGTCGCCACGCACACTACGGTGTTAATTTTCAGCTTACGGGCAGACAGGATAACGCCAGTCAGGAACAGTGCCGCAGCGGTCGCAGACATGCCCAGCGGCTTGATTGACGACAGCAGTAGGTCTGGCATACGAATGCCGATCGCTGACAAAATCACACCCAGTAGCGGGCCCCAGACGATAGGTTTTTTCAGCGAACGCCACATCAGAACAGGCAACATTGCGAGGGTAGAACCGACAGACTCGCCAGCCGCACGCGCTTTTTCACGTTCCAGAATCATCAGGCAGAACGGTGTCATCAACACAGAACCACAGGCGATAGATACCGCAACGGAAAGTGAAGTCGCAGAACCTTCGCCCAGCACGCTGCCCAGAATTGGCAGGCCAAGTGCCGCATAGTTTGGTAACGCAACAGTCAATGTCAGTACAGCCGCATCCTGCGGAGATTTTTTGAATACTTTGGTCGCCAGGAAATAAATCGCAGCGTAGGTAATCCACATCGCCAGAACCAACACCACACTCATGGGTGACTGCTTGACGATACCTGCCCACGGAGTTTGAACCGTTGCGCTAAACAGCGCGGCTGGCAGGGCGAAATCCATTACAAAGATATTGAGCAGGGAAACATTTTTGTTATCGACCATCTTTGCTTTGCCAGCGAAAAAGCCGAGCAGCATGATGACAAAAATGGGCGCAAGCGCATGAACAATTACGTAAGTCATAACTTCACCTGTAGTTAAAAAAAGAATTCCAGCACCGGTGCGATGATTATTATTTTTCAGACGGTTAATGGTTATCGGGCACTCTAACGGTGCCCATTATTACCGTCTGGCAGGTCTGTCTTTTTAAACTCTGTCGCGACTACCAGACTGCGCGCATACGCTCACGAACCAACGCCGAGCTATGGCGATTCTTCGCATTCAGTCTGTTTTTCAG
>Ga0160437_1001188_pt1 | contig 12091 bp, 9 predicted proteins | sample HID1975I_E0MG_FD_108227 | JGI IMG/M metagenome (GOLD analysis project Ga0160437, IMG submission 108227) | Enriched soil microbial communities from UW Madison campus, WI, USA - HID1975I_E0 MG | ecosystem: Environmental > Terrestrial > Soil > Unclassified | place: USA: Madison, Wisconsin... | reverse complement strand
GTGGTGTCGCTGGCCGAACAGGGCATCGGCATCTGCCAGAGCTATGAGTTCATCGTGCGCGAGCGATTGCAGCGCGGACAGCTGGTGGAAGTGCTGCCGCAGCTGCGGGGGAGATCGCGGCCGTTCTCGGTGATCTATGCGCCACATCGGCGGCAGTCGGCGGCAGCGCGGGCGATGATTGAGTTGCTGGTGGGGAATGCTGCTGAGCCTGGCGTCGGTTGAAGCTGCGAGCTTGCTAACGGTGTCGGCTTTGAACCGGTTTTCGGGGTATGCAGCTGATCGCGCGCCGTTGCTTGGCGAGGCGGACTAAGAACTGTTGCAAAGAAGGCCGTCGCGCTATTCGCCTGTGGCATGGGCGATTACGGAATTTTGATTCGCAATCGACAGAGCAGCTGCACGAATGCGTCTGCTGGCGTCGCGTGCTGCACGAATGGTGCGTGCAACAATAGTTCTTCGCTCTCGGATTCGGCGATTCCTTCGCGAATTTCTATTGGCATTCGAAGCGGCTGCGTAAACACCATGGCGCGCCACTGAAAGCGAGTGGCCGGGCGTGCAAACCCGAGACGCAGAGTGATTACGCTTGCCAGTCGGCACCGTCCTGAGGCGGTGCCGACTGGCAATCCGTCGGACTATATGGCGGACGGTGCGTGGGGGCCTTCGGGCCCGCCGGTCACTTCTCTGCGTCCCGGTTTGCAACCCGCACCGTCCGCCACCCGCTCACGCGGTGGCGCTGTTAAGCACAGCCACGGAAGCCGACGCCATGAACGAATCCGACACCTTCTCTTCGTACACCGTTGTTGAGCCCATCAACGACGCCCCCCCTGCCCGACCTGAACTACCTCCTAGGCATCCTCAAGCGCATGCGCGGCTGCGAGGGCGCAGACGGACTGCCCTGGCCGGAGAACGACGTCTCTCCCGGGCGCCGCGTGAGCCTGGCGAGGACTGAGCGGGCATTGGTGGGACTACTGACCGTGCTGGAGGTGCTGCATTCGGCGGACCGCTGCCGGGTGGCAGCGGAGCCGGAGCGGCATCTGGATGAGGGGGTCGTGGATGGGTTGTTTTTGGCTTGCAGAGGGTTGGCTGAGTGGGCGTGCCACGAGGTGAGACCGGAGTGATCTGCTTTACGGAGCATACTCACGGCAGATTTTGTCTAGCGTCACATCGAACAACATCCGATTCCGGCCAAGACCGGTCGTTGCCATGCCTACGAAAGACCGGTCGGTCCACCTGAAAACCCCGAGCACTAGTCTGCTCAAGCAGTGTGGTCTCAGATTGGTCAATCCTCCCTGCGCGTCAGGGCGCGAAATGGATTAGTTCTGAACGCGCTCCAACAACTTCTGCGCAGTGCACCGCTTGTCGGGAGCACGGTATCGAGGCAAGGCCCTTGGCCGACCACCACCCCATGTTGACGACGTACCTGCTGCGGCTCAATACCGAACCCACGCCGGCGGTAACGTGGTTCATTGACCGGGTCGCCGAGCTACGAGAAATGTCCCTGGCCCCGGCCCAAAGACGACCGAAGTAGCAAGTGCTCGGTCTGATTCGGTGGCGCGCGTAATCCCGGGGGGGCAAGGCTCCTGCTCTGCCACGATCAGTCCCAATGCCAGACACCCGTTCAAACGCTCTGTCAGGTGGTGTCTTGGGAGTGACGGGATCACCGGTCGGCGGTATTGTTTCTACACCTCTCGCGGAGGTCGGCATGAACAGAGCATCCGCGAAACCAGCCTTCCCCCTGGCATTCCCGAAAGGACCTATCATGGATGAATCGCAAGGACCACCGCAGATCGGATTGCTCCACTTGGATGTGATCGATCCAAGCAACTTTGCCGAGTTCGAGCGGGATCTCGAGACCGCTGGCCTGGATCTCCGGATACAGGCCAAGCCACAGCCTGGTCCCTATGCGGCTCTGGAGTGGATGATCCCTACCGCAGTCATTGTCTACATCGGAAAGGCCTACTTTGATTCCTTCCTCAAGGAAGCCGGCAAAGACCACTACGCGATTTTGAAGGCGGCCATCGGCAAACTTTCGGCGAAGTTCACCGGGAAGGGGGTTCCAACGGGAAGACTCTATTTCACCGAGGGAAAAGCAGAATCGGAAATCCCGAGATACTCGATCCTCTATTCGATCATGGCCGATCTGGAGAACGGCTACCGCGTGAAGCTCCTGATGCGCAATGACTTCGACGCGACGACATGCAATGCGGCGCAGGACACGTTTCTGCAGTTCCTGGCCGATCTGCACGCTGGAACGCTTGAACCGTCGAAAATAGAGGGGCTAACGGAAGCGAAACCGATCGGAAATATGCTGTTGATGGCGTATAACCCGGCCGACCAGCGCCTTCACGTCGTCGATCCATTGGCCGATAAGAGGGGCCGAGGGTGATACGCACACCCACTGCAAGGTTGAGCTGCCGGGCGGCTTAATCCAAGTGTTCAATGTGCTCGCCGGCAATGACGGCCCAGCCGTGTCGTCGTTCTTCAAACAGGGAGATGGACGGCGCAGGGAGGTCGGCATCAGCGAACGCGCCGACCGCCACCGCGACGAAGCCCTGGAATCTCGTACTGGCGTAGAAGACGGTGGAGCCGCAGTTGGGGCAGGAGTGGAAGGTCGTCGTTGCTCCGCTCTCGCCGCTGGACGAGTACTCGCTGAATTGCCCCGCTGGCTGCGCGTGGGTTTGCGCAAAGCGAGCCTGGCCGGCAAACGCGCTGCCACTGCGCTTCTGGCACTCGAAGCAATGACATACCGATACCCGAACCGGATCATCCTGACAGACGATCCTGAGTTGACCACACCGGCAAGTGGCGACGCGCTCGATCATGGGATCATGCTAGACCATCGACTAAGTCCAGACCAAGCCCGCGAACCGCGCCGCCACAATCGCTGTACTCGCTAGGCCCCTGGCGGCCCAACCCCTTGAGGGTCGAACACGTACGCTGATTCAGCCAATCCCGATTCCCCGTCGACGCCCCACCTCCCAGGTAACGCCGGCTCCCCGGACCGTCGCAGCCAGCACCTGGCCGATCCGCGACTCTATCACCGGACGCCAGGGAACGAGGCGGAATCCCAAGCCGTCCTCAAGCAGCGCGAAGCGTCCGCTGGCCAGTTGCACGCTCCGGCGGTAAACCCCCTTCAGGACAGGCCTTCGGGGACCGGTTGATGCACCAAGCCGGTCTCATGGGCGATGCGCTTCCCGGCGTCGGCGAGGTCTCGATCCCGCAAGGTCGCCAGCAGGTTGCGCGCGAGCACCCCAGCCGCTGCCCCTTCTTCTGGGCCAAGCCCTGCTCGACCAGGAAATCGGCGCGTTGCCGCAGCGCGTCGTGGACCTCGGCGCCGAAGCCTCGATTGCCAAGGACCGCGCGTCCGCCGATCAACTGCTGATCGAGCCACGTGGCACCGAGCACACGGGTCTGCCGCTCGATCGGCAAGTGCGATCTCAGTTCCACGGCCGCGTCCCCCAGGCGCCGGGTATCGTACTGGCGGCCGCACTCGGGCAGGTCGTCCGGCACCTTCCAGAGCCCTTCGGAGACGCGCTCGACGATGCCCGCACGGCGCAGCGCTTCCAGGCGGCGCACGTGAGCGGCAACGACCTCCTGTGGCTCACGGCCAGCCGGGGCGTTGGCGCGGACGACGGAGAGGTGATGCTCGGTGCTGTAGAGGCCGTTGCTCGCCAGGGCGGCGATGGAGCGGTCAGCCGCGCGCGCACCCGCGGTTCCCTTCACCTCGACGACCGCTCCTGGCGGGTAGTTCGCCAGATCGTCGCTTGCGCCCAGCACCACGTAGTGTGCCTTCCCATCGGTGCCATCGACGACGAGGTAGCCTCGGTCGCGCAGCTCGTCGGTCAGACCCTTGCCGGCCACCCGGCCGATGACAGGCGCGCCGCCCTCCCCCTCCTGCGTCGGCGAAAGAATGGACAGTTCACGCCCTTGCCCTTGAAACCCAATGAAGGAACGCTTTCGCCTACCGGCTGACGCCGATCGGACTGGTCGATTACTCTGCGATTACGACGTTCACTGCTGAGTGTCGCCAGACTCCTGACGGCGATTGACGGCCTCCTCGACCGAAGGGATCTCGCCACCGTAGTACTCGCGCCGTAGCGCCTCCCTGGACATGGGAATGGCGATGAACTTCGCATCCGGCAACGCACCCGGCGGCAGAAACAGCAACTCCGCTGCGCCGTCCGCGCGCTTTTCGAAGACTTCTAAGGTCAGCAGAAACGCCCGCAGGGCAAATCGAGGCAGCCCACGCGCCCCCCAACGGGTCGGGTCCAGTTCGAGCATGCCGAGCAATCGCTCCGCGTGGTACTTGGACAACAGCAGCGGAATGCGGGGCTTCCCCTCGGCATTCAACGGCGCGAAGTGCGAGCCGGTCGCCTTGCCGTTGCGCAGTTCCATGAGCACCCAGAACGGCTCGCCGAGGTAGCTCTCATCCGGCAAGGCGACCGCAGTCAAGCGCTGCGCCAGGATGGTGCCGAAGCTCGGCAGCTCGTCAAAGCGCAGCGTGAGAATGTCGTGGTGCCGAGCGAAGGCATCCGCGCCGCTCTGATAGCCGTGCCGGGAGACCATCACGCCGGTGATGCTGCCGATGTCGCGAAGCTTCGACTCGAATTCCTGGACCTGTCCCTTGGAGACAGCCGACTTCCAATCCTTGCACTCGATGGCGACGCGATGGCGGATGCCGGCCCTGGCGAATTCGTAGTAGACGTCGATCTCGTGTGCTAGTCCGCTCTTTCCGACCATGCGCACCGAGTTGCCGACAATGACGCCTTCGTCCTTCATGTTGAGCAAGTAGCTGTAGACCCACTGCACGTCCTTTTCCAATGACGATCCCGGCTTCACCACTTGCTCTCCGCTGCGCCTTCAAGACGTGCATTCCGTCGACGGACTCCACTATCGCATGACGGCGCCTGGACGTGTCCGACCGTTGGTCGGATTTCACGCCGATTTTCTGATGAAGTAGGCGAACTGGCGTGCTGGAAGGATCGTGCCGTGCGAGCGACACGAGCGTGGTCCGACGCGAATTCGACGGGAGGACGGCACGTAAGCACACAATCTGCCGCAGCGCGCCGTGGCGTAGCGCTCCGTCACCCCGCCCGCGCGGCGGTGCGCGAACGGTGTGACCCAGGGGCAGAGACAGCTCCTCCTGATGGAATGGCATCCTGCGCCGGCTATCGAATCGGCTCTTTCTTCATCCCGTGAGATGCCAGGAAGCCGGCTTCAACGTCGTGTTCTCCGACCTGGGACGGGACTTTGACGGACAGTCTCCGCTTCACCAGATAGAGGTCCGTGATCGGCTCCGGCGGCTGCCCGGGTGCCAGCACAAGCGGAATCAAGAGATACGAACCCTCACTTTCAAAGGAACTCAGGAACCGATCCAGATTGACATCGGTCGGGGGCTGCATGATGAGCGACCGCGCCATCATCACGGCAACGGGCGAATCGGTGGGATCCAGTGGAACATTCGACGTTATCACCATCCCGTAGTGCGTCGGATACTCGGCGGAGAACCGGCGAAGAATGCCGATGTAGATTTCCTCATTTTCATCCACGGCCCCAAACCGGTCCCGCCACCGCTGGAAGATCGCGATTGCGGCGTCGCGGTCCTCGAAGATCAGCCCCAGGAATGGCAGGTCCGTTGGGTGAAGCCGCTCGTAGGCCGCACCCAACCACTTCGCGCGATCCCACAGGCGCACGTCGATGACCGAGCGGACCTTCACTTGACGATGGTCGCTGAGCCGTGGCCCTTTCGTGTCTTCCAAGCCGCGCTCGCTGCCCAGCTCCGCAGCCTCCCTGGACGGAGACACGGGATGCACCGTTGGGCGATCCGGCTTCGCTTCGTATCGCTTTAGAGAGTGTCTGTCCCAGACAGACAGACGCGCCACGCTGCCGAAGATGCGCTGACGGCTGACGCTCAAGGAACCGATCATCGCAACGCGATCCATCGCAGCATCCGAAGCGACGAGCCGAGACACGTCTTGGACGTTCTTCACATGACAGGTCGCCGAGAATATGGTGGCCGCCACGTCCAGGAGCATCCGGATGAACTCATTCGATGCAGAACGCGACCCTGGGAACAGCCAGGCAGGCCATTGAACGGAGAGCATCATTCTGTCCGCATCCGCCGAAACCGTGAACCCATCGACATCCGCCTCAACAACCGTCACATCGAAACGTTCCGCATGGGCAAAGGCGTTGATCTCGAACGCGGTCGCGAGGAAGGCCTCCACCGTTCCCGCGATCGCTTCGGCCACCGTGATGGACACCTCCGTGGGCTCGTGCTTCACATGGATCCGAACGCCAAGCACAGAGCCCACGAGCACCTGCGCCTGAGCGTCATTGAAGATCGCCGGTCGCCAACGCGCATCGCCCGCAGGCTGTCCAGCTAGCTGATTGAAGAAGCTCTCCACCGCCTGCGTCGACTCTTCCGCCGGAATCCAACCTTCTTCTCGCAAGGTCGCCTCGTAACCCAGCCGATACAGAAGAACGGCTCGGCTGGTGTGCAGATCGAGACCAGCCAGGACGTCGGGAATCCCCTCCAGCCGAGGCATCGCCTCCCAGGCAAGGTTGACGATCTGGCAACCCAGAATCATGTCGAAATCTTTCAACCGGTCAGCGGCTTTCTGCTTGGACTCCTCGTCGAAGGGCAAGCTGCTCAAGCAGCCCCGCACCACCTGGATCGCATCCAGCACTTCAGGAAAGTGCTTCAGTTCGACGGCCACCCATGCGAAGGTCATCATCATCGGCAAGATGCTTGGCGGAAGGTCGCCTCTCTCGTCGGCCTCGATGAAGATCGCCGCTACGGCCGAGGTGCAGGCGGCTCGCGCGGCCCACAGCAACCCAGCACTTCGATAGGCCATGGCGAGAAGCGCGAGCGCCTTGATCCGGTCGTCCGCATACTCCTTCTTCGCCAACATCGGAGCGGCCTTCCCCAGAAGCCGGATCATCTCCATGTTTTCGTCGAAATCCAGCTGCTGCGCACGCTTAAGCAGAATCAGCGCGCCTTGACCCTGCCCTGTGCGCCGGCCGACGAAAGCGGAGAGTTGGTCGACCAGATCTCCGTAGCCGCGATCCTTCCCAGCGACCTGGCCGAACACCTCGATGAGCCGGGTGAGGCGGCCGGCATCGTATTCCCCCAAGCCCTCGGCCTGCGCGACGACGTCGGCAAACTGCGGCCAGAGCGAACTCAACTGATCCGGCTGCTCGGCCAACATGGCCTCATTCACGCGGATGGTCAGGAGTGAAGTCTTTGCCTCCAAGGCATTGTTGGGCCGCTCAAGATCGTTCGCCAACTCGGCAAGCCGGGTCTTTAGACGCGCAATTCGCGTGTCGAGCCCCGCCTGCTCCGCCGTCAGATGTTCATGAGTAACGGCGTTGAACAGCAGCTGCGCCAGGTTGCAAAGCATCTCCAGGTTCTTCGCAAAGGTGTCGGCCAGAACCCGTGCTTCGAAGTCGTCGTACCCCGCCACGACGGTCTTGATGTCGTCGAACCACCAGAACGCGGTCCAGAGCGCCTCGTAGCGCGCAGTGAGCTGTTGGCGATGGGTTCCTCCGTCATCCGCCAGGCGAATGGCCCGGATAAAGCGGCCGTCCACCTCCACGCGCGTCAGTTCCAGTTCCCGAGCCAGCTTGGCCGCGACGAGCGCCTCCGTCGCACGCTGCATTTCCATTCCGTCAAAAACGGAAGGGTCGGCCAGTTCCCTCTCCACGTCCTCCAACTGCCGCTTGCGCGAATAGTCCGAGGGCCCGAGATCGAGATCGCTCGTTTCATCGCCCACGCCGAGATAGTTGTAGGCAAGATCCAGGCGATTCTTTTCGATGACTTCAGTCAGGATCCATGCTCGGTCATGGACGGTGACGCGAACACCGTACTTCTGGGTAAGCTCATCCTCCACGCGAGCCCGATCCTTCGCACGCGCGGCCCTGGACGTCACAAAGATGATCTGCGTGTAACCGCGCCCGGTGGAGACGATTCCCTCCACGTCGGATCGCGCTTTCTCGGCCCACGTCTTCTTGGCGCTGAAAGCGAACGCCCAGCGTTCGCTTCCACCATTCGCCAAGCCAACGTACGTCAGCTTGCCGATCTCCTCCGCGACGGGCGACGTCTCGGTGTCGGCCTTGCTATCGCCGCCGCCCTCGGGCCCCGTTGCCGGTCTCAGATTGGGGCAGATGGCCCGCTCGCAGAGCTTCCGGCAGAACAGCTCAAAGTCGTGGGTCTGGTTTCGCTCGGTGAGGGTGTCCAGATGATGGGAAAGCACTTCTGGCTTCAGCCGATGCGTTGTCCGGGCAGTGGAGTCTGAATACTGCTCGGGCCGAATCTGACGCATGAACTGCGAAGGTGATACCCCTCTCTCGAGAGTCCGCTTCTCCATCTTCTTCTATGTCCTTTGTGTGCCAAAACGTCCAGGGAGGCAACCCGACTGATTGCACGCTTCGCGCTCCCGCAGCGCCAAGGGAACCAGGCCTACGCCCTAGTGCGCGGCGCCGCGTGCGAACGGCCTCGCCGATGACATGATGGGTGCATTCTTTCCACAAGACGAGTCGATTCGGACAAACGGCAGCCCGTCCACTTCTCCCGGTCAGCGGCGACGGTTCCCTAGCCCGCCGCAAGGCACACCGCTAAGACCTGCACACGATGAGGTGTTGGGAACTGCGGGCCAACATCAGCCCGCCCTGTTGCGCTCTCCGGCCGGGCAAGCTTGCCCGCTGGGTTCGACCAAGGCGGCCAAGTGCTCCAACGCCGTCACCGCAGCGGCCGTCCCGACCATGGGTAAAGCTTTCTACAATTAGGCCGATCTACTGAAGGGCGAGGCCATTGCCATCGCGGTCATCGGACTGCTGAAAGACGAGGGCCACCATCTTCGCCCATCGGCAAGGTGCGATCGCCGCCACGGAGCGATGATCAAAAGGGGGCTACTCGCGAGCCCGCAGACGCGCTTCTATGAAGCTAAAATTGTCTTGAATCCAGACGGGAAGGATGAATGGAAATTCGGGGAAAACTGATCGGCGGGCTTGAGGCCGTGCGCGTGCGCGACGCGTTCATCGCTTTTTTGGAAATCGAGACCGTCAAATTTGTAAATGGCGAGGTGCGCTACGAGCGCAAGACCATCACGGACGATTTTTTGGCGCAGCAACTGAATTTGGACAAAGAGCAAGGGGTAAGCCTGCTCGCCGTACTGATCGCTGACGGTTACGTCGACCAGGCGAAGAGGACACCAACCCCTCAGGGGATGGCGCTGGCCCACGCACAGGATCGTGAACGTCTGGCCCTAGGCGACGCGCGGAAGATCCTTGGAAATTTCTTGGAAGCCGTCAGAAAAGTCAATGCAAGGCCGGAATTGCGTATGACGATCGATCGCGTTCATGTGTTCGGCAGCTATCTCGCCGGCGCCGAGACAGTGGGCGACATCGACTTGATCCTCGATATGCCATCCCCTGAGTCCGAGGAAGATTTTGAACAACTGGACGCCGTGATCGCAGAGGTCCATATCTCGGAGTACCTTAGTTTTCATGAAGAACTCGACACCACTGCTGCGGACGCCGAGAAGGAGGTTATCTACCAGCGCGAAGTTCCTTGCGCTCCTTCGAAGTCCTGAAATGAAGAGATTGACGCACACTTCTGCTCGTGAGCGCTCATAGAGCGGGTTAGTTCTATTTCCTGATAAGGCGCTCCTTCATGACTCAGCCCATTGTCATCCAGCTTCAAGAATTGGCATCCGATAGCAATCACGACATCAATGATTTGCTCCGCAAGGCGTTGATGGTTGCCACCAAGCTGAACTTGGCCGAATTCCGCGGGTGGATACTCTCGGAACTGAACGGCTATTCCGGGACTGGCTTGGAAAGTCTCCCTGCGTACAGGATCATCCAAGGCGATCTGCGAGTTCACAATCCATATCACGGATTGCAGCCCTTCATTCTTCCGAAGGATCTACACGATTCGGTTGCGAGAATTCATGTGACCGAATCCGTGGCGTCCTTGGGCGAGCTAGTTTCCGGGACCCGGCGCGGTGAGATCACGTATCAGTTTCAGCCAGAAGCCGAGCGACTCCTGATGTCGCTGCAGGGGGAGTTTGCTCAGCTTCGGCCGCTCCGCGTGGTCGGCCCCAACAAGCTGATCGCCATTCTCAATACGGTGCGCACGCGCATCATGGAATGGGCGCTTTCGCTGGAGGCTGAAGGCGTACTGGGTGATGGAATTTCATTTTCGGCGAGCGAGAAGAAGACGGCCATGAGTAGCCACAATATTCGTATCGAGAATTTCCAGGGCATCCTAGGCAATGTGGAGGGCGGCTCTGTATCACAGACCAATACGCAAAACATCGCTGCGTCGGACTTCTCGTCACTGGCACGTTATCTGGCCGAAAAGGGAGTTCGGGAAGCCGACATCAAGGAACTTGAGCATGCCGTGCGAGACGATCCCGAGCCACGCACGGCAGGAGGCTTTGGACCCAAAGTCAGCGCGTGGATTGGCAAGATGGTCACCCTGGCAGCCTCCGGCGGCTGGGAGGTCAGCGTGGCAACCGCCGGCGGCGTGCTAGCCACGGCGTTGAGCAAGTTCTACGGAGTGGGCTGACCAACCTCTTGGGATCGGGGAGTCCTGCGCTTTTAGAGCCTCGGTCACAGGAGCACAGCCGTCGCCTCGTGGGGTCGACAGCCTTGCGTTGGCCAGCCAGGTATCCATCGCCGCGCCGAAGGTCTTGATGGCGACCACCCGACGCTTGTCGCGTTGTTTCTCCAGCGCGGGCGAGATGCCATTCCGAACGCTCTTGCGGGCATCGAGCAGCAGTTCGCGCGCCATCGCCAGCGAAATACCGTCAGAGCCGTAGCGGCCGAGGGTCAACGTTTCGCGGCGGCCATTGAATCGGTAGTCGTAGCGGAAGGTGATGGTACCGCTGGGCGATATCGTCACGTATATTCCGTCTCGGTCTGAAGCCTTATAAATCTTGGGCTTAGGCTTCAGATTGCGCAGTGCAGCGTCGGTCAACATCGAGGTTTCCTCCGGCTTTGACGGATTTACCGTCAGGATTTACCGTCAGGGACATGGAGACCTGCTGATGCCTGGGAAGCGCCATAATACAAGCTTTCCCGAGAAGACTTTTACCGTCAGAGACGGTAAAAGTCTGAGTAGTGATTGAGAATGTCTTAATCTGGCCGCGATTTCTACCGTCAGCTCTACCGCCAATCTTTTCTGCTGGTCAGCGATAGTCACCGATAAGTGCCGCAACGAATTCACTTCAAATTCAACGCGTTACGACATATTGTCGATAGCTAGCGATAGTCCTCGAAAGACCTAAATTCATTCCCACTCAATGGTAGCCGGCGGCTTCCCCGAGATGTCATAAACCACCCGCGACACCCCCCGCAACTCATTGATGATCCGGTTGCTCACCGTCCCCAGGAAGTCATACGGCAGGTGCGCCCAATGCGCCGTCATGAAATCGATGGTCTCCACCGCACGCAGCGCGATCACCCACTCATACGCACGCGCATCACCGACCACGCCCACCGACTTCACCGGCAGGAACACCGCAAACGCCTGGCTGGTCTTGTCGTACAGATCGGCCTTGCGCAGTTCGTCGATGAAGATCGCATCGGCCTTGGCCAGGAGTTCGGCGTATTCGCGCTTAACCTCGCCGAGAATGCGCACGCCCAGGCCCGGGCCCGGGAACGGATGGCGGTAGACCATGCTGCGCGGGAGGCCGAGCTCGACACCGAGGCGACGCACTTCGTCCTTGAACAGCTCACGCAGCGGCTCGACCAGGCCCAGCTTCATGTGCTCGGGCAGGCCGCCGACGTTGTGGTGGCTCTTGATCACATGCGCCTTGCCGGTCTTGCTGCCAGCCGACTCGATCACGTCGGGGTAGATGGTGCCCTGCGCCAGCCACTTGGCGTTCTTCAGCTTGGTGGATTCTTCATCGAAGATGTCCACGAACAGGTTGCCGATGATCTTGCGCTTGGCTTCGGGGTCGCTCACGCCTTCGAGCTTGGCGAAGTAGCGGTCGGCCGCGTTGACGCGGATCACCTTGACGCCCATGTGCTCGGCGAACATCGCCATCACCTGGTCGCCTTCCTGCCAGCGCAGCAGGCCGGTATC
>Ga0160437_1001182_pt1 | contig 12121 bp, 11 predicted proteins | sample HID1975I_E0MG_FD_108227 | JGI IMG/M metagenome (GOLD analysis project Ga0160437, IMG submission 108227) | Enriched soil microbial communities from UW Madison campus, WI, USA - HID1975I_E0 MG | ecosystem: Environmental > Terrestrial > Soil > Unclassified | place: USA: Madison, Wisconsin... | reverse complement strand
CGATACCGATACCGACACCGACGACGGCTGGGGCGACTCAGACTCCGACACGGACACGGACACGGACACGGACGCGGACGCGGACTCCGACGACGGCTGGGGCGACGACTCCGGCGGTGCCGGCGGTGGCGACGGTGGCGGTGGCGAGACCGACGACGGCTGGGGCGACGACTCCGGCGGCGGCGACGCAGGCGACGGCGGCCAGGGCGACGGCTGGTAGCCCGACCCTCGGCGCCTCTGGGCCCCTGTGCCCCTAGTCGCGGCGCGGGCGGTAGGTGATGTGCGTCACGAGCGACGTCGCCCGCACCGAACCCAGCTCGAGCCGCTGCGCCGGAACCCCGTCGAAGACGCGCTCGCCCGCACCGAGGATGGCGGGCGACACGTGCAGCCGCAGCTCGTCGATGAGCCCCGCGGCGAGGTACTGGTTGACGGTGGTCGCGCCGCCCGCGATCGAGATGCCGCGGTCGCCCGCCGCCTCACGCGCACGATCCAGCGCCGAGCGGATGCCGTCGGTCACGAAATGGAACGTCGTGCCGCCCTGCATCTCGATCGGCTCGTGCGGGAAGTGCGTGAGCACGAAGACGGGCGCGTGGTACGGCGGTTCCTCACCCCACCAGCCGCGCCAGTCCCGCGACCAGTCGCCGCGATCCGGGTTGAACATGTTGCGGCCCATGATCACCGCCCCCGCATCGACGATCGCCTCGCGCTCGGCGCGGTTCTCCTCCTCGAACATCCAGCCGGTGATCCACGACTGGTCGATGTCGCCGAACGGCGCATCCTCCCGCTGGTTCAGCCCGGTGGCGTATCCGTCGGCAGAGACCGCCAGATCGCTGAACACGATGCCCATTTGCCGCTCCTCACGTGGTGAGGGGATACTAGTCGGCTGGGCTCCGCTCGGCGAAGGAGCCCCGCCATGAGTTTCATCGACGTCAACGGCGTCTCGCTGTCGCTTCCCGACGGCCGACCCCTGCTCTCGGATGTGAGCTTCCGTGTGCCGGAGGGCAGCACGACGGCGCTCATCGGCCAGAACGGCGCCGGCAAGTCGACGCTGCTGCGTGTGATCCGCGGGGTGCAGCGCTCCGAGGAGGGGTCGGTGCAGGTCGACGGCGGGCTCGGCGTGATGGACCAGGTGGTGGGCACCGGGTGGACCGCCGACGGCACCGAACCGAACGTCGCCGGGCTGCTCGTGTCGGTGGCGCCCACGCGCATCCGGGCCGCCGCGATCGAGCTGGAGGCGGCGGAGGCGGCGATCATCGAGAGCGACGACACCGACTCGCAGATGCGGTACGCGTCGGCGCTCGCCGACTACGCGGAGGCGGGCGGATACGACCAGGAGGTCGTGTGGGACCGCTGCACGATGGCGGCCCTCGGCATCCCGTTCGAACGCGCCCGCTGGCGCGAGCTCGCCACCCTGTCGGGCGGCGAGCAGAAGCGCCTCGCACTGGAGGCGTTGCTGCGGGGGCCCGAGCAGGTGCTGCTGCTGGACGAGCCCGACAACTCGCTCGACGTGCCCGGCAAGCGCTGGCTCGAGGAGCAGCTGCGCGCCACCCCGAAGACGGTGCTGCTGATCTCGCACGACCGCGAGCTGCTGGCCCGCGCCGCCGACCGCATCGTCACCCTCGAGGCCTCGCCCGCAGGCAGCAGCGCGTGGGTGCACGGTGGCGGCTTCGCCGGCTACCACGACGCGCGAGACGCCCGGTTCGAGCGGCTCGACGAGCTGCGCCGCCGGTGGGACGAGCAGCACGCCGCGCTGAAGCAGCTGGTGGCGACACTCAAGGTGAAAGCCACCTACAACGACGGCATGGCATCCCGGTACCAGGCGGCCGTCACGCGGCTCGGCAAGTTCGAGGAGGCCGGCCCGCCCGAAGAGCGCCCGCCGGCGCAGAACATCGCGATGCGGCTGCGGGGCGCACGCACCGGCAAACGCGCGGTCGTGTGCGAGGGGCTCGAGCTGACCGGGCTGATGCGGCCGTTCGACTTGGAGGTCTGGTACGGCGACCGGGTGGCGGTGCTCGGCTCGAACGGGTCGGGCAAGTCGCACTTCCTGCGGCTGCTGGCCGCAGGCGGAACGGATCCGGATGCGCTGCAGGGCCACGTGACGCCGGCGGGCGAGACGGTCGCCGCGGTCGACCACACGGGCCGGGCCGTTCTCGGCGCCCGCATCGTGCCGGGCTGGTTCGCACAGAGCCACCAGCACTCCGACCTCGACGGCCGCACCCTGCTCGAGGTGCTGCACCGCGGCGACCGCAACCGCGACGGCCTGCCGCGCGAGGCGGCCAGCTCCGCCCTCGACCGGTACGGGCTCGCCGCCTCGGCGCAGCAGCGCTACGACCAGCTCTCGGGCGGGCAGCAGGCGCGGTTCCGCATCCTGCTGCTCGAACTCTCGGGCGTCACGCTGCTGCTGCTCGACGAGCCCACCGACAACCTCGACCTCGTCTCGGCCGAGTCGCTCGAGAAGGCCCTCGAGCGGTTCGACGGCACGGTGCTCGCGGTCACCCACGACCGCTGGTTCGCGCGCGGCTTCGACCGGTTCGTGGTGTTCCGCAGCGACGGCGAGGTGGTCGAGGCGGATGCGCCGGTCTGGGACGAGGGGCGGGTCGCGCGGGCGCGGTGACACCCCCCGGAGACGGGGCACGAATCGTCGTCATCGTGGAGGTTCCGCGACCCCCCGACTGCCATACTCGAAACACCCGAGAGCTGCTCCATCGGCGCACCCGTCGTCCCGACCGAGGTCGCCCCTGCGCCCGCGTCGATGTTGGAGTCGAAATGAAGCTCGCCACCCGCCGTACCTCCACCGCGCTCGCCGTCGTCGCGACCGCCGGGGTGTCCACCCTGTTCGTCGGAACCGCCCCCGCCTTCGCGGCGACCGAGGCGTGCGGCGACGGTGAGCTCATCGCCCCCGGGGTATGCGAGCAGACCTTCACCTCGGGTACCGCCACCTTCACCCCGACCGCCACCATGACCCAGCTCGAGGTTCTGCTCGTGGGCGCCGGCGGCTCGGGCGCCGACCAGCAGGTCGCCAACACGAACGGCTACGCGGCCGCGGGCGGTGGCGGGCAGGTGCGCATCGTCGACTTCAGCGAGGCCGAGGGTCCGCTGCAGATCACGGTGCCCGCTCCGGGCGCCCCCGGCTCGGTCGTCGACGGCGTCACCACCGAGGCGGTCGCCAACGGATCGGATGCGGCGTTCGGCGGCGAGGTCGGCGGCATGAGCGGCAGCGGCTTCGGCGGCGCGAGCGGCGTCAGCAACTCGGCCACCCCGTACGGCGCGGGCGGCGGCGCGGCCGCGAGCCCCGTCGGCAACGCCAACGGCGGCGCCGGCGTGATCGTCGACGACATCGCCGCCACCGGCTCGCTGTTCGACGGCGACACCGACTGCTTCGGCGGCGGCGGCGCGATCGGTGTGGCCGGCGTGCAGGGCATCCCCGGGTGCGGCGCCGGCGGCCCGGCCGACACGACCGCGACCGCGCTGAACGCCCCGGCCGCGAACAGCGGCGGCGGTGGCGGCGGACTCAGCAGCGTGCAGACGGCCGAGGCGCGCGCCGGCGCGAGCGGCGTCGTCGTGGCGCGCTGGACCGCGGCGAACATCACGCTCACCTTCGACGTGGCCGGCAACGGCACGGCACCGGCATCCCAGTCGATCGTGCCCGGCACCGCACCCGAGCGTCCCGTCGACCCGACCGCCGAGGGCTTCGAGTTCCAGGGCTGGTTCGCGGATGCGGCGTTCACGACGCCGGCCGACTTCGACACCCCGCTCACGGCGTCCGCCACCTACTACGCCAAGTGGCTGCAGGTGCTGCCCGACACCGGCGCCGACACGAGCCTGCCGCAGCTGGCCGCTGGTGCCGCCGCGGTGCTCGCGGGTGCGGCCCTCGCCGGTGTCGCCGCATACCGGCGCCGACGTCAGGCCGACTGAGCAGACCCGCTCAGCTCTCCGCGTAGGCTTCGGCGAGCTCGCGCCGCTTCGGCTTGCCCGTGGCGGTGCGCGGGATCTCGGCGACCCGTGCCACCAGCTTCGGCGCGGCCGCCCCGAACTCGGCCGTGAGCCCGGCGACGAGCCCGTTCACGTCGAGGTCGTCGCGCGCGACGAGCGCCATGCCCACCTGGCGGATGCCGGATGCGGTGGCGTAGTCGAAGCTGCACGCGTCGATCACGCCCGGGTGGTCGAGCGCGAAATGGTCGAGCCGGTTCGGGTCGATCTTCACGCCGCCCGCGTTCAGCACCTCGGCCTCGCGCCCGGTGAGGGTGAGCCCGCCGTCGGGCCGGATGAACCCCAGGTCGCCCGGGTAGAACCAGCCGTCGCGGAACGAGCGTGCCGTGGCCTCCGGGTTGCCGAGGTACTCGTGCGCCATGCCGAAGCTGCGGTGGCGGATGCGCCCCACCTCGCCGTCGGGAACGGGCGCGTCGTGCTCGTCGACGATCTCGACCTGCGAGCCGCGGGCGATCTGGCCGGCGTCGTACGGGTCGTCCGACTCGTAGAGCCGGCTCGCGGCGCCACCGGCCTCGGTCGAGCCGTAGTTGCTGAAGATGCTGCAGCCGTCGGCCGCGCGCCGCATCCGCTCGGCCACCCCGGGAGGCATCACGGTGCCCGCCACGATCACCGTCTCGATCGTGGGGAGGGTGCGTTGCTGCGCCTCCAGCTCGTCCACGAGCGCGGCGACCTGCGCGGGCGAGCCCTTCAGCGTGCGCACGCCGACCTGCTCCGCGAGACGCGCGACCGCATCCGGCGCGGCCCCGCCTGCGCAGTGGTACGGCTGCCCGCCCTTCACGGCCAGGTAGAACTCGCCGAGACCGGCCGCCGTGCCGGTGTCCATGAGGCTCAGCAGCGGCGCCCCCTGGAACCACACCTGCAGCGCCGCATCCATCGCCTGCTCCATGGAGCGGCCGATCGCGATCGCCTTCGGGGTGCCGGTGGTGCCGCTCGAGAACACGATGCGCAGCACCTCGATCGGCTCCTCGGAGGGGCGGATGCCGTACGGGTTCTGCTCGACGAGGCGCAGGAACGCGCCGTCGACGGCGACCACCCGGGCGCCCGGCTGCTGCGTGGTGGCGCGGTTCGTGAACACCCAGTCCACCCGGAAGGCGCCGTCGGCCACGTACCCGTCGGGGATCACCGTGCTGATGGCCGCCTCGTGGTACACCGCCTCGGTGAAGAGGATGCTGAGCTGGTCGGGCAGGTCGAGGGCGACCACCTGCCCCGCCTTCACACCGAGGCGCCGCAGCTCGAACGCGATCCGCTTCACCGAGACCAGCGCGTCGGCGTTGGTGACGGTCTGCTCCGCCGAGCGCGAGAAGACGCCGTTCGGGTTCTCGTCGGCGTTGCGCTGCAGGTAGAGGAAAGGGTTGGTGACCGTCACTTCGTCAGGGTAGTCGCTGGCGCGCGGCCCCCTGTTTCGAAGACGACCACCGCATCCGTGCCTCCGCCGTCGCGGGCGTCGAGCCGCGCATCGGCGCCGCACGCGCGCGCCAGTTGGGCGACGATCGCGAGCCCGAGACCGCTTCCGGCGCGCTCCGTTCCGCTCGCCCGCCAGAACCGCTCGAAGGCGTGCGCCCGGTCGGCTCCCGACATGCCGGAGCCCCGGTCGAGCACGTGCAGCACGGTGGCATCGGCGGTCGCCTCGAGGCGCACCACGACGCGCGCGTCGGCCGGGCTCGCACCCAGCGCGTTGTCGACCAGGTTGTCGACGATCTGCTCCAGCGCGCCCGGCACCGCATGCACGACCGCCGAAGCCGGTCCCTCGTACACGACCCGGCGACCCGACTCGGCGGCCAGGTCGTTCCACTGCTCCACCCGTTCGGATGCGATGCGGGCCGCATCCGTCGGCTCACGCGCCGCCGTGCTGCCCTCGGCGCGGCTCAGCACCAGCAGGCCCTCGATCAGCTCCTCCAGGCGCCCGAGCTCGGCATCCGCCGCCTCCAGCCGCTCCACGGCGGCCGCAGGGTCGGTCGGGGCCAGTTCGCGGGCCCGCTCGATGCGCAACCGCAGGGCGGTGAGCGGAGTGCGCAGCTGGTGCGACGCGTCGCCGGCGAACGCGCGCTGCTGGTCGAGCAGGCCGTTCAGCCGGGTGGCCATCCCGTTGAAGGAGCGGCCGAGGCTGCGCAGTTCGGGCGGGCCGGATGCCTCGTCAGCGCGGGCGTCGCGGTCGCCCGCCGCGAACTCCTCGGTGGCGGTGCGCAGCCTCCGCACCGGGCGGGTGAACGACCGCGCCAGGATGAACCCGATGAGACCCGCGAGCAGCACCGTCGTGAGCCCGACGAGCCCGATCACCAGCAGCTTCTGGTTGACGGCGTCGGTGACCACCGCCTTCGGGTAGGTGAGGCGCACCGCCCCGAAGATGTCGCTGCCGCTGATCACCGGCACGGCCACGTACAGCAGGTCTTCGTCGAGTGTCGTCGAGAAGCGGGTGCCGGCGGCCACCTGACCCGACAGCGCCCGCGCGATCTCGGGACGCGACAGGTACGACTCGCCCACCGAGAGGGCGTCCTCGTCGCTCGTGATCACGGCCACGCCGTCGCGGTCGACGATCATCACGCGGGCGCCCGACTCCGCCCGGTACGCCTGCACCAACTCGCTGATCGTGCCGTCGGCGTCGGGTTGGACCTCGTCGTGCAGGGCCTCCTCGCTGCGCCCCGCGAGCACGAACGCGTCCCGCTCGAGCGCGGTCACGATCCGCTCCTCCTCCACCTCGCGCAGGTAGCCGGCCAGCGGGACGTCCTGCACGAGCAGCGCCACCAGCACGACGGCGATGATGGCGGCCATCAGCCGCCGGGTCACGGCGTGCCCTGCGGCTCGAACCGGAACCCGATGCCCCGCACCGACTCGATCCACGCCGGATCGCCGAGCTTGCGGCGGATCGCCGCCACGTGCGCGTCGAGGGTCTTGGTGGCGCCGTACCACTCGGTGTGCCACACGTCGCGCAGGATGTCGGGCCGCCGCAGCACCGTGCCCGGGTCGGCCGACAGGTGCAGCAACAGGTCGAACTCGGTGGGCGTCAGGTGGATCTCGGCGCCCGACAGGGTGACCCGGCGTGTACGCGGGTCGATCACGAGCGCGCCCAGCTCGCGGGGGGCCTCGGGTGCAGGTGCGGCGTCGGATGCGGCGGCCGTGCGCCGGGTGACGGCGCGGATGCGGGCCAGCAGCTCGCGCATCCCGAATGGCTTCGTGAGGTAGTCGTCGGCGCCCAGTTCGAGCGCCACCACGCGGTCGACTTCGTCGCCGCGCGCACTCACGACGATGATCGGGATGTCGCTGGAGCCTCGGATCTGACGGCACACCTCCGTGCCGTCGAGGTCGGGCAGGCCCAGGTCGAGCACCACGAGGTCCGCTCCTCCGGCGAGAACCGCGTCGATGCCGGCACGGCCCGTGCCCACCGAGTGCGCCTCGATCGCGGCGCCGGCGAGACCGTCGACGATGCCGGCCGCGACGGCCGGGTCGTCTTCGATGATGAGCACTCGCACGGCACCATTCTGCTGACGCGGGGAGCCGAAAGCTCGTGCGTGGCAGCCGATCGGCGGATCTTGGACGTTTCTTGGATGTTCGGCACCCCCGCCTTCGTATGCCGGTTCGTAGCGTTGTCGACATGAAGCGCACAGTCGTCATCGCCTCCACCGCCCTCGGCGTCGTCGCCCTCGTGGCCGGCGGTATCGCCGTCAACGCGGCCACGCTCTCCGCGGTCCCGCAGAGCGACCTCGGGCAGGCGCCGTCGCTCATCATGCCGACCCCCTCCGATTCGGCCACCCCCGACGACTCGCCGACCCCGTCCGATTCGCCCTCGCCGAGCGACGACCCGACCAACCACGACGTGGGCGACGACCACGGTGTCGACGGACCGGGCCACGACGTCGGCGACGACCACGGCGGCGACTCGAACAGCGGCTCGGGGTCGGATGACTCCGGATCGGGCTCCGGCAACGGCGGTTCCGGTTCGTCGAACTCGGGCAGCGGATCCGACGACAGCGGCAGCGACGACAGCGGCAGCGACGACAGCGGCAGCGGTGGTCACGGCTCCGACGACTGAAGCGGGTCAGCCCTCCTGGGGGCCCGCGGCCTGCTGTGCCCGGCGCTCGAAGAGCTCCCGCTCCCGCTCGCTCGGTGCGAGCTCGGCGGCCCGCCGCAGCTGAACCGCGGCAGCCCAGCTGTCGCCCAACTCGAGCAGCATCTCCCCGCGAACGGCGGCGAGCAGGTGGTGCTCGGCCAGTTCGGGCGAGTCGGCGATGGTGTCGAGCACGCTCAGGCCTTCCGTCGGGCCCTCGGCTCGGAACACCGCCACCGCCCGGTTGAGCGTGACGACCGGCGACGGCGCCACCGTCGACAGCATGCGGTACAGCTCGGCGATCGTGGCCCAGTCGGTGTCGGCGTCACTCACTGCGCGGGCATGCGACGCGGCGATCGCGGCCTGGATCGCGTACGCGCCGGGAACATCGGCCAGGCTGTGCGCGCGGGCGAGCGAGCGGAAGCCGCGCTGGATGAGCAGGCGGTCCCACACGTCGCGGTCCTGGTCGGCGAGCCGCACAGGCGACCCGCTGGCATCGGTGCGTGCCCGCAGCCGCGAGGCCTGCAGCTCGAGCAGGGCGGCCAGGCCGTGCACCTCGGCGTCATCCGGTGCGAGCGTCGTCAGCATCCGTGCGAGGCGCAGGGCCTCCAGGCACAGGTCGGGCCGCACCCACGCGTCGCCGGCGGTGGCCGCGTGCCCCTCGGTGAAGATCAGGTAGACGACCTCGAGCACCGAGGCGAGCCGGTCACGCCGCTCCGACTCCGACGGAGTCGCGGCATCGAACCCCGCATCCGCCAGTCGTCGTCGCCCCCGCACGATGCGCTGGGCGATCGTCTGCTCGGGAACCAGGTACGCCCGCGCGATCTCCCGCGTGCTCAGCCCGCCGAGCAGCCGCAGGGTCAGCGCCACCTGCGCCTCGCGCCCGAGCTGCGGATCGCAGGTGGCGAACAGCAGCCGCAGCACGTCGTCTTCGATGCCCTCGTGCTGCACGATCAGGTCGAAGTCGTGCCCGCCCGAATCGATCTCGACCCGGGCGCGCTGGCGTTCGTCGTCGGCGACCCCGTCGAGCTTCTCGTCGAGATTCACCGAACGGCGGATGCGGTCGATGGCCCGGTGCTTCGCCTCGAGCGTCAGCCAGGCGGCCGGGTTCGTAGGCACACCCGCCGACGGCCACCGCTGCATGGCGGCGACCATCGCATCCTGCAGGCTGTCTTCCGCGAGCCCGATGTCGCGGGTCGTGCGGGCGAGGCCCGCGATGATGCGGGCGCCCTCCAGTCGATAGACGGCGTCGAGGGTGCCGAGCGGATCGGGCCCCGAGGTCACCCCTCCGGTCCGAACACCGGTCGCACATCCCCCTCGCCGTCGCCCACGACCGACCAGAACCGGCGGGCCACCTCGAGCGCCTCCTCGGGCGAGCGCACCTCGATGAGGGCGAAGCTCACGATCGTCTCCTTCGCTTCCGCGTAGGGGCCGTCGGTGATCGACACCGAGCCGGCTTGCGCGGTGAGGTGCTGGCCCTGGCCGAGTCCGCCGGTGGCGAGCAGGATGCCCGACCGCGTCATCTCGGTGATGAGCTCACCCATCTCGGCGAAGAGCGCCTCATCGGGCTCGGGACCGCCGCCGTTCGTCGTCATCAGGAAGCGCATGGCGATCAGCATTCCACCGCCCGAAAAAACTTCCTACCCCGGTGTCGAGAATGCGCGTCGCCGTTCGGTGCATGTGCAGGAGGGCGATCGCACCGACCGCCCGCATCGAGAAAGGCATGAAGATGCGCAAGATCATCGTCGGAGAGTTCATCTCGCTGGATGGCGTCGTGGAGGCGCCCGAGACGTGGCACATGAGCTACGCGAGCCCGCAGATGTTCGGGATCATGTGGGGGCTGAGCGACTCGTGCGACACGACGCTGCTCGGCCGGGTCACGTACGAGGGGTTCGCGGCGGCGTTCGCGGATGCCCCGGCCGACAGCCCGGTCGCCGCGAAGATGAACAAGAACGCCCGGGTGGTCGCCACCCGCACCCTCACCGAGCTGTCGTGGGGTGACTCGCGGGTGCTCGACGGCGAACTGGTGGAGGCGGTGACGCGCCTGAAGAACGCCGACGGCCGCGACATCCTCACCACCGGCAGCATCAGCCTCGTGCGGTCGCTGCTGCGCGCGGGGCTCGTCGACGAGCTGCACCTGCTCGTGCACCCGGTGGTCGTCGGGCACGGTCAGAAGCTGTTCGAGGAGGGCGAGGGGCTGGCGTTCGAGCTCGCCGAGGCGACCCCGCTCGACAACGGGGTGATCCACGCCGTGTACCGTCCGGCATCCGTACACTCGGCGGGGTGAGCGAGCCTCGAAGCGGCGGCAGGCGGGTCGTCGTGGCGCCCGACAGCTTCAAGGGCACCGCGACGGCCGCCGCCGCCGCTCGGGCGATCGCCGACGGGTGGCTGTCGGTGCGGCCCGACGACGAGCTCGTCGCGATGCCGATGGCCGACGGCGGCGAGGGCACGCTCGCGGCGTTCGCCGATGCGGTGCCGGGTTCGCTGCGGATGCCGGTGCGCGTGACAGGGCCCGCCGGCGCGGTCGTCGACGCCGCCTGGTTGCTGCTGCCTCCGACCTCCGAAGCGCCGGGCGGCACCGCGGTCGTCGAACTCGCGTGCACCTCGGGCATCGAACTGCTCGGCGACCGGCGGCTGCCGTGGGACGCCCACACGCGCGGTTTCGGCGAGGCGATCGCCGCCGCACTCGGCCACGGCGTCTCGCGGCTCGTGCTCGGCATCGGCTCGAGCGCCTCCACCGATGGCGGGGTCGGGATGCTGCGGGCGCTCGGTGCGGAGGTCCGCGACGAGCGGGGCGAACCCGTGCCCGACGGCGCCCGCGGGCTCGCCGGCATCCGCACGGCTGAGCTCGCCGGGCTGCGTGCGCTGCCGCCGGGCGGCACAACCGTACTGACCGACGTTCGCAACCCGCTGCTCGGCGCCGACGGCGCGGCTGCGGTGTTCGGCCCGCAGAAGGGCTTCGCGCGCGGCGACCTCGCATCCGCCGAGTCCGGGTTGAGGGCGCTCGCAGCGGTGCTCCCCGCCGACCCCGACTCGCCCGGCGCGGGTGCGGCCGGCGGCACCGGCCTCGCGCTGCTCACCTGGGGCGCGCAGCTCGTCCCCGGGGCGGATGCGGTGGCGCAGCTGATCGGGCTCGCAGACGCGATCGCGGACGCCGACCTCGTGATCACGGGGGAGGGGTCGTTCGACGGGCAGTCGGCGTCGGGCAAGGTGCCGTCGCTTGTCGCCTCGGTAGCGGCATCCGCCGGGGTGCCGGTCTCGCTCGTCGCGGGGCGCATCGCGAAGCGGGTCGACACCTCGGGGTTCCGTGCCGCGGTCGCGCTGACCGACCTCGCGGGAGACCCGGGCGCTGCGCGAGCGGATGCGATCCGCTGGCTGCGCGAGGCCGGCCGGGCACTCGCTGAGGGCTGACTTTCACGTTCGCCGATTGTTGACATCCGTCAACCATCGTCGTATAGTTGACTTTCATCAACCAGTTGGCCTTCGCCGACTCTCCGCGCCGCCGTCGCCGCGCCGCCTCTCTCCACACCACACGAAGGATCCGCATGTCTTCGCCCTCAGCCGCATCCGCCGGCGCCCCCGACAAGCCCAAGATGAGCCACCGCCAGGTGCTCGAGGCGCTGTCGGGCCTGCTGCTCGGCATGTTCGTGTCGATGCTCGCATCGACCGTCGTCTCCACCTCGCTGCCCGTCATCGTGCACGACCTCGACGGCGACCAGGCCGTCTTCACCTGGGTCGTCACCGCGACCCTGCTCACCACCGCGATCTCGACACCCATCTGGGGCAAGCTCGCCGACCTCTTCAACCGCAAGCTGCTCTTCCAGCTCGCGATCGTGATCTTCGTGCTCGCGACCGCCGCGGCCGGCTTCTCGCAGAACCCCGAGATGCTCATCACCTTCCGTGCCGTCCAGGGCATCGGCGCCGGCGGTCTCGCCGCACTCAGCCAGGTGATCATGGCCGACATCATCAGCCCGCGTGAGCGTGGCCGCTACATGGGCCTCTTCGGAGCCGTCATGGCCGTCGCCACCATCGGAGGCCCGCTGCTCGGCGGCGTCATCACCGATGCGTGGGGCTGGCGCTGGAACTTCT
>Ga0160437_1001179_pt1 | contig 12128 bp, 8 predicted proteins | sample HID1975I_E0MG_FD_108227 | JGI IMG/M metagenome (GOLD analysis project Ga0160437, IMG submission 108227) | Enriched soil microbial communities from UW Madison campus, WI, USA - HID1975I_E0 MG | ecosystem: Environmental > Terrestrial > Soil > Unclassified | place: USA: Madison, Wisconsin... | reverse complement strand
TTACAATCTCATCAGGCTGCCGAAGCTGCTGGTGGCAGCATAACTGTGCCCGAAATCCGCAGAAAGAATGGTCCTGGCAAGCGCGGCAGTCAACAGATACCGATGACACCACCCCGTTGGCGCTAAACCTAATCAAAATCCGGCGCTCAAACGGTCCGAAGCTGACTTTTTCCGCGGCGTGTTAAAGGCTATCTGTCGGAACTAGATGAGGTCAAGGCCTTTAGCGGGATCGCGAACGATCATGCCGTCAAGCAATTGAGGCTCGTCCGCTAACGATGGCCGCCATCAAGCAAGATAAACGCGTTTCGTATGAAAATTTGCAAGGATGGGGATATCGAGGCCAAGACGGCGTCTTGTAACCAATAGGCAAGTCCGAAAAGGCCGCGTCATGTGGATACCCTGGACGAATTCGTACACTCGAGCAAAAGAAGCACCGGTCCGATGTCCGATGTCGCCACGGCAACGTTGATGTTAGCGCTTGCGCTGAGCGTAGCCGCAGCGCTGTACATGAGCGAGAGCGCGGGCACATATTCCAAAGGTCGCCGATGGCGCCGATTTGCACGCCAGCATGCCGCTCGATGCGCGCTGGCCACGATAAGCCCACCGTTCGCAGCGCCCTTGCAATCAATTTCGAAGGGCGCCTGGAAAGCCGCAAAGCCAAGCGATAAAATGGGCATAACCTAGCAACTCGCCGCGAACTCTCTTGTCCCATGCGGCCGATTGGCAAATAGCACGCGCCGTGCAGCGGCCCCCCAGCCACTGCTCAGTGCGAGTCACCTTGGCGAGATTAAGAAATTTTGGCAGTGACATGCGCACGGCGAATTGTGATCCGCCGTAGAAAGGCCGAGAAGAGCGCCCCCCGTGATTCTCGGCCTTTTTCATATTGCTGATGAATGCATACTGTAACCTATCTGTCGGCGAATTTCATTGTCCATTAACCTGTTTGGGGCACTCGAAGCGTTCGGTAGGAACGCGTCGTTGGTAGTCTCCACCAGTGCAGTCCGACGCGCTCTAGCGAATGGGCCGCTTTCCGAAAGGAAGGCGGCCCTCCCAGACTGAACACTGCAAAAGGCTTTATTACCCGCTCGGCGGACTGTCACGCAGAGTCGGGAGATCGAGCGAGACGGCGACGCAGCTGGAGGTCTGCGCTTCGACGATGAACCGCACCTGCAGCGACACCGGGATACGCAGAACTGCGGCCTGCGCACGGCGTTGATTATTTGAAAAGTCGCCAGTGCGGAACGGCTCTGCAGCGTCCAAATGTCGCATCATGGTTTGCAGTACATGCGAGCTGGACTTCGGCCTCAGCTTCCGTATCTGGAGCGCAGCGCCGTGTTTCTAACAAGCTTACGGAGGAACCGATCGCGAACCCACGTCGTTGCTGATCTTGGATCTGGATGGATCAAGTTTCGCAGCATGGCTTTCTCCCGCGTTCGCGGTGCCGAGCGGTCAGGGGGCCGCTGCCTTTGAAGATCGGAGCGGCCCCCGCGGCTCCCAAAATGTCATCAAGGTCGTTTGAGATGTACAGGTTGCTGTTTTTCAAGGATCACCAAGTAGTGGCCGAGGAGACGTGGGCCGGCCGCTCATTGGAAAGCGTGATAACCCATGCTCATAATGCCCTGATACGGGGGCCCGCGACCAGATTCGAGATTACCCGGCGAGCAGATGGCCACGTCGTCTTCAGAGGGCCGTCGATTTTTATCGCACCCGGCAACAGCAAACCCTCGGTAAATATATAGGCATCTGCGAACGATGGCAAAGTCGGTTCAGACACGAAATCGCAGGGCCTCATAACGTTTGTGAGGTGCAGCGCGGCGATCCTGCGTACTTGTGAAACTTGAATGCCGTCAAAATCTCGTTCGATCAATCACGGCTTGTCGCCATTTGGTCGTTCGCAGGGTCACGCGAGATCGCCGTCGTCAGCTGCGTAAATTCAGCCTATGCCCCGGATAGAATCACCTGTTCATCCCGGGATGCCGATCCATCTCAGGAACTGCAAAAATTAGCTGCGAGCGCAACCCAGAGGCTTACCTTGTCCGACCGCTTTAACCTATTGCTACAAAATCTCCTTCCTAAGCAGGCGATTACAAGTGCTGCGGGCCGCGTCGCGGGCGCAAGCGCCGGTCGGATCACGACCCGCTTGATCCGCTGGTTTGTAAAGAAATACGGCGTGGACATGACCGAAGCTGCAAATGCAGACATCGGAAGCTATAAAAGTTTCAATGACTTTTTCACCCGGCCACTGCGTCTCGGCGCCCGTCCGCTTGCGCTCGCGGATTTCGTCTGTCCGGTGGACGGCGCGATCAGCCAATTCGGAGCGATCGACGATCATCAAATCCTGCAGGCCAAGGGACATCGCTTTACGACTGCGGAGTTGGTTGGGGGAGACAAAGAGCTTGCAGCCAAATTTCGTCATGGCGCATTCGCCAACTTATATCTTTCGCCCAAGGACTATCACCGTCTTCACATGCCATGTGACGGGTTGTTGACTCGAATGATCTATGTGCCGGGCACACTTTTTTCGGTTAATCCGGCCACTGCAAGAAGCATTCCGAACCTGTTTGCGCGCAATGAGCGCGTGGTATGCGTTTTTGAATCGAGGCACCACGGTCCGTTTGTAATGGTGCTGGTAGGCGCAACAATCGTTGGCAGCATTGCGACAACCTGGCACGGGGTGGTGAACCCAAAACGCGTCCAAAACCCGTCTGAGTGGACCTATCCCGAGCCGCGTATCCTTATAAAGCAGGGTGACGAGATGGGCCGCTTTCTGCTTGGTTCCACTATCGTCATGCTGTTCGTTGAAGGCGCGATCGCCTTCAACGAGAATTGGGCCCCGCAACGGCCGGTTCGCCTCGGCGAGGTGATGGGCAGCAGCAAGGCCTGATATACTAATCACCTACCGCTCCCGGATTTTACGACCCAAATGCACCCGCGTTCTTCGCCTTTGCCGACCGTCGTCACGAAGGCGCCGGGGCAGATAGCTGCTGGCCGCAAGATATCTCTATCCTATTCAGGTGACCTTCGCTGCGCGGATGAGCTTCTTCATGCTCGTCGGATCACTTTTTAAGGCATTCATCGGGCGACATGATGCAGTGTGCTAAGCTGGTTGAAATGCCTCGCCCTTCGACGGTGGGCTAGTGCTAAGAACATCCATTGTCATGACATACGCGAGATGCGACAGGCCTTGCGGCAAATTGCCGAGATAGGATCCGTCCTGAGGGTCGATCATCTCGGAAAGAATGCCTACACCTCGGTTCAATGTAGATTCCAATTTGGTTAGCATTTCATGCGCGCGGCCCTGCCGCCCCAGAAGAAGATGTGCCTCGATGATCCAGAAGGTACAGGCCAGGAAACATCCTTCTTCTTTTTCAGCCCCGCTGTAGCGGTAGTGCCAACTGCCGCGGCCAAGTTCGCTCTCGATTGCGTCAATTGTTTTGGCCAGTCTTTTACGGCCTTCGAACCCAAACCGCACCATGAGGGCAAGCGAAGCATCGAGCCGTTCCGATCCAGGATGAAGGACATAGGCCTGACGCTTTTGAGACCAGCAATTCTCATCTATCCACGATGCTATCCGGTCCCGTTCGCGCGCCCACCGGTCCCGGCAGGTAGTAGGTAGCTGCCCCGCGTCAGCAAGGCATACTGCTCGAGTGAGGGCTTGCCAGCAGCTGACCTTCGACATTGTGTAATGCTCGAGGGTTTCGAGTTCCCAAATGCCGGAATCTTTTTGCCGCCAGCTATCAGCGCAGCGATCAGCGAGGTGAGAAAGGGTTTCCGCACTCGACGCATCGAGGATGTTACCGCACTCCACAAACCGCGCTGCGGTTTCGAAAATGTCTCCATAGACCCCGTGCTGAGCTTGATCGGTTGCAATGTTGCCAACCCTGACAGGGCGCGAACATCGATAGCCACTGACGTCAATTTCTCTCACATCGGGCACTATGCCTCCCGCAAGAGTATAACAGACGCGTTGGCCGTGTACTTCCAGCCGTTTAAGCAACCAGGTAAACGCCGCCTTGGCCTCCGGCTGAGCTCCGGCTGCGAGGAAAGCCTTTATCGTATAGCCGGCATCGCGCACCCAGGCGTAACGATAGTCGTAATTCTTCGCGCCGCCGATCCCTTCAGGCAGCGAGCTTGTCGCGGCCGCCGCAATCGCCCCGGAGGGCGAAAACAGCAGCAGCTTGAGGACGAGTACGCTACGGATGAAAGCTGGCCGGTTTTGTCCGCCATATGCGACGCGCTCCGCCCATGCTCGCCATTCGGCATCGGAAACATCTATTCGCTCGTCAATGTCTTCTACGGGCGGCACTACCAAGGGTTCACCTTCGCCTGCGATCACTGCAATGACCTCACGCTGGCCTGAGCGCACGGCAAATGAGCCTACTACCACCTCGTCGCTGCGATCTACTGCCACTCCGCCGGAATGAAGAAGAAGTCCCAAAACGTCGCCAACATGAAACACCGAGTGGCGCCCGATCTGCGACTGGTATGGACTCGCCGCCCGGCCCCTGCGGCCCGGCCTCATTTCTAGCTGGAAACGCACAGTGCCATTGATTCCTTCGATCCGGCGGGCAAGTTCTGCCCACGGCAACCGACCTGCGGTACCGCTGTTAATCGACTCCGTGAGTTTCGCGGATCCCGAGGCCGTCGTAAACACCGTCTCAAGTACGTTGCTGCCTGGAAGATACCGCCGTTCTGTCTCGTACGGCTCGTCGGGGGTAATCGCAAAGCGGCCGCCCTCCTCGGCATCCAGCAGTCTGTCGAAGAGGGGCGGCGAATCCAGATTGGGAACGCACCACCAATCAATCGAACCATCAGCTCCGGACAGCGCAACCGTACGGCCATCGCCCAGCGCACCGTATGCTTCCAGCGGAAGATACCCATCTCGGCGCAGGCCTGCTCCCGAGCGAATGCCGGCTACCGATCGTACCTTTGTCAGCAAGCCCGTCACGGTCATGCAGATTGCGGTATCACGCTTATCAGCTCCTCTTCGCCAGGCTCTCTCGCCGGCTTCAACTGAAGAGCCTGATCCGGCGTTATTTGCCGGCTGCGACGCACCGGCTCAAGCATAACGACACTGCCGGTTTCCAGCGAGCGCTCGACAGCGTCGAGAACCCGCATATCCATGTATCCCTCCTCCGCGTCAGCTTCAGGCTGACGATCGTTCAAGATGCAATCAGAAAAGTACTGCGTCTCGTTGCCAAACTGCTCGACAGGTTCGAAAGCGTGAGTCTTGCTTCCTTGCGCCGTGGTTTCCTTATAGGAAATGCCCACTTTCGGGCCAAACATGAAGCATGGCGAGGCCTCGATCGTTGCCTTGGTTCCGATAAGGGTAAAGCTTTCGGCCGGTGCAGTGGCGTAGCTTACTGTGAACTGAGCCAAACGATCGCCCGGGAAAGTGAGCGTCACGGCCACAGTATCGTCGAAGTTAAAGCCGCGGCCCAAGGTTCTTGTCCCCACTGCATGTACCGAGGTGGGTTCATCACCAAACAAGTTGCGGACCGCATTGAGCGGGTAGGTTCCCATATCCGGCACCGGCCCCCCCCAATATCCATTGTGCCCACGTGAGTTCTCTTCCGCGACGTCTTGCGTGAAAATTGCTGTGAACGCGCGAAGATCGCCAAACTCACCCCTGCTGGCCCGCGCCACCATTTCCACGGTTCCAGGCTCGTGATGAAGCCTGTAGGCAATCATCAGCTTTGCCCCGGACCGCTTTTGCAAGGCCATGATTTTCTCGGCATCGGCAAGACTGGCCGCAGCGGGCTTTTCCAGAAGAACATGAATACCAGCTTCCAGAGCGGCAGTTACAAAATCGGTATGCAGCGCGTTTGGCGTCGCAATATAAACCGCATCTATCTCGCCCGAGCGAAGAAGCTCGCTGTATTGGTCATAAGACCAGGCCTTGATCTTGTATTTTCCAGCCAACCTCTCCGCTTTTATCGGATCGCCAGTTACCAGTGCGGCGAGCTTGGAATTGTCCGTGCGCCCGATCCCGGGCATGAAAGCCTGCTGGGATATCTGCCCGCCCCCGACGACGGCGTACCGCACCTTTTCCTTGCTCGCGAACATGCAGAACTCCTGTGCTGAAAGGGATTGCAAAGCTAACGTTTGCAATTCCGGATTGGTTGCGGTGCACAATAAGGTGCGTTCTCAAATCCAAACTCACACGCGAACGCTGACCCTGCACTTCCTGCCGCTCCAAAATGGCGCCCCGGAGTTGCTTCGAAAAAATAAAGTCCGGGGCTCGAACTGTCGGACGAGTCGCTGAAATCTCAATTGCAGAGCGCGCGATTGCGACGTTGCGTGCTGCGAGAGCGCCGACCACCTTACCTGCGGAAGTTCTATGGGAGCCAAGCGAGAGCCTGAGGTGTTTTCATGTCATATCTGCGTTCTTGAAAGCGCGGTCCCTCGCCTCGTTTTGATCATCCAGTGGAGTCCCCTTTATGGCTCTTGCGTCTCCTATCCCCTACTCGCCATCGCTCGAAACCTACCGGCCGGACGAAGATCAAACGATCGACAAAATTAATGAAACCTTCGACGAGATCATGGAGACCACCGCGAAGGACTATGGTCATGCAGTACGGTCGGTTCATGCCAAGGCACATGGGATTATCAAGGGTTCGTTGACCGTCGTCGAAGGATTGCCGGGCGAACTTGCCCAAGGCCTGTTTGCAAATCCTGCCACACATGATGTTGTGATAAGGCTTTCGACAAACGCCGGCGACTTGCTGCCGGACAGTATCAGTCTGCCGCGCGGTATGGCGATCAAGGTCCTCGATGTTGAGGGCAAGCGGCTGCCTGATGCCGAAGGTACAACGCAGAATTTCGTATTGGTCAATGGGCCTGTATTCCAGACACCCACGGCCGACAAATTCCTCGGAAATCTAAGGCTACTGGCGAAGACCACTGACAAGCTGGAGGGAACCAAGGAAGGCCTCTCACGCGTCCTACGCAGCGTTAACACAGCCTTGGAAGCCATTGGCATCGCGAGCCCCAAGGTGCAATCGCTCGGCGGGGCGCCGAATTCGGATCCACTGGGGGAGACATATTTCAGCATCACGCCCTTTCGGTACGGCGATTACGTCGCCAAATTCAAGTTAGTGCCGGTCTCGCCGGGCCTCACGGCCAAGACAGGGACGACAATCGACGCCTCCCATAGCCCTGATGCGATCCGTGAGGCCGTACGCGCAGGGATGAGAACGCTGGAAGCTCAGTGGGAGCTACGCGTCCAGCTCTGCCGTGACCTCGAAAAACAACCTATCGAGGATCCGACAGTCGAATGGCAGGAATCCGAAAGTCCATTTGAGACGGTGGCTGTTCTTCGCGCCGACCCCCAAGACAGCTGGGATGAAACTTTGGTCTCAGCTGTCGACGAGCGGATGCGCTTTTCAGTTTGGGTAGGTCTTGAAGCACATCGCCCGCTTGGGAATATCAACCGGGCGCGTAAAGCGCCCTACGAGCATTCAGCCGCATTTCGCTCGCGCTTCAACGGATGCCCGATCCACGAGCCTTCCGGGCGAACATAAGTGAATTTCACCAAAGCCGACTTTGCGTCTGCTCGAGCTTGGAGGGTCGTTTAAAATGGCTGAGGATGAAAAAGGCACGGTCCACTACGAAGGGACCGAAGGTGGCTGGGGATCCCTTCGCGGGATGGCGGAGATCGCCTGGCGGGAGAAACCAACGCTGGCTGCCATCAATACTCTTCGGCGTCAGAACAAAGTCAAAGGGTTCATGTGCGTGTCCTGCGCATGGACCAAGCCGGCCAATGCCCACCCGCTAGAATTTTGCGAAAACGGCGCCAAGGCCACACTATGGGAGCTGACCAGCAAACGCTGCACCCCGCAGGTTCTTGCAGGTCTTCCTGTAAGCGAGCTGAAAACCTGGAAAGACTACGATCTGGAGCAACTCGGGCGCCTAACCCATCCGATGCGCTACGATCGGGCCACCGACACTTACCTGCCCTGCGACTGGCAGGAGGCCTTTACCGCCATTGGCCGGGAGCTGAAGACGATAGATCCAGGCGCAGCAGTGTTCTACGCCTCCGGCCGCGCGAGTCTTGAAACCAGCTATCTTTACGCGCTCTTCGCACGGCTATACGGCCACAATAATCTGCCCGACAGCTCGAACATGTGCCACGAGACGACCTCGGTCGCATTGAAGAAATTGATAGGCTCCCCTGTGGGAACCTGCGTCTTGTCAGATTTCGAACTTTGCGATGCGATATTTTTTTTCGGACAGAACACCGGTTCGAACAGCCCGCGCCTTCTTCACCCTTTGCAGGAGGCGGTCAAACGCGGGGTCAAGATCGTTACCTTTAACCCGATCCGCGAGAAGGGACTGGAGGTCTTCAAAAATCCGCAAAGTCCCGCTGAAATGTTGACACCCAAAAAAACCCAGATTTCCACGCTGTATCTGCAAGTAAAGGCGGGCGGGGACATCGCGGCGATAACTGGCCTGATCAAGCATGTTCTGGCGGCAGAAGAGAAGAAGTGGAACGAGGAAAAACTCCACGTTCTCGATATCGATTTCATTAAGCAGCATACCACTGGCTTTGAAGCGATGAAGGCGCATGTCGAAGAAACAAGCTGGCAGGAAATCGAGCGGGAGAGCGGTCTTGCCCGCGCCGATCTGGAGGAGGCTGCACAGATCTATGTCGAGGCAAAGCGTTCGATCGCCATGTACGGCATGGGGCTCACCCAGCATGTCCATGGCTTTGACAACCTCGCGGCTCTGACTAACTTGTGGCTCTTGAAGGGCAATATTGGCCGCGACGGCACCGGCATTTCACCGGTCCGCGGGCATTCCAACGTTCAGGGCCAGCGAACGGTGGGTATTTCCGAAAAGCCAGAGTTGGTGCCGCTCGACAAAATTGCCCAGCAGTTTGGGTTCGAGCCGCCGCGCGAAGAAGGCATGAATACCGTCAAGGCTTGCGAGAAAATCATATCGGGCGAAGTGAAGGCGTTCATCGGTCTCGGCGGCAACTTCATTCGCGCTATTCCCGAACGCGAGAAGATGGAAGCGGCTTGGCAAAAGATGCGCCTGACCGTGCAGATCGCCACCAAGCTCAACCGCAGCCATCTCATCAATGGTGAAATCGCCTACCTCTTGCCCTGTCTTGGCCGATCGGAGGAAGACGAGCAGGAGAGCGGCGCGCAGGCTGTGACGATGGAGGACTCGCTCTCTTGCATCCACGGTTCGCTTGGCAAGAACAAGCCGGCATCCGAGCATCTGATGAGCGAGGTGGCGATTGTGGCAGGCATCGCAAAAGCAACCCTGCCCCCTAATCCCAAGGTCACGTGGGATGAATGGACGGCGAGCTATGCCACGATTCGTGACAATATCGAGGAAACCTACCCCGAGCAGTTTCACGATTTCAACGCCCGCGTCTTCACTCCCGGCGGCTTTTACCGCGGTAATTCCGCACGCGAGCGGGTCTGGAAAACAGAAAGCGGCAAGGCGGAATTTTCTATTCCCAAGTCAATGACATCAATCGGGTTCACGCCGGCTGTCGGTCGTTACCGGCTCGTTACCTTGCGCTCGAACGATCAGTTCAACACGACGATCTACGGCTATTCAGACCGGCTGCGAGGCATTGAAGGCACCCGCGACGTCGTACTCATGAACCCCGAGGACATCGCGGCCTCGGGCCTCACCAATGGTCAAGTCGTTTCACTTGCGAGCGACGCCGGTGACGGCGTACATCGTCAGGTCGACGGGCTTACCATCACTCCGTTTCTACTGCCTCGCGGCTGCATTGCTGCCTATTATCCAGAGATGAATCCGCTCATTCCGCTCTGGTATCACGACGAGCACTCGAAAACGCCGGCTGCCAAAGGGGTCCCGGTCCGCATAGTGCTTGAGCCTTGATGCGCGCGCAGCGCTCCTGGCATAGAGGCACTTTTTCGCGTGCCGAAATCAAAACGCGGGACTTTGGAAAGACTTGCCGCAAACGCTGCCGGCGGGAAACTAAGATCAGGACTGATCATTTCAGGCTGCGGAACGGCAGGTGACATGCACGACACTTATGAGTTCCAGTAAATATTTATTTTCTGCTGAAGCAAATCAGTCTTCTGGTCGTTTAGATGTCGTCCCGTCTCTGCTCGTGCGAGTTTACGGGTTTCATTTCCGATAGGAACTACTATGTCCGACAATAGTCACGATATTTCGACACTGAATAGCCTGATTGCAACGACGATCGACAGCGTTGACGGCTATACAGAGGCTGTCAAAGATAGTGAAAATGCACGTTTCACGTCGCTTTTCACTAGCCGAGCTGGCGAACGCCGCGAAATCGCCTCGCGCTTACAGCAGGAAGTCAACAAACTGGGTGGCAAGGCCGAAGACGATGGCACCGTTTTGGCAGGGGCCCACCGCATGTTCTTGAACCTCAAATCTGCCGTAACCGGACGTGATGACAAAGCTATCATCAATGAGGTCGAAGCAGGCGAAGATCACATCAAGGCCAAGTTCGAGGATGCCCTGGCCGACCGCGAGCTTTCCCCCCCAGTGCGTCAGCTTATTGAAACCTGCTTCGTCTCCGTCAAAGCAGGGCATGACGAGATGCGCGACATCAAGCACTCGATGGAACGTTAAAAGCCTTATCGCGGGGGGCTAGCTGCCCCCCGCGCCGCTTCGCAGCTGGTTGGTTCCCTATAGAAGGCATGCCAATGAGCGCCGTGCCAGCTTCGCCAAATCGTTCCCGGTGATTGTCACAAGTATCCTGACTTTTGCCGCGGATACGCAAGGCACGCTTCTCTCTCACGGCCCGGCCGATTAGACCCGCGCAATGCTGAGCGAAGCGGGGCCAGATGGTGGAACGCCCCTTGGTGTAGGCGCTGCGCTTTAGCTGAGCCATCGCCTCGGGAAAAGTGAGAATGGCATCGATCGCCTCGGCAATAGCCGCCGGCTCTCCGACGGGCACCAGTTCGCCTACTCCGCCGGCAAGAAGTTCGCGCGCATGGATGTACGGCGTCGAAACAACAGCCTTGCCGAGTGCGACTGCGTAGCTAAGCGTCCCGGAAGTCGATTGCTGCAGATTGGGATAAGGCGTCAGATAGATGTCGCAGGCTTCTATCTGGTCGAGTAGCTCCTCCGTCTCGAGGAATCTGTCATCCCAAGATACATTGGCTGTTACGCCCAGCTCCCCGATGCGCGCTTGTAGCCGTTCGCGGTAAGCCTCTCCCTGCTCCTGCACAAGATTGGGGTGGGTCGCGCCCACGATCCGATAAACGACCCCCGGATGCCGTGCAGCAATCGCAGGGAGCGCTTCGATTGCATGTTCCAGCCCCTTGCCCGGCCCTAAAAGCCCGAATGTCATAAGGACAGGCCGGCCTGTCAGTCCGAGCCTCGCCTTGAACGTCTCTTCCCGACCGAACGGGCGATCAGGGGCTCCATGGGCAATGACAGATATACGTTCAGGGTCGGCGTCGTACAGTTTTACGAGAAGGTCGCGGCCGTCCTGGGACATCACCATAATCTGCTCGGCACGCTGCAGAATGCGCTGAAGCACCGCCCGCTGATTGGGCGAGGGCGACGACAGAATCGTATGGAAAGTAACAACGAGAGGCACCTCGAGGCGGTCGACCAGTTCGCATATCAGCTCGCCGTCCGGTCCTCCGAAGATGCCATATTCGTGCTGAAGCCAGACCGCGTCTGGTTTCGAAAGGTTGATAAGTTCTGCCGCCGCGCAGTAAGCGTCCCGTTCACCCGCAGGTAGGACGCGAATGTCCGGATCGTAAAGGGCAAGTGCGGTACGGTGGTCGAGCGCAAAGACATCAAAGGAAATGTTCGGGTAATGCGCAGCGACATGCGTTTTCAAGTCCTCGGTAAACGTCGCTATGCCACATTTTCGCGGAGCGAACGTCCCGATGAGCGCAACCTTGAATGTATCCGTGAAAGATGGGCTTTTGTACCTCTTGTTGGCCGTGAACGAAGCCGCATGTCTGGAGAAGGCGTTTTGCGCGTGAAACATGCCGGCACGGATCCTATTGGTTGCCGCCTGACACTTGAGTCCGATTAGGGATTCCCATTAGCAGGGTGCGGAAAAACCCTCCATGAGGCGCGGTGATCGCCGGGCTCAAAGGGTTTGTCGGGCACCGGTTTGGGGAATTCGGCATCAGGTGGCAGTCGTT
>Ga0160437_1001178_pt1 | contig 12129 bp, 9 predicted proteins | sample HID1975I_E0MG_FD_108227 | JGI IMG/M metagenome (GOLD analysis project Ga0160437, IMG submission 108227) | Enriched soil microbial communities from UW Madison campus, WI, USA - HID1975I_E0 MG | ecosystem: Environmental > Terrestrial > Soil > Unclassified | place: USA: Madison, Wisconsin... | reverse complement strand
GCTGCTTGCCGACTCGTACACGCTGTACCTGATGACGCACAACTTCCACTGGAACGTCACGGGGCCCATGTTCAACACGCTGCACCTGATGTTCATGACGCAGTACACGGAAGAGTGGAACGCCCTGGACAGCATCGCCGAACGCATCCGCGCCCTGGGCCACTACGCGCCCGGCACGTACCGCGAATATTCCAAGCTGTCGTCGATTGCCGAACCTGAATCGGTGCCGGAAGCGCTGGAAATGGTTCGCCTGCTGGTCAGCGGAAACGAATCCGTCGCCAAGACCGCCCGTTCCGCCTTCGAAAAGGCCGACGCCGCCAACGACCAACCCACCGCTGACCTGTTGACGCAGCGCCTGGACGTGCATGAGAAGAATGCATGGATGCTGCGTAGCTTGTTGCAATAACACGGGGCGCTTGTTCGCTTACAATGGCCGGCCATCTTTCCTAGCGGGAAGATGGCCGCATCTTTGTGAACACCCAGATAATGGCCGCCGCAAGGCGGCCATGTCCATGTATCCGTGCCACAGACAACGCCCATACTCACTCGACGTCTAGCTTTGCCCCCCATCGCCGCGCCTTTGTCGCGCCGGCTTCGCGTGCCCTGCGGCCTTGCCGCCACCCCCCTGGCCACCGCGCCAACTCAGTCCCCCAAGCATGCACACCACCGATAGCCAAGAGCCCGGTTTTCCGCGCTGCGTTCTCATCACCGGCGCAACCGGAGGCATCGGCGGCGCGCTCGCGCTGGAATACGCCAGCGCCGGCGCCAAAACCCTGATCCTGCAAGGCCGCAACGCCACACGCCTGCAAGAACTTGCCGACCGCTGCGGCGCGCTGGGCGCGCGCGTCATCACCCACGAACTTGACGTGCGCGACCACGACGCCTTGATGGCGTGGTTGGCCAACGTCTGCGAAACCGAAATGCCCACCTTGGTGGTCGCCAACGCAGGCGTCAACATCAACACGGGGCCGAACGGGCAGGGCGAAGACTGGCAAGACGTCCATCGCCTCTTGGACGTAAACGTCAAAGCCGTCTTCGCCACCGTCCACGGCGTGCTGCCCGCCATGCGTCGCCTGGGGCACGGGCAGATTGCATTGATCAGTTCGTTGGCAGCCTGGAGAGGCTTGCCGGAAACCCCCAGCTACAGCGCCAGCAAGGCCGCAGTGAAGGTATACGGCGAAGCCATGCGCGACGCGCTTGCCGGTGAAGGCATCAAATTCAACGTCGTCATGCCGGGGTACGTGGAGTCGCAGATGTGCTTCGATATGCCTGGTCCGAAGCCGTTTCTGTGGAAGGCGGATAGGGCGGCCAGGGTGATTCGTCGTGGCTTGCAGCGGAATCGGGCGAGGATCAGCTTTCCGTTTCCGTTGAATTTGGGGTGCTTCCTGCTGTCGGTGATCCATCCGGCCGTGTCGGGGTGGATCCTGAAGAGGATGGGCTACGGTGATTGAGGCGTTCTGGACTCCGTTGCTGCCGCCGTATTTGATTGGGCTGGTGCTGTCGTTTGCGGTGGAGGCGTTGCTGACGCCGCGTCCGGTGGCTCCGTGGAAGCGGCCGATGGCGGCGGTGGGCGTGCATGTGGGAGTGTGGACGCTGGCGTTTGCGCTGGAGCTGATGCTGTTTAGACGGCCGTATTTTGCGGTGGCTAATGTGCTGGCGATTGAGTTGTTGATCGTGCTGGTGAGTAATGCGAAGTACAAGGCGCTGAAAGAGCCGTTTGTTTATCCGGATTTTGAGTATTTTTTGGATGCGATTAAGCATCCGCGGTTGTATTTGCCGTTTTTTGGGGTGGGGAAGGCGGTGGCTGCGGGGGGAGGGTATGGGCTGGCTTTGTGGGCGGGGTTGGCGCTTGAGGATTCGGTGACGGCGGGGGCGGGGGTGTGGCTTGTGTCGTTCGCGGACTTGCCGCAAGAGCATATGTTCGACCCGACTGCGCCCACATTGCTCTTTTTTGGTCACGCAATAGTTATCGCTGTGATCGGCGCGACCGCGACGGTGCAGATAGGTAGGCACTTACGCGCCGAGCTCAACGCGGATGCAGACCTTACGCATTTCGGTCTATTTGCAAGCCTGTGCGCATACAGACGCCTTGAGCGAGAATCTATTGCGCCAATTCGAGAATTAGCTTCATTCAAAGCAACTCGAGCTGCGATTGAAGATGGACCGCTAAACGATATTATCGTTGTGCAAAGCGAGTCATTTTTTGATGCTCGTCGCGCGTATCCAACCGTCAGCGAAGATGTGCTGAGCAATTTCGACGTGCTTAGGTCAGAATCCGAGCTGCATGGCGTGTTGACCGTCGCCGCCTGGGGGGCAAATACGGTTCGAACCGAATTTAGTTTCCTCGCAGGAATGAATCCTGAAAAGTTGGGAATCCATCGATACAACCCATATAGAAAGCTCGCGGTTAAGGGATTTCCCACGATAGCGTCCCATCTACGATGCCTCGGTTATAAAACCATCTGCGTGCATCCATATCACAAAAAATTCTATGGCCGTGACAAGGTATTTCCAGCTATTGGTTTTGACGAGTTTGTTGATATTGAGCACTTCAAAGATGCAAAACTGGAGGGTGCATACGTAGCGGATAGTGAGGTTTGCAAAAAAATAATTGACATTCTGAGGGAATCCTCAAATCAGCCGATATACGTGCATGTCATTACCATGGAAAATCACGGGCCTTTGCATTGGGAAAAAATTTCACAAGAGGAAATTGAGGGTTTGGTAACAAGCCCTCTACCTAAAAGTTGTGAGGATCTAGCCATTTACCTTCGCCATCTTCGAAATGCCGACACTATGTTTGGTGAATTACGAAGGGCTTTGTTACACCGAGATAGGGAAGCTACTCTATGCATCTTCGGTGACCACGTCCCAATAATGCCGACGGTTTATGGAAAATTGGGTATGACCGACGGTACTACGGACTATCTGATATGGCGGGCTCGTCGCTCAAGTCAAGGTGTATCGCGACCCATGCGGATTGACCATCTCGCTCAAGCGATGCTGAATGTGGCCGCTCTTCGCCAATAGGAGCACCAAAACATCCATCACAATGTTCGCACTATCGAATGCAAAGCATTGAAGTTTTGTGTGGTTTAGTATTAATTTGGTACATTCCTTTCGCTTCCGAGGGGGTGGGCATAAAGCGTCGTTGCCAAATGCAAGTACAATTCGTGCGCCGTCGCATTCCATCACTCAATGGCGATGTCACGTAAAAGCAAGTTAATTTCAGATACGTTTGGTACTTATTAGCACATCTAATGATGAACTTTGAGAAGTTGAAATCGTGGCGGCTCTTCGTGGGAATCGTTTGCGCGCCCTTTGTTCTGGTTGCCGCGTATTACTGTTTTTTTGCCCTCGACCGATACGTCAGCGTTGCGCAGGTTGCTGTACGACAAGTCGGTAACAATGAGACCCCGCAAATGCCCGGTCTGGCTGTGATGCTGAGCGGCTTAAATCCGACGTCACGGGAAGAGACACTATATTTGCGCGAATTTATAACTTCTCAGGACATGTTGAATGCGCTTGAGAAGAAATTGTCGTGGTCAGCGCATTATGCGGGTCGTTGGCAAGATCCGTTGTTTTGGCTCCGCAGCGATTCTCCCCGAGAGGATATGCTGAAATTCTATCGTCGGGTCGTGACCGCCTACTTCGACGAACAGACTGGCCTACTTCACGTCAGTGTGCAGTCATTCGATTCCTCTTTCGCTGAAGAAATACTAAAAGTAATACTTGGAGAAAGCGAGCGGTTTGTTAACGAGCTATCGCATCGGATGGCACGTGAGCAAATGTCTTTCGCTCAAAGTGAACTCGCTAGCGCTCGTAAACTTTACGAGGAAAAGCGCGAAGCGATGCTCGCGTTTCAGGGAAAAAATAATCTCCTTGATGCAGAGGCCACTGCGAAGGCCAGATCGGTTGTGATAAGCGATTTGGAGGCAAAGCTAACGATGGAGCGGGCGACGTTGAAAGGCCTGCTGGCCACTCTTAAAGAAGACACCCCGCAGGTGCGCCAACAACGAGTGCGTATCCGAGCTCTTGATCAGCAGTTGACTGCCGAAAATAAAAGGTTGGTCTCGCAGAAGGATGGGGAACAGTTGAACGTGGTTGCGTCGCGATATCGAAATTTGACTATAGATGCTGCCATCGCCGAGGAAACATACAAATTCGCTGTCAGCTCTGTCGAGTCGGCGCGTATAGAGGCGAGCAAAAAGCTGCGCAGCCTCGTGACCGTGGTTTCGCCCAATTTGCCTGATCGTGCGGTTTATCCGGATCGGCTTTACAACTTAATCACTTTGTTGCTTGGGCTATTGACTCTGTATGGTGTTGCGAGATTCGTAATAGCAACTATCGAAGATCACCGAGATTAAGGTTTAACTTGACGCCATGCGCAGCTATAAGAAATTCAATTTACTAAAACTGGCAGCCTTTGCTTTGCCGCTTATGCTGGCTGGCTGCGGGAGTTTGCTTTCCGGCGCCGGTCCATCTCGTCTGGCCGTTACCTCTAATGCGGATGAGAAAAACTACACAATCATTGATCTGTCGGCGAATACGATTGCGCCATATATGCGCCCTGCAGACAAGCCGATCGAAAACACGGTCGCTCTACCCACCGTGCCAGACGTTCGTCTGGTGCCCGGTGACGTTCTGCGGGTAATGATTGCGGACAGCGCTTCAGTTGGATCTCTGTTTGCACCTTTAGCGACGGGCGGTACAGTATTTGACCACGTTCGTATCGACAGTCGGGGCACGCTTTCGTTGCCGTACGTGGGCCGTCAGAATGTTCGTGGTAAGTCGCCCTCCGAAGTGGAAGAGCTTATTCGTACGAAATTGAAGGGCGTGGTCAGCGACGTCCAGGTGCAGGTGAGCGTGACCGGCGATCTGTCCGGTTCCGTGCTAGTTGCGGGAGCGGTAAAAGCTCCCGGAAGATTCTCGGCTTTAGAGGGCCCGTTGACACTGCTCGACGCAATCAACAGAGCTGGCGGCCCGCTGCTGGAACCGCATTTAAGCAAGGTGGTCGTCAGAACGGGCGAGCATTCATACGTGTTCAATTATGAAGAACTGCTTGCCGGAAAAAATCAAGTGGTCCCCCCGGGCGCTGAAATTGTCGTCGAACGCGCGCGCAAGCGATTTGTCGCCATGGGTGCTGTGGGCGACCCAGGTTTGCACGATCTGCCTTCGAGTAATCCGAGTTTGCTGGAGGTTTTAGCCACAGCAAAAGGACTCGACGAAGCGAAAGCCGATCCAAGTGGTGTTTTCGTTTTTCGTCTGACCGATGGGCAAGAAACTGGCAATGAGAGCCGGGAGCCGCAGGCTGTGGTTTTTCGCCTAAATATGAAGGATCCGGCGGCTGTGTTCCTTGCGCGGCGTTTCCTCGTCGAGCCAGAGGATGCCGTTTACGTGACAAATGCTGCAGTGTATGAGTGGCAGAAAATCATTTCGCCGATCGTGCAAGTCTTAGTTCTCGGGCGCACGATAAACGGATTTTGAAGATATATGTATGCGGAATAGAACTTCGTTCAATATAAATCGCGCGGTTGTCTTCGCATTGCTTTTGCGTGAGATGAGAACGCGGTTTGGTGAGCGCCGTATGGGAGCGTTCTGGCTACTATTTGAGCCAGTAGCTCACGTTGTGGCAATTATGTTCATTGTGACCGTGCTACGCGGGCGACACGTGGCCGGATTTGAATATCCCGTTTTTTTAATTTCGGGGCTGATTCCTTTTTTCTTAATGCGTAATATTGCATTAAAGTTGATGGACTCTATCTCAGCGAATAGGGCGCTGTTTGCGTATCCTAACATTCGAATCTTCGACACTTATGTGGCAAGAGCGCTAGTGGAATGCGCATTGCACGTTTGCGTGTTCGTTATTATTGCAATGGGTATGTGGTGGTTGTTTGATTACGATATGACTGTATATCGTCCCATGGCTTTGGCAGCAATTTTATCCGTAGGGGTAGTGCTGTCGTTTGGGGTTGGGCTGATATTGTCCGTTGTGACCGAGGCGATGCCGAACGCGAAGACTTTCATTCGTCTATTGTTCATGCCCTTGTATTTGATTTCCGGAGTGATTATTCCAGTTTGGATTATTCCCAAAGACTACCTCGAATGGGTGCTCTGGAATCCTTGGCTGTATATAATAGACGGCATCAGGTGGGCCTATTTTGAGCACTATCCGATAACACCCCAATTAACGATGGGTTACCCGGTCGCGGTGGCGGTGGTTGTAATGTTTTTTGCGCTTGGGCTCTATCATTTGCGAAAGCGGGAGCTACTTGCAATATGATTGCCCTCAAGAATGTTACGAAGTCATATCTTCACCACAGAGGCGGTCGAAAATATGTCTTTAGGGATCTTTCTTGCGAGATCCCTCCGAACAGAAATATCGCTCTTATCGGACGCAACGGAGCAGGTAAATCAACAATGATGCGTTTGCTATGCGGCTTGGATATGCCGGATAGTGGCAAGATAATTACGGATAAGCGGATATCTTGGCCAGTTGGGCTGGCGGGCGGGTTTCAAGGGTCATTGACGGCTCGCGAAAATGTCAAGTTTGTATGCCGCGTGCAGGGACTGAGCGGGAAAGAAATTTCAGATGCGGTGGACGCTGTGCGGCAATTTGCCGAAATTGGCGATTATTTTGACCTCCCAGTCAAAACCTATTCATCCGGAATGCGGGGACGAGTCGCATTTGGCCTTAGTCTGGTGTTTGACTTTGATTACTACCTCGTCGACGAAGCGATGTCGGTGGGCGATGCGCATTTTCGTGAAAAAGCTGCAGCAGCCTTCAAGGATAGGGTTGGTCGTTCTCATCTTATATTGGTCACTCATGGAATGGGCCAAGTTAGGAAACTCTGCGACTTCGTTCTTTTATTGAAAGACGGCGGGGTCATTCCTTACGAGGACGTGGAAGAGGGTATTGCGGCATATCAGGGGAAGTGAGCCGCTATCTGTTCGCGCAATCCGACGTTTACGCGCTACTTGGTCAATAAAATTACTGGATTGATTAAAAATTGGTACAGACAGTCATTAATGCAATCGATAGCGCGGACTTGTCGCGCCGAAAGAAAGTCGCCGATTTTTTTAAATCTAGGCAGGGATTTTTCTTCAAAAAAGGACGGCTGGCCGGAGAGTCTTATAAGGCCCGAATTGTTGACCCATTTCTAGTGTTCGGTGAGTCGTATGCGACCAGTAGGCTCCATCTGGTTGGGGACAATTGGTTGGATGCGGACTCCCAGTTGCCTGTGGCGTATCTTTGGGGTTTTAATAATTGGAAGCTGGGTTTCGTTAGCGACTATCTAGCGAAAGACTATCGGACGGTATTCGCGCCGCGAAAGTTGTCTTCGCTGCTGTCAGTTCGAGATTTTAAAGGGTTTCCCATTCGGCCATCGGTTTTGATAGTCTGGGGGCAAACTGAACCGTGGTTCGTTCGGAAATTCGCAGAGCTACGCAAAATTCCAATTTTCCGGATGGAAGATGGCTTTCTGCGTTCTGCGAACCTCGGTGCGTCTCATTCGACGCCGTATTCGTTGGTATTGGATTCGAGCGGCATTCACTACGATCCCAGCAGCGAATCAGACTTAGAGAGGATTCTGAACGAGACGGAGTTCGATGCGAACGATATCTCACAGGCACGAGAGTGCCTGACATTATTGCGCACACTCAATCTCTCGAAGTACAACCCGCCGACTTTCGGACGGCCTGACGCAATAGGTATAAAGACCAAGCGACGCGTGGCAGTTATCGGCCAAGTGGACAATGACAAATCGGTCAAATTGGGAAACATTAACCGCTGGTCAATGAAAGAGTTGATCCAATTGGCCAAGATGGAAAATCCTGATGCGGAAGTAATTTATCGGCCGCATCCGGACGTATATAAAGGATATCAACGTAGCAAATTTCGGGCGCGGTCGGTCGATAGTATTTGCACCGTCTCTGATCCCGATATTCCAATGTCAGATTTTCTTGACCTTGTCGACCACGTTTATACTATTACTTCACTGACCGGTTTGGAAGCGTTGCTTCGCGGGATTAAGGTTACGGTCGTCGGGGCAGCGTTTTATGCCGGGTGGGGTTTGACGGATGATCGAGTAGCATTTCCTCGTCAGCGCCGGCAGCGCAGCTTAGAGGAACTGGTCGCAGGCGTTTACTTGAAATATCCCCGCTATCTCGCAAACCTGGAGGACTCGCAATCGGGCTTCAAATCCGCCTGCCTGGCCATCAAGGTGGACTCGGAGGTCGGAAAATACCAAGCGATTCGCGCGCTTCCAGCTCTTGCGGACGCCGTGGTGAAGGATGTTGCGCAAAGTCCGCATTGGCCTCAGGTCGTGCTCGACGCGAAGTTCAGCAGTGAGCATCAAGCGTTAATTTCCCAGATTGATTTTGGAGCTATTTTTTCGTCACAGCCAGGCAAGACCTTTCAAATTGGTCTTTGTTATGCGATTTGTGGCGCATGCGAGACTTCGGAATCGCGGGACCGCTTTCTTACCATCGTGCGTACCTACATCGATCCGAGCATTTTCGGAGAACTACTGTCGGATCTTTCGCGCGTGCATCCGGGACAGTACATCGCCAAGCAATATGCTTGGCTGTTGACATCACTCCGAAATCCTGTGGCTTCGTTGGATGTGCTTGCAATTGAGTTGGAGAATAACTTCCGGGCGCGCTCGGAGCTAGCCCGGGTGGTCGATGCGGCGCAGTTTTCGCCGGCATTGCGCGACGAGATCCCATCGTTGCATGAATCAAGCAATGATGCGGCGCTTCTTAAGCTTGCCGCGGAACAGGCTGACCTGCAACTCGAAATTTTTGAGTACCAGTTTAATTTGCGCAAGTTCGAGGATGCGCTGACGGTGGCTAAGGAGTTATTAATTCGCGGTCAGCATACTTCAAGGCTATTGCCCTTTTTGGCTGAACTGGCGGAAACTCAGTTTGACTATTCATCTGCACAGGCGCTGGCTAGATTTGCCTATTACCAAGGGTTGATTGCGCCGATGGCGAGCATTGAAGCTCGTACGGTGGATCCCGCGACCGTGTTGCGCGATCCTTGGCCCTATTTGACGGTGATAGCCAAGATTGCGACATTGCGCCCGGGGAAAATCGCTTTTTGTATGGCGATGCTAAAACGATTTGAGGATAAATTCGATTATTCCGCCTTTGAGCGATTGCTAGTTGGCGTATTGAATTTGAAAGGCGAGCACTCTGTCGGAATGGCGCAGGCGCTTATGGCAATCGAGCGGCCAGAACCGGCTGTCAGGATGATGGAAGACCTGATTGATGCCGGGGACAATAGCCCGAACACTCGCATCGCATATTCACAAGCGCTGTCTTACGCAGGAAGGCTAGGGGACGCACTCAATGTTATGCATCCGGTTTTGAAAAGTACGAAGACCAGCATGGTTTTTCGGGAAGCACTGCGCTTATACATTTTGGCAGGTGATTACGATGCGGCGTTATCACTGGTGCGGGACGCTAAAGTGCGGCGAATAGACATCGGAGAGATGCTGCCACGGAAAGTGTATTTCGGCGCAAGAATGCCTGCTGAAGCCCTTTCGACTTTTACCGAACTGCAGATAGTCAAAACTATTCGGACGTATTATCCCGAAAAATATCTACACGTCGCCGATATCGACGAATCGGCGTCGCGTCTGGCTTTGTTGGCGATATTTGGTCCTGGCGACGAACTGCGTTTTTCAAGCATATACAACTCATTGCCCCGCTTGCTACCGAACAAAGAGATTTCGGTGACTTGTGACCCACGACTTAAAAGTCTCTTTGAACGGTCCTTCTCACACCTAGAGTTTGTTGGAGTGCCCCGCTTACGCGATAGCGATCGCATCGATATCAAAGATTACTCCCGGGTGCCGGGTTCTGATATTTGCTATATCGTAAACAACGTTGCGGCTGACAAAATTTCTGAATGTGAAAGACTGATGGTGGTCACAGACCTCCTTCATAAGTGCTTGCCTGGTTACCAAGCGTTCACGGGCACGCCATACTTAAAGGCAGATCCAGCATTACAGCAGAAGTTCCGTGAACGACTACCGCACGATAAAAAACTCGTCGGGTTGAGCTGGCGTAGCAGTATAACGACTCATTCGCGCAACGAGCACTACCTGTCTGTTGACGAATTGGAAGCTGTTTTTAGTATCGAGGGGGTGCAATTTGTCAATTTTCAGTATGACGAATGCAGCGAAGAGCTCGATTGGATTGATGCGCGTTATCCAGGGAAGGTGCTGAATTTTTCAGACATCGATCAGTTTAATGATTTTGAGAGCGTTGCCGCATTAATGAAGTGTATGGATCTGATGATTGCGCCTGCCACTACAGTGGTGGAGCTTGCTGGTGCTCTCGGGTGCGAGACGTGGTTACTATCCAATTCATCAGAATTGCACTGGCGAAAGATAAACTCTGCTGGAACCGACGTGTGGCATCACAGTATTGTGCACGTGGAAGGGCAGAAGCTGGGGGATAAGGAAAGCCTTGTGCAGGCATTGATGTCTCGGCTTGGTGAGTATGTGCTTAATAGGGAAGAGTTGCCTCGAATCGCTTGAGCGATTACACCTGCCGGCCGGCGCTTGAGATTTTGTTGGGGAGAAAATGACTTTTCGCGATTTGCTAATTACCACGTATCCAGGTCATAAGTCACAGAATGTGGGGGACAACCTAATATCACATTCGGCGATTGAACTGGTTCGTTCGCGGTGCCCGTCCTATTCTCCAGAAATTGTTTTTCGAGAAAATTCATTGGATGAGTATGCAGGTAGCAGAGTAAGAACAATTCTTGCGCCTGGATTTTCGGTGTCTAATGACACGTACCCGAAACTCTTTCGTCTTTATTCGGATCTGCGAGATTTGCATAGCTTCTCTCCCATCGGATGCTCGTTTCAGCATCCAGTGCCTGGCCACGACTCCTTCGATTCGTATGAATTCAACGCCAGCACGTTGGATTTTCTTCGGCGCGTAGCTGATCAATGTGGGGATGCCGGCATCCCTTGCCGCGATATGCTTATCCAGAATTTACTCCAGAGGCATAGAGTAAATTCTCACTACTGTGGCGATCTTGGGTTGTTCGAAGAGAAATTCGTTGGGGCGGATTTTTCCTTTCCCTCAAGCGTTCAGTCAGTAGTATTTACCATACATCACCATCATGCGCGGTTCGATGAGCAGGCCAAGATATTGCTGGGCTTGCTTGGTAAACGATTTCAGGGATGCAGGAAGTTCATAGCATTCCATAGTAAGCCGGGAAAATTGTCAGTCGCTCTTGCTCAGTATGCTAATTCGCTGGGCTTTGAAGAGTTGCACATGTATGGCGATGTGAAAAATCTGGATCTTTATGAGTCCATAGACCTGCATGTTGGTTATAGACTGCACGGGCATATCACTTTTTTACGAAAGAGAAAGCCTTCAGTGCTTTTAATTGAAGATTGCCGATCGTTCGGCTTTGCCAACTCCGGCAACTTCGCCACCGGTTGTTTTGATGCTCTCGACTGTGAGACGATGCTTGGCTTTTCTGAAACTCCTTTCCGGGTTATGGATTATCTTGAGCGCCAGATTGAGGGCGAGTTTGCGGACTTTAATCCCGTCTTTGAGTTGATAGACAATACGTACCGCAGCGCGGTTTCGCCTTATTTCGACCGTTTTTGTTCTTTGCTTAAGTAAGTGTTAACGAAATTTTTGAGAGTCTATAATGCTCAGCGATAAAACTATCCTCGTGACCGGCGGAACGGGTTCCTTCGGCAATACTTTTGTGCCGATGACGCTGGCCAAGTACAACCCGAAGAAGATCATCATCCTGTCCCGCGATGAAATGAAGCAATGGGATATGGCGAAGAAGTTTCATAACGATCCCCGGGTTCGTTTCTTCATCGGCGATGTGCGCGACCGCGAGCGCCTCTATCGTGCGCTGGATGGTGTTGACTTCGTGGTCCACGCCGCAGCGACCAAGATCGTGCCGACCGCTGAGTACAACCCGTTTGAATGCGTGAAGACGAACGTTGATGGCGCGATGAACCTGATTGATGCTTGCATCGACAAGGGTGTGAAGCGCGTGGTTGCGCTGTCGACCGATAAGGCCAGCAGCCCGATCAATTTGTACGGTGCCACGAAGTTGGCCTCCGACAAATTGTTCGTGGC
>Ga0160437_1001176_pt1 | contig 12136 bp, 17 predicted proteins | sample HID1975I_E0MG_FD_108227 | JGI IMG/M metagenome (GOLD analysis project Ga0160437, IMG submission 108227) | Enriched soil microbial communities from UW Madison campus, WI, USA - HID1975I_E0 MG | ecosystem: Environmental > Terrestrial > Soil > Unclassified | place: USA: Madison, Wisconsin... | reverse complement strand
ACGCCGTTTCCCGAGATGAACGGACAGCCTTTCATCGGCACCAATGGCAAGTTCGTGGACATCGGATCGGTGCAGGCAAAGTCCGGGGGCTCCGATCAGCTGGAATGCAGCCTCTCAGGCCTGCGGGACATCGACACCGAGACGCTGAACGTGATCGGCGACCAGAGCAAGTGGCAGGGCCGCCCCGCCTATCTCTGGCGCATGATCCGCGACGAGGACGGCGTGCAGCGCGGCGCGATCCAGCACTACTACGTGGGTTACATGACCTCGCTCTCGATCGAGGGCGATGCGAGCGCGCAGACCATAAAACTCTCGATCGAGGGATACCTGTCGGCGTTCAACCAGGCCAGCAATCGGACGTACCTCGATCAGGAGCTGTTCGACCCGGGCGACCTTTCCGCCGTGGCCGCCATCGCGATCGCGAACGGCACTTCGACATCCAACACCACCCCCCTTGCCAGCCTCGGGGGAATTCTCGGCGCCGCCGTTAACCGACTCGGCTTGCGGCCTGGAGCACTTCAATGAACCGTCTGCCCGACTGGGAAAACCGTCTTAGCGCCTACCTTGCGCCGCTGATGGAGGGGGCCGTCTTCGTATGGGGCGAAACCGACTGCGCCCTCGTCACTGCCGATGCTGTGCTTGCCATGACCGGCGAAGACATAGCGGCTCCCTTCCGCGGAAAATACTCCACGGCAGCCGGGTCGACCCGCGCGCTTAAGCGGTATGGAGCCGGTGACCTCAAGGCCACTTTCGACACCCTGCTGCCCCCGAAGCCTATCGGCTACGCCCGGCGCGGTGACGTGGTCATGAGTGACGGGGCCGTCGGCATCTGCATCGGCGGCACCGCCTTGTTCATCGGCGAGCTTGACGGGATAGATGGACTTTATCGCGTCGACCGCGCTGAATGGACCCATGCCTGGGGCGTGGGCGAGTGAGCAAAGGCATATTCAGAACGATCGGCAAAATTGCCGGTGTTGTGGCTACTGTTGCCAGTGTTATCCCAGGCGGGCAAATCATTGCGGCGGCCGCGGCGGCAGTAGCGATTGGCGCATCAGCCCTCGGAAAACCGAAGTCACCGGCTACTTCCGCAAACGCGACTGATCGCTTGTCCGTCAGCATGGACCCGCGAGCGCCGCGTAAGTTCGTGCTCGGCCGAACGGCCATGGCCACCGACATCCGTGACCAGGAATTCTCCAACAACCAGGAGTACCTGCACCGGTTCATCGTCACGGCCAGCCACAAGGCCACCGCCTACGAAGAGATCTGGTTCGACGACAAGAAGGCTTGGTCGACGACCGGCGGCGTCACGAGCGACTTTGCGGGCTACCTTACCGTCACCCCGATCCTCGAAGGCTCGGCGGCGAACGCCATCAACCTCAGCTCCCGCATGGGCGCAACCCGGCGCTATACCGGCCTCGCGTACATCTATCTGCGCTTCAAGTTGACCGGGAACAGCAAGAAGGCCGAGAGCCCGTTCGCCCAGTCGATTCCGAGCCGCGTAACGATCATCGGCAAGGGCGCGCCGACCTACGACCCCCGCCTCGACAGCACCGTCGCTGGCGGATCGGGCGCGCACCGCGCGGCGGATCAGACGACTTGGGCATGGAACGACGCAGCGAGCCGCAACCCGGCCCTCCAGCTGCTCTGGTACCTGCTGGGATGGCGGATCAAGAACCCGGTCACCAACGAATGGCGCCTCGCTGTCGGCAAGGGCATCCCGGCCTCGCGCATCGATCTGGCCAGCTTCATCACCGCCGCGAACCTCTGCGACGAGCCCGTGACGCTGGCCGCCGGCGGCACGCAGCCCCGGTACCGTTCGGATTGCGTGTTCTCCGAGAGCGATGCCACGGGCACGGTGCTGGACCAGCTCAAGGCGGCCATGAATGCCGAGCTTGACGATGTGGACGGCAAGATCCGCATCACCGTCCTGCATAACGACCTCGCCACGCCGATCGCCGACTTCAACGACGACGACATTCTCAGCGGCTTCTCCTGGGACCAGACGGCGCCACTCGACGAAACCTACAATGTCGTGCGCGGCACCTTCATCGATCCGTCAACCACCTCGCTCTATCAGTCGGTCGAATACCCAGAGGTGCGGATCGACAGTGCTGACGGCATCGACCGCGTGGAGACGGTCGACTTCCAGACCGTTCAGGACGCCTCGCAGGCCCAGCGCCTGGTCAAGCAGCGCATCGCGCGCATGCTCTACTCCGGGCGTTTCACGGCAACGTTCAGCTACCGGGCGTGGAAGGTCCAGAAGAACGACGTTGTGCGCCTCACGTTCGGCGCGCTGGGCTGGACGAACAAGCTGTTCCGCGTGGTCGAGACTGCCGTGCAGGTCGACGGGCAGGTCCCGATGGTCCTGCAAGTCGAGAACGCGGACATCTACCTCTGGGATCGCGACGAGCGCCCGGCGATCCAGCCCGTCCAGCCCACCAGCTACGACCCCTATCTCAACCCGATCTACCAGGACGTGGTAGAGCCGAAGTACGCTGACGGCGTGACGATCGATGAGCTGCGGCCCGCCGAACCAGGCGCGACTGCGGGCGCCTCACCGGAAGAGCGCGACTTGCTCGCCGAGCTGGACGCCGACATCGCGCAGGCCGAGATCGACATCGCTGCCGCGCAGCAGACCATTGCAGACCTTCAGGCCGACGCAGCAGCGACCGAAACGGCGCTCACCCAAGCGCAGAACGACATTCTGGCTCAAGGCGCTGAGATCCAAGCCGCGCAAGGCGACATTATCGCCAACGCCACGGCAATCTCCACGGTCTCCAGCACCGTGTCTTCGCAAGGCGCCAGCATCACCAGCCTTCAGCAGACGGCTAGCGGACAGGCCGGACAAATCTCGACGCTGCAGCAAACGGTCTCCACACAGGGAGCCTCGATCACCAGCAACGCCACCGCGATCACGAACCTGCAGGGAAGCGTTTCAACCCTGTCTCAGACGGTGTCGACCCAAGGCGGGCAGATCAGCACGAACGCTACGGCGATCACGACGCTGCAGGGGACGGTGTCCAGCCTTTCCACTACGGTATCGACGCAGGGAGCGAGCATAACCTCGCTGCAGACCGCCAGCACTACGCAGGCCGGGCAAATTGCAACGCAAACTCTCCGCTTAAATGCCGAGACTAACCCTAACCTTCTAGTTAACGGAAGCTTCGAGAACGGCATCAACAACTGGCAACCTACCGGGAATTGGGCTGCAGTTCCTGATGGTGTATGGGGCTCGTATGCATATACTGTATCGATACCGGACGGTGCCGCTCGAATTTTGAACCAATCTGTCAACATAGGCGAAGGCGTTGTGTTGACTATATCTGCCGATTTTTCCCTTGGCGGCGCAGCCGGCATCGGCGGAACCGGGGCCATGTACGTAGACGCAATTTGCGTCGATGCGGGCGGGAACGCACTTCTAGACAGCCCCCAAGTTACAGTAAGTTCAGGCGATTTTGATCCGACAGGGGCTAGTCGTCAGGCCAACAAAACCACGTTCACGACACCAGCAAACACTGCCAGGGTTATTGCGCGTGTTGTCGCGCAAAGATTTACCGGCACGATGAATTTTAACGTCCGTCAGGTAAAACTAGAGAGAGGCTCTCAGGCGACATCATACAGCGGAGAGGCTAGTGTAACCCAAGTATACTCGGCTATTTACACCACGACCACGCAAGTCGCCAGCTTGCAGACCACGGTTTCGACGCACGGCGCGTCGATAACTTCGAACTCTACGGCAATTACCACGCTGCAAACGCAAACTGCCTCTCTGACAATGCAGGTTACGTCAGGCAACCCGAACCTTTTGCAGAACTCTACTTTCCAGAATGGGTTTAGCGCTTGGACGGCGCACACGTCTTATGCATTTAACATAGGCAATACCGGAGCTTGGGGCACCTATGCAGTAACTTCCACCAATGCATCTGACCCTACTTGCTATATATACCAAGATGTCGCGGGACCCGAAAACGATTGGTACACCGCAACCGCTGATATGGGCATGTTCCTTAGCGGTTCCGGGGCGGCCGGCGTTAGCTGGGTAGAAATTCAGTGGCTCGATTCCACGCGAACACAGGTTCTCGGGGTGGGGCGCAGCGCGTTCCGTAGCTACGGTAACAACTTCGATCCGACCGGAGCGGCTCGCCAAGCACTCAAGTGCACCTCGCAAAATACCTATAGTGCGCCATGGCTGCGCGTTGTCTACTATTGGCAGCGTTCGGGCGGCAACGTTTCCAGCTATCATATCCGCCAATGTCAGCTTGTTCGCGGATCGGTTCTCACGCCTTATTCGCAAGAGGCCACGGTGTTGCAGGCGTTTTCGGCCCTCTCCACCCTGACCACTCAATACGCCTCCCTGTCGACGACCGTCAGCACCCAGGGCGTGACAATCACGAGCCAGCAGACGGCGATCACGACGATCAACAACAACGTCACAACGCTGTACGGGCGCGCGGCGCTGACAATCGAAGCTGGTGGGGTCATCACTGGATGGGAGGTCAACAACAACGGCACCACGGGCGATATCAAGCTGCGAGCTGATCGCGTTTCCGTAGTGACCGCCACCGGCGGCACGAAGACCTTCGAGATCCGGCAAGGCACGATCATCGGCTATTATCCGAACGGCCAGAAGATGTACCAGCTCGGCGATCAGTCGGTGGCCTGATGGTATCTGGGCTCCGCATGTGGGATCAGGCCCAGGCTCTGATCTTCGACGAGACGAGGTTCGCTGGCCGGTATGCGGGCACGCTCACTGTGCAGGGTGGCCAATCCGGGTCCTTCGCGATCAACGGCCTGCAACCCGGCAATGAGGTCTGGATGGTTCCCGAGTTCTACAACATCTCTCCGGGTCAAATCCGTGACATGACGATCTACGTGAGCGGATCGACGATCATCTACAACCTCACGAATGTGCCGACGTCGGTCGTCGTACAAGCCGTGTACGGGTGGAAATAAATGGATCCCGCAAGCGTCCTTTGGGCCGACGATGGTCGCGTGATGTTCGACAGCCGCTGGCCGCAGCTCGCCCGAGTGGCGAAAGGCCGGATCACGGCAAACTCTCAAGCGATCACGTTCGCAGGCGGTACCGTCCCTGTCGTGGCTTTCCGCCCGATCAACTGCAACGCGGCCATCGAAACGCAGACCAGATCAGGGAGCACGTTCACTTACAATTTCCTGACTTACCAGCGGTCGTCGGGCTTTTACATCGATTACTGGATATACGACCGAATCGCCCCGACGAAGCCGACCAGCGGCAACAACCTCGCGCTCTTCGACGCGTCAGGGAATTGCACGTTCGATATCACGAAGACGCCGATGGCCATTGCCAGGCAGGCCAGTCAGCCATCGGGCCGAACCTACGCCATCGCGCCCGCGCCGGGGCCCGCATGGAGGCAAACCGCTCAGGAGCGTTTCGACAGTAAGGGCAATCTCATCGACATCATCTACACGCTCCAGATGGGGGGATGGTCATTCAACGGCTCGACGTTCTCGACGCAGATGTTCGGGGCTTCGGCGGATATTGGTCAAGGCACTTACGAAGGCGGCTACGATCCCGCCGCGAACGGATATGTCATCCTCGATGTCACCAATCACTGACCTGTTGCTGATCGGGTCCTATGCTGCCCGGCTGCGTGGCGTCTTGCCAAAATGGCGGCAGGGTCGCGTTGGTGACGCGGATTTCATCGCCACCCCGCAAGCCGCTTCGCTTCTTTTCAGTCTCTTCGGCGCCGAAGTCAGTGAGCATGCGCCTGGCCGCGCATTTCTTGACGGCAATGGAGCGTTTGACCTGGACGTCGATGTTAGCGGGAAATCTCTTTCCGCGGTCATCGGCTATGCGGATTCGCAGAGGGTCTTTCTCAATGGCGCAGAAATCCAGTGCTTGGTTGCTCGGCCAGAACTGATCCTTGCCCTTCGCCATCATGTGACGCCGCATTCCCGCGCAAAGGCCGAGCGCGACATCGACGACTATAGATCTCAGGGCATAACGGTTTCCGCAGAGCTGGCCGAAGCCGCTCGCGCTTTCGGACCAGATGCTGGCTGACGGCGGTAATCCGCCCTTCCCTCCCCTGACATGCTCGGGCGGAAGGAGTTTTCATGCTGCACCTCAAGACGGCCGCCGGTGAGCGGCTTGAGATCCCGGCCGGTTGCATCATCGCGGTCATGCGTCCGTGCGACGGCATCAATCCGAGCGCCATCATGTACGACATGGGCGCCGGCCCGGCGATCGATCAGCTTTCCGACCAGTATGGGTTCATCAAAAAGACCGTTCAGGATGCTGGCGGGATGATCAACCCGATCGAGGTCAAGATCGTGGAGGCTGTCACCGTCGGTGAAGGCGAGGAAGCTGCCACGGCCCTCCAGCAGGGCCGCATGATCTTCGCCCGGTCCCGCATCGAGGGGCGCCGCGAAGTGATCGGCGATTCCAACGGCATTCACGCCGGGCTGTTTGTGAACCTCACCGGCCAGACCATGCGCATAAACGTCGCGGACACCCTCGACGAGCTGGACGGCGTGGAAGCGGATGCCGCGCCGGTCGCCGCGCCCATCCCCATGCCCTTGCCGCCCGAAGGAACCTGACCATGGCCGACCCAACCGTATCCGAAATCGACGCGCAGATTGCCGAGCTGCAGCGCCAGCGCGACATCAAGTCTCTCGAAGGCTCGCAGGCCATCGCCGCCGCCTTGAAGGCAGGCAAGGTCGCCACTCTGGCGGAAGACCTCGAAGCGCTGCTCACCGATCTCTCGCCCGCAAGTATGGCCTATCAGCAGGCCCGCAACGTGATCAGCGTGGTGACCGGCACTCGCAACCTGATCGACGGTGACATTGCCCGCATCCAGGGCATCGTCGACGCGCAGGCGGAAGCCTGATTGCATGTCGGACCCCCGTAAGGCCGCGTTCGAAGCTGTTCGGGCTATCGCGCGGCCGGGCCTGTTCAATGACCCTGGCAACGTCCTCGCCCTGGATAATCTTCTCGACGCCTTTGGAGCACCGCGCATGTCTGCGACCACCAGCATCCCCGACGATTATTGGGCAATGCTCGCCAAGATCGAAAGCGGCAATCGGCCATATATCAAGGCGGGAACCTCCAGCGCGTCCGGCCTCTACCAATTTATCAAATCGACTTGGATCGGCGAAGGCGGCAAGTGGGGCGCGGACAGCAGCAAGGCCTTTGGGGGCCTAACGCCTCCGGAAAGCGAGCAGACCGCACGAGCCAAGACGTTCACCGAGAAAAACGTCGTCATCCTGAAAGCCAAGGGCATTCCGATCAACAAGGCCTCGCTCTATGCCGCACACTTCTTCGGCGCCGGCATGGCCGCCAAGGTGATCGGCTCGGACGTCAACGCGCGCGCCGACCTGATTGCCGGCGACGCCGCGACCAAGGCCAACCCCTCGATCCTAAAGGGTAAGACCGTGGGCCAATTCCTGACGTGGCTGCACGGCAAAACCGGAGATTGGGCGCGCTAAGGCGTCCGGGGCACAATGGAACACTTCTCGCTATCCGACTGGCTTACGGCAGCGGCCTATACCCTGCTTGCAGCCGTCGGCGGCCTTCTCGGGCATGCCATGCGCGAGCATGACAAGGGCAACAAGCTGAACTGGCTGCGGGCCATGACCGAGGCCGTTTCATCCGGCTTCGTCGGCTTCCTCGTCATGCTCCTCTGCCTGGCGATGGGCCTCGACCCGCTGTGGACGGGCCCGATTGTTGGCCTGTTCGGATGGCTTGGGGCAAACGTCACGATCAGGATGCTCGAGCGCATCGTCTACGAAAAACTGGGGGTGAAACTGCGCGCCAACACCGACAAGCGGGTGGCGGCGGCGAAGGCTCAAGAGGAGGACAGGCCGTGAAATGGCTCATCAGCTTTCTAACCCCCTGGAAGTCCGAACTGTTCGCCATGGTCGGAGTGCTGGCCGTCTGCGGCATTGGCGCGACCATCGCTGGCTATTTGCACATCCAGCGGCAGAACGACCAGATCGAGAATCTAGATGCGCGGGTTGGTGACCTCGTGGTCGCCAATAAGGGGTGGGCCGCACGCGTCGCAGAGCAGGATCGTCTCCGAGGGCTGGAGCAGAAGAATGTCCTGCTACTCCAGGACAAGCTCGCCCTCATCGAACAGCAGAACACCGCCGCTGCCGCGCAGCTCAAGCAATTGGAGGCCACCAATGCCGAGGTTAAGGAATATCTCTCTCGCCCTATCCCTGCTGACCTGCGCCGCCTGCTCGACAAAAGGTGAGATCGCCGCGGTGCCGCCCGCGCCGGCCTACCAAGGTATCCCGGCCGGGCTGATGACCCGTTGCGTCGTGAAGGACGTGGAGATGCTCACGACAGGCGACATCGTCACGAGCCGGAACCTCTACAAGGATGGGTTCGAAAAGTGCGCCGCGAAGGTGGACGCTATCCGCGAGCATGACGCGGCAGCGAGGGCGTCGGGCGACTGAAAAGGATTGCAAGTGTGCATAAGTGCACGCTGAAACGCAAGCGCAAATAACGATACGAAGTTGCAAAAGTATCAATTGCTTATGCGAAATTTCCAAATAAAATTCGGTCCATAGAATCAGCCACTTGATTTTGCCGATGCCCTTGGGTCGCAACTTAACCACGAGTAACGGCAGGGTCACCATCTTAATAGAGAGGTGGCCCTTTTTTTATTAGCGCGAGACATCTTTGGTCCGCCATTCCGACCTCGCGTTAAAATCTGTTTGTATTCAGCTAGGTGGCGCGAGCGCTGCCGCCAGAGCCTAGCGATTTCCGGCTGCTTCCGTAGAATTAGTTGCGAGCCGGGCTTGACACCGGCTGACCAACGCCCGCCACGTTGATCCCCTTGTTTGCCCCCTAAGGCACGTCCATCTGTGCTGCGGCGGCTCCGGAAAGGTCCGCATCTTGTCCACCGTCTTGCGGTTGATGCCATAATACGCAGCAGCACCCCGACGGCTCATCCCGTCGATAATCACCGCGCCGGACCTTCTGGTAAAGCTCCACTCTCTTCACCCTTCTCCTCCGCCCAAAAACGGAGGTTAGCAGGACTGGCCCTTTTTTATCCCGGTGCTCTCAGGCTTCGAGAAGTGTGCCGTGAAGCAGATGCGATACGCGAGCATGACGCTGGAGCGCGCGAAATTTCCCGGAGAAATTGAACAGCCAGAGAGCGAGTATCTTACCTCGCCAAACGGTGTTGCGCCGCTTAAGGAGGTGCCGCGCCCCACTTACGAGCGGACGCGAATGCGCGTTATCACATTATTAACTGTTCAAAATTCGGCATATCCGTAGATTTGCCGTGGTTAGGTTCAGAGCAGTCGCATGGGGGGCAACAGCCGCATGTAGACGCCAATGACCAGGGAAGGAGTTGGATGTGAGAACCATTGAACACGCCGCACGCGTACTAGCGGAAAAGCAAAGTGGACACGACGACTGGGGTTGCTTGGAGGATGATCTTCGCGCGGAGATTGTCGCGGAGGTCAAAGCGGTCCTCGGGGCGCTGCGCACGCCAAGCAGCGATATGATATCCTCGGGTGCAATTGTCCTTCGAAATCGCGGGTTCGCGTTGGGGCACGCCGATATTGCGGAAGCATGGTCGGCTATGATCGATGCGGCGATCAGCGATCCCCTATCAGCTTAGGCAAGTCCGTATTTGTCAGGCTGAGGAACCATTTACGATCAATAACGTTATACGCGCGGTCCTGACCGTTGCGCCTTTCGTTACTGGTCCGGCCCACCCTATCTGCGCGAATGCGCGAGACGACCCAAACCTTCGCCCGGCGCGGCACTGCGCCGGGCGCTTTCAAAGTAAATGGCGTCCCAGGGATCGCGCTTCCAGCGAGGGGCGGCCTCCTTTAATTCCAAGTTTTGCTCAGTGATACCAGAGGCTAGCGGCAGAATCCCAGCGCGCACTCAGGCTGTTCGCTTTCGATATTCCATGCGCATTCTCATAAGCAGTGTGAACTTCGGTCATCAATGTGACGCCGCCAACGCGACCCAGCGTTTCGCCAATCGAGAAGAGCGCGAGCCTTTGCAGTGAATGCGCGTCATCATGGGAGAAAAGGCCCTGCGAAAGAATATTCTCGATATCGATCTTTTCGGTTCGAAACCCGGCAGAGTTCACGGACGACTCCCGCAACTTAAGGTATTCTGAAAGGAGGCGGTCAATATAATCGATAAGCTCATTTAGCTGCAATTCGTCCATTGAATCCCCTTTCTCGAATACCGGTTATGCCTGGGTGGAAAGTAACTAGTAATGATGGCGGCGGCGAGCGCCATTCGGCGTTCGCCCTCAGGCCACTTGGCTCTTTCTCGTCTCGAGATCCACAGGGACCGAAAGAAACCATTCCCGCAAGCTAGCATCCCAAGAAGCAAGCCCCAATTCCACGGCGTCGGCTATTGCTTCCTCGATACTGTCACGCCACCCCGAACGCGGGCGCCCGAATATGGTGATCCGATATCCATTCGGCACGATCAGTAGCTCGACCAGTCGAGTTCGGCGTCGTCGACCGCTTCGAACATCTCAGGATCCGCGCCGGTGTCGCCCAACCGCTTTCGGACGGCATCAGGGCCGCCGTGCTTCGGGAAGCCTCGGTCAGCCTTGGCGATGGTGGCAAGCTGCCCGATGAAGCCGCCCTTCCCCGTCTGTTGGATCAGCCAGGTGCCGAAGCAAGGGCGCGTATCGATGTCCATCACAATGCTCCTTTTCCGAATCAGCGGAACGGCGCTATAGCATGTTCCCCATTCGTTCTCATATGGAGTTTGTCATGGACCGCACCGTCACCCTGCCGATCGACCTAGCCGAGCGGCTTATAGCAGTCGCAGCGCGGGTTCAGGGCGTGAACGACACGCCCACACTGATGATGTTCGCGGAAGTGAGAAAGCTCATCGAGGACGAGAGGCGAAAGTCATGACCTGCCGCATCTGCACCGCAAACGACGAGGAAGCGCTAATCGCGCAGATGGCCGAGGCCATGTGGCTCACGCAAGAGACGCGCGATCCGGATAACGAGTGGAGGCCGTGGGACCATGCCGGGCCCTACTGGCAGCGGGTCATGCTGGATTACGCGCGGGCGTCGCTTAAGGTGCTGCGCCGGGACTTCGCTGCATAGCCACCAGGCACGCGGCACGGGCTTGGAGGCCCTCAACCTCGCGCACGAGGCGGCGCCAGCGTTTCAGACGCCGCGGATCAGCCATAGCCCAATTCGCCCACATCTCATCCGCCCGACGTCCCTTGCGCTCAGCCAGCGCGAGCAGGGTTTCTCTGGTCATGATCCTTCCTTCCAGCGCTTATGGATCTCATTGCAGTCGGGTAGCCGCGTCCACCACAGACGGGCTTCGTCCTCTTCAGCGAATGGCCATTCTGTATCTTGCGGAGTTCCGACCCATGGGGGCTGACAGATCGGCATGAGGTGCCACAGCACATCCCCATCATCATCGCTCCATTGATCGAGCGTCCGCGGTACGTGTAGGCGATCGATAACCCCGCAGTGGGCGCGCAGGCTCTCCATCCGGTTCGCCGTAGCCGTCATGAAATGGCTGTATTCGGGATCCAGGTTGTCGCGCGCTTGCATCCGAAGCTGGCCGACGAAAGTCTCGGTAGGCCATTTATCGAGCCCGCCGCCGTCTGTCTGGCTTTCAATCTTCTGGAGGCGATCCGCGGCTTTGCGCAGGCGCTCGATCTCGGCAGCGGCTTCGCACTGCAACTCCATCTGATTACGCTGCGAAAGAAGTCTGGTCGTCCGCAATCTGGCGACAAGATCGCTCTGGGTGGTCTCAGGCATGGTCATAGAACCTCCAGCACAGTGATGCGGCCCGTCGCGAAGCACCCGGTATCGATCCAGCTCATGTTCGCGGAATGGAGCGGCGCGGCGGTGGGCGTGTGACCGAAATAGACATGATCGACGTTCCGGATCGGCGCGAGAAGGCCGCCGCGTTTGGCCGTGGCCACGCGCTCCCTTGCCCACATCGCATAGTCCTGAACTTGCTGCGTCGACAGCATCGCCATGAACTCGTCCCAATCCGTGCCTACCATGTCCGCATGGACGAGGCCGATCTTCCGGCCTATCGGGCTGATGACGGTCATTGCGACCGGCAGTTCTTCCGCCATCGCTGCGAACTCGTCTCGCTCGGTCTGATCGAGAAGGCCGAACCAACCGCCACCATT
>Ga0160437_1001174_pt1 | contig 12140 bp, 10 predicted proteins | sample HID1975I_E0MG_FD_108227 | JGI IMG/M metagenome (GOLD analysis project Ga0160437, IMG submission 108227) | Enriched soil microbial communities from UW Madison campus, WI, USA - HID1975I_E0 MG | ecosystem: Environmental > Terrestrial > Soil > Unclassified | place: USA: Madison, Wisconsin... | reverse complement strand
TGGGCTTTAAACCCCTCATACAGCAAAAGAAAACCGCCAGTCACAAAGTAGGTTCGAGTGTCAGGAGTGTGGATATAAAGAGAATGCCGATATAAACGGTGCTCGTAATATTTTAGCGGCGGGTACGCCGCGTTAGCCTGTGGAGAGAGGGCAGTTTTAGGCCACTCGATGAAGCAGGAACCCACCGAGGCGAGTCAGACTTCGGTCTGAACGCTGTAGGAATCCTCGCCCTTTAGGGCAGGGAGGATGTCAATCCGAAAGCATAAACGGTAACTTAATCTTCGCCGCGTTATCTTTGGTAATTAACACACAGTCAAACAGCTGTTTCTCTGACGACGCGCCGGTTTTGCCGGTCTTCAGGAAAGTATCCGCCTGCTCTACCGCTTTGGCGGCAAAGGTAGCAACTGGCTGCATCACGGTATAGGCCAGCGTGCCATCTTTCACCGCATCCACCGCATCCGGGGAGCCGTCGAAGCCGCCCACAGTCACTTGTTTAAGCTTACCCGCCTCTTTCAGCGCCGCAATTGCGCCCAGCGCCATCTCATCGTTGCCGCTGATCACCCCTTTCACATTCGGGTTGGCCTGCAGCAAAGACTGCATCTTGTTATAGCCCTGAGTACGGTCCCAGTTCGCCACTTCGGTGCCGGTTTTTTTCAGATCTGGATACTGGCTCAGCACCGTCTCAAAACCGTTCGCACGGGTCGCGGCGTTGTTGTCAGACGGCGGTCCTTTCAGCTCAACATAGTCGCCCGCTTCACCCAACTGCTGCACCCATTGCTGTGCGCCAAGCGCCGCGCCCTGGGCGTTGTTGGAGACCAGTTGCGCTTTCGCCAGCCCACTCTGATTCAGCTCGGCGTTAATGATAAACACCGGAATATGTGCCGCAATGGCTTTTTTCACCGAACCAACCGAACCATCGGCATTCGCCGGGTCGAGAATAATTGCCTTCGATTTATTGGTAATCGCAGTATCAATCAGCTGGCTTTCGGTATTTGTATCGCCTTTGTGGGCACTTACCTTCGCCGTATAGCCCAGTTTCTCCGCCGTTTTCTGCGCCACCTGACCTTCGGTCAGCCAGTAAGGGTTAGACGGATCGTTGACGATGATGGTCATCAGCCCGTTGGCCCAAGTTGGCGTAGCGATAGAGGTGAGTGCCGCCGTGGCAGCGGCCAGGATAAAGCGCTTGCTGTTAAGGTACATAGTGTTGTTACTCCGTTATTTTAGGGGGATAGGTTACGGATTAATGTTGGAACGGATACGACCTTGCCTCCGCCCAAACAGGGAATACATTAACGACGACTTCGCCCGTACTGCAGGGTATTGAGCAGCACTGCCAGCACGATGACCGCGCCGGTAAAAACGGTCTGCCAGTAGGCAGAAACGCCGATAATCACCAGACCGTCAGAGAGAAAACCAATCACGAACGCACCCAGTAGCGTGCCGCGCACGTTACCGCGCCCGCCGGTCAGGGCAGCGCCGCCAATCACGACCGCAGCGATGGCCGTCAGCTCGTAGGTCGTCCCCGCCGTCGGGCCTGAGGAGGTCAATTGGGACGATAGCACCAGCCCCGCCATTGCGGCGCAGATTCCGGAGAGCACGTAGACGCTGATTTTGACGTGTTTCACCGGCACGCCGGAGAGTTCTGCAGCACGCTCGTTGCCACCGGAGGCATACAACCAGCGGCCAAACGAAGTACGGCTTAGCAGATAGCCGCAGACAAGCGCGGTCACACCGAGGATCAGCACGCCGACCGGGACGTTGAAAATACGGTTGAAGCCAAGCCAGTCAAAACCGGTGTTGCCCAGCGTTTCGCTGCCGGAGAGCTTGTTGTAAGTCAAGCCGTTGGTCATCAGCAGCGCGATACCACGCGCTACGTACAGCGAGCCGAGCGTCGCCACAAAAGCCGGGACACGGCACCAGGCGATCAGCACACCGTTGACCAGCCCCACCAGTGCGCCAACCACAAGTGTCAGAATCGCCACCGCCCATACTGGTAGGTAGAGCACCACGCCCAGCGCCTCCAGGTTGATGCCCTGCATCATGTAACCTGCGCACACCCCGGCAAGCCCAAGAGTTGAGCCTACCGAGAGGTCGATACCGCCGTTAAGGATCACCAGCAACATGCCAATGGCCGGCAGGCCGAAAATTGCCACATGCGAGGCCATCGTCAGGAAGTTGGCACCGCTGAAGTAGTGCGGTGACATCAATGAGAACACCGCAATAATCACCAACAGTGCGAAGAACGCACGCCCTTCTAGCAGAAGGCGCGCCAGACTCATACTCTTACCTGTGCCAATAATGCTTTTCGCAGGCCGGGCTGGCACGGCCAGTTGCTGAGTTCTGTCAGTCATGGTTTTCGCTCCCATTTTCATCGTTATTCCACCAGAGACTCGCCGGAGGCAGCCATGATGCGTTCTTTGGATACAGAAGAGTCAAACATCGCGGAGATGCGGCCTTTGCTCATCACCACAATGCGATGTGCGATGCTCAGGCACTCCCCCACTTCAGAGGTGGAATAAACCACCGCCAGCCCCTGCCGAGCGTTCTCTGCCAGCAGGCGGAATACTTCAGCCTTTGCGCCGATATCAATGCCGCGGCTGGGTTCATCCAGCAAAATCACTTTCGGGTGAGTTGCGAGCATTTTGCCAATCACCACCTTTTGCTGGTTGCCGCCGGAGAGCGAGCCGATAGCCGCTTCGCCGCCCACGGTTTTCACCGTGACGTTGCGAATACTCTCGTCAATCAATGCTTTTTCTTTGCTTGTCGAGAGCATCAGGCCGCGAACGAAGCGCCTGATGCTGGCAAGGGTCAAGTTTTCACCGACCGTCATGGTTTGCACCAGCCCGTCCCGCTGTCGGTCTTCCGGCACCAGCGCCAGCCCACTGGCGATGCGCTCGGCAATGCTCAGCCCCGAGACATCGCTCTTTTCGAGATGGATCTCCCCGGATGACTGACGCAGCCGGCCGGCCACACACTCCATCAGTTCGGTGCGCCCCGCCCCCATCAGGCCGTAGATGCAGACAATCTCCCCGGCACGCACGTCCAGTGACAGGTTATCAACCAGCCGGATCCCCGCTTTGCCCTTTACCGTCAGCGCTTTCACCGACATAGCGGCTTCACCAAAGTCATAGCCCGACGGTGGCGAACCGAGGTCAAAGCTTTCGCCCACCATGTTGCGGACGATCCAGTCGAGGTCGATTTCATCGCGGCGAGCATAGGCGGTCATCACGCCGTCGCGCAGCACCACCGCGCGGTCTGTAATTTCCAGCGCCTCTTCGAGATGGTGCGAGATGTAGACGATAGCCACGCCGTGGCTGGTCAGGTCGCGGATAACCTGGAACAAAACCTCCACTTCTACCGCACTCAGCGCGGAGGTGGGTTCGTCCATGATCAGAATCTGCGAATTAACAGACAGCGCGCGGGCGATCTCCACGATCTGCTGCTGACCAAGGCGTAGATTCTCAACCAGAGTAAGCGGGTCAATATCCTCTTCCAGTGACTTCATTAGATACCGGGTAATGCGCGCCTCTTCAGCAAAATCTACGCCGCCGTACTTCATAATTTCGCGGCCTATAAAGATGTTGTCACGCACGTTCATGTTCGGCGCGAGGTTCAGCTCCTGATGGATAATCGAGATGCCGTGGTCGCGCGCATCGGTGGCGGAATGAAACACCTTAACCTCGCCATTCAGGAGGATCTCGCCGCTGCTTGGAGTGATAACCCCGGAGAGGATCTTCATCAACGTCGATTTCCCCGCCCCATTTTCACCAAACAGGGTGGTAACTTCGCCGCGGCGAATATCAAAGTTCACGCCCTTCAACGCGTGGGTCGATCCGTAAATCTTGCTTACGTTTTTCGCCGACAATACTATCTCGCCACGCATCAGAGCCGGATGGAATTGACGCTTCTTCATTTGACCTCCAGACTGACGGGCGTCACCAGCCAGTTATTCGGGGTAAGTAAACGGAAAACGCCCACGCCTTCGACGTTCTTGTCGGCAAGGGTGACCCGGTCGAGCTTGCCGAGCAGGGAGGCTTTCAGCTCCTGGTTTATCGCCGCCCCCGCATTCTGATACTCAATCTGGTTGGTGAAGTCGCCGAACTGGATCTTGCCGGTCACGTCGCGCAGCTCAGTGCCAGTCAGCACCGGACCGGTTTGCAGCCGCACCCTCTGCCCTTCCGGCAGTCCTTCAATATTGAGAGTAAAAATGCCGGATTTCCCCTCGCCGACCGTCCCCGAAAAGCGGACCGGCAGCACCGGCAGCGTGGTGTCGGTGGCGTATTTCTGCACTGCCTCCTGCTGGTTGGCCTTCAGGGCGTTGGCCAGCTCGATAGCATCCACCGCGTGGGACTCGACGTAGTTTTTAATCCCGGGGAAGGTTTTCTCACCGTAGGTCTCAGCGGAGAACCTTTGTTCTTGTACATCCTGCCCGGAGCCTATTTTGACTACCTTCGTATCTACAGCCATTGCCGTCACGACTGCCACGGTAACCAAACCGCACAGCAGGTAACACCTCATACGACGGCGAGAATATTGTGTAGAGAGTGCGGAAACACCGGACATAATGTTGACCTCAAAGACAGTTAATGCAGACGCTTTATCACGCCTTGATGTTGTTAATACGGCAACTATATGTGATGAGATTTGTTCTTTTGTTGCTCGGATGTCAATTTAGACTTTGGTATTTATGTGAAGAACGCGATCTAGATCTAACATTTTTATATCACAATAATCACACGATTCTTTCTCGCCATAAAATCAAATCACTTCGTTTAAAATCGTCAAAAAACCCACAATAACCAGCAATAATCAACAATAATCGTGATTACCCCCGCTTTCAGGAATGAAATTAATTCCATTTAAAGAAAAATAATACACCTTATATGTTAACTCTGTGATAGATAATATATGACTGTACTTATCAAAGAACACCAACATTTAATTAACATTTCAGCGGTGGGCTATGAACACACTCATTAGAGACTCGTACCCGGCCAACGGAGACATTAATGGATACCCGCGACATTATTCTCGGCCTGGACTCAGGCACTTCCGTAGTCAAAGCGGTGGCGTTCGATCTTGAAGGCCAGCAGCTCGGATGCGCATTTGCGCGCAACCGATATAGCCGCAGCAAGGGCCACGGTGCGGCGCTGCAGTCGATGAGCCAGACCTGGCAGGATGCCGTAGCCGCCATTCGTAAGCTCTCCGAATGCGTCGACAATCTTGCCACCCGCGTGGTTGCGATTGCCGTTACCGCCCAGGGCGACGGCACGTGGCTGGTCGGCGCCGATAACCGCCCGGTCTCTGACGCCTGGATCTGGCTCGACGCGCGCGCCGCCCCCACCGTTGAAACGCTCTCCCGTTCGCCGCTGGCGCGTATACGCTTTGAAGCAACAGGCACCGGCTTGAATACCTGTCAGCAGAGCGCGCAGATGGCGCACATGGATCGTTATCACCCGGAATTGCTCAATAGCAGCGAAGTCGCCCTACACTGCAAAGACTGGCTGTACCTGAATCTGACCAGCGTTCGCGCCACCGATCCTTCCGAGGCCAGCTTCACCTTCGGCAACTTCCGCACCCAACGCTATGACGATAACGTAATTGCGGCTCTGGGGCTGGAGCACCGCCGCCATCTGCTACCCGAGATCGTCGACGGCGTCGAAACGACGCACCCTCTCACTGCTGAAGCGGCGGCGCAGACCGGCTTAAGGGTTGGTACACCGGTTTGCCTAGGCTATGTCGACATGGTGATGACCGCGCTTGGCGCGGGGGTACACACCGGCGAGGCCAATACCGCCTGTTCGGTAGTTGGCTCGACAGGCGTACATCTGCGTACCGTCCTTACGGAGAGCGTCTGGCTGAACGAGGAACAGACCGGCTACGTAATTCCCCTGCCGTGGCCGGGCTATGTGACCCAGGTGCAGACCAATATGGCTTCGACGCTCAACCTCGACTGGCTGCTACATATCGCGAGCGACCTCCTAAACAGCTTTGGCTACGAAGTGGACCACGCCCGGCAGGTACAACACATCGACCGCTGGCTAAGCGACGCAAAACCCGGTGCGCTGCTCTACCACCCCTATATTTCCGAAGCGGGCGAACGCGGACCTTTTGTCAACGCCGAAGCGCGCGCCAGCTTTGTCGGACTGAGTTATAGCCACTGTTTTGGCGACCTGGTACGCGCCGTCATTGAAGGTATCGGCTTTGCCGCCCGCGACTGCTACCAGGCAATGGGCGGCGCGATGCCGGGTGAACTGCGTCTGACTGGCGGGGCAATTCGCTCACCTCAGCTGCGGCAGATCCTCTCCGCCTGTGTCGGCGTACCAGTATGTAGCAACAACCGCGAAGAGACCGGAGCCGCCGGAGCCGCCATGATGGCAGCGGTTGCCATCGGCGCTTATCCGTCGATGTCCCGCTGCGTGGAAACCTGGGTCAAGCCTTTACTGGATACTCCGGAAGTGCCGCCGCCTGAACTCGTTGCACGCTACCAGCACCTCTTTGGCGCTTACCAGCAGCTTCGCAGCGAACTGCCGTCCGTGTGGCACACCTTACGCCAGCCTGACGCGGACCTTTAATTGGGTTAATGGAGTCTGTCATGAGTGAAAAAATCGTGGATCTGTTTGTTATCGGCGGCGGCATTAACGGCGCAGGGATCGCCCGCGACGCAAGTGGTCGCGGCCTGTCGGTTATGATGTGTGAAAAAGACGACCTCGCCGAGGGCACCTCCTCCCGCTCCGGGAAACTGGTACACGGCGGACTGCGCTATCTGGAGTACTACGAGTTTCGCCTGGTGCGCGAGGCTCTTATCGAGCGTGAGATCCTGCTCAACGCCGCGCCGCACATCATCTGGCCGATGCGCTTCGTGCTGCCGCATAATCCGAGTGATCGCCCGGCTTGGTTTATCCGCCTAGGGCTGTTTCTTTATGACCATCTCGGCGGGCGTAAAAAACTGCCGGGTACCCGTTCGCTTGATCTGCTGCGCGATCCGGAAGGAGTGCCAATTCTCGACACCTTCCACAAAGGTTTTGAGTACTCGGACTGCTGGGTTGACGATGCGCGCCTGGTGACCCTGAACGCACTGGATGCCGCCGAGCGTGGCGCCACCATTCTGACCCGCACCCGCTGCGTGGCCGCCGAGCGTAAATCCGGTGCCTGGGAAATTACCGTGCAAAATACGCAAACCGGCGAGCAGCGACTTGTGCGGGCAAAATCGCTGGTAAATGCCTCCGGTCCATGGGTGCTAGATATTATCAACCAGGTGACTCACTCCCACAGCAAGCGCAGCGTACGCCTTGTGAAAGGTTCTCATCTGATCGTACCGAAATTCTGGGAAGGCCAGCAGGCCTATCTGATGCAGAACCACGACAAACGCGTCATTTTTATCAACCCGTACGAAGGGAATAAAGCGCTTATCGGTACCACCGATATTCCTTGGGAAGGAGATGCAGACTCCGTCGAAGCGGACGACCGCGAGCAGCAGTATCTGATTGATGCGGTTAACCGCTACTTTAAGGTGAAGCTGACCGACGACGACGTAATTACTCGCTTCTCCGGCGTACGCCCACTATTTGACGATGGCAAAGGCAACCCGTCGGCGGTCACACGCGACTACGTGTTTGAACTAGATGAACAGCAACAGCTGCCGCTACTGCACGTCTTCGGCGGTAAAATTACCACTTTCCGTAAGCTTGCCGAACATGCGTTACAGAAGCTTGGCCCATTCTTCCCGCAGATGGGTCCGGACTGGACGCACAGCGCGCCGCTGCCCGGCGGAAATATTGCCGGGGCCGATTTTGAATCCTATCTGCAAACCCTGAAAGAGCAGTACGCCTGGCTACCGTCGCCGCTGCGCAAGCATTACGCCCGACTTTACGGCGCTCGTCTGCCGCAGGTGTTAGGGCGCGCGAAGCAGGTGGCCGACCTGGGCCGCCACTTTGGTGGCTTGCTCTACGAGGCCGAAGTGCGTTATCTGGTGAAAAAAGAGTGGGCGCAGCAGCCGGAAGATGTGCTGTGGCGACGCACTAAGCACCGCCTGCACCTGAGCAAGGCGCAGCAGCAGACGTTCAATAACTGGTTTACCTCCACCTTCACCGCCCAGCCGCGCGTGCAGGACAGCTAAGGAAACGATGATGGCACTCACCCTTTCGCTCAATACCAACCCGCTGGTGAATCGCTTTGCCGAACCCGAAGAGCTGATTCAGACCATCGCGCAACAAATTCACATTCGCGACGTACAGCTGACACACGAGTTTATTAACCCAGGCTGGCCAGCGGCGACTATAAACCAAATGACTCGGCGGATGAAAAAAACGCTGCAGGATACCGGCGTGCGTGTCACCTCCGGGATGACCGGCCCGTATGGTCGCCTCAACCACTTTGGTCACCCGGATGCCAGTGTGCGCCGCTACTATATTGACTGGTTTAAAACCTTTGCCGATATCACCGCAGATCTAGGTGGCGATTCCGTTGGCTCGCAGTTTGCAATTTTTACTCTGCGCGATTATCAGAACCTCGCCCGCCGTGAAGCGCTAATGGCGATAACCATTGACTGCTGGGCGGAAGTCGCAGAGCACGCAAAGTCTGCGGGGCTGAAATATCTGTTTTGGGAACCTATGAGCGTTGGGCGCGAATTTGGCGAAACCATTCACGCCTGTCTGGCACTGCAAAAGCGACTCAGCGCAGAGCCGATGGCGCTGCCGATGTGGATGATGGCGGATATTGATCACGGCGATGTGACCTCCGCAGACCCGCGTGATTATGATCCCTACGCGTGGGCCGAAGCGGTGCCGCGCTACTCGCCGATTATTCATATCAAACAAAGCATAATGGACAAAGGCGGACATCGACCTTTTACATTACAGTTTAATACCCACGGCCGTATCCAGCCTCAGCCGCTGCTTAGCGCCCTCGCCCGCGGCGGCGCACAGAATAATGAAATCTGCCTGGAGCTCAGCTTTAAGGAGCGTGAACCGACCGACAGCCAAGCCGTTGCCGATATCGCCGAGAGCGTCGCATTCTGGGCTCCTTATATCGACACCGGCGTGCAGGACCTGAACATTTAACTTTGCAGGCCTAGGCCAGACCACAGGAGTGAGTTATGCTATCGTTAAATGCCGTGTTTATTAAAGCCAGCTGACACAGCGATATCGCGTCGCAGGACAGAGTAAGGTGGTGGCAACCAAGGCGGTGCTCAGCGGCGTGATTACCGGTGCGCAAACCGCATAAACGCTACTGACTGAGGCTTAATACCGTACGAATGTTTCTGGCACTGGTGGCGATAATATCAATCGCTCCGGTACGCAGCGCGCCCATGATAGCCATCGCCTTGGTATTTTCCGAAGCAATGGCAATCACACAGGGGATCTTGCGCAGCTCTTCAATGCTCAAGCCAATCACCCGGTTATCCATCACCGTGTTCACGTGTTCGCCTCGGGCGTTAAAGAAGTCATAGCCAGCGATATCGCCAATTACGCCCTGATGCAGACCAGCGTTACTGATCTCCTGTGGGGTAAACCAGCCCATCTTCACCATGTAGCTGTCTTCATTCATATCACCAATCCCTACTAGCGCAATATCCGCTTTACGTGCGCGGTCGAGGGTATCTTTGATAGTGCCGTTTTGCAGCAACAGATCTTTCAGCTGCCGGTTATCCACATAGGCGGGCGCATAAAGCGACTCGCTGCTACCGCCAAACTTACGGGCCAGCAGACGGCTGATATGGTCGGAGTTAATCACATCACCCGGGCGATGGGTGCCGCCAATACCGCAGATAAATCGGCAGTCGCGCGGTGAAATAGCCCCGGAGTTTTCTGCCACTGCCGCCACGTTGCGCCCCTGCCCGACAGCTACCGTGACTTTTTCTTTGAGTACGTTATTGAGATAACTTGAGACCAGTGAGGCCACCTGGCAGCGCTGTTCGCCTTCGTCGGAGTTGTCGAGTGAGATCAGCGCCCGACTGATGGGAAAGCGCTCTGTCAGCTGCTTTTCCAGTTGGGTGCTGAAAATAGGATGGTAGCGCACGTTTATTTCAACAATCCCCTCCTCCTTTGCCCGCTTCAGCAGCCGCCCGACCTTGATACGGGAAAAACCAAACTTGTTCGCAATCTCTTCCTGCGTCACTTCATCACAATAATAAGCAACAGCGATTTCGGTAAGTAACTCGTACTCCTGCGACACAGTGGATTTATCCATGCGACGTGATTCTCCAGGGCTATAGGTATGCTGTTGGCCAGTATATCAGAAACTCTTTTTTAGCCGCGCGCTGGCGCTATAAGGGCGAGCGCTTCATCCAGAATAGTGGCAACTGCCTGCGGCTCATGGGAAAAGCGGCCGAGGAAAATACCGTCGGCATCCGGCCACAGGCGCGTTAGCAGACCCGGCCCGGCGCTACCGCCGTAGATAACCCGACACTGCTGTCCGTAGCGCTGATGCAGGGCTTCGCGTAACGTGCGGCAAACGTGGCGAATAAAGTCTTCACTGGCGGGCTCCGCCGCGCCGATGGCCCACTGTGGCTCCCAGGCAAAAATTAGTGACGGCAGCGGCTGAGTACGGTGCGCAAGCAACGCCTGCGCTTGTTCCTGCGCGAAGGCTGCCGCCTCATAGGCGCTCATCTTCAGCTCTTCGCCAATACAGATAACCGGCGTGAGCCCGTATGCGAACGCCATGTCAATTTTGCGGTTTATAACCTCCACTGTTTCACCAAAGTACCGACGACGCTCGGCATGGCCAATTTCCACGTACCTGCAGCCCATCTCCTGTAGCAGGCTGGCGCTGGTTTCTCCGGTCCAGGCGCCGGCAGGTGCTTCGCAGACGTTCTGCGCACCGGTCGCCATTTTGGTATCGGTAAAGGCGCGCAGCGCGGCAGGAATAGTGGGCATTGCGGGGAAGGTAAATAGCTCCATATTGTCATTGGACAGCTCGGGCTGACGGAGCGAGGTTGCCACCGCTTCACACCACTGCTGCGTTTGCTGATAGCCAAAGTAGGTCTTATGGCTGATACCGACAATCACATTTCCACTCATATTTCCCTCGATTTAGCTGCGTGCTTTTTAGCACCATCATGCAATCATCATATGAACACTAACAGTTCAATAGTACAAAACGAATTCGCGTCTAGTGAAAATGTGAGGACTCTCATAATTTCGATAATGGCGCTATACTTCACCTAAATGGTGCTTTTTTATTCGATAGCACCAGGATAATAATGTATGAACATAAGAACACTAAATGAACTTTAGATCACTAACACAACGCTATGCACTCATTTGCGAGGAGATCACTATGTTAAGAGTTGCTATCGGAGCCGATGATGCGGCCACTGCCCTGAAAAATCAGGTTAAAACCTATCTGCAGGAAAAAGGGATCGAAGTGGTGGATTTCAGCCACGACGTGGCCCGGAACGATCAAATGTACCCAGATATCGCCTTTAACCTGGCCTCTTCTATCCGCGAAGGGCAGTTCGAACGTGGGATCCTGTTATGCGGCACCGGGATCGGCATGGCGATCGTCGCTAACAAAGTGCCGGGGATCCGCGCCGCTCAGTGCCATGATGTCTACTCCGCCTCCCGCTCCCGTAAGAGCAACAACGCGCAGATCATGACCCTCGGCGCACGCGTTATCGGCAGCGAACTAGCGTTAACCATCGTCAATAGCTGGCTGGAAGCTGAATTTGAAGCGGGCCGTTCAGCAGCTAAAGTTGAACGTATTGCCTACTACGAAAATAAGGTTCACTCCACCAACGCACGGTGATAAGAGGTTTGACGCGATAACTCTGTTCAGAGAAGCTTAAAGGATTGACGACGGTGGTAGCGGATAGCGGTGATACTAATGCCATCCGCGATTATCCAGTGCGCGGTAAAACCCCGTCCTTCAGGGCGGGGATATAAGGCGCGGTCTTCCACCTAACTGGGTGTTTGCTGTTGCTCAATGTATTGCCGGATGATGGATATTGGCGAACCGCCGCAACTACTGGCAAAGTAGCCCGGTGTCCACAGGACGCCTTTGTAGTAATACCGTGTGGCAATGTCTGGGCGATCTCGGCGAAGTAATCTGCTGGAGACGCCTTTAAGACTGTTGACCAGGCTGGAAATTGCCAATTTTGGCGGGTAGTTGATCAGCAGGTGCACATGGTCGCGCTCGCC
>Ga0160437_1001173_pt1 | contig 12152 bp, 5 predicted proteins | sample HID1975I_E0MG_FD_108227 | JGI IMG/M metagenome (GOLD analysis project Ga0160437, IMG submission 108227) | Enriched soil microbial communities from UW Madison campus, WI, USA - HID1975I_E0 MG | ecosystem: Environmental > Terrestrial > Soil > Unclassified | place: USA: Madison, Wisconsin... | reverse complement strand
GTGGCAGACGCGGGTGCCACCGGCCAGGACATCGTCGTCCTGGGACAGGGGCAATCGCGCCAGGTCCAGACCGTGTCCGTGGCAGCGATGGAGAAGACGACGGCCGGCACCTCCCCGCTGCGTTCGCTGGGCCGCCTGCCCGGCGTGAACTTCGATTCCTCGGACGCGCACGGAACTTACGAGGCCGCCACGCAGCTTTCGATCCGCGGCTTCATTACCGACCAGATGGGCTATACCCTGGACGGCGTGCCGCTGGGCAACATGCAGTACCGCAACAACAACGGCCTATCGATCAACCGCGCGCTTCTCAGCGAGAACAACGGCGGCGCCACGCTGTCTCAGGGCAGCGGCGCGCTGGGAACGGCGTCCACCAGCAACATCGGCGGCACGGTCGACTTCACCTCCATCGAACCCACGGCGAAGTTCGGGCTCGACCTGCAGCAGAGCTACGGCAGCGAGGACTCCTGGCGTTCCTTCGTGCGAATGAACAGCGGCGACCTTGCATGGGGCGGACGGCTCGCCATTTCCTACGCGCATGACCGGCAGGGCAAATGGCGCGGATGGGGCAAGCAGGAACAGGACCAGCTCAACGCCAAATACGTGCAGCCGCTGGGCGATGCCGTAACCTCGACCACCTTTCTCAACCTGATCGACCGCCGCGAGGGCGACTATAACGACCTCTCGCTGGCCAAGATCAAGCAGTACGGCTGGAACTTCGACAATATCGAGAGCTTCCAGACGGCCGAGGATCTCGCCCGCATCGTCCAGAACGGCGGCACGGTTCCAGCGCCTTACGTGAATGCCGACGATGCCGTCTACAACGGCGGCGGCGTGCGGCGCGACCTGCTGGCTTACGAGAAGCTCGAATACCAGTTGGGCCCGCGCCTCTCCGGCTTCACCACCGCCTACATCCATCTCGACAAGGGCATCGGCACCTGGGCCGACCCCTACGACCCCACGCCCGAGGCCTATGGCGGCTCGCCGATCTCCGTCTCGGCGCTGCGCTACAACGTCAACCGCAAGGGCGGCATCTCGCGCCTGATGTTCCAGGCCGGGGACCACAAGATCGAGGGCGGCATCTGGTATGAGCATAATGCCTTCGAGCAGGGCTCCTACCTCTACGGTCTGGAAGAAGGCGTGACACCGAAGAACTTCCAGAAGTTCTACACCAATCCCTTCACCACCAACTGGCACTACCAGTTCGCCACCGATACGGTTCAGCTCGATATCGGCGACACCTGGCAGGCCACCGACCGGCTGCGCGTGAACGCCGGAGTGAAAGGCGTCGTCTCCAAGAGCACCGCGAACACGATCACCAGCAGCAAGCCGATCGACGGTTCGATCAAGGCCGAGAACTGGTTCCTGCCCACGGCCGGACTGCTTTACCAACTGGACGACACCAGCGAATTCTTCGCCGACTACACGCGCAACATGGCCGCCTTCGTCGCCTCTGCCTCCAGCGGACCGTTCTCCAGCAGTTCGCAGGCCGGGTTCGACTATATCCGCGCCAACCTGAAGCCGGAGATGACCAACACTTTCGAGGCGGGCTACCGCTTCCACAATCGTGCCCTGCAGCTCTCGCTGACCGGTTACTATGTGAAGTTCACCAATCGCCTGCTCGCCTCCTCGATCAGCGCAACGATCGTGGGCAACCAGAACGTGCTCCAGAACGTCGGCAGCGTTTCTTCGTTCGGTGTCGAGGCAGCGGCAAACTGGAAGTTCGCCCCGCACTGGTCGCTCTACGGCAGCTACGCCTACAACGATGCGACCTATGACGATAACGTGCAGCCCGAGGGCGGCGCGGTGATCGCAACGAAAGGCAAGCAGGTCGTCGCCTCGCCCAAGAACGTCGCCAGCGCGGAGCTGAACTACGACGACGGCAAGCTCTGGGGCCAGCTTTCCGCCCATTACCGCAGCCGCCGCTATTACAGCTACCTCAACGACGCGGTGCTGCCGGGTGCGGTCAACGTCAACCTTTCCGCCGGCTATCGCCTCAGCAGCGCCATCGATTTCCAGGTCAATGTCACCAACCTGTTCGACAAGCGCTACATCGCCTCTACCGGTACGGCCGGTTTCGTGACCTCGGATCCGGCTGGCACTTACACCACGCTCCAACCGGCGGCACCGCGGCAGGTCTTCGCCACCATCGGCCTGCATTTCTGACCCCTGCCGAAAAGCCCTGAACGGGACGTGCGCTCGCCCGGCGCGAGGCACGTCCCGAGCACATCCCGGAAAGGACCAGCATGGACCGCCGCAATCTCCTGAAAGTCGCTCTGGGCACGTCCCTGATGCCGATCAACCTGGTCGCCGCCCCGACTTCTGCCGCGCCCCGTTCCAGCGGCCAGCGCTTCAGCTTCGCCTTCCGCAGCGACACGCACATCCGCCCGGAACTGAAAGCAGACCGGGCCTGCGCGATGTGTTTCGAGCAGATTTCCGCCAGCGATAGCGACTTCGTCATCCACGGCGGCGATCACGTCGAGGACGCCCTGGAAACCGGCCGCGCGCGCGCCACGATGCTGATGGACCTCTACCAACGCACCGAAAAAGCCCATTTGCGCAAGCCGGTCCGCCACGTCCTGGGCAACCACGATTGCCTTGGCGTCTTTCCCAAGAGCGGTGTGGCTCCGGACGAGCGCGATTACGGGAAGCAGTTCTACATCGATCGCTTCGGGCCGCGGTACTACACCTTCGACCACAAGGGCGTTCACTTCGTCGTGCTGGATTCCATCGGCCTGACCGCCGACCGCAACTACGAAGGGCGCGTCGATCAGGAACAGCTTGAATGGCTCCGCGCCGACCTTGCCGCCCTGACCCATGGCCAGCGCATCGTCGTGGTGACGCACATCCCCCTCGTCACGGCCATGCAGTGCTATGAACCCGAGTCCTGGCTCGATACCCCGCACAACTGGACATTCGTGGTCAACGGCCGCGAAGTCCTGCGCATCTTGCGCGGCTACAACGTTCTCGCCGTGCTGCAGGGGCATAGCCATGTCTACGAGCAGATCGAGCTGAACGGGCTGCGCTTCCTGTCGACCGGCGCCGTGGCAGGCGCGGACTGGCGCGGCGCCTTCCTCGGCACGCCGGAAGGCTATACCGAGATCACGATCGACGGGCAGAGCCTCACCAGCAGGTATCGCACTTACGGCTTCGTCACGCCCGATCGCGAAGACGTGCCGATCTGACGATGTCCCGCCCCGGCCAGAGCCTCAGCGCCACCGGCCGCCTAGACGAACGGCCCTGTCGGGCCATCCTCCCTGCAACCAACGCGCCTGCTGCCGCTCGCATCATTCATGTTCGGCATTGTTTGCCGGCCTTGCGCTGTCCGGCGCGGTTCCGGCGCCGTCGAACGTGCTGATCCGGAACGTGAAGCGCATGGGTTCCAGGCGGGTGCGATAGGGGAGCATGGGCTTGCCGAATTCGCTCCACTGCGTATCGCCGCCCACGCCCCATTGTGCCGCGTCGATCAGCAGGGTGCCATGATCGTGCGGGCGGATATCGGTGGATTTCCACGTTCCGGGGGCATGCCGGTCGAGATCCTCGTATGGGAACGCCAGGGCATTCGCCATGATCGGCGTCTCGCCCTCCACCCTCAGCCCCCTGCCCGCGCCCGATACTTCGATCCAGCGCACGTCGACCTTGTTTCCGGTCTCCTGCGGGCGGATGTAATCGTGGTTCTGCGCCGCCAGAGCGCCGCGCCAGAGACCGATGGGGGCCGAGGTCTTGCGGTCCACATAGCTCTCGTGCGGCCCGCGTCCGTACCATTCCACCGTATCCAGATCGGTCGGCAGGCTGAATTCCAGGCCCACGCGGAAGGGCGGCGGCAGATCGGTATTGAGCGGCGTGAACTCGCCCGAAACCGCCAGAGAGCCATCCCCCGCCATGCGGTAATGAAGCGCGAAACGGACGTCTGCCTTGCCCAGTTCGTAGGTCACGGCAATTTCGCGCGCCCCTTCGTCAAGCGCGCGCAAGGTGACGCCGACCAACTTGCGTTCGTGGCTCATGGCCTTCCACACGGCGAGTTGGCGGTCAGTGCCGATGCCGATGTCGTTGTCGGTCACCGCGCGCCAGAAATTGGGCGTGCCGCCCGAGGCCAGCATTTGCCCGTTGCGGGCATAGGATCGCACCAGGCCGGTGGCCCGATCGACCGTCAGGCTGGCGCCGCTCGCCGAGAGTTCGATGACCCCGCCTCTTTCCGAGGTCGACACCGGCCCCGCCACGGCTGAGGCCATGACGCGCGCGCCCGGATCGAGCGCGAACTGCTCCCAGCCGATCACCTGTCCCTCCCCGACCGCCGGCACGCTGCCCGCTTTGGCATGGGCGCGGACGGTCACGAAATACTCAGCCCTGGCGCGGCGCGGAAACGTCTCCACCGGAAGGGTGAGAATACCGGCGTGATGGGCCGCCACGCTGGGTGCCGGCAATGTGCCATGCGCCGTGGCAACGCCGTTCTCCAGCAGTTCCCAATCGAAGGTGTAGCCGGATAGGTCGGTGAAATCGTGCCGGTTGCGCACGGTCACCCGGCCGGTCGCCGGATCGAACCCGTCGAACTGGATCGGCGCGTAGACCTTGCGCACTTCGAACAATGCCGGATTGGGGGTCCGATCCGATTGCAGCAAGCCGTCGCCGAATTCGATATCGCCGCCAGGATTGGGACCATATTCTCCGCCGTCACCCCAGTATCGGCGCCCGTCCTTGGTATAGCGGTACATCGACTGGTCCACCCAGTCCCACAGGAAGCCGCCTTGCAGCTTTTCCGGGTAGGCGTAGATCGTGTCCCAGTATTCCTTCAGGTTGCCGCCCGAATTGCCCATCATGTGGCCATATTCGCACTGGATCATCGGCTGCTTGAAGTTCCAGTTCCTGGCATAGTCGACCAGCTTCTCAACGGGATCGTACATCGGCGCGTAGATGTCCGCGTACCAGTTGGGGCGATGATCGCTGACCCCGTCCCAGGTGCCCCAGCCCAGGTAACTTATGAGCCGGTCCGGATCGCGGGCCTTTACCGCCGCCGCTGCCGCCGCGAAGTTTGGACCGATACCCGCCTCGTTCCCCAGTGACCAGAAGATCACCGAGGGGTGGTTCTTGTCCCGCTCCACCATGTTCACCGCGCGGCTGACATGCGCGTCCTTCCACGCCGGATCGAAGCCCAGCTGGAATTCCGCCCGCCGTTCCGGATGCTTGTTGGCATAGTCCATGTAGGCATGGCTCTCGAGGTTCGCCTCGTCCATGACATAGAGGCCATAGCGGTCGGCAAGTTCGTACAGGCGCGGATCGTTGGGATAGTGCGACGTGCGGATCGCATTGATATTGTTGCGCTTCATCAGCTGGATATCGCGCTCCATCGACTCCAGCGACACGACGTGGAAAGTTTCCGGATCGTGCTCATGCCGATTGACGCCGCGAATGGTGATCGGTTTGCCGTTCACGGTGACGAGACCGTCCCGGATCGCCACATCGCGAAAACCGACGCGCGCATACGTGGACTGGAGGATGCGCCCCTTGGCGTCGTAGAGTTCGACCAGCAGGAAATAGAGATGAGGCGTTTCCGCCGTCCACGGCTTCACGGCGGGCAAGCGGCCGGTGAGCGTGACGTTGCGCTCGGCCTGCCCGGCGCTGACCGCCTGCCGCCCTTCCAGAACCGTTCGGTCGCCGTCCATCAGCACGTAGCGCGCGCTCGTGGCGGCGCCGGGGGTGACCGCGAGGTCGATCGCCAGCGTGCCGGTGGCAAAGCTGTCGTCCAGCCCGGCGTGGACGAAGAAGTCGCGGATACGCGTCTTCGGCGCCGCCATCAGGAACACTTCGCGCTCGATGCCCGATACGCGCCAGAAATCCTGATCCTCGAGATAGGATCCGTCCGACCAGCGGAACACCTGGATGGCCACCGTATTACGGCCCGGATGGACGAAGCCCGTCACATCGAATTCGGACGGCAGCTTGCTGTCTTCCGAGTAGCCGACCTTCCGGCCGTTCACCCAGACAGAGTAGGCCGATCCCGCCGCCCCGATGTGCAGGATCACGTCCTCTCCGCTCCATCCCGCGGGAACTTCCACGTCGCGGCGATATGATCCGACCGGATTGGTCGCGTGCGGGATCAGCGGCCGATTGGCGGGAAAGGGATAAGTGATGTTGTTGTAGCGCGGCTGGTCGAACCCTTCGGCCTGCCAGTCGGCAGGAACCTTGATCGATTTCCAGCCGGACACGTCATAGCCGGGCTGCTCGAAACCCGCAGGCAGCGCATCGGCGCTGGGGGAGAGCGCGAATTTCCACTCCCCGCTCAGCAACAGGAACCGGGACGAATGGGTGCGATGACCGGCAATGGCGCGTTCGCGGTTCTCGAAGGGGAATCCGGTCGCCCGGGCAGGCAGCTTGCCGATGGCGTTGACCGCCGGATTTTCCCAGTCCGGACGGGACGGGTCGACCTGCACCGGCTGCACTCGCGGCGCCTGTGCCTGCGCCATGGTGGCCGTCAAAAATCCGATCCCGGCCGCCGCCGCGCGCCATTTCCCCATGCGAGACACCTGATTCCCTCCCGTTATCGCAGCTGGCAGATGTCGAGGACGTCCATGTCCTCGTAATCCAGGTTCTCGCCCGCCATCGCCCAGATGAAGCTGTAGTTTTGCGTCCCGGCGCCCATGTGGACCGACCAAGGCGGAGAGATCACCACGTCTTCGTTCTCCATCACGATATGGCGCAAGTCTTCGGGCCGCCCCATGTAGTGGAACACCCGATCGTCCTGATCCAGATCGAAATAGAGATAAATTTCAGAGCGGCGCTCATGGACGTGAGGCGGCATCGTGTTCCACACGCTTCCCGGCTCCAGCCGGGTGAGACCCAGGCAGATCGACGCGCTCTGGCAGGTATGCGGCAGGATCAGCTGATAGATCGTGCGCTCGTTGGAATTCTCCAGGCTGCCGCGCCGCATCACATTGGCATCGGCCATGCCCACCTTGCGCAAGGGGAACGGAGCGTGCGCGGGCACACTCAGCAGATAGAAGCGCGCGCCCTCGCCCGCGAAACTGACCGCATCGGTGCCCATCGGCACGTAAAGTGCCTCATGCTTCGCCAGCGAGAACGGCTGCCCCCCGGCCGTGACCACCCCCACGCCCGCCCCGATGTTGACCACCGCCAGCTCGCGGCGTTCCAGCAGGGGGTGCCCGGCGGCGCTTTCGGGTTCGCTCTGGCACGGCAACACCAGCGGCTCGCCCCCCGGCACCGCGCCGCCGATGATGAAACGCTCGCCATGCGAGTAAGTCAGCACGATCTCGCCCGGCCGGAACAGGCCGGAGACGAGATGGCGCTCGCGCAGGTCTTCGTTGCTTGCCCCCTGCATCATGTCGGGGTGGACCCCGTAATAGGTCTTTTCAAACAAGGATCGTCTCCGTCAGCGCGGCTTGCGGTCGAGTTCCGCCACTGCCGTCGCGGCGAGCAGGAAGGCGCCGACGCCGAAGTACTGGGTATCGCTGGGCAGGACCTGGTCAGGCCGGTCACCCACCTGCTGCACCCAGCCGAGGCGGCCGTCCGGCTGGATCGCTCGTTCCAGCGCCGCCCAGCCCTTGCGCACCGCGGGTTCATACTCGGCCCTTGGCAAGAGGCCCTGATGGATTCCCCAGGCAAGGCCGTAAGTATAGAACGCCGTGCCGCTGGTCTCCGGCGGCGAATTTTCCGGCGCAAGGAGCGAGGGTGCCCAGTAGCCGTCCGGCTTCTGCAGGCTCTTCACCTTCGCCGCCATGTCCTTGAACAACGCCTTCATCCGGGTGCGGTCGGCGCTGCCGGCGCCCAGCAGCGGGATCACCCGCGCCATGCCGCCGAACACCCAGCCGTTGCCCCGCGCCCAGAACACCTTGCGCCCGTTGTCGCGCCGCTCGAAGAAACGACTGTCGCGGTAGTAGAGGTGCTCGGCCGGGTCGTAGAGGAAGTCCGTCGTCGCCCAGAACTCCTTCATCGCGAACCTCAGGTAGCGATCGTCGCCGGTCTGGCGGGAGAGTTCGGCGAAGGCGGGCGGCGCCATGAACAGCGCGTCGCACCAGCACCAGCGCTTCAGGCACTCTGTCGCGCCATAGCCTTCGGGCGGGATGGCGAAGGCCAGCGTGGTGACCGCCGGCTTGTCCACTACCGTGTCGAACGCCGCCTTCGTCGGGGCCAGCGCCGCCGCGCCCGCACCGTGGCCGGCCGCCCAGACATAGGCCTGGGCGATGGCCTGATCGTCGGCGAAATAGAGGTTGTCGCCCGGGCGCCAGGCGTTGCGCCGGCCCATCGCCAGCACCGCCTCGGTAATGCGCGGCGGCGCGCCCGCATCGGCCAGCGCGGTCATGCCCACCCAGAACACGGCCTGCTCCCACCCGCGGGTCTTGCGGGTCTCCTCCGTGGCGCGGGGAATGTGCGACAGGTCATCGAGATGGGCCAGCTGCCAGTCGGCCAGCTTGACCGCCGCCGCAACGGGCGATTGTGCCGTCGGCGCCGCAAGGGCGGGCGTAGCGAAGGCCGCGCAGATCAGTGCGGCGGGGAACAGGTTTCGGATATTCACGAGGCGAGTTCTCCTGTCGGGGTCAGGCGGGGGCTGATGAGGTGAAGCGCCGCAAGGGCGATGAGAATGGCGCATCCGGCGCCATGAAGATCAAGGAATGGCTGCCGGTCAATTGCAGAACGGTGCCGACGAACGTGGCGATCGGCATTCCGCCGATGGTCCGGCGAGGGTATCCGACTTTGCGACACGCGTGCCCTTGCACCCTCCTCCACGACGGTTTGCAGCACCTGCTGCATGGTCATCCTCTCGCGAAAGAGAGAGCACCCGGGACATCCGCCCGGGCGCCCGGCCGGGAGTGGCTCAGAATTTGCCGCGAACGCCGAACGCGACGGTCGTGCCATTGAAGAACGAGTTGTCGCGCCTCGACTGGCCATTGCCCTTCGGGCCGTCGGGGTCGGAGTAATAGATATAGACGTTCTCGTTGGTGAGGTTCAGCGCATCGATCCGCAGTTCGATCATGTCGTTCAGCTTGTAGCTGATCGTGCCGTCCAGGAAGCCCTGCGGTGCCGTATAGGGGATCTGGTCGTTCCCCGTGTTCTGCGACGTGATGCCCGTCTTCGCGCGATAGTTGTAGGAAGCGCGTACCGCAAAGGGTCCCTTTTCATAGAACGCCGTGGCGCTGTAGGAATACTTGGGCACGAACTGGATCGGCACGCGGGTACCTTCCGTCGTGACGAAGTCGTCGCCCTTCTGGTCGATCAGGGTCAGGCTTCCGGTAAAGCCCAGCCCGTCGAACGGCTTGGGCAGGAACGTGAAGTTCTGCTGATAGGCGAATTCCAGCCCCTTCAGCTTCAGTTCGCCCTGATTGACGTACTGGGTCCGACGGATCAGGAAATCGTCGGGAATGTCGCCGCCCGGGAAGCCCAGCGAGACGGCATTGAAAGCGCTGTCCGGCAGGCCGAGCGAGCCGAAGGTCACGAAGTCCTGCACCGCCATCGCACGGTCGACGATGTCCTTCTTGAAGGCCCCGATGCTGAGCAACCCGCCCGGCGCGAAGTACCATTCCACGCCCGCGTCGAACTGCGTCGCCATCTGCGGCCGCAGGTTCGGATTGCCCACCGTGACGTCGGCATTGAACACGTTGGGCACGACGGTACCACCGGCAATCGCCGTCAGTGCCGCGCGGGTGATCGTCTTGCCGGCAGAGGCACGCACGACGACCTTGTCAGTGACGTCGTAGGCAAGGCTGGCCGATGGCAGCCAGTTGTCATAGCCGCCCTCGCGCCGCTGCGGCAGGAACACGCCGGCGCCGGCGCTCTGGTAGTTGTGAATGATCGTGGAGGTGTCGGAATAGCGCATCCCCACGTTGCCGCGCAGTTCCTTGCCGAAGACCGGCAGCGTGAAGTTGGCCTCGAAGAACGCGGTCTTGACGATCTCGTTGGCCTTGAACGCGCCATTGAGATTGACCGGCGCCGCCGCGTTGGCGGCATTGGCATCCAGATCATCCATCACGAAAGAGCGCGGGAACGTGGCAAACTGCGAAGGATAGCCCGGGTTACCGCCGTCGCGGATCTGGCCGAACTGGATGTACGGGTCCATGTTGGAGAACACGTCCATCCCGGCGAGTTGGGCGGAGGCGATGCTGCTGCCGTCCTGCTGCGAGATTTCCTTGCCGGTGTCCACATAGCTGCCGCCCAGCTTGACGGCGAACGTGCGATCACCGTCGTCGACCAGATCCCAGTCCAGAACCGCGCGGGCGGTCTTTTCCTTGTCGATCTCCCGATTGAGCGAGAAGCCGAGGCCCGGCGCGGTGAAGTTGGCGGGATCGGTGAAATCGATCGGCGAACTAATCGTGGGATAAGTGACGTTGCCCGTCGGGTCGAACGTGCTGGTGATCCCGTAGAGATTGCTGGTGATACGATTGGCGGTGTAGCGCGCATTGCTGTCGCTGAGATTGCCCTGCGCCGACAGTTTCATGGTGTCGGTGAGGTCGTAAACGGCGCGCACGATGCCGTACTTGAAGCGGGTCCGCGCGTTTCGGAAGAAGCTTTCCTGGATGAAGCTGGTGTTGCCGAAGGTGCCGTAGAGATTGTTGAACTCGTCGATATGCACATCGAGCGGGATGATGCCCGAATTCGTGCCGACCCCGGGGGCACTCGTGGTGCCGGGCACCGTGCGCGAATTGCGGACCGCCGCGCCGAAGGTGAATTCGTCCGCCTCATCCTTCAGTTCGGAGAATATGCCGTCCACGCTGACGTCCAGGCGATCGGTCTTGTACTGGATAGACCCCACCAGACCGATGCGTTCGCGTGTATTGTTGGATGTGAACACCCGATAGAAGCGCGGCAAGTAAGCGTTGTTGATCTGATCCCGGGTCAGATCGCCATAGTTCGCCAGCGGATTGTCGAGGTCCATCTGGAACTGGAAAGGCCCGCCCACGGTCGTCGGCCCTCGATAGGCCAGCGACCCGATCGCGGAGGAATTGTAGCCGCCGGTCGACTGGAAGCCCGAACGCTCGTTGACGTTCTTGGCATAGGCCGCGCCCACCAGGACGCCGAAATCGCCCCAGGTATCGCTGAACAGCAGCGATCCACGCGGCTGCCACTTCTTCGACTGGGTATTGTAGTTGGCCTGCGCGGTATAGCGGATCACCCGGCCCGCGCTGTCGAACGGACGCGGCGTCTGCAGGTCGACATTGCCGCCGATGCCGCCTTCCTCAAGGTTGGCCAGCGGCGACTTGTAGACGTCCACCCGGCCGAACAGTTCGGATGGAAAGACGTCGTAGTTGAAGTCACGCGTCGAGGATCCGACGTTCTGCGATGACGTGGTGTGAACGGGCGCGCTGTTGATGGTGGTGACGGTAAATTCCGAGCCCAGACCGCGGATGCTGATGCGCTGGCCTTCGTTCGAGGCGCCGTCCCTCGACAGGAACACGCCGGGAATGCGCTGCAGCGAGTCCGCGACGTTGGCCTCGGGAAACTTGCCGATATCCTCCGCGACGATGGAATCCCGCACGCCGATGGCTTCGCGCTTCAGCTCGATCCCTTGCTGAAGACTCTTGCGAAATCCGGTGACGACAATTTCCTCGGTTGCCGGCGCCGCTTTCGGCTCCTCACCCGAGGGACGAGATGTGGCGGCCTCCTGCGCCGAGGCTGCGTTGCAGGCTGCCAGAATTGCCAAAGCGCTCACCGTGGAGACTGCGGCTGTAACCACCCTCATGATCATCCTCCCTCATCCGCGATTCGTCGCGCGATAAGATAGTTGTCATATAACTTTGGATGCTTGTCAATTGTCGGACTACTTAGGCCTCGATCCGTCATTGCCGCTGGCGATAGCGTCGCTCAGTTCGGAATGCCTGATCAGACTCTCCTGCATGTGCAGCCGTGCTGCCAGGCGGGCGCCCTCGATATCCATGCGAATGATCGCCTCCAGCAAGGCCTCGTGCTCGTCACTGACCTTGCCGACATAGGCCTGATGCACGTCTTCGGACTGATCGCGCAGATAGAGACTGCGCGGCGGAACCAGCCTCACCCCCAGGAACTGGATGAATCGCACGAAATAATCGTTCTGCGTCGCCCGGGCGATGGCCAGATGGAACTCGCTATCGACCTGTGCCGAAGCGGCGGGATCGTCACCTACCTCGCGCATGCGTCGCAGCGCCGCGCGCATTTCGGCAATATCCGCCTGC
>Ga0160437_1001172_pt1 | contig 12157 bp, 10 predicted proteins | sample HID1975I_E0MG_FD_108227 | JGI IMG/M metagenome (GOLD analysis project Ga0160437, IMG submission 108227) | Enriched soil microbial communities from UW Madison campus, WI, USA - HID1975I_E0 MG | ecosystem: Environmental > Terrestrial > Soil > Unclassified | place: USA: Madison, Wisconsin... | reverse complement strand
TGGTGACCCATTCCCGCAACCGCGGCAAAGGGGCGGCGCTGCGCACGGGCTTCGCCGAGATCGTGCGCCGGTGGCCGTCGGCGGCGGTCGTCACTGCCGATGCGGACGGCCAGCACACCCCCGACGACATCCGCCGGGTGGCCGCCGCCGTCGACCCAGCGCACGACGGCGACGGCGGTAATGGGGTGGCGACGATCGTCCTCGGCGCGCGGACCTTCACGGGCGGCGCGGTGCCGGCGCGCAGCCGCGTCGGCAATGTGATCACCCGCGGCCTGTTCCGCCTTGCGACCGGACAGCGCCTGAGCGACACCCAGACGGGCCTGCGTGGCTACCCGGCAGCGGCGCTGCCGTGGCTGCAGGCCCTCCGGGGCGACCGTTTCGAGTACGAGTTCGCTCTGCTCCTGAAGGCACGGGAGGCGGGCATCGCTCTGTCCGAGGTGCCGATCGCGACGGTCTACCTCGACGGCAACGCATCGAGCCACTTCCGTCCTCTGCGGGATTCGGCCCGCGTGTACGCCCCCCTGCTGCGTTTCGCGGCGTCGGCGTTGCTCGCCTTCGCCGTCGACACGCTGGCCCTGCTGCTCTTCCAGGCGCTCACCGGATGGCTCCTCTTCTCGGTCGTCGCGGCGCGCGTGGTGAGCGCGAGCCTGAACTTCGCAGTGAACCGCTCCCTCGTCTTCGGAGCGCGACGCTCGGTGCCCCTGCGGACGGCGGCCGCGCGGTACGTCTCGCTCGCGGGTCTGCTCCTCACCGCGAGCTTCGGGATGCTGACCGCTCTGTCCGACCTCGGGATTCCCTCGTGGCGGCCAAGCTCGTCACCGACGCGACGCTGTTCGGGGTGAGCTTCGCCGTGCAGCGCGCGGTGGTGTTCGCGCCGGCGACTTCTCCGGTGACCGCACCGGTAGCAGCGCCGACATCGCGGTCACCGGTCGCCGTGCCCGCCGGGGAATGAACATGCCGATGCATGCGTTGTCTTCAGTGTCAGGAGGACCAGTGGGCAAGAACTACGTCGACATCGAGAACGACCGGGGCGAGACGCTGCGCTACCGCAAGCACGTCAACGGTCGGGGCCTCATCGCGAACGGGGCCAAGGTACACGCGAGCGCGCTCGTCGAAGCCGGTGCCTATGTCGAACCGGGAGCACAGATCGCCGCAGGCGCGCACATCGGGCGCGGCGCATGGATCGAGCCGGATGCCGTCATCGGCCCGGAGGTCGAGATCGCCCCGCACGCGCACATCGGACCGGGAGCGGCCATCGGGCCGCGCGCCAAGATCGGCGTCCGCGCCTTCGTGGGCGCGAACGCTCGCGTGGCCGGAGGGTCGCTGATCGGCGACGACGAATCGATCGGTGACGGCGAGGCCGTGGCGACCGACCGGCGCGGGCTGCACCTGGCGGCCTGAGGCCGTCCGCGCCGCGCCCTCGTCACGCACTCCCCTAGGGTGAGGGCGTGAGACGCCCGACGACCGAACGACGTCGCGTGCGACCCGTCGTGGCGGTGATCGTCGCGCTGGTGATCGCTGCGGCGGTGGCGACCGCCGTGTGGGTCATTCCCCCGTTGCGAGGCACCGGCGGCGGGTCGTTCTCGTCCGCTCCGGCGGTCCCGGAACGTCCGGATGACGCGTTCGCACTCACCGTCGATCGCGTCGTCGACGGCGACACCCTCCGCGCGAGCGTGCTCGTGCCCAATGAGGTAGTGACGACGGACGACTCGATCCGCATCCGCCTCATCGGCATCGACACCCCCGAGCTGACGCCGGCCGTGGAGTGCGGAGCCGACCCCGCGCGCGCCCACCTGCAGTCGCTGCTGCCCGACGGCGCGCGCGTCTGGGCGTCGATCGACCGGGACTCGTGGGACCGGTACGACCGGCGCCTGTTCCTGCTGTGGACCGACGACGGCACGTTCGTGAACCACGACCTCGTCGCCGCCGGTCACGCCGTGGCGATGCCCGTGCGGCCGAACCTGGCGTACGCCGACCTCTTCGCCGCCGCGGAGGGCGAGGCCCGCGCGTCGAATCGCGGCGGCTGGGGTTCCTGCTAGGCGAAGAGGAACAGGACGAAGCCGAGGAGCGGCAGCGTCCCCTGGATGAGTGCGGGCCGCAGATACTTCGCACCCGAGGTGACGAGCACGAGCGCTGCGGCGAGCATCGATCCGAGACTGAACAGCACGAGGGTGCGACCGGCGACCTCGGCGGTCGTCCCGAGGTCCCCCGCCCAGAACAGGACAAGGCCGATGACCGTTCCGATCGCGAGGAACAGGTTGTAGAAGCCCTGGTTGTACGCCATCGGCCGGGTGGTGTCGGCGGCGGCCTGGTCGGCCACGCCGAAGCGGCGCCACACCTTCGGCTGCGTCCACTGGATGCTCTCCATCACGAAGATGTAGACGTGCAGGAGGGCGGCCAGCGCGGCCGCGATCGTCGCGATGATCGGCACCATGCCCCGACGATAGCGCGACTACGCTGACTGCATGGCTGCGGGACGGGGATCGAAGGGCGCGCGGCGGTCGTCGTCCCCGACGCGGAAGCCCGCGAAGGGCGCTCAGGGTCAGCGCCGCGGGGCGAAGACCCCGCCGCCGAAGAAGAACACCACCGCGGGGGATTCCCCTGCGAAAACCACGAAAACCACTGCGGTACCGGTCCCGCCGGCTCCGCCTGCCGGACCGTTCCGGCTCGGCGCGGTTCCCGGCACGACGCCCGGCAAGTGGATCGACATCTGGCAGGAGCGGATGCCACAGGTGCCGCTGACGCTCGTCCCCCTCACCGTCGCCGACCAGCGGGGCGCCCTGGACGCCGGAGTGGTCGACGCCGCGCTGGTGCGCCTGCCGATCGACCGCGATGGGCTCCACCTGATCCCGCTCTACGACGAGGTGCCGGTCGTCGTGTGCGCCGCGGACTCGCATCTGACCGCCGCCGACGAGGTGACCGCGGATGATCTGGTCGGAGAGGTCGTCATCGCCCCGCGCGACGACGTGCTCGGCCTGGAGCTGCCGGGCACGGCTGCCCCGCGCTTCGCCGCACCCGACACCACCGAGGAGGCGATCGCGACGGTCGCCGCGGGCGTGGGGGTCGTCGTCGTGCCGATGTCGCTGGCGCGGCTGCACCATCGCAAGGATGTCGACTACCGGCCGCTCGCGGGGGGCCCGCTCTCGAGCATCGCGCTCGCGTGGCCGACCGCCGATCCCTCCGACCTCGTGGATGTGTTCGTCGGCATCGTGCGCGGTCGGACGGCGAACTCCTCGCGGAGCTGACGACACCGACGCCAGCCCCGGCATGATGCCGCGCGGGCACGACGAGGGGCCGGCGGTGCCCCCCGACCCCGCCGGCCCGAAGACCGATTTCCCCCCAAAGATCCCGTCCGGCCTTCATGAACGACGTGCTGATCCCCCGCGGGGACGACGATCGCATCCCCATGCGGGCGTCACCATGTCGTTCATTGATCAGGAGCGGTCGCCGCCCGTTCTGATACACCCGATGTGAGAATTTCTTCCGGGGACCCGGAAACCCGCGTGGATCAGGGGTTCGTCGGCGCCATCGCGGAGAGGCCGGCGCCGTGGCACTGGAAGGGGGCGACGACTCCGGTGCGGGTCTGGGCCGTGGAGAGCGCGACAGCCGGCGCAGCCCCCGCGGCGAGCTCGACGTGCAACGCCCCCAGCAGCTCGCAGGCGTCGTCGTCGGCGACGACCACGGGAGCGGCGATGACGCAGCCGACGCCGGCATGGAGCCACGCCCGCGTCATGCCGACCGCCTCCTCACCCCAGCGGACCGACGAGCGACCCACCTCGCACGCCGACAGGATGACCGTGTGCGGCACCGGCCGCACCTGGTCGATGTCGTAGCCGAACAGCACCCCGTCGGCGAGTTCGAGGCCGGAGAAGAGCGGGTTGTCGGCGGCGTGACGGCCGTGCGCGGCGACGTGCAGGAGATCGACGTCGCGCGCGAGCGCGGAGATCCCGGCGACCGTGGCCTCCTCGGCGCGCAGCCGTCGCGCTCCCGACCACGACGCAGCAGCGACCGCGATCTCCTCCTCTCCGCGCGGCACTCGGGGTCCCGCAGCGAACCCCGCCCGCCGGGCCGGCGTCACTTCGCTCCGCGCCCACCGCGACGCCGACGCCGCGAGGGTGAACGGCCGTCCCACGAGGGCGGGGAGCATGCTCCACGGGACGCCGGAGAGCACTCCGGGGGTCGTGATCACGAGACGCCGGTCCCCGGCGTGGCGCAGCGGCCCGTCGACGAGGGCACGGGACAGGTCCTCCAGCCGCGCGGTGAGCGAGCGCCGGATGACGTCGGCCATGGGTCCGGTGCGCACCGAGGCGACCATGTCGAGGTCGGCCCGGAGGCCCGGGAGTGCCTCACGGGCGCCCGCCCAGCCGTCGAGGTCGACGAGGGTCGCGCCGTCGGCCGTGACGACCACGCACGACAGGCCGGCACTTCCATAGACGTATGCCACGGCCGCGGTGTCGTGGTCGAGACGGGACTGCAGCTGCGTCAGGTCGAGACGGGTCTCGACGTCGGCGGCGCCCGTGCGCGACCACTGGTGCTGGCGCACGCGGTCGCCGAGCGTCACCGCGCGCGGGTCGGAGAGCCAGTCCGCGCCGGGGAGATCGGCGCGGAGCATCCGCAGCTCCGCCAGGTCGGCAGCGACGTCGGGGTCGGGCGGAGGCCGCAGCGGCACGACCTGCTGGCTGAGCTGACGCGCACGCTCCGACCACTCGAAGACGCGATCGGGGCGACGCGAACGCACCGCGGAGTCGATGCCTGCCAAGAGCAGCCCCTGACCGTGCATGGCCACCGATGTCTGGAGGTCGAGACTGCCGTAGGCGGAGCGCCACTGCGCCAGCTCGTCGAGACCGGCGGCCGCCTCGCGCTGGACGGCGGGGATGCGGCCGGCCGCAGCGGCGCGCACCGCCCGCACCTCGTGCGCCATGAGCCGCACATCCAGCGACGCTCCCGGTACCAGTCGCGGCATCCGTCCGGGCGCGCGCCCGTGGCGGGCGCGCCACAGCTCGCGCGTGAGTCGCAGGGCCGCCGCCTCGTTGCGGAAGCCCGCCGATGTCAGATCTCGGACAACGGCGTCGACCTCGGCGTCGTCGACGCGGCGCGCGCTGCCGCGGATCCGCCCGGACCGGTCCATCGCGCCCCGTGACATCCGGGAGCGCAGGCGGATGCCGTCGGCGCGCGCCGCCCACGACGCCGAGCCGACGCTGCGGAACCGCCGTGCGGCCGTCCGGGCGACCAACTCGGCGCGGGCGGGATCGTGCCGCAGCAGCGAGGAGGCGAGATGGAGCTCGGCTTCCGCCCGGGCCTGCGGCATCCCGTCCGCGCCGAACGCGTCGGCGGCCGACTCGAGCAGGCGCTCGGCCTCGGTGACGAGCCCGGCGTCTCGGAGCACCTCGGCGCGGTCGCTGTCGCAGATCGCGGCGTTGGCGCGCGAGAACCCGGCGAGCACGGGCCGGGCCGCACTCATCTCGCGCATCGCACGGACCAGATCGCCGCCGAGGAGGGCGGTGTACCCGAGGTTGTGCTGGGTCTCGGCGATGTCGGCGGGACCACCGTGCTCGCGATAGACGGCGAGTGCGTCCTCGAGGTCGGCCGTGCTGGCGGCGAGGTCGCGGCGCTGCATGTGGACGAGGCTGCGGTTCAGGCGGAGATTGGCCACAGCGATCGGGTCATCGGGGATCGTGTCGATGGCGCGCCCGAGCCACTCGAGGCCCTCGTCGAGCCTGCCCTGGTTCACGAGCACGCTCCCGAGCTGCCCGGCGAGCACCCCGCGCGTGTGCGGGCTGATCCGCGGGTCGGCCAGAGCCTCGCGGCACGTGCGCTCGCCCGTCTCGGAGTCGCCGGTCTGCGTCAGGGAGAAGGCGCGGGTGCCGATGATGCGGGCGGCGAGGTCGGGGTCGTCGGCTGCGGCCGCGGCGCGCGCGAGCATGTCGGCGGCATCGGCGTAGCGCCGTTGCGCGGACAGCTCGCGGCCGCGCACATACAGCTCTTCTGCCGTGGGGGTCACCCCCACAGCATGCCGTGCCCACCGCCTTCCGCGCGACGCGAGGGCCTCACGCCTGGGTGGCGATCACCTTCTCCACGATGTCGCGCACCGCCGGGATGCTCTTCTCGGGAGCCGTCGGCGTGGAGGGCGGCGTCAGTGCCGACGCCACGCGGCCCGCCACGAGGGGAGCCGCGAAGGACGTGCCGCTCCACACGGCGAACCCGCCGCGGAAATCCTCGGGCCCGATGGTGAGACGCTCCCGGTCGTACATGTCGTCGCGCGCCGAGGCCTGCAGCCCACCGTAGAAGTCAGGCAGCGTGCTCACGACGGCTGCGCCGACCGCATACGTGCGCACCCAGGGTCCGACGTTCGAGAAGAGCGCCGTCGTGCGTCGGTCGGGGTTCAACGCCCCCACCGAGAGGTGAGGGGCCCCTCCGTCGGGCACGATGCCGTTATCGGCCCCCGGCCACGCCCACAGCGACGCCGGGAACGTCGGCCGGTCGATCGCGTCGTTGCCGGCGGACACCACCACCGTCGTACCAAGATCGCGGAGCACGGTGAGCAGCTCATACAGGTCACGCGTGTAGAGCCCGTCCTCCGGCGTCTCGTGGTAGTACCCGAGCGACAGGTTGAGCACGTCGATGGGGCGCCCACCCTCCTCGCCGACCTGATAGCGGGAGACCAGCACGCCCAGGTCCTCGATGACGGCGAGGAGATTCGACTCTTCGACCAGTCCCTGAGCATCGGCGACGCGCACCGCGAGGATGTCGGCGTCCGGAGCGGCCTGGCGCACGATGCCCGCGATAAACGTGCCGTGGCCAGAAACCTCATCGAGCTGGCCGTCCAGCGGACCGTAGAGGTCCGGATAGATCTCCGGGTTCGCCTCGTCGTCCAGGCCCACCGGGCGTCCGTCGACGGTCACGTGCCGGTCGACGATGTCGTCGGGCAGCCAGTCGTGCGTGCCCGCGCCGGTGTCGAGCACGGCGACGACGGCGCGGCGCTGGCCATCCGGCACCGGGATGCGCAGCGGCGCTGCACCGACCCACGCGACCGGCTGCCTGCCGCCGGATCCGTCCTCGGCGTACTCGCCGACCGGATTGGTCTTCGTGAACGGATTCGTCTTCGTGAACGGATTGGTCTTCGTGAACGGATTCGTCTTCGTGAACGGGTTCGTCTTCGTGAACGGGTTGATCCCGATGGGATCCACGGTCAGCACGTGGTCCAGGCCCACTCGGTCGACGCCCGCGGCCCGCAGCGTCGCGGCGAGGTCGAGCTCCCCGTCGCTGCCTCGGACGACCTCGCCCTGGAGCGCGTCGCGGCGGACCTGCTGCAGCACCCGCCAGGCATCGGGAAGGGCGGGCGAGATGCCGCGGACCTTCTCGTCGGGCGTCGTCAGACGCACGCGGATGATGACCGGCGCTCCGGGAAGGCGCGCTTCGGGCAGCTGGCCCTGCTCGAGGTCGGTGCCGTCGAGCAGCTCCGGGACCACGCCCCATCCGAACGCGCGGGCGGCGCCGCGGACCCGGCTGTACGGGCCGTCCTCGCGCTCCAGATCCTTGTCGTCGGGCGCGAAGCTCACGAGCAGGCGATGCGGAACATAGACGGTCTGGAACGCCTCGATGCCGTCGAGCGGCTCGGTCCCGGGATCCAGCGCGACCGCCGAGATCACGGAGCCTCGCGCGCGATCGCGCCACGACCATCCCTTCGGCTGCGGGGGTTCGGAACCGCGTCGCTCGTCGACCATGGGTCATCCTCTCGTGTGTGCCGCGGGGGCGGCCTTACGTTCGGGCCGGAGCCCGGGTGGTCCCGCCGGCGGCGGGCCCGTCGATCAGTCGAAGCTCAGTTCCGGTGCCGCAGCTCCCGTGCTCACACCTCGAAGCGGGGCGTGCGGAGGTCCGCCGGCGCTCCGGCATCCGTGGTCTCGGCGAGCACCACGCGCAGTCGCGTCATCCCGGCCGGGACCCCCTCGAAGGCGAAGCGGCCGTGCTCGGGCTCCGTCGTCCAGGACCGGCCGTCCTGTTCGAGCTCGATGGAGACGGCCGGCGCGTCGACCCAGCCGTCCACCCGCCGCAGTCCGGACTCCGCCGGCACCACGTGGACGAGCACGCTGGCCGTGCCGTCGCTGAACTGCAGCGTCAGCGCGTCGGCGTCACCGCGGACGGCGGCCAGGTCTGTCTGCGACACGAGCGTCAGCAGCGCGTACTCGCGGGAGAGATCGGCCGTGGCGACGGCGGCGACCATCCGGTCGACGAGGTCGGCCGGCGCCGGGTCGAGATCCTCCCAGGTGCGGCGCAGGGCACGGAACAGCTCCGCGTCGGACTCAGCACTCATGAGACATCTCCTGTCCATCCATCCCCGGTCCAACCATCACCGGTCAGCGCGGTCCGGAGCTTCGCGAGGCACCGCTGCCGGGTCGGTCCGATCGAGCCCACGGGCATCGCGAGATCCTGGGCGATGCGCGCGTAGTCGGGACGCTCCTCGAAGGCGACGATCCGCAGGAGGCGCCGGCAGCGCTCGTCGAGGATGCCGACGGCCCGCCAGAGGCGCGAGTCGCTGTCGGCGAGCTGCGCGCGGTCCTCAGCGGAGACCTCTGCCGGCAGATGCGGCTCGATCTCGACGTCCTCGGTTGCGCGCACGCGCTGGTGCGCCTTGGCCGTGCGCCACGCCTCCCGGCGCGCACAGGTGGTCAGCCAGCCGGCGACCGCGCGGTCCTCGGCGATGCTCTCGTAACGGCGGACGAGGGTCAGCCACGTGGTCTGGACGACGTCTTCTGCCAGCGAGCGCTCGAGCCCGTACGCGCGCACGACGTGCCACAGGACCGGTGTCATCAGCCGCACCAGGTCGTCCATGGCGCGGGTGTCGCCGCCGCGCCAGCGCGTGAAGGCCGCGGCCGCTCTGTCCCAGATCGAGGCGTCGCCGACCGGCCGCCCGTCGTCGTCGGGGTCGTCCCGCACGTGCGACGGGTCGGTTGCAGTCATACCGCCCATTGTGGCCACATCTCTAGGAGGAGGCCACAACGCCCCCTGATACATCCGGGATGACACGTTTCTGGTCGTGCGCGCAGAGCCCGCCTAGACTCGGGGCCATGCGCCCGCTCGTCTACCTCTGCGTCCGCCCGCAGCAGGGGGCGGCCGCCGCCGAGTACGAGTCGTTCCGCAGCGCGATGAGACTCGACGAGCAGTCCCTGGAGCGCTGGGATCTCGTCGCCGAGCCGCTGCCCGCCGACGCCGTCGAACGCTGGCGGGGGGTCGTGGTCGGCGGCAGCCCGTTCAACGTGACCGATCCCGAGTCGACCAAGACCGACGTGCAGCGCCGCCTCGAAGGCGACCTCGCCCGCCTCGCCCGGGAGGCCGCCGCAGGCGCCGTCGCCGCGCTGTTCACCTGCTTCGGCATCGGCGTCGCCACCCGCGCGCTCGGCGGCGAGGTGACCCGCGCCCACCCCGAGGACACCGGGCCGACGACGGTGTCGCTCACCGCTGGAGCCGCCTCCGATCCGCTCTTCGGCGGTCTCGCTGACACGTTCGCCGCGCTCACCGCCCACAAGGAGGGCACCGGCCGCATGCCCGAGGGCGCGGTGCTGCTCGCCACGAACGACGCATGCCCCGTGCAGGCCTACCGGGTGGGCGACCGCCTGTACGCGACGCAGTTCCACCCCGAGCCGACCGGCCGCGCCTTCACCGAGCGGATGGCGGTATACCGCGACGACGGCTACTTCGCCGCGTCGGACTACGACGCGATCGCCGCGCGGGTGCTGGCCGCATCGCTCACCGAACCGGCGCGCATCCTCCGCGCCTTCGCGCAGACCCTCTGAGGCGGTCGGGGCGTTTCGTCTCGTCGCTGCGCTCCTCGCTCAACGACCGGGGGGAACCGCGACCGGTCGCAGCGTTTCGTCTCGTCGCTGCGCTCCTCGCTCAACGACCGGGGGGAACCGCGACCGGACGTTGAGCGAGCGCAGCGAGACGAAACGGAAGGGGCGGTCTGGGGAAGCGCGAACCGGTCGTTGAGCGAGCGCAGCGAGACGAAACGGAAGAGGCGGTCTGGGGAAGCGGAGGTCACACGATCCAGGCGGCCTGACGGGCGGCGCCCAGAGCCACGTACTCGCCGGGCTCGGGAACCTCGACGGGCACCCCGAGCACCTCCGGCGCGACGCGTCGCACGGCCTCGGACTGCGCGGCGCCGCCGATCAGCAGCGCCCGCTCGATCGGAACACCGACCTCCCGCAGCGCGTCGACCCCGGCACCGAGCCCCCGGAGCATCCCCTCCACAGCGGCACGCGCGAGGTTCTCGCGGGTCGTCGAGGCGAGGGTCATGCCCGTGAGGGAGGCGGTCGCATCCGGCAGGTTCGGGGTGCGCTCGCCCTCGAAGTACGGCACCAGCGTGAGGCCCGCGGCGCCCGGTTCGGCGGCGAGCGCGAGCCGGGACAGCTCGGCATGGTCCACGCCGAGCAGCCGCGCGACGGCGTCGAGCACACGCGCGGCGTTGAGCGTCACGACGATCGGCAGGAAGTGGCCGTCGGCGTCGGCGAAGCCGGCCACCGTGCCGGACACGTCGCGGACCGGCTCGGCGCTGATCGCGAAGACGGTGCCGCTCGTGCCGATCGACACCACGACATCGCCCAGGCCCGCGCCGACGCCCAGCGCGGCGCCCGCGTTGTCACCCGCACCCGGACCGACACGGCGGCCCGCAGCGTCGGCGACCGACTCGCGCGGACCGAGCACACGAGGCAGGATCGCGTCGTGGCCGAGGGCCGCGATGAGCAGCTCGCGGTCGTAGTCGTCGTCGGCGGGGTTCCAGTAGCCGGTACCGGAGGCGTCGGAGCGGTCGGTCACCAGCTCCGCCAGCTCCGCCTCCCCAGATGGCCCTGCCTCCCCGGATGACCCTGCCTCCCCGGGCTCAACAGGACCGAAGCCGCGCAGTCGCCAGGTCAGCCAGTCGTGGGGCAGCGCGACCGCGGCCACACGGGCGGCGTTGTCGGGCTCGTGATCGCGGAGCCACCGGAGCTTGGTGATCGTGAACGACGCCACCGGCACGAGGCCCGTGCGGGTGGCCAGCGCGTCCGCGCTGAACTCGGCGATCAGGTCGGCGGCGGCGCCGGCAGAGCGCGTGTCGTTCCACAACAGGGCGTCGCGGATCACCCGTCCCTGCGCGTCGAGGGCGACCATGCCGTGCTGCTGCCCGCCGATCGACCATGCGGCGACGTCATCCATCCCACCGGCCGCGGCGATGGCGCTCTGCAGCGCCGTCCACCACGCGGCCGGATCGACGCTCGTCCCGTCGGGATGCGACGCGCGCCCCTCCCGGACGATCCTCCCCGTGGCGGTGTCGACGATCACGACCTTGCACGACTGCGTCGAGCTGTCGACGCCCATCACCAGTGCCATAGCGGCATCCTTCCGTGTTCCGATTCCGAGCGCGCCTCTCGGCGCCGAGAGATCGGCGCAGCGGGGTCAGTCGGCGCCGAGAGATCAGCGCGGCGGGGTCAGCGGGCGCCGAGGAGGTGCTCGGTCGCCAGCTGCTGCAGGCGGACGAAGCCGAAGCCCTTGCCGCCGAGGTAGGCGTCGGGCTCGAAGTCCTCGTAGGCGGAGCGGTCGGCGACGAAGTCCTCGTAGGTCTCGCCCTCGCCGAAGGTCGGCTGCGAGAGCTCGGCGACACGCGCGGCGACGAGCGCCTCCTGCACCTCGGGGTCGGCGCGGAAGGCGTCGGCCCGCTCCTTGAGGAGGAGGTAGGTGCGCATGTTGGCCGATGCCGACTCCCACACGCCCGTCTCGTCCTCGGTGCGGCTGGGCTTGTAGTCGAAGTGGCGGGGACCGGTGTAGGCCGGCCCGCCCTGAGGACCGCCGTGCTCGAGCAGGTCGACGAGCGCGAACGCGTTGTGCAGATCGCCGTGGCCGAAGACCAGGTCCTGGTCGTACTTGATGCCGCGCTGACCGTTGAGGTCGATGTGGAAGAGCTTGCCGTGGTACAGCGCCTGGGCGATGCCGGCGGCGAAGTTGAGGCCCGCCATCTGCTCGTGGCCGACCTCGGGATTGAGGCCGACGAGCTCGGGACGCTCGAGCGAGTCGATGAAGGCGATCGCGTGGCCGAGCGTGGGCAGCAGGATGTCGCCGCGGGGCTCGTTGGGCTTCGGCTCGATCGCGAAGCGGATGTCGTAGCCCTTGTCGGTGACGTAGTCGCCGA
>Ga0160437_1001169_pt1 | contig 12166 bp, 12 predicted proteins | sample HID1975I_E0MG_FD_108227 | JGI IMG/M metagenome (GOLD analysis project Ga0160437, IMG submission 108227) | Enriched soil microbial communities from UW Madison campus, WI, USA - HID1975I_E0 MG | ecosystem: Environmental > Terrestrial > Soil > Unclassified | place: USA: Madison, Wisconsin... | reverse complement strand
TCGATGAGTTCTTCTTTAGCCATTCTCTACTCCTTGATCAATACGCGCAGCCAGGCCGGCGGCATGACGCGCCGCACGAAGCGGCATGCGCGTTGGACACAGATAACCAGGTCCAGCGGTTGAACGTAAAACGTTCGGGCAAGCGCGGGTAAAGGCCACGGCATCCGAAGCGGATGTCTGAAATGACGGATACTCGCGCAGCGTGGGCAATGTGCGCGCGGGGCGCGGCTTGGTCACGACGCCATGCAAATGCATGGTTCCGGAAGAAGCGGGTTGGAGCGTTTGCTGCAATGCCTTGCGGCGCAATGTGTTGCGGCGCGTGGGGCAGGGGTGAGGTCGCTCGGTGGGTTGATCCGTGAGGTTCCCCGGTGATGTCCGCCCGGGCCATCCCGTGGGGGTAATCCAGTGGCTTATCTCAACCAAACCGGGAGCAGCCTGGGTATCTTGGGGGGTTGCCCGAAGGAGTACAGGTTGGCACGCAGAGTGACCGAAGCCCGGTTTTTGCGGAAAAATCACGGACTGATGTTACTGCAAAGCGCGCCGCTTAGCCAGTATTTATCCGCGCGAGCGGCGTGATAGTTGCTGCTGAACGACTTCGCGTTTCGGGGGCGCGGGCCTGAGGCCCCCGGATGGCGCGGGACCTGGCGTTGGGGCTTCAGGTTGCGGGCTTATGTAACGGTTTGCTGGCTGGATTCGATTTCAGCGGGAAAGTCGTCGGGGTATTGGGGCAGATCATCCGTGATGTCGAACCACGGCGCCTTGCTGGCCACGTGGCAGTGCGCGGCGGGCTTGACGCCGGGGTCGTCGTCCAGCGCGCCCAGCGGCAGGCCATAGGCGTCGGGCGCCTGGTCGAAGCGGCTCAGCAAGGGCGTGCCGCAGGCTTCGCAGAAGCCCCGGTAGTTGCCCGGCGACGAGGCATACCACGTGACGTGGTTTTCGCCCTTGGTCCATTTGAAATCAAGCGCTTGCACCGAGGCGCGGCTTCGAAAAGCCGCGCCGTGCGACTTGCGGCACATGACGCAGTGGCAGTTCAGGGCGTCGGTGAGGGGGCCGTCGATCTCGTAAGCCACGCGGCCGCACAGGCAGGAACCTTTGATCATGATGAGCGCCAGGCATTGGGATAACACCTCGAATATACCTGCGCCGCTCGCCATCGCAAGCCGTCCGCTTGGACGTTTATGACGGTGATCTTTCAGTCGGTTGCTGGCCCCGATTTTTATCCCTGGCGATTGGGCTTGCGGGTCATCGCGCTGTCATGCCGCGAAAACAGAATGCCGCAATGACCACATCCAAGGGGGATCAAGCGATGACAACCGCCATCGAAGTACATGCCTTGAGCAAAACGTTCCAGGCCGGGTCCAAGGCACTGGACAACGTCAGCCTGCAAGTGGCCGACGGCGAAATGGTGGCGCTGCTGGGCGCGTCGGGTTCGGGCAAGTCCACACTGCTGCGCCATCTGGCGGGTTTTGTCGCCGGTGATGCGGGCAATTCGGGCGCAGGCAGCGTCACGGTCAATGGCCAGCTTATCCAGCGCAACGGCCGCCTTAGCCGTGACGTGCGCGCGGCGCGTGCCGGCATCGGCTTTGTGTTCCAGCAATTCAACCTGGTGGGCCGCCTGCCGGTCATCACCAACGTACTGACCGGCATGTTGCCGCGCGTGCCGCTGTGGCGCAGCCTGACGCGCTGGTTCCTGCGCGACGAAGTACGCCAGGGCCTGGAAGCGCTTGCCCAAGTTGGTATAGACGACTATGCATTTCAGCGCGCCTCGACCCTGTCCGGCGGCCAGCAGCAGCGCGCCGCCATCGCCCGCACGCTGGTGCAGAACGCGCGCGTGATCCTGGCTGACGAACCCATCGCGTCGCTGGACCCCGAATCGTCGCGCCGCGTGATGGATACGCTGGCCCAGATCAACCGCAGCCGCAAGGTGGCGGTGGTGGTGTCGCTGCACCAGGTGGACGTGGCCTTGCGCTACTGCCCGCGCGTGGTGGCGCTGCGCCACGGCAAGGTCGTGTATGACGGCCGCGCCACCGACCTGACCCCCGAAATGCTGCGCGACCTGTATGGCTCGGAACTGAGCGAACTGCTGCCCGAGTACACGCAGCAGGCGCCCGCCATGCCGGCCCTGGCGCCGCTATCCACCTTGGCGCACGCCGCCTGATCTCTTTTTTGATGCCGCGCTTCGCGGCCTCTCTGCCCTTCCTACCCGGAGCCACCCATGCTACGCAGAACCTTCGTTACCCTGATCGCCGCCGCGGCCTTGTCCACGCAAGCCCACGCGGAAGAGGCCAAGCCCTTGAACTTCGGCATCATCTCGACCGAGTCGTCGACCAACCTGAAATCCGTCTGGCAGCCCGTCATTGACGACCTGAGCCGCGCCATCGGCGTGCCGGTCAAGCCCTTCTTCGCCTCGGACTACGCGGGCATCATCGAAGGCATGCGCTTCAACAAGGTGCAGTTGGGCTGGTTCGGCAACAAGTCGGCCATCGAAGCCGTGGACCGCGCCAAGGGCGAAGTGTTCGCCTCGGTCATCGACAAGGACGGCAACCCCGGCTATTGGTCGCTCTTGATCGTCAACAAGGACAGCAACCTGAAGACGCTGGATGACGTGTTGAAGAGCCCTGGCAAGCTGAGCTACGGCGCGGGCGACCCCAACTCGACGTCCGGCACCGCCGTGCCCGGCTATTACCTGTGGGCCGCCAACAAGATCGAACCCAAGACCTTCTTCAAGACCATGCGTTCCAGCAACCATGAATCCAACTTGCTGTCGGTCATCAACAAGCAGGTGGATGTGGCCGTCAACAACACCGAAGCGCTGGAGCGCTATCGCCTGAACACGGGCAAGGACGCCAACGACAGCGTGCGCGTGCTGTGGAAGTCGCCGTTGATTCCGGCGGATCCGCTGGTCATGCGTTCCGACCTGCCCGCCGACCTGAAGGGCCGCATCCGCGACTTCTTCGTCAATTACGGCAAGGGCAAGGATGCGCAGCGTGAAATGGCCAACCTGAAGGCGCTGACCTATCAGGGCTTCCGCGCGTCCGACAACCAGCAGCTGGTGCCCATCCGCCAGATCGAGCTTGCCCGCGAAAAGGCCAAGGTCGAATCCGACACCACGCTGGGTCAGGCTGAAAAGCAGCAGCAACTGGCTGACCTGGACAAGAAGCTGGCCGGCCTGGGCCAGCCTGCCACCGCCAAGCAATAAGCACGGCGAATTGCCGACGCATCGCCCGATGCGTCGGCCCTGCCTATTTGAACGCCTTCAAGCGGACCGCCCCTTCCATGAACCTTGCCACTCATTCCCCCCGCCTGCCCACCGCGCCGCGCTCGTCGTTGCCCGTGCTGCTTGTGTGGGCCGTCGTTCTCGCGCTGCTGGTCATGTCATGGCAGGGCGCGGACATGCGGCCCATGGACCTGCTGCGCGACTCGGGCAACATGGCCCAGTTTGCCGCCGACTTCTTTCCGCCGAACTTTCGCGACTGGCGCATGTACCTGGACGAGATGATCGTCACCGTGCAGATCGCGGTGTGGGGCACGTTCCTGGCCATCGTGGTGGCCGTGCCGCTGGGGCTGCTGTGCTCGTCGAACATGGTGCCGGCCTGGGTCTATCAGCCGATGCGGCGCCTGATGGATGCGTGCCGCGCCATCAATGAAATGGTGTTCGCGATGCTGTTCATCGTGGCCGTGGGGCTGGGCCCGTTCGCCGGCGTGCTGGCGCTGTGGGTGCACACGACCGGGGTGCTGGCCAAACTGTTTTCGGAAGCCGTTGAAGCCATCGACCCGCGCCCCGTCGAAGGCGTGCGCGCCACCGGCGCCAATGCGCTGGAAGAAATCGTCTACGGCGTCATTCCACAAGTGCTGCCGCTGTGGATTTCGTATTCGCTGTACCGCTTTGAATCCAACGTGCGGTCGGCGTCGGTGGTGGGCATCGTGGGTGCCGGCGGCATCGGCACCGTGCTGTGGGAAATCATCCGCAGCTTTCGCTACGCCGAAACCTGCGCGGTGATGATCATCATCGTGGCCTTCGTGGTGGTCATCGACATGCTGTCCTCGCGGATCCGGCGGGCGTTGATCTAGTTAGCTTGCCGCCCCGCCAACAGCGCCGGCAGCGCCAGCAGGCCCGCCAGGCGGGCGTTGTCGACGTCCGCGTCCGACACCTTGGGGCGCGGCATCAGGAAATTCACCGTGCCCAGGCACACGTCGTCGTACACGACGGGCACGTTGATCACCGATTGCAGGCCCAGCTCGCGGATGGCGTCGTGGTCGTTGAAGAATTCGCGGATGGCGGCTTCCCCTTCGCCCACGAACACGCGCTGTTCCAGCAATACGTGGCGGCCCCAGGGCGTGTCGCGCTTGTCCTTGCTGCCGCCCGGTGGATACGCCTGCGGGTTGGAACTGTACAGGCGCACCACGCGCATGGCGTCGGCGTCAAAGCGGTTGACGGTGCACAGGGTGTGTTCCAGTGAGGCGTGGGCGTAGGCGTCGATGGCCTGCAAGGCCGCCGCCGAGTCGGCGGCGGCATAGGCCAGGGCGATCGCTTGCACGCCGGCCAGCGCCGGCGTCACGGAAGTCGGCTTGCCGTTCATTCAGCGGTAATTCCCAGTTCCTTGATCAGCTTGCCGTACTTGTCGGCATCGCGCGCCAGGATCTGGCCGAACTGCTCCGGCGTGGTTTCCGTCAGCAGCACGCCCATGTCGCCCATCTTCTTGATGACGTCGGGACGCTTCAAGATCAGGTTGATCTCGCGGTTCAGGCGGGCGGTAAGTTCAGGCGGCAGACCGGCGGGGCCGAAGGCGCCGTACCAGACCGACAATTCGTAGCCCGGCAGCGTTTCGCCCACGGTGGGCACGTCGGGCAAGAGCGGCGAACGCTTCTCTTCGGTGACGCCCAGCAGCTTCAGCTTGTCGGTACGCACGTGCGGCAGGGTCTGCGTGCCGGCGCTGAACAGCACCTGCGTGCGGCCGGCCACCGTGTCCAACACAGCGGGCGCGCCGCCACGGTAGGGGATGTGCATCATCTTCACGCCCGCCGCCTTTTCAAACAGCGCGGCACTCAGGTGGTTGGTGGAGCCTTGTCCCGCCGAGGCATAGGCCACGGTGTCGGGGCGCTCTTTCACGTAGGCGATGAATTCCTTCACGTTCTTGGCGGGCACCGAGGGGTGTATCACCATCGTGTTCGTCACCAAGGCCAGTTCGGCGATGGGCGTGAAGTCCTTGACGCCATCGAAGGGCATATTGGAATACAGCGCCTGGTTCATCGTGTGCGTGCTCATCGAGCCCACCAGCAGCGTGTAGCCGTCGGGCTTGGCGCGCGCCACGAAGGTAGTGCCGATGTTGCCGGACGCGCCCGAGCGATTTTCCACGATGACCGGCTGGCCGAGCGATTGGGTCAGCCCTTCGGACAGCACACGCGCCAGGATGTCGGTGGACCCGCCCGCCGCCCACGGCACGATCAGCGTGATGGGCTTTTCAGGCCAGGCGGCCTGGGACAAGGCGGGCGTGGCCAGGGCCAGGCCCAGCGCGCACACGCGCAGCAATCGTTGGAACTTCAGCTTCATGGTGTTTACCCCTGTGAAAGTGCCGGTCTGGACGCCGGCTGGATGGAAATGGTTGATGTGGGTGTGTCGATAAGGTTCAGCGCCCCACGGCGTAGCCCTGCATGCCGCGCGGATTGGCGCCCGCGCGCAGCAGCAGGCCGCCACCCGCGATGGGTTCGCGCGTGCAGGCGCTGATGCGGCCTTCGGACCAGGCCGGTCCGACCTTGACGTCATGGCCGGCGGCGCGCAGCGCGTCGAGGGTGGCCTCGGGCAATCGCGATTCCACCGTTAGCCGGTTCAGCGTTTGCGTGCGCGGCCAGAACGAGCCCGGGAAGTGATCGATATGCCAGGAGGGCGCTTCGATCGCCTCCTGCAGGTTCATGCCCATCGCGTGGCGCAGGAAGAACGCCACCGTCCATTGGTCCTGCTGGTCGCCGCCCGGCGTGCCGAACGCCATATAGGGTTGCCCATCGCGCAACACCAGGCCCGGCGACAGCGTGGTGCAGGGGCGCTTGCCGGCTTGCAGTTGGCCGGGCACGCCATCGTCCAGCCAGGTCATTTGCAACCGGGTGGTCAGCGGAAAGCCCAGGCCGGGCACGACGGGGCTGGACGACAGCCAGCCGCCCGAGGGCGTGGCCGCCACCATGTTGCCGTCGCGGTCGATAACGTCGATCTGGCAGGTGTCGCCCACGAAGATTTCGCGCGCGGCCCACTCGGCAACCGGCGGCAAGGCCGCGAACGTGGGCTCGCCCACGCCAAAGCGCGTATCGGAGGCGGCCAGCGTGCGGTCGGCGGCGGCCAGGTCGGGCAGGCGGGAGGCCAACCCGTCGGGGCTGCCGGGCCGGAGCACGGTGGACGCGGTGGCGCCGATGAGGGCAGCGCGTTCGCGCGCATAGGCGTCGCTGAGCAGCGCGGTCAGGGGCACGGGCGTGAAGTCGGGGTCGCCATACCAGGCGGCGCGGTCCGCGAACGCCAGCTTGGCCGCTTCGGCAATGCGGTGTACGAATTCTGGCGATGTGGGGTCCAGGCCTTCCATGCCCAGATGACGCAGCATCGCCAATTGCTGCAAATGCACCGGCCCTTGCGACCACACGCCGCACTTGGCCACGGTATAGCGGCCGTACTGCGTGGTGACGGGCTCATCGTAGGTGGCGCGCCAGTCGGCCATGTCGGCCTTGCGCAGCAGTCCGCGATTGCGCTGGCCGGTGGTGTCGCGCACCTCGGCTTCGGTGTAGTAGGTGTCGATGGCGTCGGCGACAAAGCCGCGATACCAGCAGTTCAAGGCGGCGTCGATGCGGCCGATGCGATCACTGCTGGCGACGTGCGCTTCATTCAGGATGCGCGTGTACGTGTCGGCGATGGCGGGCGTGCGAAACAGCGAATCGGGCGCAGGCACGCGGCCATCGGGCATCCAGACGTCGCGCGAGGTGGTCCATTCGTCACGAAACAGCGCCTGCACGGCCAGCACCGCCTGTGACACGCGCGGCACCAGCGGGAAACCGTTGCGGGCGTAGTCGATGGCGGGGCGCAGCACGTCGGCCAGTTCCCACGTGCCGTAGTCGCGCAGCAAGGTCAGCCAGGCGCCGAACGCGCCGGGAACCGTGGCGGGCAAGAGGCCGATGCCGGGCACCATTTCCACGCCCAGCGCGCGGAATGCGGCGGGCGTGGCCAGCGCGGGCGCCGGGCCTTGGCCGCACAGCGCGCGCATGCGTTGTTCGTTTTCGCTCCAGAACAGAATGGGCACTTCGCCGCCCGGGCCGTTCAGGTGCGGCTCCACAATCTGTAGCGTGAAGCCCCCGGCCACGGCCGCGTCATAGGCGTTGCCGCCGCGTTCCAGCACCCCCATGGCCACTTGCGACGCCAGCCAATGCGTGGACGACACAACACCGAAGGTGCCGCGTATTTCAGGACGGGTGGTGAAGGAGGCGCTCATGGTGGCGGGGCGGCTGTGGGTAAGGGACGAGAAGAAGTATAGGGTTGTGAAATAACTGGAATCATCTTTGTTGGCATAATTCAATAACTGTTTGGTTATAGAGAAAACCATGAGCTGGGATGCCGCCCGCCTGTCCAACCGCCTGAAACACCGCCACCTGGTCTTGCTGACCAACATTGCCAAACACGGTTCGCTGACGCGCGTGGCGGCGGCCACCGGCATCAGCCAGCCCGCCGTGACCAAGGCGCTGGCCGAGCTTGAAGATATTTTCGGCGGGCCCTTGTTCCTGCGCAGCGGGCGCGGGCTGCTGCCCACGGCGTTGGGCAATCTGGCGCTGGTCCGCGCGCGGCATATGCAGAGCGACCTGGACCTGTGGGCGCGCGAAGTCGAAGCGCTGCATGCGGGCCATTCGGCGCATCTGAACGTGGGCGTGGTGCCCTATGTGTCCAGCGCCTTGCTCACCACCGCCATCAGCCGCCTGCACCAGCGCTATGGCGTCACGCTGACGCTGCACCGCGCCACCACGGACCACCTGGTGCCCATGCTGCGCCGCCATGAGCTGGATTGCATCATCAGCCGCGCCACGTCCACGGTGGCGCTGGACGACCTGATCCACCGCGTGCTGTACCGCCAGCGGCCGCGCTTGATCGCGCATAGCCGCCTGGCGCAACGCCTGGCGCGGCGTCGGCCCGATTGGTCGGCGGTGGCCGCCATGGACTGGGTGCTGCCCGCCGCCAACACGCCCACGCGGCAATTGATCGTTGAACACTTCATCCGCGCGGGCCTGCGTCCGCCGTCGCCCGTGCTGGAGGCCTATTCCACGGATGTCATCGAAGGCATGCTGACCATGAACGAGGCGCTGATTTCAGTGGTGCCGGAAGACATCGCGCGCGAGCTTTGCCAGCGCGGCAAGCTGGGCATGCTGCCTTGGGATTTCGGGTGGGAACTGCCGCCCATCAACCTGATTCGTCGCAAGCGCGAACAGGTGCTGGCGGCGGAAGAGCGCTTTTCGGAAATCCTGCTGGACTTGTGCGTGGACGCCGGGCTGCCCGAGGGCGCGGGATTCGGGGCGCCGGCGGCGGCATGACCTTTGGACAGCGGTTTGTGCCGGGCCAGCCACTTCAGTGTGCCAGCCGCGCCGCTCAGCCTGCGGCTTCAGCCAGCTAGCCGCTTCAGCAGCCAAGCGCTTCAGCCAACCAACGCCCGGCGCGCAATGCCCAGCAAGGCCGCCGCCGCGACGTCATGCGCGGCATCGTTGCTGATCCGCGTGTAGGCGCAGTGCGGCGGAATGGCAAAGGCTTGCGCCGCGCGCGTCAGCCGCTCTTGGATCTGGTCCGCGCTTTCGCGGCCCCGGCCCGCCAGCCGTTGTGCCAGCACGGACGGGTCCACGGTGATCTCTACGGCTGTCAACGCCGGATAGCGCTGGTGCGCCGCTTGCAGATGCTCGCGCGAGCCGTTCACGATCACCGCCGCGCCGCAGGCCAGCCAGGTATCGATCTCGATGCCGATGCCGTATTGCAAGCCATGGCTGGCCCAACGCAGGGCGAAGCAACCCAGCGCCGCGCGCCGCGCAAACTCTTCCGGCGTCAAGGCCAGCGCGTCTTCCGTGCCGCCGCTATCGCGGGTGATGTAGCGGTGCGCCACCAGTACCGGTTCTTCTGCACGCAGATGCGCGCGCAGCCAGCGCAGCAAGGTGTCCTTGCCGCTGCCCGATGCGCCCATCAGATAGATCAGCCGCGCACCGTCGGCGGGCGGCAAGGGTGGGGCGGGCGTGGTCATGGCGCGGCGGGGCCTTGCAGGGCAGGCGCGCCGACGGCGTCGGACTGCGTGCCGTCAAAATGGTAGTGGCGCGCCGCCACAAAATCGGCCCCCGGTTCGGCCTGCACGAACAGGCTGACGCTGGACACGGGCATCGCCTGGTCGCGCAGCGGGTCCGCAAAGGCGGCGATGCGGCGTTGCGCCTGCTCCAGCGCATCGCCCGCCAGCTTGCCGGTCAGCGTGATGTGAAAGGTGTAGGTGTCGAAGACATACGGATAGCCCCAACGCGCCAGCATCGCCTGTTGTTCGGGCGTCAGTGCATGGGGTTGGCGCCGCGCGATTTCCTCGGGCGTGGGCGGGGCACGAAAGACGTCCAGCGTTTGCACGGCGGCATCCGCCAACGCCTGGATGCGGGCCTGGCCTGGTGTGTCCGCGTCCGCAATGCGCCAGGCCAGAAAGCCGCGCAGCGTTTCGCATTCCAGCGTCAAGTCAAAAGGTCTGATCCCGGCGATCAGCGTTCGCACTGCCGCGTCCAGCGCCTGCGGCGTGGCGCCGGATGCCAGCCGGAAGGGCGGCTTCAGGGTGGCGTGCAGGCCGTAATGGCGCGGTGCGTCGGTCCAGCCGCGCGCGGCGTCGGGCTGACCCGGCAAGGGCGGCAGCAGGGCGCCCGTGTCCGCGCAGCGGCCCAGCCAGCGGCTGCCGCCTTCGCGCCACGGTCCACTGGGCGACAGGTACAAGGCATAGCGGTGGGCAAGCGGCATGATCAAGCCGCCATGCGTTGGCCGTGGCCGTCGCCGAACACGCGCGTGGCGTAGCGCAGTTCGCCGCCCACAATGGCGGCCACCACGCGCGGCAAGCCCGGCACGTTGTCGTCCACCACGATGGCGTCGGCGATCAGGCCCGGCGCCAGTGCGCCACGGTCTTTCAAACCGGCCGCACGCGCGGGGTTCATCGACACCAGGTTCCAGGCCTGCGCCAGCGGCAGCACGCCGTCTTGCACCAGGCGCATCACGGCAGCCAGCGGCGCCGGGTAGTAGTAGTCGGACGTCAGGATGTCGCACAGGCCCGCCTGCACCATCTCGGTGGCGCTGGGCGCGCCGGTATGGCTGCCGCCGCGCACGACGTTGGGCGCGCCGAACACCACGGAATTGCCCAGCTCGCGGGCCACGCAGGCCGCTTCACGGGTCAGCGGAAACTCGGCCACGCCGCAGCCCAGTTGATGGTAGTAGCGGCGCGTGGCGGCGTCGGGGTCATCATGCGAGGCGACCTTCAAGCCGGCCGCCTGTGCGCATACCGTCAGTTCGCGCATGGCGTCGGCCACGGAATCGGCCGCCGACATCGCGGCGCGGATGCGTTGCTGGAAGGTGTCCAGATCGCATTCCGCGCGGTTGGCGTACTGCATCAGCTTGCGCTCGTCACCCAGGCGGCGGGCCATGCCGGGCAAGTGGTCGTTCAGCGCCAGGAAGCGCACACGGCCGTCGCGGATCCACTCCTGAGCCAGCTCTACGCCGCCCACATGGTGCGTTTCAAAGCGCAGATGCACATAGTGCCGCGCACCCATCATCGGCTGCATGCGCTCCAGCGCATCGAACATGCGTTCGGCATAGGCCTCGCCGCGCAGCCCGCCTTCCCAGGACAGCGTCACGCCGTGGAATTCGGTGGTAATGCCGTTGGCCAGCAATTGGCGGTCTACGTCGAACAAGGCGCTGTCATACGGAAAGGTGACACTGGGGCGGGGCATGATGGCGCGTTCAAAGGCGTCGCCGTGCAAGTCCACGATGCCGGGCAGCACCAGCAGTTGGCCGGCGTCGAACCACGGCGCGCCACGCGCGGGCGAGCCGCCGCCGTCGTCGATGAGTCCGCCCTGAAAGCGCAGGCTGGCTTGTTCGACGCCACGCGGCGTCAGGATGCGTTGGCCTGTAACACCGGCCAAGGGCGAAGGGGCGTGTGAGTTCATGGTGTGACGTTATCGACTTTGCATGACAACCAGATGTCTAGATGAGTTCAATCGCTGATCGGCCCGGGAAGGGCCGTGCCGCTTAGCTGTCGTCCGCCACCATCAGTTGCACCAGGTCACCCACAAAGCGGGTGATGCTGTATTGCAGCGGGGCGCCATCCTGATCCACGTTCAAGGCCTCGATCTGCAAAATAGGGCGGGTCTTGGGCTGGCCCAGCAGGCGCGCGACTTCCGGCGTGGGCAGCGCGGCGGTAATGCGCGACCATTTGCGCGTGTAGTCGCCAATGCCGTAGTGCGCGTACACCTTGGACACCGAGCGCAGCGCGGCCAGGCGGTCGGCAAAATCCGGAAACCGCTTTTCGTCAAAGAAGTGCTCAGAGGCGCTGATGGGGCGGTTTTCAGCCTTGCCCACGATTTGCACGCGCAACAGCGGGGCGGTGCGAGTCAGCCCCAGGTGCTTGGCGATATCGGCCGCGCGCAAGCTCTGGCTGCCCAATACTTCCTGGTGGCCCAGCATGCCCTGGCTGCGCAGGTTTTCGGAAAAGCGCGTGCGCTTGCCGATGGCGTAGTCAATGGCGTGCTCTTGCACGAACGTGCCGCGGCCCTGTTCGATGCGGACCAGGCCACTTTGTTCCAGCTCGCCCATGGCGCGCCGGATGGTGTGGCGGTTGACCGAAAACTTGGCGGCCAGTTCGGGTTCGGAAGGCAACTGCTCGCCCGCCAGGTAGAGCTTGTTGCGGATGTCGTCCGCCAGGGACTCACCAATTTGCCGCCAGACGGCGATGCCGGAACCTCTTTCAACCATGGGGTCTGCTCGTGCTGTCATATCAGCTTCATGAAGAATGGCTGTGATTGTGCCCGATGCGGCGCGCGCCGGATAGGCGCTGCACACGCACCGCAACTGTCATCAAAAATTCACGCCAGCCTGTTGAACTTCAATTTCCAAGCGATCATACTTCATCCAGTCGTCTAGACGTGTAGAGGAAAT
>Ga0160437_1001167_pt1 | contig 12191 bp, 5 predicted proteins | sample HID1975I_E0MG_FD_108227 | JGI IMG/M metagenome (GOLD analysis project Ga0160437, IMG submission 108227) | Enriched soil microbial communities from UW Madison campus, WI, USA - HID1975I_E0 MG | ecosystem: Environmental > Terrestrial > Soil > Unclassified | place: USA: Madison, Wisconsin... | reverse complement strand
CGAACCGTCGATTTCGACGGTGCTGCGCCTGGCCGAAGCCTATGGCGTGGGCGTGTCGCAACTGGTGGGCGCGGATGATGCCGCGCAGGACGAAGTGGTCAGCGTGGTGCGCGTGGCTGACCGCGAGGCCCTGCAACGCGGGGGGCTGGGCTCGCAATACCATTACGAGTCGCTGGCCGGCCGCCGCAAGGTCAAGGCGATGGAGCCCTTCGTGGTGCATCCGCCGCGCGAATTTCCCGACGCCACCGCGGTATTTCCGCACCCGGGCGAAGAATTCCTGCTGGTGCTCAAGGGCGCCATCGAGGTCCATGTGGGCGAACGCCAGTTGCGCCTGGAGACCGGCGATTCCCTCTACTTTGATTCCGAACTGCCGCACCGCATGCGCACGGTCAGCCGCGCCATGGCTGAAGTGTTGGTGGTGGCGGCGCATTGATCTCAAGGCAAACCATGACACACGACCCCTCGCGGCTAGTCCGCATTGATGCCGGCCCGATGAAGAACCCAGTGCCGGGCAAGCCCCGCCGCCCGATCTCGGGCGACACGGCTTTTCTGTCGCAGACCTTCTTCGAGGGCAACGCCGGCAAGGCCGAAGCCGGCGTATGGGAAAGCACCGCGGGCGTGTTCCAGGCCAACACCACCTGCTACATCGAGTTCGGCACCATCATCGAAGGCGCTGCCCGGCTGGTCGACCCCGACGGCACGGTGCATGAACTGACGGTGGGCCAGGCTTTCGTCATGCCCGAAGGCTATACGGGCCGCTGGGAAGTGGACCAGTTCGTGAAGAAGATCTACTTCATCAGCCGCACGGCGTGAAGGTAAGCCGCGCTGGCGGTTATTGCGGCGGCCGTTGCGGGTACGCCGACGTGCCGAAGGTATTGCCCATGCGATTGCCGATGGTGGCCGGCGTGGGCAGGCCCATCTGATTGGGCGGGCGCTGCGTGACGGCCTCGGATTCCACAGGCGGCGCGGGCCTGGCCGTGGTGGCCGGCGCCATCTTCTGGTTCAGGCAGTCGTAGGACAAGGCCCGATACCCGTTGACCTCGGTGTCGATGCAGGCGCCGTCGGCGGCGCTTGCTGGTTTGGCGGACGGCTGGGCGGCGGGCGCGACTTGGGTGTCCTCGGCCGACACGGGCGCATGCATCAGCATGGCGGCCAACAACAATAAAAACAGCCGGCCAAGGGCCCGGGGCACCGTGCGCATGCGCGCTCCTTGAAGACGCCCCGCCAGATACAGCCGGAGCAATCCAGGAAGTATAGGGACGGCGACGGGCGCGCAGGTGACCGTTGCGTGGCGGCGGCGCGGCTGACGCGCATGTTGTGTCACGAATGCGTCATTCAGCGGCTCTAGCATGGCGACTTTTGTCAGGGCGGACATTCCGGTGTCCTCTGTTGCGGCCATGTCAGGCACCTTCCCTTTGCGGTCACGTTTATGAGCGGCGCCTTCAAGGGGCGCGGCGGAGTGCTGCGCGCCTGTCTGGCCTGTGGCCTGTTGGCGCTGGCGCAGGCAGGTCTGGCCGCGCCGCCCGCCCCCTCCATTCGATTCGAGATCGCGGCGCAGCCTCTTGCGCAGGCGCTCGTTGAATACAGCCTGGCCAGCGGCCTGACGGTGTTGGTGGACAGCACATTGACGGCCGGAAGGCAGGCCCCGGCGGTGGTTGGCGTCTACACACCCAGCGAGGCGTTGCGCAAGCTGCTGGCAGGTTCCCCCTTGTCCATCCGCTATGCCAGCGCGCAGTCGTTCACGCTGGTTGCCAAGGACGATGACGCAGCGCCTGGCTCGGGCCGGCGCTTGCGCGACACGCGCTACGCCGCCGTGGTGCAAACCGCGTTGAGACGCGCCTTGTGCAAGGCGGCCGGCGCGCAGCCGGGCAGTTATCGGGCGCTGGTGCAATTGTGGTTCGACAAGGCCTGGCGCGTCAGCCGCGTGGGGTGGGTGGCAAGCACCGGCCAGGCCAGCCTGGATGGTCGCCTGGAAGCGGCGCTGCGCGGCGTGGTGATCGGCCCCTTGCCGGCGGGCACGCCGCAACCGCTGACGGTGTTGTTGCAGCCGCGCAGCGCGGCGGAATGCGACGCAGAGCGGGGAGGCGGCAGTGCGGGATAACAAGCCGGAAAACTCGTTGCGCGCCCTGTTTCTGGAGCGCTACAACGACTTTCGCAGTCAGCTCAAGCGCCGCTTGGGTTCGGATGATCTGGCGCATGACGCGATGCAGGAAGCGTTCTTGAAGGTCAATGACCTGCCAGCCAGTTCGTCGATTCAGCAGCCCGCCGCCTATCTGTTTCGCGTGGCGCTGAATATCGCGGAGGATCAGCGGCGGCGCGACTCGCGGCTGCTGACGGGGGTTGAGATCAGCGAACTGATCCACCTGGCGGACGAAGCCGCGGACCCGGCGCGCATTGCGCAGGGCCGTGATCAGATCGATGCCTTCCAGCGCGCGCTGCGCCAACTGCCCGAGCGCACGCAGCAGATGGTGCTGGCCGCGCGCGTACACGATCTGCCGCACGCCGAAATCGCACGGCGCTACGGCGTGTCGGAACGCATCGTATCCAAAGAACTCAAGCGCGCGCTGGAACATTGCGCGCGCGAACTGCTCGTGGCGGGTAGTGGGAAGGGCGGGTCGGCCTCGACCTCCCGAGCCGCGTACCGGGACGAAGAACCATGGCGCTGACGATGAGCATGCCCGGAAGGAACAGGAACAAACGCGCCGAAGACACCGCCACCCGCGAGGCGCGCGACTGGCTGTTGGCGCTGACTTCGGGGCGCGCCACCGAGCACGACGCACAAGCCTTTCGCGAGTGGCTGCGGGCCGACAGCCGGCATCAGGCGGCCTTTGCCCACCAGAAGCAGTTGTGGGAAGGCATGGGGCCGGCCATTCAGGACGTGGTGACCCAGGCTGCGCGCAGCCGTGCGCGCAAGCCGGTCTTTACGGGCCGTCGTGCATTCCTGGGCGGCGCCTTGGCCGCGTCGGCGGCCTACCTGGCATTCAAGCCGCCGCTGGGCCTGTGGCCGGGCGTGGATACCTTGGGGGCGGACTACCGCACGGCGGCGGGCGAACAACGCCGGGTGTCGCTGGGCAATGCGCTGGACGTGGACATGAACACGCTGACACGCATCAACGTCGATCACGACGCCAGTGGCCCGGTCATTGAATTGACGGATGGCGAAGCGGAAATCCGCAGCGGCGCGACGGCTGCGGTGGTGGTGGCGGGCAAGGGCCGGATCACCGCGCGGGACGCCACCTTCAACCTGCGTTATATCGGCGGGCAGGCGCGGCTGTGCTGCCTGTCGGGGTCCTTGCGTCTGGTGCATGCGGAAGGCGTGTTCGACGTGGCGGCCAATCGTGAGCTGCGCTATGACGATACGCGGGTGATGCCGCCCGTGCAGGTCGACCCCGCCGTGGTGACCGCGTGGCGCCAGGGCTGGCTGGTGTTCAACCAGCAGCCACTGGCGCAGGTGGTCGAAGAATTGAACCGCTACCGGCGTGGCCGCCTGGTGCTGATGAATGAGGAACTGGGCAAGCGTCTGGTGCAAGCCCGCTTCTCATTGGCGCAGGTGGCCGATGCCGAACGCCTGATCCGCGATGCGTATGGCGCGCGTGTGACACACCTACCCGCCGGCGTCGTTTTGTTGTCATAAGCACGTGGCGACCTGTCGCTCGATGAATTATTTATGACAGGGTTCTGGTCTGCATTTTTCAATCCGTCTGTCTTGTTCTAGGTGACGAACACGCGCGATTGGAACAAGGGATGGCGATCATGCAGGCACGGATGTCGGGGTTGGGTGGCAAGCGAAACATGGGGACCGTGCCGGCACGAGTGCGCCCGAATTGGCGTCCGACGCCATTGTCCCAGGCCGTCACGGCGCTGTTGATCGCGGGCAGCGCCAGCGGGGCGGCGCAGGCGCAGCAACGGGCGTTCAGCCCGGGCTGGTTCTCCGACAAGAACGCGGTGCAATCCACGGCGCAGCGCACGGGCCGCATGCCCGACGGCAGCATGGCCGGCATCGGCAACAGCGCGCGGCAACAAGCGCAATCGCGCCAGCAGTTGCAGCGGTCGCTGGACAACCTGAACCGCACCGCGGCCGCCGTCGCGGCGCAGCAGGCCGCCCAGGCGGCGGCGCGCGCGGCCGCGGCAGCCGCTAATGGCGGCGACGTGCCGGACGGGCTGGTCGAAGGCGGGCTGTGGGCGGCAACGGGCGACAAGGCCAAATGGGAAGGCGCGAACGCCGCCAAGCCCACTGTCGAGAACGGCCGCCAGGTCGTCACCATTGAACAGACGCAGTCGCGGGCGATCCTGAACTGGGACACCTTCAACGTCGGACGCAACACCACGGTGCAGTTCAAGCAGGGCGCGGACGACGCGGTGCTGAACCGGGTGGTGGGCGCGTCGGCCAAGCCCAGCCAGATCCAGGGCGCGATCAAGGCCGACGGCACCGTGATGGTGGTGAACCAGAACGGCGTCATCTTCACGGGCACCAGCCAGGTGAATGCGCGCAACCTGGTGGCCGCTGCCGCCACGATCACCGACGTGCAATTCCGCGACAAGGGCCTGTACGCGGACAACGGCACGCAGCCCACGTTCCAGGATGCGTTGGGCAAGGTCGACGTGCAAGCGGGCGCAATGATCCGCACCGCCGCGCCCGCCACGTCCACCACCAGCGGCGGCTATGTGCTGTTGCTGGGCAAGGAAACCGCCAACGCGGGCACGATCGACACGCCCTCGGGCCAGGCGCTGCTGGCCGCCGGCGACAATTTCGTGATCAAGCGCGGGCTGGGCACGTCGGGCAATCTCAGTTCCACCACCAAGGGCAATGAAGTCAGCGTTGCCGGCACGCCCGGCCGCGTGGTGAATACGGGTTTGATCCAGGCCTCGCTGGGGGATGTGACCTTGACGGGCGGCGACGTGGTGCAGGGCGGCGTGGCGCTGTCCAGCACCTCGGTCGATACGCGCGGCACGGTGCACCTGAACGCCACGGGCGAGGGCGGCAAGATCACCCTGGCGGAAACAGGCACGACGGCCATTCTGCTGGACCGCAGCGGCGCGCTGGCGCTGGACAGCCAGCGCGACGGCCTGCGCGCGCCGGTCATCGCCGCGTCGGATTCAGCCTGGGCGCCGGGCGGTAGCGACCGGCGCGAGCTGTCGCGCGTGGAGATCAACAGTTCGGGCACGGTGGATTTTGCGTCGGGCTCCATCACCTTGGCGACGGGCGGGCAGATCGCCGTGCAGGCCGCGCAGCGCAACCTGCTGCGTGACGGCGCGGTGCTGGACGTGGCGGGTGCGGTGGGCGTGCCCGTGGCCATGGAGAACAACAGCGTCAAGATCAACGTACAGGGCAACGAGCAGCGCGACGCGCCAGTCAACCGCGACAGCGGCAAGCTGAACAACAGCGACATCTGGGTGGATGCGCGCGAACTCGTCCTGGTGCCGGCAGGCACCAACGGCTACGCCACCGACCGCTGGTACACGGCCGGGGGCCTGCTGGAAGTCAGCGGCTATCTGGGCACCCAGGGCCACGCCGTCAACGAGTGGATGGCGCAGGGCGGCAACGTCGAGTTCACGGGCGGCGAAGTGGTCACGCGCGCCGGGTCGCAGATCAACGTGTCGGGCGGGACGCTGGACGTGCAGGACGGCATGGTGCAGCAGAGCTGGCTGCGCGGCGTGGACGGACGGCTGTACGAGGTGTCGCGCGCGCCGGGCGATCTGGCGTACACGGGCTTGTACAAGGGCTACGAAGCGAGCTCCGAACGCTGGGGCCAGACCCGCTATTTCTACAACCCGCTGCTTGCCCCGAAGGAACGTTTTGAAACCGGCTACACGGTGGGGCGTGACGCGGGCAGGCTGCTTATCGGCACGAAGAGCGCCGTGCTGGAAGGCGACCTGATCGGGCAGACCTATCAAGGCGAGCGCCAGAACGCGGCGCCGCAGCCGGCGCTGGACGGCTACCAGCAATCGCAACGCGCGGCGGCGCGCGGTGCGCAGTTGGTGGTGGGCACGTACACGCCTTACTACAACAAGGCCACCGGCTCGATGGCTTACGCGCTGGGGCATTCCGAAAACACCGTTCAACAGGTGCTGCTGTCTTACCGGGTGGACGCCATTGCGGATGGGCTGGACCTGAGCACCGCGTTGCCCGACGATCGGGCGGGCATCCTGCATCTGGATACCACGCGCCTGAATGCGTCCAACCTGGGCGCCATCAAGATCGCGGCCAACGACATTGCCGTGCAATCCGATCTTGGCGTGGCGGCGGGGGGCGATATCACCTTGTTCGCGGACAAGGTATCCGTGGATGCCACGCTGACGGCACGCGCGGGCAGCATCCGCCTGGGCAATGTGCTGAATCAGGCTACGCCCACGGGCATGGCCGATACCGCCACCGGGGCCGGCGCCGACGGTGCCATGCCCACGCTGGCGCTGAGCGCGCGCGCGCGGCTGGACACGCGAGGCCAATTCAGCAACCTGGCCATGTCGCCCGAGCAGATCGGCGCCATGCCTTACTTGAACGGCGGCACGGTCGCGCTGCGTAGTAGTGGCGACATTCTGCTGGACGCCGGCAGCGTCATCGACGTGAGTTCGGGCGCGGTGCTGGGCAAAAACGGGCGCGTGACGGGCGGCAAGGGCGGAAATACCACCGTGGAGCTGGTGGCCGGCGGCACGCAAGAGGGCCGACTAAGCCTGGGCGCCGAACTGCGCGGCTATGGCGTGGAAGGCGGCGGCACCCTGGCGGTTACGGGAGACAAGATCGTACTGGGCGGCGAGCCCGGCGATGCCGACGAGCGCGTGCTGACGCTGGCTGCGCCATTCTTCCAGCAAGGCTATTCGCGCTACGAACTCACGGGCGCCAACGGCGTGGCGGTGGCCGACGGCGCGCGTATCGATGTGTCGATGCCGGTGTACCGCCCGGTCGACGGCGTGGCCGGCCTGCCGACGGGCACGGACCCCTCGTCGGTGCTGCAAACGTGGTTGCCGCCTGTCTATCAGCATGACGTGGCCGCCGGAACGGTAACGCAGCGCCAGGGCGCCAGCCTGTCGCTGCAAAGCGGCCGCAACCTTGTCGCGACCAGCGCGAATGTGGACGCCGCGCTGATCGTCGGGCAAGGCGCGCAACTGAACGTGGACCCCGGGCAATCGATTCAAATGCGCGGGGTGGGGCAGATTACGGTGCTGGGCGCCTTGACGGCGGCGGGCGGCAAGATCGATATCCGCCAACTGCGCGTGGGCGACCTGGATGTGGCCGAGTCCCTGGAAGTCGTGCAAGGCGAGGTCCACGACCGCTCTATCTGGATCGGCGAACAGGCCGTGCTGAACGTGGCCGGCCGCTCGGAAACGGGCGTGGATGCGCAGGGCCGCCGCTACGGCGTGGCGGACGCGGGCGGCGTCATCGTGCTGGGGGGCGAGATCGACCATGACCGCGCGACGGCAACGGCATCCGACCTGCATGTCATCGTGCGTCCGGGCGCGGTCTTGGACGCCTCCGGCGCCAGCACGACCGTGGATGTGAATGGTGTTGGCCCGGCGCGGCTGGACCGCGACGGCGGGCGAATCTCGCTCAGTTCCTACAACGGGCTGCATCTGGACGGCACGTTCATCGCACGCGCGGGCGGCGCGAGCGCGGCGGGCGGCACGCTGGATGTTGCGCTTGAGACGCCGCTGTACCGCACCTGGGGCGAGGGCGTGGCGGGCGAGGCCGTGCAGGTGCCGCGCGAAATGGTGCTGGCGTCAATCGCGGGCACCCCCCTTGCCGCGGGCCTGACGCCGGGCGAAGCCGATGCCGGTTTGCGTTACGGCCAGACGCGTCTGGATCCGTCGCGCCTGTTGTCTGGCGGGGGCTTCGATCACCTGGGGCTGTTGTCCAACGGCCTGATGTCGTTTGACGGTGACGTCAACGTGTCCGTGGGGCAAAGCCTGCGCCTGTACGCCGGCGCATTTTCGCTGGCGCCGCAAAGGGATGCGCTTGCTGCCGAGCAAACTTACGTACCGGCCCAGGTCAACCTCGCGGCATCCACGGTGCGGCTGTCCGGCCCGGGAAAATACGCCGCGTCCAACGGCATCATCCGGCCGCGCGTCCTGTTCGGCGACGCGCAGGACGTGGGCGAGGGCACGTTCACGGTGCGCGCCGGTCGCTTGCTGGAAGTAGGCAACAGCCTGTCGTTCGGCACGCAAGGCACGATCAACCGCAGCGTGGGCGGCGTGCTGTCAGTGGCGCGTAGCGGCTTTGACCGGGTGACGCTGGATAGCGCGGGCGACCTGCGCTTTCTGTCCCAAAACGACAACGAGCCGCGCACGCGCCTGTGGACGCGCGGCGACCTGGACCTGATCGCCGCGCAGATCTATCCGGGCACGGGCGTTGAGGCCGAGGTGCTGGCGGGCTATACGCGGCGGCCAGACGGTACGCAGGTGTTCGACCCGGACCGCAGCTTGCGGATTGCGCGCCATGAAGGCACGACGGGCGCCTTGCCCGCGATGCCCTATTCGGCATTCGGCGCATTGCGTTTGGCGGCGGCAACCGTGGAACAGGGCGGCGTGTTGCGCGCACCGCTGGGCGCGATCACGCTGGGCGACCTGAGCGAGCGGATGGACACGCAGCGCCTGACCCTGTTGCCGGGCAGCGTTACCTCGGTCAGCGGCGCCGGTCTGGTCATGCCTTATGGCGGCACGACGGATGGCGTGTCGTACAAGTTCAACGGCGCGGATGTGTCCTTGGTCGGGGTGGGCGGCGCGTCAGGCTTGGATGGCGGCGCCATGCTGCGCACCGGCATTACGTTGGCGTTCCGCGACGTGGACGCGCTGCCTGGGGCGGTATTGGATCTGTCCGGGGGCGGCGAACTGACGGGCGCGGGTTTTGTGTCGGGCCGAGGCGGCTCCACCGACGCGCGCTATGCGCCCTTGGTCCGCATGAATCCCGATGGCGGCTTCACCCTGCCGGGTCTGGCCAACAACCCGGTCTACGCCATCGTGCCCGGCGCGCAGCCGGTCGTGGCGCCGGTGGGCGGCGAGGCGGGGGCCTCCACGCCCGGCGTTGGCCAGCAGATCACGCTGGGCGTGGGCGTGCCGGGCTTGCCGGCCGGCACCTACACCTTGATGCCGTCCACCTATGCCTTGCTGCCTGGCGCGTTCCGGGTCGAGATCAACGGCGGGGCCAAGGCGGGCGCGGCGCTTGCGCCGATGCAGATGCGCAACCAATCGTGGGCGGCCAGCGGCACCTTGTCGACCGCGGGCACCAACGTGGTGAACAGCCTGGCCAGCGCGGTGATCCTGACGCCGGGCAAGGTGCTGCGCACGCTGTCGCAGTACAACGAAATGAGCTACGCCAGCTTTGTCGCGGCCGATGCCGTGACGCGCGGTGTGCCGCGTGCGATGCTGCCGGCCGACGCCCGCACCTTGCGACTGGCGATCCATCCGGGTTCCACGGACGGGCAGGCGCTGAGTTTTGAAGGGCTGGCGAATTTCACGGCCGCGAAGGGCGGCTTCGGCGGCGCCGTGGCGCTCAATGGCGGCAGCACGACGGTGGAGATCCTGGCGGCGGGCCAGACCCCAACGGCGGAGTTCGCGGGCACGTCGGTGCAGGCGGATGCCTTGAACGCGCTGGGCGCCAGCCGTTTGGTCGTCGGCGCGCTGCCGGTAGTGTTGTACGGGTCGGGCGGCCGCTTCTATACCTTCCAGGCGTCCGCCAACGAGGTGGTGCTGCGCGCGGGCGCGCAATTGACGGGGCCGGAAGTGCTGATCTCGTCGCGTACGATCGAACTTGAAGCCGGCGCGGGCATATCCACGCTGGGCGCTGGCGCGCCGTCGGTGGATTCCACCAACGGCTATGCCTTCCAGCCACGCACCGCCAGTTTGCTTGCGGTGTCCAATGGCCGTCTGGATGTGCTGGCGCCGGACGCGCTGGGCGCGGGCGCCATCCGCATCGGCACCTGCGCGGCGCAGCCCTGCCAGGGCGTGACCCGCCTGTATTCCGAGGGCACCATCGCCGCCGCCACCAATGGCGTATTCGATTTGGGCGAACAGGTGCGCTACGGCACCCGCAACCTGTCCTTGGCCGTGGGCGCGGTGAATGTGGGCACGACCGAGGCGCTGACGCAAGCCGCCGCGCGCGGTGTCTTGCCCAACGGCCTGACGCTGAACCAGGACATCCTGGGCCGCCTGCTGCGCGGCGACACCAGCGTGGGCGCACCGGCGCTGGAAACCCTGACGCTGACCGCGCGCGATGCCCTTAACTTCTACGGCACGGTGGCGCTGGACACGCGCGACCCGCTGACCGGCAAATACAGCCTGGCCACGTTGGCGCTGGGTACGCCGGCCATCTACGGCTACGGCGACGCGAGCGACGAGGCCAGCATCCGCACGCAGAACCTGGTCTGGAATGGCGCAACCCAAGCGCCGGGCGCGGTGGCGGCGGGTGGGGCCGGCACGGGTCACGGCACGCTGCGCATCGACGCTGAACGGATCGAGTTCGGTTATGCGCAAGGCGCGCAACCCAACGGCTTGGAAGACAACGCCAGGCTGGCGTTGGGCTTTTCCAGCGTCAACCTGAATGCCAGCGACCGCATCACGGCAAACCACCGAGGCAGCTTGGCGGTCTATGAATCGCAGGGCGCGTTCGACAGCGCCACGGGCCGCTACGCCTATGTGGGCGGCAACCTCAACTTGAACACGCCCTTGCTGACCGGGGGCGCGGGTTCCGTCAACCGCATGACGGCGGGTGGCGATGTGCGGGTGATGGGCATGCCGGGTTCGCCGGCTTTGCAAGCCGCGACGGTGCAGGACCTGGGAGCGGAAATCAGCCTGGCCGGGGCGAACGTGCAGGTCGATGGCCGGATCGTGCTGCCCAGCGGCAAGCTGACATTGGAAGGCCGCGACAGCGTGCTGCTGACGTCGGCCTCGCAGTTGGACGTGTCGGGCCGGGCCATCGCCTTCAACGACGTGCTGCGTTATAGCTGGGGCGGCGACGTCATCCTGGCAAGCAGCCAGGGCAGCATCCGGCAGGAAGGCGGGGCGCTGATCGATCTGTCGGCGCAGCAGAACAACGCGGGCAACCTGCGGGCCGACGCGCTGTCGGCCTCGGCCGGCGTGGTGGACCTGCAAGGCCGCATCCTGGGCACGAGTTCGGGCGTCTACGATGCGGGCGGCACGGCCGTGCCCTACCGCGCGGGCAGCATCGATATCAGCGCGCAGCATTTGGGCGCGCCGGGCGCCTTGAACGCGGATTTCGACACGCTGAATCAGCGCCTGAACGACGGCGGTGTGACCGGCGCGCGCAGTTTCCAGATCAAGCAAGGCAGCCTGACGCTGGGCGATACGCTGCGCGCCAACGACATCAACCTGTCGATCGACGGCGGCAGCCTGACCGTGGCCGGCCGGGTGGACGCCAGCGGCGAGCGCGTGGGCCGGATCCGCTTGGCCGCGCGCGATGGCCTGACCCTGGCGTCGAACGCGGTGCTGGACGCGCATGGAACCGTGCTGCGCGTGGACAGTTACGGCAAGATCATCGACGCGCCTAACCGCGCCGTGGTGCAACTGAACGCGGGCCGTGGCGTGCTGACCCTGGCCAGCGGCGCGCGCATTGATTTGCGCCACGGCACGGCGGCCACGCCGGGCGCGGGCGCGGGGCAGCACGACGGTGAGTCGCGCGGCACCCTGGACCTGTTTGCACCGCGCATAGACGCCGCCGGCAACGCGGCCAACAACGGCAGCGGGGTGGCGGGTTCCGCCGCCACGTATGGCGACATCGCCATCGAGGCGCGCGGCCCGGTCGCGATAGACGGCGCCAAGGCCATCTCGCTGATCGCCACCCAACGCTATGACGATGCCCGGGAAGGCGTCGCCGCCGATCGCACGAGCGGTCGCGAATATCAAATCATTGACCAGGCGTATCTGGATACGCTGCACGGCGACAGCACAACGTTCATCGGCCACGCGCTGGCTAACGGCAATCTCTTGAACACCAAGCTTGCGGGCTTGAACAACGCCACCTACCGCGATGTCTTCCATCTGCGGCCTGGCGTGGAAATCGTCAGCAAGACGGGCGATGGCGATCTGGTCGTGCAAGGTGACCTGGACCTGTCGCGCTATCGCTACGCCAGCCTGAATCCGCACTCGGCCATGACTTCCGTCTATGGCTCGGGCGAGGCGGGCGCGCTGACGCTGCGCGCCAAGGGCAACCTGGACGTCTACGGCAGCATCAACGACGGCTT
>Ga0160437_1001165_pt1 | contig 12195 bp, 6 predicted proteins | sample HID1975I_E0MG_FD_108227 | JGI IMG/M metagenome (GOLD analysis project Ga0160437, IMG submission 108227) | Enriched soil microbial communities from UW Madison campus, WI, USA - HID1975I_E0 MG | ecosystem: Environmental > Terrestrial > Soil > Unclassified | place: USA: Madison, Wisconsin... | reverse complement strand
CGCCAAAAACGATGATGAAGCCAAGCGCTGGTACGGCAAGGCAGCGCTGCAGGACGGATCGCAACTCGGCGTCAGTCAGTCCCGCATGGCGCTCTGCCTGTATCGCGGCGAATACGAGGTGTGGTGCGGCGACGCCGAAAGTCCGGGAGCCTTCGGCCCCGTGGAAGATCTTGTAGCGGCCGCAGTGGGTGGCGACACCCAGGCGCAGACCAGGCTCGGCGACATCTACGGCAAAGGCATCGGAGTGCAGAAGGACGAGCCCCAGTCGTTCAACTGGTACCGCAAGGCCGCCACCGCCGGATACGCCCCGGCCCAGACCCGGCTGGGCTATCTCTATTCCATCGGGCGCGGTGTACCCAAGGATGAGGAGGCGAGCATCGCCTGGTACTGCGAGGCAGCAGTGCAGGGATACCGCAGGGCCCGCGCCGACCTCGAGATCCTGCGCACCTACGGGTTGTTCGATCCGGACGAGTGCCCACAGCGCCGGGCGCTACGATGACACCTGTAGCGCGACGCCCTGCGTGGCGGCGTGGTGCGCGACCTCAGAGCTGAGGGGGCCCGCCAATGCCGTTACGTCGCTCTGGGATTTGAACCCATTACCAAAGTAGGTGCCCATCGGAACCCCGTAGTCTGTGCAGACTGTCAAGGTTTAGAACGTGCTTTGCCCCTCTTTGAGCGGCAAAGATTGTGTAGCGCAAGGCACGCGAGCGTAGCCCGCCCCAGCAGACAATGGTCCAGAACCATTGCGACAATAGGGGGGGCGGCCTAATAGCTCTTGGTACTAGGTTAAGAGGGCCTCTGTGTCCGAGCTAAAGTGCATCCGAGACCGGTGATCAGGCACCTGCCCATAAGGCAAGCAGAATGAGGAGAGGGGAGATGCTAGTGATGGTTAGACACGCGCAAAGTATGGCTAATGCGGGATTTGTGACTGCCGACCCAGAGTCCATTGCCCTTACTGCCATGGGGGAGGAGCAGGCTCGCGCAATGGCAATGACCTGGTCGGCTACGCCTGACCGCATCTTTACCTCACCATTCCTCCGGGCTAGGCAGACGTCGCAACCACTGGCCGAGCGCTTCAAGATGGTCGCTGCGCCCCTGGAGGTCCATGAGTTCACTTATCTGTCGCCCGAGCGGTGCGTGGGCACCTCGGCAGCAGACCGCAAAAAGTGGGTAGAAGACTACTGGTCCCGTTGCGATCCAAACTATGTGGATGGACCTGGTGCCGAGTCATTTGCCCAGCTAATTGCCCGCGCTGAGCGGGCATTGCGCATTCTTGGATCCTACTCCGAGCATGAGCAAGTGGTCGTGTTTAGCCACGGCCAGTTGATGCAGGCGATGCGCTGGATTTACGGGAACAAGGCTCCTTTGGAGGTGAACGCTGCAGCGATGGATGCATTTCGAAAGCTGGATCTGGATCAACCTATAGCCCATTGCCAGCGGCTGCTTATCGAATAAGAGGTGCTCGCGGACAGGGCCCAACTTCCCCCGCCCTCGCTCTCCGGTCGCAGATTGTTGGCCCCATCGTGACAGAACGCTATCCGTCACGAGCGAACAGCAAAGACTTTTGATGAGACGGGCACCTTTTGTATCGGTAGGGAATGACCGGGCTCACAGGCTCTGGGATGTGAACGCCGCGTCTTTCAGCAGCACGTCTCATCAGGTAGGAGGGCTCGTGGAGGTCGTCTTGGATCTGGCTCCAGATGACGCTGTCATCCACGTGAATGGGAAAGCTCGTATCTGGCAGCAGGTGAAGAAGTTGCTTCGCAAGCCTGATCAGGTCATGCGCGTACGGACGCACTCTGGGGTCTCTGCACGCTCCAGGCAGCGCTCGAATCAGGTGATCTGCTGCATACCACTGGCGGTCAGCTAGTCGCTGCAAGTGGAACAGGCGATAAGCGCAAGCCAGCATCAGAAAGCCATAGATATCACCTCGTTGGTAAAGGCCATCCAGGTCATATGCCATGACCGGCATGCGGTTCTCATCAGTACTGGTCTTATCGCCTGGAAATGAATAGCGGTCCCCGAGCAGCCCCGCGCTGGACGCAAATAGGCGATGCCAGCCAACAAGTGTCCTCATATCCCATTCTCGATGGCTGAGGGCTGCAACGGGCCACTTAAGCACCTCCTCAAGTTGGGGGTGCTGCAGGGCGAGGTGCTTGCGCCGCCTCAGTGATAGTGATCGCAATCCCTGCCGATATGCACTGAACTCATCGCTGCGCATCATCAACGGACCATCCAGGCTTTGGCGCCGAAGAACATAGCGTGCTCTTAGCTCTTCTTCCCCGCCTTCCACCAGAGACCATGTATTCCAGAGAATCCTGGAGTGCAGCCTGTCCGTTGCATCAGAGGCAGGACGACCTAGATTGGAGCACTGCATCGCTTGGAGTGCTTGGCAAGCTTCGTGCAACTCCCCCATCGGAAACCTCCAAAAAAAGTAGACGTTGGAAGGGCAGTTTCGCTGGATGAAAAGGCTACGGTGGAGCGCTAGGGTTACTTGGAACCTAGCGTCACTGGAGCGTACGTGAGCCTACCAAGTAAAGAACTCGATGCGTTATCTGTGGCTTGGGTGGCGCAAACCTATGGCGGGCTGGTGCCAGCCAAGGACCTGTCGCGACTGCTCGGCTTCAATAGCCCAGCGGCACTCCGGCGGGCAAACGCCACAGGCCGTTTGCCAGTGCCGCTGTTTCGTCCACAAGGTCGTCGCGGATGGTTCGCTCACGCTGCTGATGTCAGTGCGTACCTACGATCTCAGGCACCTCAAACTCCGAGGGAGGCAGGCGGCCCATGACCTAGCCCAGCGTTCACTTTTCTTACCGGGAGCTGGAAAAAGAAAACCCGTGAGGTAGGACTCACGGGTTCTCAGATCGGCGACTTGACAGGTCTTGCCGGTACTGTCCCCCTCCCTGACTACCCTGTCAAGCCTGCGCAGGCCTGTCACGGGCGCCTATGTCCAACCCACCTGGCCATCATTGCTAGGCTTTGGAGGGCGCTCCCGTGGCGGTGCGCATGAGGAATCGGCATGTCCACAGACCCTCAATTTGGTGGCCTATCGTTTGAAGAGCGTCACCAGCTTTACACCCGCATCAAAGCAAGCGAGCTCAGTATTCGGCAGATCGAGAACATGATTGCCGGCAGTGGAACAAAGACCGTAGGCCAGGCGGCGCTGAGAAACGTTCGTGTCAGACACAACTCAGTCAAGAACGGTAGTCCGCGAACAGTTGAGAGCCACACGTGCGAGTTGGTCTTTGCCTATGAGCTCGAGCTTGATCCTGAGGTGTTGGGTTACTACGTCCAGGTACCATGCCGCCGCGTGCAGCGGACCACGGCGTCCGGGCGGAATCACATCAGCACCGCGCATGTGGATTTCCTTGTATTTCATAGGGACCGCATAGAGCTCGTGGAGTGCAAGCCTCTATCGTGGCTCGAGAGCCAACTGGCGCTTTCGCACTCCCCCTGGGTCAAGCAGGGCGCGGTATGGACCTATTCCCCCTACGCCCAATGGGCGCAGCAGCATGGCCTCGTATTCAGAGTCTGGGTGCCCGCTACTCCTGCCGGTGTGTACCTGCAAAACCTTGAAGCGTGCTATGCCGTAGCTAGCGATCCACTTCAGCAACATGAAATCACCGCAGTAACCAAGGCGGCTGGGCTAATCGCCAAGCGCCCCGTTCTGCTGGACAGTCTCATCGCTGAGGTGCCCGGTTTCACTGCGCGCCTCGCGCTTTGGATGCTGGGAAAATCGGCAGCTTTCGGGCCTTGGCAGAGTACTCCCGCGGCCATGACTGATCGCTTCCATCTGTATGCAACAAAGGAGCAGGCCAAGGAGGCGGATGAGTTACTTCTTGGGGCCATTGTCAACGCTCAGTCGCAACCAGCTGTGGCCGATCCTTTGCTGGTGGCAACTGCTACCGACCTTCAGCGGGCACGCCAGCGGCTAAGTAGGCTGGCGCTGATTGAGGCCGGAAGCTTGCCCGCAACACGGCGGATGGGCGCCCTGCAGCGACAAGTTCGTAAGGCCGTTGCTGAAGGAAGATCCGCGCTCTCAGCCTGTCTGACCAAATATGCCTTTAGCGGAAACCGGGCATCGCGCCTGCTTCCAGAGCACGAGCAAGCCATAGAGACCGTCATTGCACTGCACTGGAACACCGGGAGGGTGCATAGACCGAAGGACTTGCTCTATGTGTTTGAGGAAGAGTGCATTCGGTTGGGAGTTGAACCTTGCGGAAGGGCCCGACTGGATGCTAGGCGAAGGAGCGAGAACCCAACACGTCATGCGCTATCCACGGGCGGCTTTCGCGCCTACCACGCGACGCGTACGCGTACCGACCCTCGTCATCGCTCACTAGCTCCGATCGGATATGGCCACACCCTGCACGTCGATTCATCGGACCTGGACGTTCGCTGCGCACCCAACCTGATCCACTACTTTCCGGCAGAAAAAGCCAAATTCTACATCGGAATTGATGGTGCCACGGGCGATACGATGGCTCATTCCCTGGTGTTCGGGTCAGCTAGAACCGATGCTCTGGCATTGCTGATGAGAGAGTACCTCAAAAGGCATGGCTTCCTACCAAGGATGATTCATCTGGATCGAGGCCCCGAAAACACCTCTCATTGGGTAGAGGACTTCTGCGAAGGCTCGATCAGCCTGCGGTACTCGCCGACAGCAGGCAGCGCTTGGAACGGGATTGCCGAGAATGCTATCAAGCAGGTCAACGAGCAGGTCTCGCACCGATTCGCCGGAAGTACCGCACCAGACCAAAGGGGTCGCAAGGTCGACGGCCGATTCAAGAGTCGAAGCAACGCCAGAACCTCTTTCATCACCGTGCACAATGAGTTTATTGAGTTCGCGTACCGCGACCTACCAGACAAGCCTGGCGGTGACGGCAGTAGCCCTGCAGAGCGAAAGCAGGAAGCTTTGGCCGCCTTCGGACCTCTAGGTATCCCTTGCCGATGGGACGACTCCTTTTTAATCAGGACCTCTATAAAGGTGCAATCGAAAAGGAAGGTTGATCCACAGCGGGGGGTCCGTACCGTCGATGGCTGGTTCACAAGCGACGACCTCTTGGTGGCACTGCGAACAGGAAAGGTGGATGAAATTCGAAGCGACTGCTGTGACCCCTGCGTGATGTACGTGCGGGTCCAGATGCGGTGGTTCAAGGCTTTTCACAATAGAGTGCAAAGTGATGCGCAGCTGTCGGATCAAGAGCGTCTATTCGATCTTCTTTGGGCGCCTACGCAGCGCTCCCAGTCTGCGCGCCGAAGAGAGGAGATCGCGCGCGGGCGACATTCACGGCAAACGCTGGCGCAGGCGGCAGAAGCGGCCACTGTGCACCTCGCTCCGTTGCCAACCCCGGACAGTGACGATGCTCCGGCTGTACCACCCGAACGTGTGGGTGTCGAGTTAGAGATCGCGGCCTTCGATGAGCATGAGGACTATTGATGAAGATGGTCCAACACCCTGGCTATGAAGGCCCACGAAAGCGACTACGGATAGCGCTTGACCAACACCGTCCAGGCCACATGGTATTCATCATCGGGCCGTCGGGGGTAGGCAAGACCACGATGCGTCGCTCGGTGATGCAGGAGATGTTTGGCAACCCTGCCTGCTGGGGACGCGGCAGAGTGCCTGTGGTGGAGACCTTTGCAACACTTCCACACGGGTCGTACTTCAGCTCGCGTCAGCTCGCTGCGTCTCTCCTACAGGAGTTGCACACGCCCACACTGCGCTGGCTACTAGAGGGAAGCAATCTCGAAGATGAGATCAAACAGGGAATACGAAAAGAGCTTGCTGCTGCAGCTGCTGATTGGCAGCATTTTGGACGTACGCGTCAGACCGAGGGTGAATGTTGGGGAATGGTGCAACGTAGCCTGGTAGCTCGTGGCTGCAAGTACGCATCGATTGATCAAGTGACCGCGCTGCTTGTGAACCACCGGGACAAGTCACCTGCTGATCATACCCTTCACCTGATGGCAGTGGCTGAGGCTACCGGGATCATGTTCGTTATGACTGGGGTGCATAAAGCCACGCAGCTCTGGTCGATAAACTCCGAGCTCCGCAGACGTGTCACAACCGTTTGGGTCCCGCCCTACAGTGACAAGCGCAAGGAAGATAGGCTGCCATTTCTTCGCTTGCTCAAATCACTGAGTAGTCGCTATCAGCTCTCTCAGGCCGACCTTCTCATCCGAATGTCTTTCGACATCCTAGCGGCCACAGGCGGAGTATTTGCTGAGATCGTAGAGCTGCTTGTGCGTGCGGAAGTTGCAGCACGCCAGGATGGGAGTAGCCGCGTGCTGAAACGACATATCGAGAGTTCGTATTACGGGACTGAAGACCTCAAGAATCTTTGGCGCGACATAGACGCATTCGAGAGAAGCATGGTGGCAGGCGACGTATCGGAGCGGTCGGCCCGCGCAAGCTCACGTTGGGGGCTCGCTGATATGAGTCAGAGAAGTGATGACGAGAGCTGATCACGAGCAGTTCCAATGGAGCGCGCTTCCCCCGCTCGCGCTGAGAGGGGAGGGTAGCGCTTTGGTTGAATCAGCCGAGCACTACGTAGCTCGGCTGGCATGGACAGTGGGCGTGACTATCCGCTCCCTTTGCCCGCTAACCCACTCCGTTCACGGCAATCGAAAGCGGGATCAGGCTCTTGGAGCAAGTGGCTTCTGTGGTCCCGGCAGGCAGTTCAAGCGTCGAGTTCTGCACATTGAGCAACTTACCGGTTCCGACCGCGTTCGCTATGCTTCATTCTGGGTCGTTGACGAGCTTCTTGCTGTTACTGGAGTTGGGCGGGATACAAAGCAGCAGCGATGGTGTCCTGAGTGCTTTTGGGACTGGAATGATGACTCATGGGAGCCGTTGATATGGATGGTTGAGCTTCAGCAGACCTGTCCAATTCACGCATGTGACCTTGAAAGCCACTGCCGCAGGTGCGGATGCGCACAGCCTACCGGTCGGGACTATCGAAAGCGACGAAAATGTTATCGTTGCACTGCGGCCTTGGGGGCAGACGGGCGCGCGGCTACCCGACCGACCTATCAGGCATGGGCAGAGCAAAGGTTGGCGGAGCTGGTTGAACTCTGCGCGACCCCTGGGCAAGAGCAAATCCCATTTGAACGATACGATGCCTTTGTTCGGGGGCTATTTGAGGTTAGTCAGGCGCAGCCACACCTCCCTGCCACGCTCCGTGCAGCAGTGGCCAGGATGCGCTCAAATGCAGTTCGGGGCCGGGTCACCCTCAGGACATTGGTGAACCTTTGCGCTCTGCAGGGAACAAGCATCCCCAACATGCTGCTAGATCCCCGAAACGCCGCTTCTCGGCCCTTGATCGATCTATGGGCGGGCTACAAAGCATTGGAGTTCCCTAATGGCCGTCATAGTTCAAAGATCCAAGCCTACCGGCAGTACATCAACGATATGCTGAGGAAGTGCGGAAAGCGCTACTTGCCTCCTATGGCTGTCGCGCTTCGAAAGATGAAGCTTAATCGGGATCTGGCGCGAGAGATGTGTGTTGAGTGCTACGAAGCGTACGAGGCAGCCTATCAGCGACAAGGTGCCTACAGCTCCCGAGTGCATGCGGATCGTGCATTCGGTCATGCTGTGCATATGTTGGAGATGGAGAACGGTAATCCGTTTGCGCCAAGCGACGTGAGAAAAGTTGCAAGGCGCATTGCCGCTGTGGCAAAGGTACCATTGGCAACAGCCAACGCGGTGACACGTTCGGCTGTTCAAAGTCGTCGCGCATTGGAGCGGGCAAGGGTCGCGCTGCTGAACAGCATCAAAGGGCCAGAAAATGGACTTGGACAGGAAGTGACATCCGTTGAAGCTACATCGGAGTAAGGGGGGCGACCACCCTGTCGTAGACACCCCTTGTACTCCACCAAACGGTCATTGGAACGGCGCAGTAGCAGTCACAGTAAGGATAGCGCGCGACGGATCCGTCGAGCGCAACAGATGCTAGCCAGTGCCGGAGCATGCATGAAGCATCTGCTCCAAGCACGCAGCATCCCCCAAGACTCGTGCGGACGTGTTTTGAAGGTTATGTCAGAGCCCGGTCTACTCTGCCTTCAACATCATCGGATCAGGGATCTTCTCGCCAAAAAGCGTGCTCTCCCGCACCTTCTGAGTCTTCACGGACTTGCTGTTGATCTCTCTAACTATGGTTGGCATGAACGATGCGAACACGCTCGAACTGCCGTTCGAGGCATCGCGCCAGACGTCGAACCGCCCGTCAACAACCTTCATGAACAGGACGGAGGCCTTCCAGAAATCTTTAGTTCGCTGCGAGCTTCGCATTTCCGCGTACCAGTTCTTCGCCCACTTGTTTCTATCATACGAATCCTGGGCTGCCGCGCACGCCGTGCCAATAAAGCCCTTAGCATGCTTGAAGCGCGACAGTACTTCTGCTGCATGCGCGCTCTCATCACAGTAGCCGGAGATTGTGATTGCAAGCGCTGTTTCGTACGGCCTTTGCAGGGCAAGCAATTCTTCCGTGTAGCCCTCAAGCCTCTTGCCGTGTCCGCAGAGGAGGGCCGCAAAGACCTGGCGCGCGATATCGCTGTCGCTTTGCGGATTGCGAAGGAGGCGCTTGCGGATGGCTTCCACTGGTTGACTATTCGCGCAGCTCCAAAGAATACTCAACGCCGCTGGTATCTTCGCGGCGTCCGTGACGCGGCGTATAGTCGGCTCTAGAGCAAGCACACGGGTAGCGAAGTCCGCTGCTGATTGATTACCGTGGCCAGCCATCGCGACTGCAACCTGGAGCGCGAAGTGGTGAAGCTGTGACACTTTTCGGTCAGATGCTGCGGTCAGCATACTAAGCCAACGCGCATCGCGATCAGCGTCCTTCCCAACGATTGCAAGAATTCCATCGAAGGTGAGATCGGACAGTACCAACTCTGCTTTTGCGGTCGTTAGCTCACAGGAAAAGCGGTCAAATGCTTGCCCCATCTTTCCCTGGCGTTCATCGAACTGCTCCTCCGTCTCCGAAAGCCGGTCCATTCGTGATATTAGGTCGCTCTCCGGCTGCATGCGCTCTGTTAATGAAACCGTCGGAGGGGTTACGTCGGACAGTGCCGGCACGCCTGTTTCAATATCCGGTAGATCCACCCATGCTCGATATTCGAGTGCTCTTTCAAGCGCTGCCTCCACGCGCGTAGCGATGAGGTGGGTAAGTTCGACAGGCATGGCCTCAGCGGCAAAGCCGTAATGAGACAAGCAAATGCGGTCAAGAGCAGGTTCGGTCGGAATTAGCTTCATCTGCATTGCTTTCACTATCGACGTGGAGCCGTGCCAGCCCTCATAGAGGCCCGTTCTCCCGGGTGTCGCGCTCCATCCGTTGTCTACCACTTCCTGCAGTAGTTCTCTCTCCTCGCTCGATGCGGCCAGAGCTATTGCCTCTTGTCGGAGCGCGCTGCACGAAGATCCTATGAACCCTTTAACGATGGTAACAGCTCGTGGACTAAGGACAGATTGTGAGTGGCGGGCAGCGGCAAGGGTCACCGCCTGAGCATTCTCATCGCCCCTCAGGAGTACGCCCTCCAATACTTCCTCCAGCTTCTCCGGGCCCACCATTCGTACGCAAGAAATCAGCTCCAGCAGCAGTGTCTCCCCTCGCATCGCCGCTATTGCGTCAAACTGTTCGTCGGCGGTGAGATGTGGCAGAGCTATTAGTAGCGAGAACTGTGCCGTCAAGAACTCGTCGCGTGCGCTCGCGTCACCATTGAAGGATGCCTCGCTCGCTACGCTAGCGGAGAGGAAACGTAGTGCAATGTCCCTATCTAAAGCCGCGCTCTGGCGCATCAGCTCCCATGCGCCCTGGCGCCGTGAATGGCCAGCGCGGCTGAGCACATCCTCCGCGAGTGCATTGTGCAGATTCCTCCCGACATCGGTTGCGAAGCGTGCCATGGCGGCTCGTGCCCCCCGGAAGAGGCGGCCATGATCGCTTTCACCCCTACCTATCGCCACCCTCTCAACCTCAATCTCCCGATATCTTTGAGCCGTGTCCTCGACGTTTGGTGCAATGTCCGAACAGGGGTCGCATGGGTCGACTGAGCAGTACGTCTCTCTAATCGACCAACCGTTGAAGCGATCACGGTCTCGTGTTAGTTCCTCTACGATAAGTGCGCCCTCACTTGCATCACTTGTATCACCGGTGCAGAAAAGCACACCTGCCCGAGTCCAACGCCCAACAGCAGACAGATGCCCCTCTGGCAGTTCGTGCAGGAAGTGCAGGAGCGATCCTCTTGCTTGCTGCCAGTCCACGCGATTCAAGTGAAGAATCTTCTCGAAGACTGCGTAGGGTGCTGATGTCGACGAGTTGAGTGCATAGGAAAAGCGCCAGAGGGCGAGATAAGGTGCAGCCTCCGTCAAATGGGTCCCTGCGAGGAGATAGAGCGCGAAGCGGCTTAGGTCATCGAAATGTGAATTTGGGGCTTCAATGAGATTTCTATCTATGAAGGATTGCTCAACTTCGGTTAGTCCGGTCCTGCGCGCTTCGATCTCGGCTAGCACCTTCGCCCGCTCCTCCGCAACCTCGGCGACTGTGCTGTGGAGGTGCGTTCTGTGCATCCGGCGTTCGGGAGCGTAGGAGTAGAAGGAGAGCCATCGCTTGGTCCACTTTAAAATTTGGTCCGAGACGACGGAATTTCCACGATGATTCTTGAGTGAGTACAGTAGCCAGTTCTTGCCGGCTATGTGTTCGTCTGACAGGTACACGCTTTCCGCAGCTTGAAGGAAGGCGTGAGGTGCTGACCTCACGAGTGCCGCGAATGCGTCCACCTCACTGTTCGGCAGATTCTGCAGGGATACGAACCTCTCGATAAGTGCGGCACGTATTTCTGCGGAACTCTCTTCGTCCAGGCAGGTGATCTGTGTTGCGAGAAGCACCACGTTTGCCGTTTCATCCAGCGCGCTGATCGGCTCCAGCACTGATCCGAGCCGCTCCCGGGGATTGCGGCCATTTCGCAGCTCGCGTTCGAGCTGCGCAACTAGGTACAGCGCCAACGCTAGGTTGAGGCCTTCAGGCTTAATTTCGTACTGTGATGCGCTCCCCTTCACTTGAGAGAAGAATCTGCTGGACGCGACAGCGACGAGCGCAGACTCTTCCACGATACTAAAAAGCCTCAGGTCATCCCTTATGTCAGCACTGAAACGATCCAGCACCTTTGAGGCGAGAGAATTCAGAAAATCTGCAAAATCGGACGCCGAAATAGGTGCAGCTCCTAGGCGCTGCATGCTCCGCATATGCTCAAAGAGAAGCCGGCCAACGGTGAGCTCATCCAATAGTTCAATTGTACCGGCACGTATCAGCTCGATCGCGATTCCGAGGAGCCTGGGGTTGCAGATGGATCTGAGAACTTCCATGCTGGCACTTGCATGGTCAATGGAACTTCTCGTAAGAACATCTTTGACGTCGGTAACCGACCACTCCCTAAGTGGAATGGCCTTCACTTTGCAGGCGAGCGAATTCTTAAGTTGTGCCCAGTGCTGCGTTCTTGTGGTTACAACGAGGCATCCCCCTAGACTTTTGAGTTGTTGAGCGGCACGGTCAATCCAGCGTACCCAGTCAGATCTCAGCGACTGGTTGATTCCGTCTGCAAGAAGCGTCAAGCGGACAGAGCTGGAAGGAGTATTTGCGCGCCAAGCTCTAAAGCGACGATGCCACCGAGTCATGCTATCTGCATTAGAAGCGCAACCGGTCTGCGTAAGCAGCTTGCGAATCAGGAAGTCGTCTAGGTCTCCGGCCTCATTGGCAATCAGCTCGTCCGCAGGGCACACGATGAGAAGGGACCTTGGACTGGCCGAGCTCCAGCTTTGAACAGCGAGCCAGGACTTCCCAACGCCTTCTTCACCGACGACTGCGTACATGTCCTGATCTGGAACTCCAGAGAAGGCACTCAGAAGCTCCGATTGCTCTGGGCGATCAATCGCTTCCAGATCAGAAGCGTCGAATGGTGCCAGAGGCTGACCGAACTCGGCCCGCGCTGCCACTTTGCTACCAAACCTCTGGCCGAGCCACACCCCGTTCAGCTCCTTTGCATGGCCGAGGCCGGTATCCTCCTTTAGCAAACTCTTGAGCAACTCTATCCGTGTAGGAAAATCACTGTGGTGTGCGAAGTGATCAATTGCTGCGACGGCGGCAGGAATAAGGCGGGAACCTTGCCCATTCTGAAGGCCCTCTCTGATGAAATGCTTTG
>Ga0160437_1001163_pt1 | contig 12203 bp, 10 predicted proteins | sample HID1975I_E0MG_FD_108227 | JGI IMG/M metagenome (GOLD analysis project Ga0160437, IMG submission 108227) | Enriched soil microbial communities from UW Madison campus, WI, USA - HID1975I_E0 MG | ecosystem: Environmental > Terrestrial > Soil > Unclassified | place: USA: Madison, Wisconsin... | reverse complement strand
TGCTGCGGCTGCTTCCTTCCGGACCTGACCGAATTCACAAATTAGCATTGCGGGAGAACCAACAGGGCCCCCATTGAGAGCGCTAGTTACCTAACGCGCTGGCGCATTATCCATGTTGCCCTATGCAATTGCAAGCAACGAGCGGTCAGGTGTTGGTTTCTTGCGCAGCCTGCGTTTTGCTTCCTTGTTTGATGGCCGGCGATTATCCTGTACAGCAGGCGTTTACGAGGTTTGCTATGGATAACAATGATTCATTCCCGATGCGGGTTTTCCAGATTATTGCTGCTATTCCAGAAGGTTGCGTCACAACTTATGGCGATGTCGCACGTCTGGCGGGATCTCCGCGTGCGGCAAGACAAGTCGGCGGCGTTCTCAAGCGTTTACCCGAAGGCAGCAAACTGCCGTGGCACCGAGTGGTGAACCGCCACGGGCATATTTCCCTGACCGGCCAGGATTTACAACGCCAACGGCAAGCCCTACTTTCAGAAGGCATTATGGTTTCTGGCGATGGGAAAATTGATATGGAACGTTATCGCTGGAATTACTGAAAAGCGCCTCGGGCGAGGCGCTTCGCATTACGGTGAAGATCAGAACTGCGTTGGCGCAGGAACCGCTGCAGAAGGATTCACCTGAGTCGGTGAAGTTGATGGAACCGTTGTCATCGCACCGCCACTGGCCTGAACAGGAACCGCCGTTTGCTGGACCGGCACCAGCGTCAGATCGACTTTTTTCCCGCCCTGGTTAATCACCGGCTGAATAGTATCGGTGATAAACATCAGTTTATCGTTCACGGTAATCGCCGCACTCAGGATAATTCGCGCATTCGGCTGAATATCGGCTGGGTTAAACGGCAGCACAAAGCTGAACGGTGACTGCTTCCCTTCCGTGCGAACGGCTTTCTGTGACAATACTCGTGACGGCGCATCAGCCATAGAGGCATCAGACAGCGTGACAGTGAGTACCGCATCCGGTGGTAAAGCGACTTTCTGACGAATCCATACCGTACCGGAAACATTAGGCTGTGCAATATCAGACTGCGCAGTTGCTGCTGCCGAAGTTGTTGTAGCGGCAGGTGCAGGCGTTGGGATATCAGCGCTTTTCTGCGCGCATCCCGCCATCGCTACGGCAATGGCTAAACCACTTAACGTGTGCACAAGTTTCATTGATTTGTTCTCCTTATTATCAATGCACCAGCAGGCCGTAGGCCCACGAGTAATGAGTGGTTAAACTTACTTATCACGCTAAGTGTGGCACATATAACTGGTTTTTGCCCAAAAGCGAAACCGATCGTCAGGTCGGGCCACTACGTGGCGATTGCAGGAAACCTGTTATAATCAGGCCAATTGCACGATTTTATTTATTTTATTGAGGACCTTTTATGAGTCAGGCGCTCAGCAATTTATTGGCATTACTCAATCTGGAAAAGATTGAAGAAGGTATTTTTCGTGGCCAGAGCGAAGACTTAGGTTTACGTCAGGTGTTCGGTGGGCAGGTAGTTGGCCAGGCGTTGTATGCCGCCAAAGAAACCGTGCCGGTTGACCGTCTGGTGCACTCATTTCACAGCTATTTTTTGCGTCCCGGCGATAGCCAGAAACCTATCGTTTATGACGTTGAAACCCTGCGCGACGGGAATAGTTTCAGCGCCCGCCGCGTGGCTGCGATTCAAAATGGCAAACCGATTTTCTACATGACCGCGTCTTTCCAGGCGCCAGAGCCGGGCTTTGAACATCAAAAAACCATGCCTGCTGCCCCGGCCCCTGAAAATCTGAAATCAGAAACTGAAATTGCGATGGCATTTGAGAAACTTCTGCCTCAGACGCTGAAAGAAAAGTTTCTGTGTGAGAAACCGCTGGAGATTCGCCCGGTGGTTTTCCATAACCCAATGCAGGGCCATGTTGATGAGCCGGTACGCCAGGTGTGGATGAAAGCTAACGGTAAAATGCCTGCCGATTTGCATGTACATCAGTATTTGCTCGGATATGCGTCGGACTTTAACTTCCTGCCTGTCGCCCTTCAGCCGCATGGCATCGGTTTCCTCGAACCGGGAATGCAGGTCGCTACCATCGATCACTCAATGTGGTTCCATCGCCCGTTCGATATGAACGATTGGCTGCTGTATAGCGTGGAAAGTACTTCCGCCTCGAGTGCTCGTGGCTTTGTGCGCGGGGAGTTTTATTCTCGTGATGGGGTGTTAGTGGCGTCGACGGTGCAGGAAGGCGTGATGCGCAAGCGGGGTTAATCCTGAAAGCATAAAAAAAGCGGAGCCTGTGCTCCGCTTTTTTTATTGACGCGTTACTTATGCGTTGTAAGCATTCTCGCCGTGGCTATTAACGTCCAGACCTTCGCGCTCATGCTCTTCTGGCACGCGCAGGCCGACAGTCAGGTCAGCAACCTTGAAGCCGATGAAGGCGACTACCGCAGACCACAGAATCGTCACACCGATACTTTCCAACTGCACCAGAACTTGATGGCCCATGGTCACGCCTTCTGCGTAGCCCACGCCGCCAAGGGATGGAGAGGCGAAGATACCGGTCATGATGCAGCCAACAATACCGCACACGCCGTGGACACCGAACACATCACAAGGGTCATCAACACGCAGCCATTTCTTCAGCAGCGTCACGCCCCACAAGCCCGCCAGACCCGCCACGATACCGATAATCAGTGCGCCGCCGACACCAACATAACCACATGCTGGAGTGATACCGACCAGGCCTGCAATGGCACCGGAACACGCGCCCAACAGAGAAGGTTTGCCACGCAATGCCCACTCGCCGAAGACCCAGCCCAGCACCGCAGCCGCTGTTGCAACAACCGTGTTCACGAACGCCAGGGCTGCGATTTCGTTTGCAGCACTGGCTGAACCGGCGTTGAAACCGAACCAACCGAAGTACAGGATTGCCGTACCGGTAAACACCATCGGCAAGTTGTGCGGTTTGAAGGCTTCTTTACCGTAACCCACACGTTTGCCAATCAGGTAAGCGCCCACCAGGCCTGCAACCGCGGCGTTGATGTGAACTACTGTACCGCCTGCGAAGTCCATCGCGCCGTGCGTTGCCAGTAAACCGCCGCCCCAAACCATGTGTGCAATTGGCAGGTAAGACAGCGTCAGCCAAATCACCACAAAGATAAGCACCGCAGAGAAACGAATACGTTCAGCCAGCGCACCGACAATCAGTCCAACGGTGATACAGGCGAAAGAGCCCTGGAACGCAACGTGAATATACTGGTAGAAAGAACCGGTCAGCGCGGTGAGCTGGATGTTTTTGAGCATCACCCAGTCGAAGTTACCGAAGAAACTTCCGCCCGTGCCGAAGGTTAATGAGTAGCCGTAAACCACCCACAGCACACAAACCAGTGCAAATGTGACCGTAATTTGCGTCAGCATCGACAGCACGTTTTTGGAACGAATCAGGCCGCCGTAAAACAGCGCCAACCCAGGAATTGTCATAAACAGCACCAATGCGGTGCTAATCATCATAAAGGCGTTGTCTGCTTTATCGGCCACAGCGGGTGCCGCCAGAGCGATTGATGGCGCAAGTGCCAGGGCTACAACGCCTAAGATAGAGGCTAATTTCTTCATTTTTCCATCCCTTTCACGAGTGGCTAAGACGATTACAGTGCGGCTTCGTCGGCTTCGCCGGTACGAATGCGGATGACGCGTTGCAGTTCGGCAACGAAAATTTTTCCATCGCCAATTTTGCCGGTGTAGGCAGCTTTGCTAATAACATCAATTACTTCATCGAGCTGATCGTCGGCAATTGCTACATCAATTTTCACTTTAGGCAGGAAATTGACGCTGTATTCAGCACCGCGGTACAACTCAGCGTGACCTTTCTGGCGACCAAAGCCTTTCACTTCGGTGACAGTCAGCCCTTGAATACCGATTGAAGACAGCGCTTCACGCACATCTTCGAGTTTGAACGGTTTAATCACCACGGTAACTAGCTTCATAGATCCTCTCCAGTGAGAATTGGCAAACGACACGATTTAGATAAAGCAAAGGTCATGCCAAAATTGAAAAACAGTTTTTTCAGCGCGTTGAGCTGCGCCAGATGGGGATTTTAAGGAGAGAAATAACGATGACTGGGATTAAGAAAGTTCTTAGGAAATAAAAACGCACCATTTAAGTGCATGGTGCGTTTCAGTTCTGCACCAACGGCGATAACCATTGGTTTTATGCGTGATTTTGGTGCATCACGCAGTGGCGGGTTCTTCGCGCGTAGCGGCGGCTAATTCTTCGCCAGCCAGTTGCAGCTGGTACATTTGCCAGTATCGCCCTTGCGCAGCCAGTAATTCACGGTGTGTGCCGCGCTCAACAGCCTGCCCACGATGCAGCACCATAATGGTATCGGCATCGGTTATCGTCGATAAACGGTGCGCAATCACCACAAGTGTGGTGTGCTCGCGGACAACCGCCAGCGCCTGCTGAATAGCCTGCTCGGTGCCGGAGTCAATATTAGCTGTGGCTTCATCGAGGATCAGGATCTGCGGTGCATCCACCAGCACTCGCGCCAGCGCCAGTAACTGCTTTTGGCCAACGGACAAATTATTGCCCTGCTCACCCAGACGCGTGTGAATGCCTTCGCTCATGGTGCGCGCCAGTTCCGCAAGCTGCACGGTTTCAAGTGCCTGCCAGACTGCCGCTTCGCTGATGTCGCGCCCAAGCGTGACGTTTGCAAAGAATGAGTCCGCCAGCACCACCGGATCTTGTTGCACCATTGCCACACCCTGGCGCAAAACGCTGTGGCTTAAGGTATCGAGCGGGCGGCCATCAAGACGAACTTCGCCTTTTGTCAGCGGGTAATAGCCCATCAATAAGTTGGCGAGAGTACTTTTCCCGCTTCCGGTGTGCCCGACGAGCGCCACAAAACTACGCGCTGGAACATCCAGATTAATGTCCTGCAATACCAGGCGATCGCCACGGTATGAAAACGACACGTTATCCACTTCGATGCGACCACTTTCCAGCGGGCGATTGTCGTTGCCGTAATCCTGACGCTTGCCGTCCATTAACTCAAACACACGCTCACCAGCAACCACCGCCTGTTGCAGCATGGATTGTTGGGTGGTGAGTTCGATTAACGGTTCGTTAAGACGCCCCAGATAGTTGATAAAGGCATACAGCACGCCAACTTCAATCGTGCCGACAGAAGTAAAACCGAACAGCATCAGCAGGCCGCAAAGAACCATCGCGGAGAAAAGACTCAGCAACGGGCGCAGTAAAAAACCATCGAGGCGCAGGGTTTGCATCCGTGCCAGATAATGTGAGCGGCTGGCGGCATTCATGCGCTCGCCAAAACGCGCCTGCTGGCGGAATTGCTGGATAACGCTCATGCCGGAGATGACTTCGTTAAAGCCATCGTTGATATCAGCCAGATAGCTGCGCACGCGGCGCACAATTGGCGTGCTGTAGCGCTGATAAATAAACATCACGATAATCACTGCTGGGAAGATAGTGATAGCCACCGTCGCCATGCGCCAGTCGAGAGTGAACATCGCCACCAGCATCGCGCCAATCAGCGCTGCACTGCGCAAAACAGTCGCAACGACGGTGACGTACAAATCACGGATCACTTCAGTATCGTTGGTAACGCGAGAGATCAACTGCCCAACCGGCTGAGTATCAAAGGTGCTGAGCGGCTGGCGCAGTGCGGCATCCATTACGTCGGTACGCAGCTTTTGCACCACGCCCACAGCGGCCTGGTTAAATAACAGTGCCTGCCAGTAATGCAGACCCGCGGCTGAAATAGATAAAAATAAATACGCCGTGGCCAGCCCAGCCACTGCCGCAATCGGCAGGCGATGTTCAGACACCATGTTGTCGATGAAGTAACTCACCAGAATGGGGCCTGTCACTTCGGCTGCTGCGGCAATCCACAACATCACCACCGCCCCCGCAAGCGGTTTACGCCAAGGAGAGCCATAAGCCAGCAGGCGTTTTATGGTTGGCCACTGCTTGATTGCCTTACGCATTGGCGGGTTCCTCATCGGCCGTATTTTCTGGTGCGTCATCCAGCGCCGCTTCCAGTTGTTGATAACGATACATGTCGCGATACCAACCCGGCATTCCCACCAGCGCATCGTGATTCCCGCGCTGCACGATATGCCCGTGCTGCATCACCAGAATTTCCGAGGCTTCGGTCAGCGCCGACAAACGGTGCGCGCTGATGATCACCGTGCGGTTTTCACCCCACTGGCGTAAATTGTGCAGGATCTGGTGTTCAGTGCGCCCATCGACTGCCGAAAGAGCATCGTCAAGAATCAAAATTTCTGCATCGAGTAATAACGCCCGCGCGATAGAGATACGCTGTTTCTGGCCGCCAGAGAGCATCACACCGCGCTCGCCAACTTCCGTTTCGTAACCTTGCGGCAGACGCAGAATATCGTCATGCACGCTGGCAAGCCTGGCGACGTGTTCAATTTCTTCCTGCGTCGCGCCCGGTTTGCCAAGCGCAATATTGCTGGCAACGGTATCGGAGAACAGGAACGGCGTTTGGTTCACAACGGCCAGACGGCTGCGCCAGGAATCAAGCTTCATCTGTGGCAATGCAATGCCGTGGAAGCAAATTTCGCCCTGGTCGATATCAAAGTGACGCTGAAGGAGCGAGAGAATAGTACTTTTCCCGGCGCCCGTCGGCCCGCAAAGGCCAAGCATTTCGCCCGGCTTCAAGGTGAAAGAGACGTTTTCAAGCGTCGGGCGCGTGGTTTGTGGGTAATGGAACGCCTGAATATTCGCTTCTACCGTGCCGCGCCCCGCCGGAGCTTCTTGCTCACCATCAACCACTGACGGCGCTTCGGCTAACATGCTGCGGATACGGCTGTACGCCGCACTACCGCGCTCAACGATATTGAACATCCACGCCAGCGCCAGCATTGGCCAGATCATCAGGCCAAGATACATCACGAAACTGGTCAATTGGCCGAGTGTCAGCGTGCCCTGAATAACCATCCAACTCCCGCCGCCAATCGCCAGCAGGTTTGCCGTGCCGATAGTGATGTAAATCGTCGGATCGAAACGCGCATCCACGCGTGCTACTTTCATGTTTTTCGCTCCGGCATCTTTGGCTTCGGCGGCAAACAGCGCGGACTGGCGGTCTTCCAGACCAAATGCTTTGATCATACGGATACTGGATAAACTTTCTTGCGTGCGGTCGTTGAGCGTTGAGAATGCGGCCTGTGCGAGTTTGAAACGGTGATGTAACTGATCGCCATAACGCTTAATCACCAGCGCCATAATGGGCATCGGCAGCAGCGCCAGCAGCGTCAATTCCCAGCTGATTTGCGTCGACATAACAATCAACACCGCGCAGCCCATCACCAGCGAATCCACCAGCGTTAATACGCCCTCGCCTGCGGCAAACACCACGCGATCGACATCGTTGGTGGCTCGCGCCATTAAATCCCCAGTGCGGTGGCGCAGGTAAAACTCGGGATGCTGGCGGCTTAACTGGCGGTAATAATCTTCGCGAAGTTCCACCGCGAGTTGGTAAGACGCGCCGAATAGCAGCACGCGCCAGACGTAACGCAACATGTAGACAACGACCGCGATGACCAGCATGACGCCAATCCACATCAGCACGTCGCTGCCTGAAAGTGTGTGTTGGGTGACGCCATCAACAATCACGCCCACAAGTTTAGGCGGCACAAGTTGCAGGATGGCAATGATAATCAGCAAGGCAACCGCCCCGAGATAGCGTCGCCATTCGCGGGTGAAGTACCAGCTTAGTTGAGCAAATAATCGCACGCAGTCAGATTCCTGAGAAATACTAGTGAAATGCTATTGAAGGCCGGGAGCGCGGGTTTCAACGCTCTAATGGCAAAGCCGTGGTGTATTTTATCTGTTCCATGGCAAAACTCGAAGTGACATCGCTTAAACCAGGAATACCGTTCACCAGCCGTTTGTAAAAATCGTCGTATCGTTTCATGTCTTCTACCTGCACACGCATCAGGTAGTCATACTCCCCTGCCATACGCCAGAAACCCAGCACTTCGGGCATTTCGGCAACCACTGATACAAATTTGCAATACCACTCACTGCTGTGATGCTGGGTTTTAATGAGCACAAAAGCGGTCAACCCAAGGCCCAGTTTTTCGGGATCGAGTAATGCGACTTTCGCCCGGATAACACCGTCGTCTTCAAGCCGTTTCAGGCGTTTCCAGCAGGGGGTGGTGGTCAGATTAACGGCATCAGCGAGAGCCTGCAAAGAGAGGGTGCAGTCGATTTGCAACAAGGATAGCAGCTTACGGTCAATTTTATCTAACATGGCGACCTCAGGGAGAAATTTTTTCTCCATTTAATTCCCTGAGAAGGCTAAAAGGCAACTTTTTTATCCTGTTTTTGCATTACTCTAAGCACAAATAGACAAACGGATACGACCATGACCAGCAACTGGGTAAACCACGCTATTAGCGAAATTAACGCCGATTACCAACGCTCCGCCGATACACATTTGATTCGCCTTGCGCTGCCTGGTTTCCCCGGTATTCAGCTGTACCTGAAAGATGAAAGCACACACCCGACCGGCAGCCTGAAACATCGCCTGGCGCGCTCGCTGTTTTTGTACGGTTTGTGTAACGGCTGGATTAAAGAAGGCACCACGATTATTGAAGCGTCTTCCGGTTCAACTGCTGTGTCCGAGGCCTATTTTGCCCGTCTGCTAGGTCTGCCGTTTATCGCAGTCATGCCAGCCTGCACCGCAAAACGCAAAGTGGAACAAATCGAGTTTTATGGTGGTCGTTGCCATTTCGTGGAGAGCGCGTGTGAAATCTACGCCGCATCTGAAATGCTGGAGCGCGAACTGAACGGCCATTATATGGACCAGTTTACTTACGCTGAACGTGCCACCGACTGGCGCGGCAATAATAACATTGCCGACAGTATTTTCCGCCAGATGGAACATGAACCGCATCCGGTCCCGGAATACGTGGTGATGAGCGCGGGAACAGGCGGCACATCGGCCACTATCGGTCGCTATTTACGTTATCAGGGTTATCCAACAAAACTGACCGTTGTGGACCCACAAAATTCAGTGTTTATGGATTACTGGCAGAACCGGGATTGTAGCTTACGCAGCGCCGTGGGTAGCAAAATCGAAGGGATTGGTCGCCCGCGCTGCGAGCCTTCGTTTATTCCGGATGTGATTGACGACATGATGCGCGTGCCAGATGCCGCCAGTATTGCCACCATGCAATGGCTGGAAACTATTCTGGGTCGTAAAGTTGGTGCCTCCACCGGGACGAATATGTGGGGCGTACTGCAACTGGCTGCGCGTATGCGTGACGAAGGACGTACCGGTTCGATTGTGACGCTGCTTTGTGATAGCGGCGAACGTTATCTGGAAACCTATTACAACGCGGAATGGGTGAAGGCGAATATCGGGGATTTGCGACCAGCTCAAGCGGAGATGGAAAAACTATTAACTGCCCCTTCCCCTAAATAATTCGAGTTACAGCAAGGCGGCAAGAGAGTTCATACCGATGAACTTACATGAGTAAGTGATTCGGGTGAGCGAGCGCAGCCAACACAGCTGTAGCTTGAAGTATGACGGGAGAAAAAAGAGGCCGGGTATATGCCCGGCCTGCTGCAAGGTCTCGTCATTCGGGGGAATAAGTGAGATTTGGTGTATCCAGCCAATGCGTCAAATAATGAGAAACTGCCTGCTTGTTACAGTGACCAATAACAGGTAAATGCGGTAAATCTGCTTTCAGTTGCGCCATCGCGTTGCCCATGATCAAACCATGGCCCACGCTTGAGAGCATTTCGCGGTCGTTCATCGCATCGCCAAACGCCATACAATCTTTCATCGTCAGGCCAAGATGCTGACTTAATACATTCAGCGCCGAGCCTTTATTGCAGCCTGTCGGTAACACTTCCAGGCAATCTACTGCCGAGAAACAAAGAAACGCTTTATCGCCCAATGCTTCATTCAACTGGATTTTCAAACGGCGCAGATCGTCATGATCGCCACAGAAACAGATCTTCGTCACCTGATGTGAAGGTAAACGCTTAAGATCCGTCAGGCGGTATTTGAAACCGCTGTAGACATGCGCTCGCAGTAATTCAGGGATCTCGTTTTGCGTCATCCACCCGGTATCGTTAAATACATGCATGCTCGCCTGGGTTTCCCAATGGCTGTGCAGGACAATTTCTGCCGCTTCCGGGGCAAGATCTTGCCTGTGCAACAACTCTCCTTCCGTCGAATGGATGCGCGTCCCGTTTCCGGTAATTAAAAATGCCTCGAGTGATAACGTGCCCAGAATATGGCGCATTTCCAGCACATGGCGACCGGTAGCAAACGCGAGAGTCATTTGGCGTTCTTCCCGCAGTCGGTTCAGGGTGCGTAGCGTTTCATCACCCAAATGGTGATTGGGCATTAACAACGTACCATCCATATCAAATGCAGCCAGACGAGCCATGTTTACTCCGATTTGTGACATCTAAAACACTGCTGGCAGTATCACCTGGCATATACGGAACTAATAGTGAATACTTTCTGAAAATTGTTCCGGGTTTATCTCATGCGCTTGTTAAATCGACTCAATCAGTTTCAACGTTTGTGGCAACCCTCGGCGGGAGAACCTCAACAAGTTACGGTGGCTGAACTGGCGGCGCGCTGTTTTTGCAGCGAGCGTCATGTGCGGACTTTGCTTAACCAGTTGCAGGACGCGGGCTGGCTGACGTGGCATGCACAGTCAGGGAGAGGAAAACGCGGCACGCTGAGTTTCCTGGTCACGCCTGAAAGCGTGCGTTCAGGCATGATGGAACAGGTTCTGCACAAGGGACAACATCAGAATGCGCTGGAGCTGGCACAAATTGCGCCTGAACAGTTACGCCAGCTGCTGCAACCGTTTCTCGGCGGGCAGTGGCAAAACGATACTCCAACGCTGCGTATTCCGTATTACCGGCCACTGGAACCCTTGCAGCCGGGGTTTCTGCCTGGCCGCGCCGAACAACATTTAGCCGGGCAAATCTTTGCCGGACTGACCCGATTCACCTCAAATAGCCCGGTTCCGCAGCCCGATCTCGCCCATCACTGGCAAGTATCGGAAGATGGTTTGAATTGGTATTTCTTCATACGCTCCACATTGCACTGGCACAATGGGGAGCCGGTGGAAACGACGCAATTACAGCAACGGTTGATGATGCTTTTGACACTTCCGGCAATGCGACGCCTGTTTGTCAGCGTAAGAAGCATCGAACTGACCCATACACAGTGCATCCGTTTTATTCTGCATACCCCTGATTACTGGCTGGCTCACCGACTGGCAAGTTATTGCAGCCGTCTGGCACATCCTGAAGATAACCAAATGGGATGCGGGCCATTTCGACTCAGCAGCTTTAAAGAAAATCTGGTGCGCATTGAAAGTTTCGAGTCCTACCATCTCTGCCATCCGCTGCTTAAAGCCGTGGAATACTGGATTACTCCACAGCTTTTCGATACTGAACTGGGCACCAGTTGCCGCCATCCGGTGCAAATCGCCATCGGGCAGCAAGATGAACTGGTACATCTAAGGCCCGTCAGCAACAGTATCAGCCTTGGGTTTTGCTATCTGGCGGTCAAACAAAACAGCAATTTGTCTCCGGAGCAGGCACGTTTCCTGATGCAGATAATTCACCAGCAGCAGTTGATCGCCAGCCTGCCGGTAGATGAATCGCTGATCACCCCAAGCGTTGAGATGATCCCCGGCTGGAAGATCCCCGAGTGGGACTCATGTAAAACCGTCCCCCTGCCACCGCGATTGACACTGCTGTATCATTTGCCGGTTGAGTTACATGTTATGGCGCAACAGTTGAAAACCCATCTGGCTGATTTAGGCTGCGAACTGAATCTGGTCTTTCACGACGCCAAAAACTGGACGGGTTGCGAAGCCCTGGTACAGGCCGATTTAATGATGGGCGACCGCTTGATTGGCGAAGCTCCGGTTTACACGCTGGAGCAGTGGTTACGCAGCGATGTTATCTGGCCTGCTATTCTCACGGAAACTCAGTACACCCATCTGCAAGCCACGCTTGATGCCGTACAAGTTCACCCTGAAGAGAGCGCCCGTCATGTCGGGTTGCAGGAAGTGTTCAGCGCGTTAATGCGCGATGCGATAGTGTCGCCGCTGTTTAATTACCGCTACCAAATCAGCGCGCCGCCAGGCGTTAACGGCATTGAGTTGAATGCCTGGGGCTGGTTCGATTTTACGCAAGCATGGTT
>Ga0160437_1001162_pt1 | contig 12205 bp, 10 predicted proteins | sample HID1975I_E0MG_FD_108227 | JGI IMG/M metagenome (GOLD analysis project Ga0160437, IMG submission 108227) | Enriched soil microbial communities from UW Madison campus, WI, USA - HID1975I_E0 MG | ecosystem: Environmental > Terrestrial > Soil > Unclassified | place: USA: Madison, Wisconsin... | reverse complement strand
TATGGAATTGGCTTTATCCATCGTATAATCAACTCCCAGCCTTAGTGATCCCGAGCGATCCTGCCTTTTTATCCAGGTGTTTTGGGAAAACAAAGAATGCGGACTGCCATCATCGTTTACATAACGACGCTGAATAAGCAGATCATTGTAGTTTTCACTGTAATTGTATCCAATATTGGCATAATAATTAAAGGCGTTATTGCGGAAATTGAGATTAAGGCTATTGAAGCTTTTTGGGTAAGCACCCTGCATATACCCCGGTGCTATATTGCCGTTAAACCCTTTCTGCTTCAACTTCTTTGTCTTAATGTTGATCACACCGGCATTACCGGCCGCATCGTACTTGGCAGGCGGATTCGTCATGATCTCAATGGATTCCAGGGTGCCGGAAGGCAATGAGCGCAGGTAGGAAGCGAGGTCGGCCCCGGATAAATAAGTAGGTTTGTCGTCAATAAAGATCACTACACCCGATTTGCCGTTCATAGTCACATTTCCATCCTGATCCACCACTATGCCGGGTGATTTATCCAATACATCCAGCGCACTGGTACCTGCGTTGGAGATGAGCGCATCTACATTAACGACCGTCCTGTCTATCTTCCGTTCCACAAATGGTTTCCGCGCAGTGACCGTAACCGCATTGAGTTGGCCCGCATCGGCCGCAGACAGTTCGATCAGCGGCAGGTTCTTTACATCGCTTTCTGCTGTGATATGGATCGTTTCACTGGAATAAGCCGCAAAGCCAATAGCCGTGATCGTAATACGATAGTCCCCCATCTTCAGGTTGTCAAATACAAAGGAACCATTATCTGCTGTAACCGCTACCTTAACAAGCACTGAATCCGTAGCCTTCACCAGGTTGATGGTGGCCGCTGCCACAGGCTTCTTGCTTTTATCTTGTACTACTCCACTAATGGAGGTTTTGCTTTGTGCCAACAAACAATAGGGTAAGAGCGCCATGCTGAAAACCAGCAGGAAGCCATAACATTTTTTCATGTATATGCATTTTTATTCAAGGCAGGCACGAAATAGTGCCCGCAGCCTGGTGACTATGATAATATGAGGGTGGTAAGAACCTAAGAGGACAACCGAATCATCCCGCTGTTTTATTTCCCGCGCGACGTTCCTAATCATACGGGTGCTATGACCAGGCAGGGATGAATCGGTTGCAAAATACTTTTTCCTGGTAATTATTGATTTCCGTTGGTCACAATTCTACCTGTCTATCATCACAGTACTGCTGGTTGTTCCTCCATTCTTATTGTATTGGTAGGTATCGGCAGGTTTTAATACGTATTTTTCGAGGAACCGGCGTTTAAGGGATTCAGGTTGTGGTTTTTCATTCACCACAAATTCGTTTTTATTGATCCTGAACGACAATGGATTTGTTTCTGTGACAATACCCGCACTCACAATATCATCAAGAATGTCATCCACTACCGTCCTTTCTTTCTTCTTCAATTCTACGTTTTGCTTCCATTGCAATTTATCGTGCTTAAGCAGACTGCCGTGTTTTGCCTTTAATGAATCCAGTTGTGCGTCTGTTTTTGAAAGCCCGTCTAGTAAGACAAGCTGATTATCTGCCAGTAACTTGTTTTCGGCGGCTAATCTCCTGGTATTTTCAGCGTTTTCCTTTACACGGGTAGTGTATGACTGCCCGGCCTGGTCCTGCATTTTCCGGAAAATATCCTGGATGAGATCTCTGTATTCCGGCAATTTTTCATCAGGCACTTTCATGTCATCGATCATAAGTCCTGTAGCCAGGTTATTATCGATAGTGATCTTGTATTGCTTACCGCCTCTATCATGCGTAATAGTGCCTGTCATAACAGAGTTACCTTTACGTAATACCGGCATAGTATCACCGGTAGCATTTCCGGCTGAATAAGTTGCATTATAAGGTTGATAGGCCGGTGCATTAGACCTGGAAGACGTAGGATGAGGCTGATAAGTCTGCTCATACTCCCTTGGATAGAAAGCTGATCTATAACCTGTATCCATATCATTTGTGAGGGTGCCTTGCGGCGCTGACAGGTCTCTGCTTTCATCTTCAGTACCCTCGCCGCTTTGGTCTTTACTTTGATCCATGGCATCACCCTCGGTCGACTGATTGTTTTCACTACGGTCTTTCTGCTGTGCAACACCCGGCTTTGCCCATTCCTGCTTTTGTTGTACAGGTGCTTGTTTTGCCGGTTCTTTTTTGGGCGCAGGTTGGGCAAATACCATCGTCAATATGCCTATAAGGCTGAAGCAGAGTACCAGGAAAGAACGCTCTGCCCTGTTCAATGTTTTATTGCTGTTGTCGATGATGCGCTTTACCCGGTTCAGAAGCTGATCCTTTTTACCAGGAAAAGCCATGGCATAGGGCGTATTACTTTCAAGTTGGTATTCCTGGAAAGAAACGAGCGCGTGGATATATCCTGTTTTACTGTGCGTAACAGCTATCGCCATGTCATCGCAGCAATGCTCGCGTTCTTCGCGCAAAAGAGATGATAACCATAGTACAGCAGGGTTGAAGAAAAAGAGTATTTCTGCAAAGCTCTGAACAAGGTTTACCATAAAATCCCTCCGGCGAATATGCGCCAGTTCATGCAGCAGGATCGCTTCTACCTGTTCGGCCGGCAGGTTGGCAATGAGGCCCACAGGCACCAATATAAAGGGCTTTAGAAATCCTGCTACCAGTGGCACTTTTACGAGCCCGGATTCCAGGAGGCGCACCGGCACCTTTACATTGAGCATGGCAGCCAATTCCCTCATCCGGTTTGTCCAGTATTCACCCGGAGATAAAACTTTAGTTTGTTTGATGCGCTGTATGTATATGAGGCCGCTCATAAGTTTGACCGATTTGGCCATGAATATCAAAAACCAAATAGCTACAAACAAAGAAGCGTGTTGATTGAAATAGCCGGTAAAACTGGCAATGTATCCTTCACCCTGGTATACTTCAATGCCAGGATCTTCGGGTAAAGAAAGCTGGTTGATCTGCTGCTGTACTGGTATCTGAACCAGGTTGCCGGTGGTATTACCGGAAGCGGGTAGATTGAACTCGCGCACAAATGTAAAGACCACTACTCCCATGAATACAAAGAAAAGAGCTGCCAGCATATTGTACCGGAATACTGCCGTATGCTTCCGGGTAAATAATACCAGGATGCCTGCCAGGGCAGCCAGGATCAATCCCTGCCAAAGAGAATGGATCAGTGTCCAGCAGATCGCCCGGATGGCGCTTTCAGACAGCCATTGGTTCATGAATAATAGTTGCATACAAATATGTTTATAAGGTTATTTCTTATCGTTCTCCATTTTGTTCAGCAGGTCTTTGATCGCCTGGAGTTCTTTTTGAGAAGTTTTTTTATTCCCCAGCAATTGCATCATAAGGCTGGAGGCTGAGCCATTGTACATCGATTCTACAAAGCGGTCGAGCAGGAATCCCTTCGTCTTTTGCTCTTCCAGGGCAGGGCTGTATATATGCTTCATATTGCTTTCATCCCGGTTGAGCATCTCCTTTTCTACCATGATCTGCATGAGCTTCAGGGTAGAAGTATACTGTACCGCCCGCTTTTGTTCGTTGAGCTGGTCATTGACAAAACGCACAGTAGAAGGGCCATGCTGCCACAGTACCTGAAGGATCTCCAATTCGGATTTGGTAGGTTCTGGCTGCTTATGTAAAGGGTTCTCTGCTTTCATGAACTAAAGGTAGGAAATATTTCGTACGAACCAAATCCTACCCTAACTATTTTTAAATGATCACCCGGGTGATCTACATTTCTGCCGATACGAATTACAGTCCGGATATTTTTTTTCAGGTTCCTGCCAGCTCCTGACATAGGGCTGTCACTACCCCACATTTTCTTTGTGGTATTAAAACAACAAACTATGTCACTCATTCAATCATTACTAAAGGAACTTAACCAGGAAGCTGAAACAACCCGTAAAATGCTGGCCCGCGTACCCGATGATAAATACGACTGGCAACCACACGAGAAAAGCATGACCATCCGTCGCCTGGCTACCCATATCGCTGAATTACCTACCTGGGTGAGCATGACGCTAACTACAAGCGAGCTGGATTTTGCGAAAAATCCTTATGCTGTACCCACTATTGATAATACCAAAGACCTGTTGGCTTATTATGAAGAAAGCTTGCAGGATGGCCGTAGCACCCTGGAAAAAGCCACCGACAACGACCTGGAAGGAGACTGGACTTTGCGCAACGGGGACCAGATCTATAGCGTAAGGAGCAAGGCCGATGTATTGCGCATGTCCTATTGCCAGACAGTCCACCACCGGGCACAATTGGGTGTATACCTCCGCCTGCTCAATGTACCCATTCCGGGAAGTTATGGACCAAGTGCCGACGAGATGAACTTTTGATTGAATAATCAAGTCAGGGAATGCCCTCTGTTTAGATGGCATCCCTTTTCTCAGTTTTCATAATATCTCATTGAGGCTTTGAGGGTTATTGCCGTCTGGAGTACAGATGCCAGGATACAGGTCTAAAAAACGTACGGTAATCCATATAACCGGGCAAACTATAAATGAGTTTTTTACGTTTGTACCAGTAACCAGTATCATTAACCCTCATTTATGAAGAACCATTTACTTCCTGCTTTTTTATTGGGTATACTTTTTTTAGGCTTCCAACCTAAGCTATCGGCAAATGAATTACTTCCTGTATCACTCACACAAAGGGTAAACAACTCCACCCTGATCGCTGAAGGGAAGGTAATAGCTCAAAGCAGTTACCAGGAGCCAAACAATGGCAATATTTATACATCCAACCTCATACAGGTATACCGGACTTTCAAAGGCCAATTACAGGGTGAGCAAATAGAGATCCTTACAGAAGGGGGAACAGTGGGCAGGTTGAAACAGGTCCATTCTTCCACCTTGTCTTTATCTATTGGTGAAACAGGCGTTTTCTTTTGCATGTCACCCCGGGCAGGCATTTCCGGAAAAAGGGCCTTGAATGGCAATACCTATATGGTATACAGCAGCCTGCAGGGCTTTATTGCTTATGATGACAAGTCCAACACAGCAGCCGATCCTTTTACCAGGTATAACAGGATAACCGATGCCGGTCAGAACATCAGGCAACTGACAGGCTACGAAAAGAAGATCAGTACACTTCCGCTTTCTATAACTCATAAGGAAGTGGAGACAAATGGTACCCTGGCAACCCCCGTCATTACCAGCTGCGCACCACTTTCGATACCCGCAGGTACAGATGCTGTACTGACCATTACAGGAAGCAATTTTGGTGCAACACGGGGTACAGGCTTCGTGGAGTTCAGGAATGCCAACAGCGCCAGCGCTTCATCATTTGTACAGCCATTGCCTACCGACTATGTGTCCTGGACAAATACTGAAATAAAGGTGAAAGTTCCATCAACTACCATTACAGGTCCTTCTGCCGGCACCGGCAATATACGGGTTACCAATAGCGACCCCGCTACAGTCGCCAGTACAGATGTTGTCACCATTCCTTATGCCTATTCCAATGTTCCCGACGGAACCTTGCCAACAATGACCTCCGAGATCCCCACCCATGTCGACCTCGGTGGATCAGGTGGCTATACCTTTCAAATGCAAACCGCTTTTGCAGCCAATATACCTGCTAAAAATGCTTTTATCCGTGCTATGCAAACATGGACCTGCAATACACGCATGAACTGGACATTGGGCGCTAATACCGCCGTCAATTCTGTAGCATCCGAAGGAGTAAACGTAGTAAGATTTGATGTAGGCAGCGAATTGCCAGTCGGTGTACTGGGCAGGTGTACGAGCTGGTACGGCGGTTGTGGCGTAGCCAGTCCCTATGTTTGGATAGTAGCAGAAATAGATATGGTCTTTGACGATGCAAGGCCCTGGCAGTATGGTCCCGCCGCACCCGTTCCCGGAGAGATAGACTTCGAATCCGTAGCCGTGCATGAACTGGGGCATGGCCAGCAGCTTAATCATATTATCAGTCCGGGTGCCGTAATGCATTTTGCCATAGCGGCCGGCGTGGCATCGCGCGTGCTGGGCGCCGGGGATATTACCGGTGGTAATGTGGTAACCGCCCGCGGGTTTACAAACTTTGGTTGTGCATCCGCTATGACACCAGGCGATGCATTCCTCTTAAGTACGCCGGCAGGAACAGCAGGCGGGGCGCAGGTCTGCCTGAATAGTGCTGTTTCCGGAGGAGGTACCACCTACGCAGATGCCAATTGTAATGTTATTGCACGCATCGTTCCTTCGGGCGCATTGCCAGTATCAGGGATGATCAATGTATGCACCAAATATGAATCGGCAGTGCCTACTTTTAATAGCCAGGCCTATTGCCAAAGACATTATGATATAGAACCGGCTTCGGGTGCAGCCACAGCAACCGGCACTATTACTTTATATTATACACAGGCAGAATTTGATGCTTATAATGCAGCCAGTGGCATATTACCAGATCTGCCAAACGGTCCTGGTCATACAGCCGGCATCGCCAACCTGCGCATTACACAATACCATGGCACCAGCGGTACAGGCCTGCCCGGCACTTATTCCGGCGCCAAAGAACTGATCGATCCGGCAAATGCCAATATTGTATGGAATGCTACCGCTTCGCGATGGGAAATAACCTTTGCTGTAACCGGCTTCAGTGGCTTCTTTGTCCATTCAGGCGCTTATGCCCTGCCCTTACAGTTATTGCAATTCAGCGGCAACATATCAGGCAACAACAATGTACTGCATTGGACCACTACAGCTGAACAACAAACGGCTTACTTCGATATACAGCGGAGCAGTGATGGCATTAACTTTAGTACAGTAGGGCAGGTAACAGCAGCTGGCACCAGTGCCGGTGATCACAACTACCAATATGCCGATAATGTAAGCAACCATACACAAGCTGCCCATTATTACCGCCTTAAAATGGTTGACAACAATGCACAATTTACCTATAGCAGCATCGTGAAGCTGAAGCGCAGCAACCATGAATTCCTGGTGAAAGTATTGCAAAACCCTTTCCATCAACAATTGCTGGTAGATGTTACTTCACCACAGTTGCAGGAATGCGTATTGACCTTAACTGATATGAATGGCAGGAACATTTCTCAACGCACAGTAGTATTACAAAACGGGAATTCGATCATTGATCTGCCCGGTATACAAAAAGCCGGAGCAGGCACCTACGTACTTACCGTAGCAACAACTACCGACAAGCGGGTGATCAAGGTAATGAAACAGCCATAGACCAACGGGTCCATTATAGACATAAAAAACGGAGGCACTCATTACAGTGCCTCCGTTTTCGTATAAAAGATATGGTTATAATAGCTTCATTCCAAAGTGGCCAATCGTAGTAAATATAGCGCACCGTGTAAGAACACCAATGCAGCACCAGGTAAGTAATCTTTTCAAGGGCACTTTAAAACCTACGCCTACTGCTATGCTCACAGGAGCGCCTACCGTCATGGTACCCAAAAAGCCCAACCCGATAACACCATATTTATCCCAAATGCGGTAAATGATTCCTGTTTTAGGTTTTTCTTCCTTCACCGGTTTGTTACGGGAAAAGAAAGCGCGGATCTTATCGCCCAGGAAGGCTGCTACATATACACCCACTAAACCACCAATTAAACTGGCCAGGAATATCACCATCGGGTGAAGACTAAAGGCAAATCCAGCTGGTATGGCTGCATATATCTCAAAGGTAGCAAGGCCGGCAACGGTGAGGATTTTGTATACCATATTTATGCAAGGGGTTTGAGCCGCGAATGTAAGCCATTTTTTGGCGGTTACCCAGCCATTGGTCAGCATTAGGTTATTATTCACTTTTTATACCCCTTAAACTGTCACCGGGACTCACCATTTCGGGTTATTGCCTTTCTATCTCATTGATTGCAAACCAGCCACATACTTAGCTCATAATAATAAATAACCCGCTGTTGAAACAGCGGGTTTATACTTGCCATTCAAGAAATACTAAGAACAAGTTTATAATTGGTTAATGGAAATGCGGTAGTGGAAATAATTGATGAAGAAAGGATTAAGATTGCAACAAAAAGACATCCACCGTCTCATAATTTCCACAAAATGTCTCATTTTTGTTTCTATCGGGGTCGGTTGCCCATCAACTTTGGTTTCGCTCTAAAACTACCACAATGTGGTATTGCTTTCGGCTGATGAAGCCATTACCTTTATATGGAGCAACCTTTAAAATAACCAACTTTTTATGCGTACAAAGAATGACGCCCGAACCTGAGCATTTCATTCGATTATCTCCTGCCGCTATATATCACCGTCTGGTAATGATCATCCCGGTTTACATTATTACTGATTAGGCACCGGGCTGAACGCTACTTTATTCTTTCCCTGCCGCCGTTTACCTGAAAAGTGTTTTGAAAGTATGCAACCGTGTTCACTGTTGATGAACCGGCAACAGGGTCCCATATGCCCCTGTTACTGGTGTCTTCATCCACAGCCCTGTGTATGCATCCTTTCGAAGCCGGTCGATTATCTACCTCCTACCTGGTGTTATGATTGTTAACGACGCAACAACGGCTTCGTCATGGGAAACCTATCGGTATGTGTAATCCATACAGGAAAAACTGATCTTCCGGAAACGGAGGCTATCCCTTGTGCCCTGGAGGAGCGGGGTATTGATTGCCACCGGCAGCCCGGCACAGATAGTAAGGTAATTATTGTGTGCTGGACAGCTAAGACCAGCTTTGAAGACCTCATGGAACAATTGCAGCAGTTAAGTAATACAGATAGTAAAATTATTATCCTTTCTGTCAATCATTCCGTATCGGATATATTGAAGTGGCAATTGGTACAATCGGGTGCCAGCGATGTGATGGCCTGGAAGGAAGAGGATGAAGCGGTGATTGGTCTTTTACTTTCCCGTATCAAAAGATGGAAACTGATCAACGACCTGATCCAGTCGGACATTGTACAACACACCATGATCGGGGAAAGTAAAAGCTGGAAGAGGTTCCTGGCCAAAGTCATTGAAGCAGCCTGGTTTACTAATCATCATATCCTGCTGATGGGAGAATCGGGCACCGGGAAAGAAATGACCGCAGGGTTAATCCACGCATTAGACCAACGCAAAGAAAAAGGAGAACTCGTATTGCTGGATTGCACCACCATTGTACCCGAGCTATCAGGCAGTGAATTTTATGGTCATGAGAAAGGTGCTTTCACCAATGCCATCTATACACGCGAAGGAGCCTTTGCACTGGCTGATAAGGGATCATTATTCCTGGATGAACTGGGAGAACTTCCTTTAACACTGCAGGCAGGTTTATTGCGTGTAATACAGGAAGGCACTTATAAACGGGTGGGCAGCAATACCTGGAATAAAACGCATTTCCGGCTCGTTTGCGCCACCAACCGGAATTTAAAAGAAGAGATCACGAAAGGTAATTTCCGGGAAGATCTATACTTCAGGGTGGCATCTGCTGTGTTAACCCTTCCGCCCTTACAGGAGCGGCGGGAAGACATTCCCGAGCTGGCGCGGTATTTCCTGCGCCAGGAACTCAAGCTCGTAGCGGCTCCTGAAATAGATAACACCGTGATGAATTACCTGGTAAGCCGCGATTATCCGGGTAATGTGAGAGAACTGAAACAGTTGATGGCCAGGATAGCAATGCGGTATACCGGAGAAGGGTTCATCAGTATTGGCGATATTCCGGAAGATGAGTTGCCGGATATTCAACACCTCAAACAAGCCTGGAACCAGCAAAACCAAAGTATGCAACAATCGATCCGGCTGGCCATTGCCAGTGGTAAAGACCTGCTGAAGATCAAGAATGATATTGCCATGCTGGCCATGGAGATCGCCCTGGAAGATTGTGGCGGCAACCTGAAGCTGGCTGCCCGCAAACTGAATGTGGAAGTGAGGACGTTACAATATATTAGAAAGAGAAATGAAGTTGGTTAGGCATGTCATCACAACTTGTGATGACAGATGACTATTTCTATTACTTGATCAGCCACGGATCACGATACTCATAAGAAAGGGGCTCTGCTTCTTTGGAGAAAACCGGTTTCGACCTTCCTGCTGTTTTGTATTCTCCATTGCGCACCTTTTCTGTAAGGCGCAGGAAGTTGCCTGCCAACATGCGTTGCAGATCAGTCTTGTTGCGGGAGAGTACGAATACTTTTTTTAATTCTACCGCAGGATGCAACCAGGGACCATCAGAACCAAAAATGATCTTACCAGGCCCGGCTCTCTTGAAAGCCATTTCCAACAGGTCATAACGACGTATACCGGAAGTGTCGGTAAATACATTGGGATGCCTTTCCAACAAAGGGATGAGCGCAATCTGCGCCCGCCAGTCATCCGAAAAGCTGGAAAGATGCGGGATGATAAAATTGACATCCGGGTATTCAGTAGCCAGTAGCTCAACCATCGATACCTCTCCTACCACATCATACAATACAGGCACCGCATAGTATTTAGCAGCCTCACATATTTCCCGGGAAATACGGGCATCATGGCGGTGCACTTTAATACCACAGAATCCATACTGCGTAACCGCTTTGCTCACCAGGTCAAACACCCGTCCCCTGTCGTTTACTGCATGTACAAAAGCAAAACCATAAAACCGCTCGGGCTGTTTATTGACAATAACAGACACGGCGGCATTGGCCTTAGCATAGTCCGAATGAAAGGCAGCAAAGAGATTGGTTCTTTGTATACCGGCTTCTTCCGACCAGCGTAGGAAATTTTTCAATGGTGCGCTGGTATCCCAGGGGCCCGTAAGGCCATCACCTTTTCCGGCATGGCAGTGTGCATCTATGATCAACATGAGCTTTTCTATATTGTAATACAATGTCAGGCTGAGTTTATCGAAGCCGCCTTCGACAGGCTCAGGCTGACAATCGACAACTGAGTAAAAAACATTACACAATGATTTCCCAGGTAACCACCTGTACATTATCCGGAGCCAGACCGGTACCCGATGCCACTTTTTGAGCCAGTTGTTTAAGCTGATCGAAGGTGGCTTGCTGTCCACGCATATCCAGGATCACTTTCTGATCGAGTGGTTTACCGGCAGCATCCTGTGGCCCCTGTTGCATACGCCGGCCTATCTGTTGCTGCAGGTTGCGGATAAGAGCATCCTGGTTTTGAATATTATAATTCTTTACTTCTATCATCGCATCTGCCGGATTGATATCGGGAATAACACTGTTACGGGGCGGCACAGCAGAACCATCGGGCCGTTTGATCCACCTGGCTGGTTGATTGCCCAGGAAAGTTTTTTGTCCGGGCATACCCAGCTTTTTGAAGAACAGCTGCAGGTCTTTTTCCGACTGGTGCCAGGAAGGCCGTTGCCTTTTGTGGATGGTGTCAATGTATTGTTGATACCTGGCCTTCACTACATCACTTTTGGCCCTTTTCAATTTATTGGCCCAATGCTCTAATAAGGCGGCACGCTGGCGGTTACCAATGCTGATGATAGGAGACTTGGGTACCTTACCTGCTACGGATGATAATTTTGAAGCAACACCAGATGCTTTGCTGGCTGCATTGGCAAGGCCCGATCCTATTTTTACAGCGGTGCCCAATACAGAGCCCAGGAATTGTTCTTCTTCGAATTCCTTTTGCTGCGTAGACTTACAATCGTGTACCGGCCGGAAATACCGGTCATTTCTCCGCTGCCGCCAGTTCTTGTGGTTAGGCGCATTCATACCATGTGCACATTGCAGACAGGAACAACTGTCCTTATGCGCCGGCTTTCCATCCGGGGATAGTTTGAGCACTTCCTGTTCGGTAAGGATTTCCTGTAAGAGTGTTGACATGATCCAATTGTTTAAGTAATAAATGGTGTTTTATAATAGCATCAGCCAATGCCTGAATATTTCCAGGGGTGTGATCGCTATGGATGATCAGGCAAAGGGCCGGCTCCTGCTCCCCATGCGGGGTGATCAATACCGATCTGATCCGGCTCTTTTTCAGTTCTTCCCAGAGCCTGATCGTCTGTTGCCGGGAATGACAGCGGATGGTTTGTACCGGGAAGATCCCTCCCTGCACCAGGATACCTGCTTGCTGTAAAAGAGATCTTAACAAATAAATATTTCTCCAGAGTACTGACCGCCTTTCATCTCCTTCCCGCTTGTTGATACGAAAAGCATTCATCGCCGCCTGCAGATGTGCCAGGCTTACGGGACTTGAATTGACCCTCGTTTCGCTATGCCTGGCAAAGGACTCAATGAATTG
>Ga0160437_1001158_pt1 | contig 12226 bp, 13 predicted proteins | sample HID1975I_E0MG_FD_108227 | JGI IMG/M metagenome (GOLD analysis project Ga0160437, IMG submission 108227) | Enriched soil microbial communities from UW Madison campus, WI, USA - HID1975I_E0 MG | ecosystem: Environmental > Terrestrial > Soil > Unclassified | place: USA: Madison, Wisconsin... | reverse complement strand
TTTGGAGTGTAGGCATACGCTGCAGCAAGCGCCAGCAACAAAAACTGGGCCAGCTAGCAACCTCCCACTGCTACTCACCGTTCGGAAAGTGAGTTTCCGGACGCTTACTTAATACTCGCACACTGAATCGCCCCTGGTTTCGTAGACACCTCCAAGCCTCATAATGAGGCCCAAATAGGAGGTGCCATGAGTCGTCAGCGTTACCCCGAAGAATTCAAGATCGAAGCGGTCAAGCAAGTGACCGAAAAAGGCAAACCTGTCGCCGAGGTCGCCCAGCGCCTGGGCATGTCCGTGCACAGCCTTTACGCCTGGATCAAGGTCTACAGCAAGCCCCAAGAGCAGCGTCAGCAAGACAATGATCAGCAGGCTGAACTGCGCAAGCTGCGCGCTGAACTCAAGCGGGTGACAGAAGAGCGAGACATATTAAAGAAGGCCGCCGCGTACTTTGCCAAGGAGTGCGGCTGAAGTACGCCTTCATCAACAAGCACTCGACGGATTACCCAGTGCGTCGCCTTTGCCAAACCCTCAAGGTGCATCCCAGCGGCTACTACGCTTGGCTGGCCGAGCCTCAATCTGCCCGAGCCAAAGAAGATCAGCGCCTGCTTGGCTTGATCAAGCAGGCCTGGTTAGAAAGCGGCGGCGTGTATGGCTATCGCAAGATTCACGATGACCTGCGAGAGCTAGGAGAGATCTGTGGGCGAAATCGAGTCGGTCGCTTGATGCAGGCAGAGGGGCTGCGTTCGCAAACGGGCTATCGCCGTCGTACTGGGTTTTATGGCGGAAAACCAAAAGCGGCATCGCCCAACCATCTGGCCAGGCAGTTCAAGGTCAGTGAGCCGAATAAGGTCTGGGTGACCGATATCACCTACATCCGCACCTACGAAGGGTGGCTGTATCTGGCGGTAGTGCTGGATCTGTTCTCTCGCCAAGTCATTGGTTGGTCAATGAAGCCCAGGATGAGCAGCGACCTAGCCATCGACGCCATGCTGATGGCCGTGTGGCGACGCAAGCCACAGCAGCAAGTGATGATTCACTCAGACCAAGGCAGTCAGTTCAGTAGCTCAGATTGGCAAAGCTTCCTGAAAGCCAACAATGTGATCAGTAGCATGAGCCGAAGGGGAAACTGCCACGACAATGCCGTAGCCGAGAGCTTTTTCCAGCTTTTGAAGCGGGAGCGAATCCGACGAAAGATCTACGCAACGCGTGACGAAGCCCGAAGTGATATTTTCGATTACATCGAGATGTTCTATAACCCCAAGCGTCGACACAGCAGTGCTATGCAGCTGTCGCCAGTAGAGTATGAGAAACGCTATTTTCTGAGCTTGGAGAGTGTCTAGTAAACCAGGGGCGATTCACACCTAAGTTTCTCCAATGTCCGCTATGGGTCGATAGCGGACACTCACCAAGGACAGATCATGTGTGTATATCAGAAAGTTCGAATCCCTACGCTTCCGCCACCATTTCTCATTAAAGCCCTGATTTTTCGGGGCTTTTTTGTGCCTGTGTGTTTTTGGTCCCCCATCTGGTCCCCCATTATTAATGTGGCTTTTACTGGTTTGCTGCGGATTGTGATGGACGTGCTGTTTTCATGGGGCCTAATGACTCACGTTAGGAAGGGGGCGATTTCTCTAAAGCAGCGTAGGTGTGCTTGGCTCTTGCCGGTAGCTATCGACCCGGCGCCTGAATATTGGGGTTGCTTCGCGACCCATCGCCGATACGCGCGGCTCTCACAAATGCTGGCGCAGGTCTGGAAGCTGGTGACATTCCTGTGGAAACCGGGTTGCAATGATGAGGTTTGACCTAGAGAGCACAAAGCCTTGGATCGATGCCTGTCATCACACCGTCGCTATCGCCCTATAATGGATCAACAGAGCAGAGTGGGCAGAGCATGAAGCGAACCTTGGAAGGTATGGCCAAAGCCGGCGAGCCGCTACTGCGCGAAGCCCTTGATGCGATTAGGGCACATCAGGCCGCGCAAGATAACGGGGCATCTCCAGAGACAATCGAGCGGCTTAGAGTGTTGGCTGACTCCCTTTATCACGCGGTAGTGGATTTCCAGGTGCTGGAAGCCGGCAGTCTGTCTGAATCAATTCACTGATATCGAGGCATTGATGCCCAAACAGTCGAACATTTTGCCGCCCGACCACCCAGCCTACACCGAGGCAATTGAGGCAATGCGCCTGTACCATGAAGCTCAGGATACCGGCGCGCCTGCAATGGAGGTGGAAAGATTACGCCTGATAGCTGAGTCTCTGTTCCAAGCTGTAACCGACTATCAAATGAGAGCCTTTGGCCGCGGAGGCGGAACTACTCACTGATTGGCAGTTGCGCGGAAGATGGTATGTCCTGTGAATGTCTGCTATCGACCCATTATAGATAGGGTCGATAGCAGACGCTCACTCTGGACCCCGCCGCTCCTTTAGCTACCATCAGGCTCTCGAGGAACAGCTATGGCGGGTCTTGATGGAGCACAACATTTGCAATAACGCGTCCCTGAGTTCGAGACTGTCTTCCCGCTCCAGTTATAAATCTACAGAGTTCCACGGGAGTCTCTCTGTGCTCCGCAAAGCGCGCATGGCCGTCTGCCGCCCAGGTGAGGGCATCTGATCCCTGCTTTTTGAGCCAAAGTTTCTGGCCGAAGTCGAGTTACGGCCTCAAAATCTCTCTCTTTGAAGCAAGCTGTAGAGCACGAGACGAGCAATTGGCCTCTGACAGGTTCAGGAGGTCACCATGGCACTCTCGGAAATGGCGAACCGGCACGCTCGGGTCACCGGCAAGGATTACACCCTCGCAGACAGCGATGGCCTGATTCTTCACATTACCGCGCAAGGCGGCAAGATCTGGCATTTCCGTTACTACTGGGCAGGCAAGCAGAAGCGCATGTCGTTTGGCAGTTATCCGCAGCTCGGTCTGCGTGATGCACGTACGAAGCGTGATGAAGCTCGGGCATTGCTCGCTCAGGGTAGCAATCCCAGCGAACAGCGTAAGCAGCAGCGCCTAGCGGTTCGACTCTCAAGCGATCATGCCTTCGAGGTTGTGTTCAACCAGTGGATAGCCTTTCGCCGCCTGAGCCTCAAGGAAGGTCGGCAGAGTACGCTGTCGCAAATTTTGCGCATCTTCGGCTAAGACATTCTTCCCTACGTCGGTGACCGCTCCATCTACGACATCAGTCGTCATGTGCTCATGGATGTGCTGGATCGCATCGAGTCTCGTGGCGCGTTCACCACCGCAGAAAAGTGCCGCACCTGGCTCAATCAATTGTTCCGCTACGCGCTTGTGCGCGTAGCGGGGCTTGAGCACAACCCTGCTGCAGACCTGGATGTGGTGGCGATGCCCAAGCCACCCGTAGAGCACAATCCTTTCCTGCGCATGGATGAGTTGCCTCAACTTCTGAACAAACTGCGCGGCTATCATGGTGGACAGCAGACCCTGTTGGGAATCTGGCTGTTGTTGCTTACCGGAGTGCGCACCGGTGAGCTGCGTTTGGCCACGCCGGATCAATTCGATCTGGAACGCCGGCTCTGGGTCATCCCGCCTGAGGTGGTCAAGCAGCTGCAGCTCAAGATTCGTAAAACCCGCAGCCAGGCCTCCAAGGTGCAGCCCTACATCGTGCCGCTATCTGCCCAGGCGGTGGAGGTGGTGAGGCTGCTGCTCGATCGTGTGGTGCCTGCGCAGCGGCATTTGCTTGCCCATCGGAGTGACTTGAGCAAGCGGATCAGCGAGAACACATTGAACAGAGCGCTGCGGCGTATCGGGTTCGCTGATCGACTCACCGGGCACGGTATGCGTGCCACTATCTCCACTGCGCTCAATGAAATCGGGTATCCGAAAGTCTGGATTGATGCTCAGCTTTCGCATGCCGACCCCGATAAGGTCAGCGCCTCGTATAACCATGCTGAGTATGTTGAGCAGCGCCGGGCCATGATGCAGGATTGGGCGAATCGGTTGGACCTCTGGGCGCAAGGATATACTCAGGCAGCTGGCGCACCCTTAACAATACGCCTGGAAGGCACAGCGTCCGTTCCGGCACGGACTGACGCCACCCAATTCGTAGCTCCTCTTCACAATGCACTCGCACAACCTGAGCCGAAAGGGGCCCGCTATGTTGCCAAATCGTATAGGCAGCCGGCTTTCGAATCGCGGGCTGAGATTGGCGGCAGGGAAGTCTCAAACATCCAAAAAGAGCGCGCTGAGATGCTCGCAGCATTTGAGGCGCCGAGTAACCTGCCACTCCCTGCATTTGCTCGGTTGGCTGGCAAATCTCGGGATCAGCTCAACCGGGATATTAAGGCTCGGAGGTTGCTCTCAGTCAGTCTTGGGAATCGGGGGCAGCGGATCCCGGATTGGCAGCTTGATCCGTTGAAGCTCAAGCTGGTGCTTGCGGTATTCGAAGCGCTGCCTGCAATAGGAACTTGGGAGATCTATCGCATGCTGAGCAACCCCCATGGAAAGCTGCGAGGGAATGTTCCGTGCACTGCTGTTACGCTTGATAATTTTGAAGAGCTTGTGAACGTTCTGACTTCCATGCGCTAAGCGCGAAGAGCCCCGCGATGGGTTGATAAGTGACCTGTCTCGATTGGCAGGTTTCGAACCATTGCGGACGATCAATTCAGCCGATTGAAACCGTGGCACTCGCTCTGACTGCTTAGAAGCACAAACTTTCGCTGATCCCAGTTTGTCCGGTGCTGACTTTACGAAGGGAACTCGATGAGCGACAGAAACGAGGTTCTGGAAGATTTATTTGGAGTGTAGTCGAAGCTCCTGAGCTTGATACTCTTAACGCTCTGGGAGGGGCCGGTGCTCCGTGAGGGATAGTAGCTGTCCTGCCGTTTGGAAAGCTCGAGCGCCGGCGGCAGTTGCCATGAGCGGCGGCTAATCGCTTGACCGCGGTGATTCCCACGCTGCTGAAATCTTCAATGCATGTGAGGAAACCCTGGTGGTCTGCGGGAGGCGCCGTGGCTTATATCGCTGAGTTCGAAAACCTGGTGATGCAGATGCAAACCTTTCGATTTATCGTCCCCTTACCAGTCACGCTAAACCTACACACGTCATCTGCGAAAGATGGAGTCTAATCCTATTAGCAAAAAACGTCAGCATCCGGTAATGTGACTGATGGGGTGATAACGGCATTCATACAGAGTCCCTAGCTGTATGATGGTATCTGGATGAAGCCTTTTCCCATGGGTGTTGCTAAAAGACCTGTATTAGCACAGGTTGGGATTTGGATTAACTCAAAGGAATGCGCATGAGTACTGTAACTCAAAGCAGTAATGCAGGACCGAATAGCGGTACGAGCCAGAATGAGCTTCGGCGGATGTTCATAGCAATGTTGTTTGCGCTGGTTGCAGCTACTATCGCGCAGCAAATAGCGGAACTTTTATTTGTAATAACTGGTGGGTGGGATTTGGCATCGAGCCCCATCAAAATGTGGAGTAATTTACTATCTGGAAATGGACTTTTATTTGCCTCGCTTAGTCATTCACTTCTTGCGCTTTTACTGGTTTCAATGAGCTGGGTTATGTGGTCGAAATCTCAGGCTGCTGGGCATAAGACCGAGATAAAAAGTATTTTTTCAAAAGAGTTCGTGATTTTATTGATAGAGGTTTTTCTAGTAGTTTTATATTTTGCTATTGCAAAAACAATGGAGCAAGATTTTTCGGCATATTCAAAAAACAAGGAGATAGCTGCATATGTAGGAGTTGCATCTGCCAGGCCGGAAGCTCTCCAGATGATGTGGGTGTTTTCAGTGTTTTTTATCTGGGATATGATTGTAGATGTTATATACAGTCCCAGGGCTCCTCACCCAGCTCGCAAGCGCGATAGAGCTTGCACTTTCGTGCAAGGTATATTGTGTTATTGTTCGATTTCTTTCCTTTGTGCATTTGCGGCATGGCTGATAAGCAGAGTCGCTCCTTCTGCAGGTAATGCCTATGAAGCTTTGTGGGGTGATATTGCATTAGTGGCTCTCTTGCTTTTCTTTGCATTAGGTAAGCAGTTAGAGTTTTACTTGATTGGTTTCTTTCCAGGTGAAGAAAGTAGAGACAATACTAAGAGAGATCATCCTCCTTCGACTAGAGCATCAGTAGGTATGATGTTCCTAGCTTTGGTATACATTTATTCTTATATGGTGTTGATATGGCCACCGAGCTTCCTTCAATAATCGGAATGGTCGGCCCGATTCGTGCGGGTAAGACCACAGTTACAAAGTATTTAGTAGAAAAGTATGGGTATATCTCAGCGTCTAATTCGGATGTTCTGAGGAGGATTTTGGAAGGGATGGGCATCGAACCTGATAGGAAAAACTTAGGGGCTCTGGGGGACTCTATTTTCAAGGTTCTGGGAAATGATATTATTGCTAGATATCGTTTAGGCAATCTGCACAAGGGGCGGATTGTAATTGATGGGATTCGATATCCTGACGAGTTAGCACGCTATGCTGAAGTGTCTGATTTCAGGTTGTTAGCCGTTACGGCAGGACCAGACCTCCGATTTCAGCGGGCGGTTGGGGAGTCTAAGGAGTTTAAAGATGTCGGAATCTCACGTGAAGCTTTCGACAACCTTGTACACTCGAGAAGTGAGCTTGATGTTCCTTCCCTTATATTGAGAGCAGATAAAGTTATCAATAATGAGGGTGGGCTTCAGAGTCTAAAGCAAAAAATAGATCAGACTCTGAAGGCATGGAGATCATAGTCAGGGCTGCCGATCTATTAGTTCTTTTAGTGTGACTGCGCAGTTTTCAAGCTGCGCGTCGCTTTTTCCGAGAATCCAGTATTCATGATCGCGGCATAGATTGGCGCTGTCGATGATTTTTTTAATTTTGAATCCGGTTTCTATTATTTCGGAGGTGAGTCTTTCCCTAGCTTCACTGCTGCGGCGGTAGACATTAGCTATGATAACGCCAGATAAACTTAGTCGATTATATAGCTCAATGAATTGTTTTTTGTGAAATGGGAAGTGGAGTACAAACACGGCAATTACCATTTCGAAATAATCTGGTTTAGCGGGTAGGTTGCAAATTTCTCCAGAGAAGGCATAGCACTCTGATTTTCTCTCTGAATGGAACGCAACCACTTCGCTATCTGCATCAGATAGTACGTAGTGCATTTCTGAAGGAGTTTCATCTTCAAATACTGGATTCCTCCCTGCTCCTATTTCTAAAAGAGTCGCTGGGCCGACCTTTTTAGCTAGCGCGTTGAAAAGAGAGCGTACTTCTACGTTAGTCTTGCTTATTAATAGCGGGTATTTTGCACGAGCACGACATAGGTTTCTGACTCCGTCTGGGGAGAGCTCATCTAGATGCTTCGTCTGAGTATAAAAGAAGTCCATGAACCGATAATAAGTCGCTTCAAAATATACAGTTGTTTCCGGCCCTTTTTTTGTGTCGTCAACGATTTTTAGTACGCCGTCTTCGACTATTTCAAACATAGCTTCGTTCATGCTCCATTCCCTCGGAATTTAATTTTTAACAAATATTAAGATATCTTCGCACTTGACTTTCGCCATCAAGCGTCTGCGACTTATTTTTATGTTTCTTTCTTTTCTCAAGGCGAGGGAGAAGCCACGCTCAACTGCAGTGGTGATAAGGTCTTCCGTCGTTGATGCTCTAGCTTGAGACTCGCCAACCACTAAAGCCATTGAAGAGCCTCTCTTTAATATGCGGAAGCTTTGTTCAAAAAAGTTGCTGATGAAGTGCATGTAGCGTTCATGGCTATCTTTTCTAAAACGATTCGATCTGGCACCGGATTCAACTGCTCGGAGTTTCTCGAAATCTCTGAAGCCCAGCCGTTCTGCTGCGAGCTCGTCCTTGTCGAACCATAAGTAGCTTAGTCGCTGAGATTTTACATAGTCGGCAACACCATAATATGGAGGCGATGTCATAATAAAATCTATATGTTCGCTCTTAATGGATTTCATATTGGTTACGCAATCGCCCGCTAACAGTTTATAGCGAGAGCGCGTTTGTGCTCTTGTTTCGCCATCAATATGAACTTGAACCGCTTTGTGTGATAGTTCTGTTATTTTTAGATATTCATTGCAAGCATTTCTGAATATTAAAAGAGCATCTTTAGGCACAATTTCGAAGGGTTTTGGCTTGACGTTATCGCACACCCAACCCCAGTGCCGTCCTTGCGAGGAGGTGTTTTTTAGTATCCCTGAAAATATCGCGAGCAGGCATTTTTTTAGTTTTGGGTTTGGGGTGTCCAGGATAGACGCTAAAAGGCGATTTAATGTAAATAAAGTGTCCGGATGATACCACGCCCTAAGCTCTTCTTCATGAGGATGTGGTTCTGGATGCAAAGTCCCAAATAAATCTTCCGACTGATTTATAATTTTATCGATTTGCTTGCGCAAACTTTTTGGATCGGGGAAGAAAAGCTTGGCCTCGCTCATAAGTAAGGCAATTGGGTTGGTGTCGATTCCTATAAATTTTCTACCGAGCCTTACTGCTTCGACGCCAGTAGTCCCAGACCCATTGAACGGGTCTAGAATAATGTCGTTCTTTTGAGTGAAAGCAGGGATCAAAGTGCCCGGAATCGCAGCTATGTATGTTGCGGGATACCAGTGAAGAGAGTGTATTCCCGAATTGCTTTGATTTGGGAATGACCAGTCAATGCTTTCTAAATGTTTAGTTGAGTTCAAAGTGCAGCTCGTCCGTTTCTGCGAAGAAGCTTCCTTTATATGTTTCCGGGAATTCGGCTTCGAAAGTGTCAACTTCAAAAAGGTTGCGGAAGGATTTTGTTACGCCATCTCTCCATTCGATTATATCTTTTTTTAGTAGTTTTGCTTTGCCCTGCGTTTTTTTAATAAGCGCGATCATGCAGCTCGTGGAGTTCTCTCCCAAAGTTTCTACTTCGGAACCATTGCCGATAGATATTTTTATTTCTCGACAGACTAAACCCTTTTCATTCCATACAAAATAGCCGGAGTCATTGAAAGGAACTTCCACTCTTTCAGAGATAAATTCGGCAATTTCAGCATTCTTTAATTTCTTGGAGGTGCTGAAGTTTTTGAACCATATATAGTCAACAAGGTGGTACTCGCACCCAGATATTAGCTGCTGTGCAAGTAGCTTTGTGCTTTTGTGTTGTCGCAGTTTCTCTTCAAACTCTGGCTCTGTCATATACCAGTTTTTAGGTGTAATAATTTTGCTGTCAACTGCCAGGCGTACAAGGTCGGTTTGAAGTGCATTATATGGGATGCACTCTGGGTGCGCTATTATCATGGTGTAAATGCGCTGTCTGAAATCCAACCATTGTTCAAGCGGCTTTATTGCCTCTCGGCTGAACGAGAGACCTGACTTTTCATTAAGTCGCATGTGTTTACGGATTTCAGCTATATTTTCTTTGGCGTTATCCCAGCCAAGCATCGCTGCCATACGGTGAACATTGTCAATATTGTCAATATCAATATCAGCGGAAACAGCACTGTGAGTGTCTTTTTTTGGGCAAACTAAATTAATCACAGCGTTTTGATCAATATTATGATTTCGTAATATATTCGCGAGCTGTAGCTGTTTACCAGGTACTATTTCTTCATAGTCATTACCTTCGCCGATAACTCCACGTATTAGCTGTGATAGAGTTTCTTCATGGTTGAAGTTAGGTGCGACCCGCTTAAGCTCTGATTCTACCAGGTGACCATATGGTGGGATGGCGGCGTCATGAAGAATTGCTGCTGCTAGCAGGGCTTTTGTCGCATCAAGACTAAGGTTGCTATTGTGTGCAAGTTCAACCGCTAAATATGTAACTCCGATGGAATGCGGCAGGCGTCGGGATCTGCCAAGCTCTTGGATGAGGGGGACATCAAAATTCATTTGACGCATATTGCGCAGTCGATGGATCTCCGGGCTATCGATAAGATCAGCGAGCAAAGAGGTTAGGTTTTCATCCGAAAACCGTATGATCCCATGCAAAATGTCGTGGAATTCCATAAGGCCCTTCATTTCAAGCGTGTCGGTGGGTGCTACCCAAATTTTTCAATTGTACACGTTAAAGACTCGTGGATCATACGTATAGCCCATGTCTTTCCAGGCTGTATCCGTTCTTTTCGACTGGCCTGACACAAGATTTTACAGTCGTGTCTGGCGTCATCATGTTTGGATCAAGGGCTTTGCCAGCTGTGCTTGCGCATTCCACGGCCATCTGGCCACCATTATGCGCCAGGAACATCGCTCGGGCGAAAAGATGTTCGTCGACTACGCGGGTCAAACCGTGCCGGTCATCGGGGGCGAGCCGGCGAAATCCGCCAGCCGCAGGTCTCCGTCCTCGGCGCGTCCTGCTACACCTTTGCCGAAGTCCTTGGTTGCAAAAGCTGCGCGACTGGTTGGGCTCGTATGCCAGCTGCGTCGCTATTCTTGGCGGTACCTCGCAGGTCCTGGTGCCGGACAACTTGCGCAGCGGCGTCACCTAGGCCATTGCTATCAGCCGGTCATCAACCCTAGGTACCGCGATTCGGTCGAGAATTATGGTGGCGGCGTATTGCCTGCTCGCTCGCGTAAGCCCAAGGACAAATCCAAGGTCGAAGCCGGTATGCAGTTGGTAGAGCGGTGGATCCTCACAGCGCTGCAGAATCGCCAGTTCTTCTCGCTGGGCGAACTCAACACGGCGTTAACACTGCTGCTGGATGATCTCAATCAAAAGCCCTTCAAGAAGCTGCCCGGCTCGCGCCGCTCGGCCTTCGATACCATCGATCAACCCGCGTTACAACCGCTCTCCGACCATCCATACGTCGAGCCGAATGGGAAACGATGTGGGTACACATCAACTGCCCCGTCGTGCCTCCACAACAACCAGCGCGCGGCCAGCCACCTGCGCTCCCAGCACAAAGGGCGCCACAGCATCCAGACCTAGGACATGCCCAAAATCCACCGCGAAGACGTCGAATAGACACCGCGACGGCTGCCACCGAGGCCCGGATGTCGACCAACGCGGCTGTGCGCTCTTGGATGGACCGCTGCTTGCGACCACCCCCGCCATATGCGGGACACGTTGCCTTCGAGGTTGGGTTACCTGATCAATGCGAGGTATGGGTTGTCTACCGGCTGCTCACTGGTAAGTTCAGCTGTTCCTAACAGCAGGTAACCATTTAGAACGCTTTTTTTGCGAGGGCCTCTAACCGCGCAGGTCCATATATTTTGCCCATTAGCTCGTTTCTGATGGATGCCTAGCTTCTCAAAATCACGTTGAATCCGCCGCCAAGGTTCTTTCTTGGCGGCTCCATCAGGCTGCTCTGGATGCTCGACTGCATAGCGCTGGAAAATGCCCGGCGTGACCAGGAAAAAAGTGCCGTCCACAGTGTGGACCTTGGCCTTGCTGTCGTTGATTGCTAAGCGATGAGTATTGATTCCGTCACGCAGCCACTCGACAAAGGAAAGCCCCACAGCATCTTGAAGTGGCGCAGCGGCGGACTCCACGGTTCCCATGGCTGATCTCTCGAGCTCGGTTGGCACTTGCACCATGTCCATCAAATCATCGAGGTAGTCGAAATCCTGGCTCAATTGCTCGGAGGGTTTCTGTTTTTCTACCGAAGCTGCATTCGGCCGATTTGGGCCTAACTCGTTGGTTTCATTAGTCCGCAGGGAATGGTCCATCATTGGCTCAACCGTGCCACTGAAGCAGTCTGGCCGCGACTCATCGGCCCATATCAGACTTGGCTGTAGGCGCAGGAAGGTAAAGCGATGTTCCCAGTCATCATCTGTTACGTTGGCACTCCATACCGCTTTGCCCTCAGGTGTCGCGTCCACCAATCCGTGTGATTGCAGTTCATCGAACAATGCGATGTTGGAGGAGGGAATACCGTCCACCGATTGAGCCAGCAGGTAGGCACGCAGCCTGTCAGTCGCGGTTTTGCTGACCAACCACAGGTGGTCAACAGTGAGCCAGCCGGCAGCTCCAGGCTGGTTGAGTTTGAGCTCGCTTTTGACCAGGTGACGGAGGCCCGCAAGCAGGTGATGCTGCAGCGAGTGCTTGGGGGCTTGCAGTGCTTTTTTTGGGTTGGCGCCGATGTTTTGCGCCGTGGAAACCCGGTCTGCTTGCAGCACCAACTCTCCGAGGGTGCCGGCGTGTTCGTAGTGGTCAGCCAGCAAGTACAGCAATTGCCCCCACAAGGCAGGGTAGATGCTGAGCCAGTCGAGTAGGGCGGGGGGCAGGATCTGGGTATACAGCAGCCCAGCGGCTGCGCCGTGTAGCTGGTAATCCCGGGCGGTCTGGTAGCGGAAGCGGTAAGG
>Ga0160437_1001156_pt1 | contig 12237 bp, 7 predicted proteins | sample HID1975I_E0MG_FD_108227 | JGI IMG/M metagenome (GOLD analysis project Ga0160437, IMG submission 108227) | Enriched soil microbial communities from UW Madison campus, WI, USA - HID1975I_E0 MG | ecosystem: Environmental > Terrestrial > Soil > Unclassified | place: USA: Madison, Wisconsin... | reverse complement strand
TCGTCGGTTTCATCGGCGATAATCATAAACAGCACGTAGGAACCGACATCGCGCCCGGTTATTTGCGCCGCTTCAACCATGCGGGCGGCGGTAGGGGCAAAAGCAGTTGGCGTATTCACACCTTTGCCAAAGCAGAAGTTGTAATCGGCATATTCGGCAGAAAACGCCATGCCGGCATCGCTCTGCCCGGCGCAAATCATTTTTACTGGCTGAGAGGGACGCGGGCTTAAGCGGCAATCGTTCATGGTGAAAAACTCACCTTTTAAATCACTTTGCCCGGTTCCCCACAAATCGCGCAGTACCGTGGCGTATTCAGAAAGGTAGTCGTAGCGGCGAGCGAAATATTCATCGCCCGGCCAGATGCCCATTTGCTCGTATTCCGGCTTCTGCCAGCCGGTCACCAGATTCACCCCAAAGCGCCCCGGTGCGATGGAATCAATGGTCGACGCCATTCGCGCCACGATGGCAGGCGGCAATGTGAGCGTGGCCGCTGTAGCGTAGATCTGAATTTTGGATGTCACCGCCGCAAGCCCTGCCATCAGACTGAATGACTCGAGGTTATGATCCCAAAATTCAGTTTTGCCGCCAAAGCCGCGCAGTTTGATCATCGAGAGGGCAAAGTCGAAATCGTAATATTCGGCTTTTTGCACAATCGCTTTGTTCAGCTCAAACGTGGGCATGTATTGCGGCGCGTTAGTAGAAATTAACCAGCCGTTGTTGCCGATAGGAACAAATACGCCAATTTTCATCACAAGCCTCTCTGGAAATGGTTGCTTTCAGTTGAGTCTTTGCAAGCCGGATGCCAGGTTGGAAAACTGTTTGTTATCATCATGTTGATAATTGGTTTCTATTTTTGATGTATTAAAATCAGACTGTTTGGTCAAAATGAATGCACAAAAAACAGGCGTCAGTGCGCGTTCAGGGTGCAAAGGGGCGCAAACAGATCGTTGTCGCCAGGCGCTTTTGCTATGCTGTTGGGCAAAACCGAATAAAGAGAAATGGCATGGCACAAGGTGGCGCAGCAACCAAAGAAACCGGACGGCGCGTGCGTGCGGTCGCAGCGAAAAAGCAGGCAATTCTGGCTGCGGGACTGGAGTTTTTCTCCCAGTTTGGCATTCACGGCACCAGCATCGAGCAGGTCGCTGAGCGTGCCGAAGTGTCGAAAACCAATCTTCTCTATTATTACCCTTCCAAAGAAGCGCTCTACGTCGCGGTGCTCAAACAAATTCTGGATATCTGGCTGGCGCCCTTGCGTGCTTTTCGTGAAGATTTACAGCCGCTGGTGGCGATAGGCGAATACATCCGTTTGAAACTTGAAGTTTCCCGTGATTACCCGCAGGCCTCGCGCTTGTTCTGTCTCGAAATGCTGCAAGGCGCACCGTTGCTGAAAGAAGAATTAACCGGGGATTTAAAAACGCTGGTGGATGAAAAATCGGCCATTATTGCCGGTTGGGTCGAGAGCGGAAAACTGGCGGCGGTAGACCCGCACCATTTGATTTTTATGCTGTGGGCAACCACTCAGCACTACGCTGACTTCGCAAGCCAGGTTGAAGCGGTGGCGGGCAGCAATCTTCAGGACGAGGCGTTTTTCCGCCGCACGGTAGAAAACGTGCAGCGGATGATTATTGAAGGTATTCGGGTGCGTTAATTCGAGCCTGGATGGAAAACACAGCTTACGTCGCCTTCTTCGCAATTGAGCGTGCTTTTCAGCAGCTCCGTGCGCTCACGGGTTTTGTCTGTCATACATTGCGCGTGCACCATCGGAGCGACGGATGCGCCGTCAGCGCCAGAGGTTAAGAATGCACAATCGGCATCGCGAAAAGCAATCCACGCATTTTGCGCCGCTTTGAGCTGGGTTTTCTGAGTATCCGTGGCGAGCTTCATTGCCTTCTGATAAGTCTGATTGAGCAAATCATCCTGCTTTTTATATTCTTTGCCGTAACACTCATTCAGCCCAGCCTGCGATGTCTCGTTATCGCAACTGTCGGCAAGCACATTGGCGCTTAATAACAGGCAAGAAATAAGTAAACAAACGCGTTTCATCATCATTCCTCGAAGAAAAAAGGCTCCCAAAATGGAGCCTTTTTAGCGTAGTGAAAACTTAGCCGATTGTCATCAAACTGGCGTTGCCGCCTGCGGCTGCGGTGTTCACACTCAGCGAACGCTCAACGTACAAACGCTCTAGCAACAGGTTGGTTTCACCGCGAGCAAAGCCCTGCACCGAAACAATCGCACCGTCGCGTGCCGCCACTTTCTCGCACAGCAAACGTAGCTGGTCGGAATCACCGTGGTAAATCACCGCATCAAACGACTGGCTTAACAGCGCATCTTCTTTGGCGAAGTCGATGTGTTTTTGTACCAGTGTCGGCAGCGATTTTGCCAGTTCACGATGCAGTTTATCGTCAGCCCACAGCGCACGGCTGCCAACACTGGTGACTGCCGCCAGTTGCACCAGCGCGTCTTGCTCGTTATCGGCGATACATAACACGCGTTCACGCGGCATTAACGCGTAGGTATTGCGCTCGCCCGTTGGCCCCGGTAGTTGGCGTAAAGTGCCGCTTTGTGCCAGCTGTGCGAAACGTTCGCAAATTGCAGGTAATTCGCCTTTCTTCACTGCCCACTGCGTCAGCGCCTGGTGGGCTTCCTGGAGGCGAGCTTTCAGCGTGGTATCCACTGGCAGCTCCGCATCCTGACGGCTAAAGGTGGTTTGCAGCGCGCTATCCGGGCGGTTAGCCAGCAGGCGATAAAGATACAGCGGGCCACCGGCTTTCGGACCTGTACCGGATAAACCTTCGCCGCCAAACGGCTGCACGCCGACGACTGCACCAACCATATTGCGGTTCACATACATATTGCCGACGTGCGCCGAACCGGTCACTTGCGCGATGGTCTCGTCGATACGGGTATGTACACCCAGCGTCAGGCCGTACCCGGCGGCATTGATTTGGTTAATTAATGCTTCCAGGTTGTTGCGGTTGTAGCGCACCACGTGCAGCACCGGGCCAAACACCTCTTTTTGCATTTCATCGAAGCTTTCCAGCTCAATCAGCGTCGGTGCGACAAAAGTGCCACTCTGCCACTCTTTTGCATCCACGCTGTTTTCGCGCGCGGCCTGGAATACTTTGCGGCCTTTACCACGCAGCGTCTGGATGTGTTTCTCGATATTCTCTTTGGCCTCGCTGTCAATCACCGGGCCGATGTCTGTTGTCAGGCGGCCTGGGTTGCCCATGCGGCATTCCGCCATCGCACCGCGCAGCATTTGCAGCGTGTGCTCGGCGACATCTTCCTGAATACACAGGACGCGCAGAGCAGAACAACGCTGGCCCGCGCTATCAAAGGCGGAGGCAAGCACATCAACTACCACTTGTTCGGTGAGCGCGGAAGAATCGACGATCATCGCGTTCAGACCACCCGTTTCGGCAATCAGCGGAGTCGGGCGGCCTTGCGCGTCAAGACGGTCAGCGATATTGCGTTGCAGTAAAGTGGCGACCTCGGTGGAACCGGTAAACATCACGCCACGCACGCGGGCATCGCCGGTCAGCTGCGCGCCGACGGTTTCACCCCGGCCAGGCAGCAGTTGCAGCACGCCCGCAGGCACACCGGCTTCGAGCAAAATAGCGATACCCTGCGCGGCAATCAACGGAGTTTGTTCGGCCGGTTTTGCCAGCACGCTGTTACCCGCAGCAAGGGCGGCGGCAATTTGGCCGCTAAAGATAGCCAGCGGGAAGTTCCACGGGCTGATACACACTACCGGGCCGAGCGGGCGATGGGTTTCGTTATCGAAATCATCGCGTACCTGGCCTGCGTAGTAATGCAGGAAATCGACCGCTTCACGCACTTCGGCAATCGCATTGCTGAAGGTTTTACCGGCTTCGCGCACCAGAATGCCAATCAACTGCTGCATCTGACCTTCCATGATCACCGCTGCACGCTCAAGAATCGCGGCGCGTTCTTGTGGTGGCGTGGCGAACCAGATTGGCGCGTTGTTCACGGCACTTTCCAGCGCTTGCGAGACTTCCGCAGGCGTGGCTTCACGGGTAAAGCCCACGATATCGGTGGGTTCCGCCGGGTTCTTCACCGCAACCATATCGCCTGGTGCAACAGGGTTTTCCAGAATCGGCAGCGCCTGCCATTTTTGTGCCGCACTGTTCAGCAGAGCAGAAGAGAGCGAGGCCAGGCGGTGTTCGTTCGCCAGATCCAGCCCGCCGGAGTTGGTACGACCGCTGCCGTATAGCTCTTTTGGTAAGGGGATTTTTGGATGTGGCAGGCCAAGTTGACCTTCTTTGCCTGCAATGCCTTCGATGGCGGTGACAGGGTCAGCGACTAATTCGTCAAGCGGCAGCGTGTTATCGGCGATACGGTTAACAAACGAGGTGTTCGCGCCGTTTTCCAGCAGGCGGCGCACCAGGTACGCCAGCAGCGTTTCGTGGGTGCCGACCGGGGCATAAATGCGGCAAGGGCGGTTCAGTTTACCGTCGGCAATTTTGCCCACCACTTGATCATAAAGCGGCTCGCCCATGCCGTGCAGGCACTGGAATTCGTACTGGCCAGGGTAGTAGTTTTGCCCGGCGAGGTTGTAAATGGCCGCCAGCGTGTGGGCGTTGTGGGTCGCAAACTGCGGGTAAATCAGGTTCGGTACGGCCAACAGTTTTTTGGCGCAGGCCAGATATGAGATATCGGTGTATACCTTGCGTGTGTAAACCGGGTAGCCTTCCAGGCCGTCCATTTGCGCACGTTTGATTTCACTGTCCCAATATGCACCTTTCACCAGGCGAATCATCAGGCGGCGACGACTGCGGGAGGCGAGGTCAACCAGGTAATCAATCACGAACGGGCAGCGTTTTTGGTACGCCTGAATCACGAAGCCAATACCGTTCCAGCCCGCCAGTTCTGGCTCAAAGCAGAGTTTTTCCAGCAGATCGAGGGAGATCTCCAGGCGATCGGCTTCTTCGGCGTCAATGTTGATGCCCACGTCGTACTGGCGTGCCAGCAGCGTCAAAGATTTCAGGCGCGGATATAACTCTTCCATCACGCGGTCGTACTGCGCGCGGCTGTAACGCGGGTGCAGCGCAGAAAGTTTAATGGAAATGCCTGGGCCTTCGTAAATACCGCGCCCGTTTGAGGCTTTACCAATCGCGTGAATTGCCTGCTGATAAGAAACCATGTACGCCTGCGCGTCGGCGGCGGTCAGTGCCGCTTCGCCCAACATATCGTAGGAGTAGCGGAAACCTTTTTCTTCCAGTTTGCGGGCGTTGGCGAGCGCCTCGGCGATGGTTTCACCGGTCACAAACTGCTCGCCCATCAGGCGCATTGCCATATCCACGCCTTTGCGGATTAACGGCTCGCCACTCTTGCTGATAATACGGTTCAGCGAGTGCGACAAACTGGCTTCGTTGTGGGTGGAAACCAGACGGCCAGTAAACAACAAGCCCCAGGTCGCCGCGTTCACAAACAGAGACGGGCTGCGGCCAATATGTGAGTGCCAGTTGCCATTGCTGATCTTGTCGCGGATTAACGCATCACGCGTCGCTTTGTCCGGAATGCGCAATAAAGCTTCGGCGAGACACATTAATGCCACACCTTCTTGCGAAGAAAGTGAAAATTCCTGCAATAAACCCTGTACCATGCCCGCCCGGCCTGTTGCGCTCTTCTGATTACGCAATTTATCGGCGAGCTGATAAGCCAGTTTGTGGGTTTGTTCGGCGATCACCGGGGAGAGGCGAGCTTGCTCGAGGATCATGGGCACCGCGTCGGTTTCCGGGCGACGCCAGGCGGCGGTAATTGCGGCGCGCGTGACCGACTGCGGAAGAATTTGCTCAGCGAAATCAAGGAACGGCTGGTGCGTTTCTTCAACGTGCGGTACGGCTTCTTCACTTTCGTTGGCGGCACCCACCAGCAGAGCCGGGAGTTCTGGCAATTCGTCGTTGTTTTCCAGGCGTTCAAGATAGTTAAAAATCGCCTGTTTAATTAGCCAGTGCGGTGTGCGGTCAATGCGTGAAGCGGCTTCTTTAATGCGCTCGCGAGTCGATTCGTCGAGCTTAACACCCATGGTAGTGCTGCCCATGCCTGTCACTCCTTTATACCCGTTGTCCTTCAAGCCGAAGGAAGGGAATTAAATGGGGGGATTGATAAAAGTTACCCGGCAATATCTATCATGTTGCAACTTTGTGCAACCTTGTTAAATGTGAGCTGGATAGCAAGCTGGGAAATAGATTGAATTGTTAAATTTGGCCTAAGAAAGCGAGTGGGCTAATTATTCGCAGACAGGGTGAATTTACCGACACAGTTAACAGTTTAAGAGGGTGCAACCGTGAAAAGCGTGAGCGAGTGCAACCTCCAGGAAAAAGCTATTTTTTGTACGGTGAATTTATTGTGAATAACGTGTTAAAACGCTTGCGAGATGAAATTAATAAAAACCTGTGCTGCGTTCCGGCATGGCAAAAATCTGGAGAACTTGCATGACTATGAGTACACCAATGCTGGTGACTTTCTTTATCTACATCTTCGGCATGATATTGATAGGGTTTATCGCCTGGCGTTCAACCAAAAACTTTGATGACTACATTCTGGGCGGTCGCAGCCTGGGAAGCGTCGTCACCGCGTTATCAGCAGGCGCATCCGACATGAGCGGCTGGTTGCTGATGGGCCTGCCGGGCGCGATCTTCCTTTCTGGTATTTCGGAAAGCTGGATTGCCATCGGCCTGACCGTGGGGGCGTACATCAACTGGAAACTGGTTGCAGGCCGTCTGCGTGTTCACACTGAAGTGAACAACAATGCGTTGACGCTGCCGGATTATTTCACCGGACGTTTTGAAGATAAGAGTCGCATCCTGCGTATTATCTCGGCGTTGGTGATTTTGCTGTTCTTCACCATCTATTGTGCGTCTGGCATCGTGGCGGGGGCGCGTCTGTTCGAAAGCACCTTTGGCATGAGCTACGAAACCGCACTGTGGGCGGGTGCTGCAGCCACAATCATTTATACCTTCGTTGGCGGGTTCCTGGCGGTGAGCTGGACCGACACAGTACAAGCAAGCCTGATGATTTTCGCCCTGATCCTGACTCCAATCATGGTAGTGATTGCCGTCGGCGGGTTTGACGATTCCATGGCGGTTATCAAGCAAAAAAGCATCGAAAACGTTGATATGCTTAAGGGCCTGAACTTCGTGGCGATTATCTCGCTGATGGGCTGGGGGCTGGGCTACTTTGGTCAGCCGCATATTCTGGCGCGTTTCATGGCGGCAGACTCGCATCACACCATCGTTAAAGCGCGTCGCATCAGTATGACGTGGATGGTTTTGTGCCTGGCGGGCGCGTGTGCCGTGGGCTTCTTCGGTATCGCGTATTTCAACAACAACCCGGCGCTTGCGGGCGCGGTGAACCAGAATGGCGAGCGAGTGTTCATTGAACTGGCGCAGCTGCTGTTCAACCCATGGATTGCCGGTATCTTGCTGTCGGCCATTCTGGCGGCGGTAATGTCCACTCTGAGCTGCCAGTTACTGGTGTGTTCAAGTGCAATCACTGAGGACTTGTACAAAGCCTTCTTCCGCAAAGACGCGGGGCAGAAAGAGTTGGTGTGGGTAGGGCGTTTCATGGTGTTGGTGGTAGCGCTGATCGCCATCGCGCTGGCGGCAAACCCTGAAAACCGTGTGCTGGGCCTGGTGAGCTATGCCTGGGCAGGCTTTGGTGCCGCGTTTGGCCCGGTTGTGCTGTTCTCGGTAATGTGGTCACGCATGACGCGCAACGGCGCACTGGCGGGGATGATCATCGGGGCAGTGACGGTCATCGTCTGGAAACAGTTCGGTTGGTTGGGTCTGTACGAAATCATCCCTGGTTTCGTCTTCGGCAGCATCGGCATTGTGGTTGTTAGCCTGCTGGGTAAAGCGCCAAGTGCCACCATGCAAAAACGCTTTGAACAAGCGGATGAGATTTACCACACCGCGCCACCAACAAAGTTACAGCCTGAGTAAAATTCAGGGACTGCACATTCTCTCAAAGGCCGCATTCAGCGGCCTTTTTTACAAGTGTACATAAATAACCAAATTATCTTCTTGTGTTTATTTTTGCCGTAATGATAATCACAATCGTTTTGGTTTACTTTTCTTTACGTCTTTTGACCTGAGTTCACAGTTGGGGTGTCAGGAATGTTTGTTCCGTTTCTCATAATGTTACGCGAAGGCCTGGAGGCCGCGCTGATTGTTAGCTTGATTGCAAGCTATCTCAAGCGTACACAACGCGGCCAGTGGATTGGTGTGATGTGGATTGGCGTTGTGGCGGCAGCCGCGCTCTGCCTGGGCCTGGGTATTTTCATTAATGAAACCACCGGTGAATTTCCGCAAAAAGAACAGGAGCTGTTCGAAGGCATCGTGGCGGTTATCGCTGTCTTCATTTTGACCTGGATGGTGTTCTGGATGCGCAAAGTGTCGCGCAATGTGAAAGGGCAGCTAGAACAGAAAGTTGACGAAGCACTGCACAGCAAAGGCAACCACGGCTGGGCGCTGATTTTAATGGTGTTCTTCGCCGTCGCCCGTGAAGGCCTCGAGTCTGTATTCTTCTTGCTGGCAGCGTTCCAGCAGGATGTCGGCATCATGCCGCCGCTTGGCGCAATGCTCGGTTTGGGCACCGCTATCGTGCTGGGTTTCTTGCTTTACTGGGGCGGTATTCGCCTGAATCTGGCCGTGTTCTTTAAATGGACGAGCCTGTTTATTTTGCTGGTTGCGGCAGGGCTTGCGGCGGGAGCGGTTCGTGCGTTCCACGAAGCGGGGCTCTGGAACCACTTCCAGGATATTGCATTTGATCTCAGTAATGTTCTTTCAACGCATTCCCTGACCGGAACGCTGCTCGAAGGTATTTTTGGTTACCAGGAGACGCCGACAGTTAGCGAAGTGGCGATGTACTTTATTTACCTGATTCCGGCGCTGGTGCTGTTCTGCATTCCTCCACGCATGAATACTCAGGCGACAAATAACGTTCGTTAGTTACAACATACTAATTTTTGAAAGGGATTGGCCATGACTACACATTTTCGCCTTAAAGCCTTGCACGCAGCGCTGTTCGCGTTCGCTTCTTCTACTTTCGCGGTACAAGCCGCAGATGTTCCTCAGGTAAAAGTGACTGTCACCGATAAACAGTGCGAACCGATGAACATTACGGTTAATGCCGGGAAAACCCAGTTCATCATTCAGAACAACAGCCAGAAAGCGCTGGAGTGGGAAATCCTGAAAGGTGTGATGGTGGTAGAAGAGCGCGAAAACATCGCCCCTGGTTTCTCGCAGAAAATGACCGCTAACCTGCAAGCGGGCGAATACGATATGACCTGCGGCTTGTTAAGCAACCCGAAAGGCAAACTTATTGTTAAAGCGGCAGGGGAGCAGACAGCACCGAAGAACGATCTGATGGCACTGGCTGGCCCGATCACCGAATACAAAGCGTATGTCACCGCACAAGTTGCCGAGCTAGTGAAAGGCACCAAAGCGTTTACTGACGCAGTAAAAGCGGGCGATGTCGAAAAAGCCAAATCCTTGTATGCGCCAACGCGCCAGTACTACGAGCGTATTGAGCCGATTGCAGAACTGTTCTCAGATCTGGACGGCAGCATTGACGCCCGTGAAGATGATTACGAGCAGAAAGCTAACGATCCAAAATTCACCGGTTTCCACCGTCTTGAAAAAGCGCTGTTTGCGGATAACACCACCAAAGGCATGGAAAAATATGCCGAGCAGTTGAATACCGACGTGCTGGATTTACAGACGCGCATCTCTGAGCTCGCATTCCCGCCGAGTAAAGTGGTGGGTGGCGCGGCTGGCCTGATTGAAGAAGTTGCGGCGAGCAAAATCAGCGGTGAAGAAGACCGTTACAGTCACACCGACCTGTGGGACTTCCAGGCAAACGTCGATGGCGCACAGAAAATCGTTAGTCTTCTGCGTCCGTTGCTGACCAAAGATAACGCGCCGTTGCTGGCGAAAGTGGATGCCAACTTCAAGAAAGTGGACACCATTCTGGCAAAATATCGCACCAAAGATGGCTTCGAGACTTACGACAAACTGACAGATGCTGACCGCAATGCTCTGAAAGGGCCGGTAACCGCACTGGCGGAAGACCTGTCTCAACTGCGCGGCGTTCTGGGTCTGGACTAGGTTTCGGGATAACGTTTTATGGAAGATAAAAACAAAAACGGCGGGCATATTCCGGCTCGCCGTCGGTTGCTGAAAGGTTTGGGCGCGCTCGGTGGCGCCCTCGCCGTTGCGGGCGGTTGCCCGGTGGCGCACGCTGCAAAACAAGAAACATCGCCAGGCACTTTGCCGCCAGACGCTCGCATGGAAAAACAGCCGTTTTACGGTGTGCATCAGGCGGGCGTGTTAACACCTCAACAAGCGGCCATGATGCTGGTGGCGTTTGATGTGCTTGCCAGCGACAAGGCAGATCTCGAACGTCTGTTTAAATTACTGACGGCGCGGTTTGATTTCCTCACCACCGGAGGCCCGGCACCGGATACACCCAATCCGCGCATGCCACCGATGGACTCCGGGATTCTGGGGGCGGAAATTTACCCTGATAACCTGACGATTACGTTGGCCACAGGCACTTCATTGTTTGACGAGCGCTTCGGTTTGCAGGGGCAAAAGCCTGCAAAACTGCAAAAAATGGAACGCTTCGCAAACGACTCGCTGGATGCCAGCCTGTGCCACGGTGATTTGCTGCTCCAGATTTGTGCTAATACCGCCGACACAGTGATTCATGCGTTGCGTGACATTATCAAACACACGCCTGATTTGCTTAGCGTGCGCTGGAAGCGGGAAGGATTTATCTCTAACCACGCGGCACGTTCGCGCGGCAAAGAGACGCCTATCAACCTGTTGGGCTTTAAAGATGGTACGGCGAACCCAAACAGCGAAGATAAACCGCTGATGGATGAAGTGGTTTGGGTGACGGAAAATCAACAAGAACCCGCATGGACAGTGGGCGGCAGCTATCAGGCCGTGCGCATTATCCAGTTCCATGTTGAGTCCTGGGATCGGACGCCACTCAAAGAGCAACAGACTATTTTTGGCCGCGATAAACACTCTGGCGCGCCGCTTGGTATGAAGAATGAGCACGACGAGCCGGATTATGCAGCCGATCCTGACGGCAACGTGATTGCGCTGGATGCTCATATTCGCCTGGCAAACCCGCGCACCAAAGAGACGCAATCCAATCTGATGATGCGCCGGGGCTATAGCTATTCGCTGGGTGTTTCCAAATCCGGGCAACTGGATATGGGGCTGTTGTTTGTCTGCTTCCAGCATGATCTTGAGAAAGGTTTTCTGGCGGTGCAGCAACGGTTAAACGGCGAGGCGCTGGAGGAGTATGTGAAGCCCATTGGCGGCGGGTATTTCTTCGTGATGCCAGGCGCTCGGGATAAGCAGCACTATTTAGGGCAGGGGCTGATTGAGGCGTAGTTTATTGATGTCGAAACCACCCTCATCCTAACCTTCTCCCTGAGGGAGAAGGGATTGACCGGTTTCTCCCTCTCCTGGGGGAAAGGGCCGGGGTGAGAGCAATCCTTCCCCTGCTAATTTTTTATTAGCTAACAATTTGCCTGCCTATAATTCAATCAATTTTTATCTACCTATATCATTGAAATAAAAATGACATTTTTTTATGTCATAACTTTGAATAGAAGGTGACGAAACGCGAATGTTGAATTAAAGTAAAATAAGTGTTGCATTTAAGATAAAATTTGATGTACTTAAAGCACGAGCGGTAGTTCCCGGCTGTGAATTTAAATCACATTGGAGATCGCGAATGGGTGGGTCCTGTACCGGACGATTGAACAAACTTCTTACCCGCACTATCCAGCGCGGAGGTGTCTCCTCCGGCTTCGCTATCTTCACCGCTAAAAAACCTAATCCTTTAACAACTCAATGTATTAACGATGCGCTAAGCGGCGTAACTCGTCTAACTGGTGCATCCTCTCAACCGGCAGTTCCTGGCTTAAAAGGAAGCCAAACCTCATCCGTTAGTGAACATAATCGCGCCCAATGTCGTGACGCGGGAAATGAAACCAACTGTAAGGTGCCATCCATGGGAAGACAGAAAGCAGTGATCAAAGCTCGTCGTGAAGCAAAACGTGTGCTAAGACGGGATTCGCGTAGCCACAAGCAACGCGAAGAGGAATCGGTCACATCGCTTGTGCAGATGAGCGGCGTTGAATCTATCGGCATGGCCAGGGATTGCCGTGATAATTCACCAATAGCGGCG
>Ga0160437_1001154_pt1 | contig 12247 bp, 10 predicted proteins | sample HID1975I_E0MG_FD_108227 | JGI IMG/M metagenome (GOLD analysis project Ga0160437, IMG submission 108227) | Enriched soil microbial communities from UW Madison campus, WI, USA - HID1975I_E0 MG | ecosystem: Environmental > Terrestrial > Soil > Unclassified | place: USA: Madison, Wisconsin... | reverse complement strand
GGCAGCGCCACCACGGCCGCCGCCGCGCCGCCCGCCACACGCGACGGCGTGAATTCCGCCAAGCCCACGCCCCGCCATCGCGCCCGCCGCCAGGCCGCCGCCACCAGCACGCCCGCAATGCCCGCGATGGACGTCACGTGCAGGCCGCTGATCGACACCAGATGCGTAATGCCGCTGCGGTTGAAGATGCGCCAATCATCCCGCGCCACCCCCGCCTGATCCCCAATCGCCAAGGCAATCAACACCGGCGCATAGCGATGCTCCCCCAAGGCCTTGCGCATCCCCACACGCACATGGTGCCGCGCCCGTTCAATGGCCACGCCCGCCGACGCCCAAGGCCGATCGTCCAGCAACCGCGGCCGCCCGCGCACCGTGCCCACCGCCCGCAAGCCACGCGCGAACATGCGCGCTTCCGCATCGGGGCCGGCCGGGTTCAGCACGCCATGCGGACGGCGCAACACAAGCGCCATCCGCCAGATCTGGCCGGGCAGCAACACGGGCATGGGTGCGGTGGCACCGGGCGGCGCTTGCCAGGTGACCTGGATGCGAGACGGAATGCCCGGACGCGCGGGCTCGGCCAGTTCGGCGATGAAGCGATGGTGTCTGTCGTCGCCGTCTGGCAATTCGGCCACGCGCAGGATCAGGCGCGAGACTTGGTCTTGATGCAAGTCCGCCAATGAGTCGTCTAGCCGATGGTGTGCTTGAAGGCAGGCGTTAAGCGTGCCGGCGCAAAGGCCCAGCACCAGGGCGGACGCGATGCGAGCAACATCGCCATGGCATCGCATGCACACAGCCGCCGCGACACCGCCTGCAATGGCTACCAACGCCAAAACCATCGCACCCGGCAATACCGCAAAGCACTGCACCCACGCCGCGCCACCCACAAGGGCCAGGCAAAAACAACGACCGGTGATGTCCCTCTCCTAAAACCAGGAGCGTAGGACGCGCGGGTCGTCTGCCCATCAACGAATGAACGGATTTATCCACCTCGGCATGCCGCAAGCGTGAAAGCTCTGGACGGCTCGTCTCTGCAAGTACGACCCGCTGGCCTCAACCGCGGACTCGCTTACCCATCGCCTGGCGCTCCGACTGGATCCCAACCGAGTTGCGCGCCTTGCATACCGCAAATTAGGTATGTCCGAAGAAAACGAGGCCTTCCATAATTTCGCGACGATGATGGCGCAAGTCGGAACTAACACAACGACGTTCTTTGACTTCAAAAATTGGAGGCTGGCTCATGGGCAGCATCAAATTCATTCCAAGCGCCGACGCGTCCGTAGTCAGCGCGCGTTCCCGGTCTATTCTGAGTTCGATCCTTGATTCTGCGGGCCTGGCATCCTGCGTCGTCACCAGCACGGTACGATCGCCAGCAAGCCAGGCCCGCGCCATGTTCGTGAACCTCGAGGCGACAAGCGTCCAGAAGCAGCTCGGTCTGTACGGCCAACCCGGAAAAAAGGTCATACGGGAGTACGAACGACTCAAATCTGCCGGCCACGGCAAGCAGACGATCCAGGACGCGATGGAAGCGAAAATTCTGGCGTTGGGGCCGGGCACAGTCAGCCGCCATTGCGCTGACCCCGCCCAGCTCAACGTTGTCGATATCGCGCCCTCGTCCATCGCAAACCGGGATGCCTTTATGAACGCGCTCGACGAAGCGCTGGCCGCGGGCGATATCTCCAAATACTTGTCGCCCATCAACGGCGACCCTGCGTTTCACGTTGAGATTCCACAAGGGTAGAACGCGTCGGGTCGCAATTGCAGGTTGGCTCAATTTGCCGCGGCATAAGCGCCAGCTTTGTCCGCGCCTCCTGACAAGAACCCTTCGCCTCTCTCCGCGTCCATCAACAAACCATCCAACATTCCGACTTCCCGTCCGCCACCTTGATCCAAACATGCGTCAATCCTGCCGCTTTGGCTTTATTGGCCATGGCGGCTGGACCCATTTCTACATACTGAATATGAAGTACGTCAGCCGTTCGAATGCATCCGATACTTAACCCCATGGTCGCCCGATTCTCTTTCAAGAGGCCCCCCGGAGGGGACAATGACAGATCAACAAGACATGCTGGATCAGCTCGTCTCTCACCGTCGTGAGCAGCTTCGAGAACTTGAGGCTGAGTCCATTGAGCAATCGTCCGGACGCCGCGACTTTCCCGATGGCAGCCAGCGAAAATGGGGGTTGGCACTTTCCGGAGGCGGCATTCGTAGCGCCACGTTCAGTTTCGGAGTGCTGCGCTCGTTAGCCGCGAACCGACTGTTGCTGCACTTTGATCTACTTTCCACGGTATCGGGCGGCGGATACATCGGGGGCATGCTGGGCCGCCTGTTCGATCGCACCAACACGCCGGCCGACGCCCAGAACGTACAGACCGCCGTGGCGCGCGGCGAGTCAACTTGGTTTGGCTGGTGGTTGCGTTCCAACGGAAACTATCTGGCGCCGGGAGGCGCGAAAGATCGCTTGTTCGCGATAGCGCTGTACCTGCGCAACCTCATCGGCGTGCATTTTGAGTTTGCCTTGATTGGCCTGCTGGTGGGCCTGGCCCTGGCCGCGTTCGACTTGCTGGTTTGGGAACGCCTGATGGTCCTGGGATACCGGAACCCGGAAGTGTTGGATCTAGTCGAGGTGATCCAGCCTTGGTTTGCCACGCCTTGGATTCTCGTCCCGTTGGTGCTGTTTTTTACAGCTAACTATGGTTTTGCATATTGGCAATTGCCTTGGGCGAGGTCTGCAAGTTTGGCAAAGGTCATCGTGCAGGCCGCCGTCACCGCGGCGATTCCTTGCGCTACGGCCTTGGTCATCTGGAATTTCAACGGCGACGTCACTCCGATCGGGCAACCCGCACGGAATCTCGTGGCCATCGTGGCGGCGGGAATCGGCTTACTGGTCTTCACCTCAACGTGGACTGCAAGGCGCGCAACGACAACAACGTCCTCGAAGAAAACCGCCCAAAGCGCCCCGACGGGATCGCATATCGATGAAGAAAGAAATCGACTAACGCGACGCTTGGCGGCGTCCCTACGTTGGCTGGCCTTGGTGTTGGTTGCTGGCGCAATAGATCGTATCGCCTGGTGGATCGCTTTTGAATCCTTTGCCACGCTGGATGTCGGCATCACCTTGGGCGTGACAGTCGCCGTGCTTCGGACCGTCTTATCTATCGGCGGAGCCGGTCAAATTCCCAATTCAAAAACGGCGGCAAAGCTCGTCGAAGCCGTAGCAAAGTGGACGGGCATCGCGCTGACGATCATCCTGATCATCTGGTGGGTCGCCGTGGTACAGAAAGTGGTGCTGGGTTCCATATTCATTCAACTGAAGACTTCTACCGGCCCAACCCCGCTCGTTCGAGAATTGTCGTTCGACAATGGATGGGTGTTCCTCGGGGGCCTGGCGATCCCCATCATCATCTATGCCCTATGGACAGGGCGCAACCTGGAATTTCTTAACTTATCCTCGCTACATGCGTTCTATCGGGCAAGGCTGGTACGCGCGTACCTGGGGGCAGCGAACGGCTATCGAGTCGATCCCTGTGTCAATGCGCTAGACGATATTCCGCCTTCCGCGCACACAACGACGAAGATCCAGAACGTCGGAGCGGTGCACGCGGACGACGACGTGCTGCTTTCTGATTACCGGCCCCACAAACATGGAGGGCCCGTACACATCATCAACACATGCGTGAATCAAACTGCGGACCCCGAAGGCAGACTGTTCAATCGGGACAGGAAGGGGCTACTTCTCAGCGTCGTGGGTTCGGGAATTTCGCAACTTAGCCAAGAAGGCTGGCGAAGAATACCGGGTATCGGCAAGCGCAGCCTGGGCACATGGTTAGCCGCCTCGGGCGCCGCCGTGGCGCCCGGCTTGGGCTATAGAACGCAGCGAGGCCTGTCCTCTCTGCTCACGTTTGCGGGCGTTCGCTTGGGATTCTGGCTGACCCGTTCGGCACGTGACGAAACACCCGGGCCGTTGATCAGCGTGGACAAGTCAAAGGGCCTTCTTGCTGAGACCCTAGGCTCTTTCAATGCAGACCGCCACAGCAATTGGTTCATCACCGACGGTGGGCATTTCGAGAATACGGGCGCTTACGCTCTGCTGGCGGCGCATTGTGAGTTTATCGTCCTGGTAGATTGCGGCGCAGACCCCAACTATGAATTCGGAGATATTGAGAACCTTGTGCGCAAGGCAAGAGTTGATTTGGGTGTCGAAATCCTATTTCAAAAACCTCTCCGAGCGGCATGCGAGGTCTGGCACGGTGTATTGCAGTACGTTGGCACGCTTAATGAACTGGCCGCCTCAGACAGAAACGCTTGCATCGCCCTCGCCCGAGTACGCTACCCCGGTGAAACCCATGCCTCGGGTGTGTTGGTCATCATCAAGCCGAATGTGTGCAACGCACTGCCCATGGACATCAACAGCTATCGGCAGGAATATCCTGACTTCCCGCAGCAAAGCACCGCGAACCAGTTTTTTACCGAGGCGCAGTGGGAAAGCTACTTTCAGTTGGGTAAGTTCCTCGCAGACAAACTGGCGCCTGACTTTATCCGAGCGGTGTTGAAACGCCCCGAAAAGTACTTTGAAGCGGATACTCGCGCTTTCACATCCTCACCTGCTGCAGAGGCAACCCAAACAGCTCAGAAAAAACCGACACGCATTCCTGCACGAATAGGCGTCGCCGCGGTCGGGGCAACACTGGGTGCGGGTGCCGTCGCCACGGTCGGGGTAACCGTATGGCAAGCGGCTGACAGCGCTCGCGCGTCGGTGTTTGCCCGCCAAAACGGAGAGCGGAACGGTATGAAAGAACTTACCGATATCTGGGCCAAGATTCCCCACACCTTGGATGCCGTGGAGATGAATCAACCCGGACAGCACGGCCAGGAACTTCAACCCATGCTTCCGGACGCGGCCAGGGATTCCGTGTCGACGCTCGCCGCTGCCCTGGTCCGTAACGCCGACAACCTTTGCGGTAATGGCGAGGCGCGATGGCTGCAAGAATCGCCGCTCGGCCTACGCATTGTTGGCGACACCGTAAAACTATGTCGATTGCAAGGTAAGGACCTAAGCTCGGCCTGCTTTGTGCTGCTCGCTTCCAATATCGGTCCCGTGCCAGCACCTTATATGTCGTGCCTTGCATCCCCTGGCAAACTGCAGAATGCCCGCTATTGGGGCTACGACTATTCATCTGACGGTACGTGGCACAACCTTCATCCCTGCTCAACAGGAAGGATAAGGATGCTCAACCAAGAGCGAGTGTTCTTAGCGACGGCAAAGCAACCGTCGCAAGCGACGATCAACGAATCTGCTCTACGGGATATTCGCGACATAGGTATGGGTTGTCACCCGCTCAGGGACGCCCGCCCCCCTATCTACGCCGACAGTCAAATGGGCGGTTCAACGCCGGTCAGCAGCGCCTCCGCGCCAACACAGATTCCCTCGATCGACTCTCCAGCTACTCCACCCAACGTTGCACGCGAACGACTGAGGGTAAACCAACACGTCGAAATCCGATCGACGGAGACAGCGGAAAAAGAAGACATATGCCGTGGCAAAACAGTCTTCATACAGGTCTACGATGGGGCCGACCGGGACATAGCACGCACCTTCCGCGCGGGATGGCGCAGTTTGGGTGCAAGTGTTCCGCCCATCGAAGACGTCATGGATACCGCGCGGCGATCAGGTCGTGCAACCCCGATTCCCGTCCGTTCAAGCGCAATCCGCTACCACGACCCAGGAAGCGAAGCTTGCGCGCATCGGTTAGCGGCAGGTATTACAAAGGAATACCGCGGCTCTTCCGATCAGGCTTGGAAAGTGCAACCGCTTGCGGCGGGCTTGCAAGGCACCCGCGGCACTATTGAGGTTTGGGTGAGTCCGTCGGATCCGCTGCTGAAAGAAACTAAAGCGCGGCGATCGAACCCGGCAGCCCCTGACGCTACAAACTCGACCCCCCATCCACCACCATCAAGCACCCGGTAACGTAAGCGGCCTCATCAGACGCCAGAAACAGCGCCGCATTGGCAATGTCCCAAGGGCTGCCCTGGCGACCCATCGGGCACCTTGCGTCCCGCGTCTTATGCCCTGCTTCCGCCGCCTCTGCGTTTGCATACAACGCATCGGCATGCGGCGTGCGGATCATGCCGGGGATGATGCAATTGCACCGCACCTGGTCCGGGGCATACTGCCGCGCGATGACGCGCGTCATGTGATTGACGGCTGCCTTGGCGGTGCTGTACGACAGGAATTGCATCGGGCTCCATTTCAGGCTTGCGGTTGACGATACGTTGATGATGGACCCGCCACCGCGCAATGTCATCTGCGGCAAGAAGGCACGCGCCATCGCCATGGAACCGCGCACGTTGACCGTCATGACGCGGTCCCACTCGTCGTCTTGCACGGCGAGCAGGTCGCCTTGGATTTCGATGCCGACATTGTTGTGCAGGATATCGACACCCCCGAAACGCCTCGCCACGTCTTGCGAGGCCCGCTCTATCTGCGCCGAATCCGTGACGTCCAATTCAAGCGCTTCCGCAACACCGCCTTCCGATCGAATCAGCTCCACGGTCTCTTCCGCGGCCGCCAGGGACCGGTCAGTACAGATGACGGTTGCGCCTTCCCGCGCGAACCGGATCGCACAGGCTGCGCCGTTGCCCACTTGATCGGCGGCGGAAAACGAATGTCTTAAGGTGCCGGCGCCTGCAACCAGGGCCACTTTTGATGCCAAACGCATAGCCTGAACCCTCCCCGATCAATCGCGCGTGAATTCAGCGCCGCCCTTGGGGCGGATATAGCGGGGCACGGGCAGCCCGGCCTTCTTGGCCGCGTCAAGAATTGAATCTTCGATGGCGCCCGCGTCGCGGATGTTGGCGAACTGGCCGTCGATGAAGTTGATGTTGGCGCCGAACACCACCATGAAACCTTCGGCCGGTTCCGTGGCGTCTTCGGGCACCGAAAACGTATGGACCGAGCCGCCGGGTTCGTACAGATAGCTGCCGGCCTTCTGCACGTCATCCGGGTACTCCAGGTAGTTCCACTGACCCTTGGTGGTGTAGAAGTGGACGACGCCGGTATGGAAGTGCGTGGGCAGGCGCGTGCCCGGGGCGAACTTGCCGTACAGCACCCACACACCGTTCTCCCGGTCCAGAAACAAGGGGATGATCGATGAGCCCGGCGCGGCGCCCGGCACTTCAACGCCGTCTTCAATGTTGACGGTCAGCAGGCGATCTTGATGGGTGATGGTGTACGGAAGTGTCATGAGCGTTCCTGATGTTGATGAAGGGTCAAGACGGCGCCGCGGGCGCGCACGATTCGCGCAATATCAGCTGCGTCTTGATAACGATGCGATCGCCTTGGGCAGACGCCGTCTGGCGATCAAGTTGCTTTAAAACCAGTTGTGCCGCACACGTGCCCACCGCCTCAAGGTCCCAACTGAGCGAGGTGATGGCGGGGCTGAATAGCTGAGACAGATCGGTGTCGCCGATGCTGATCACGCTGATATCGTTGGGCACCGAGTCTCCGGTATGGCGCAGGGCTTGCAGCACGCCGGACAGGATTCTTGTTCCCAGGCAAACAAATGCCGTGGGGCGGTTCGCGTGCGACAGCAGTGACATCGCCTCGGTGAAGGCGAACTGCATCGCGGACCGTTCCGCCCGGATCAGCGCCGGGTCGGGAACAATGCCGCGCGCGTCGAATGCCTGGCGAAAACCCGCGATACGTTCTTTGCCGGTTCGTAGATCCGTGCCCGGCGTCAGCAGCGCAATGCGCGTGTGCCCCAGGTTCAGCAGATATTGCGTCGCCTGGAATGCGCCCGCCGCATGATCCACGTGGATACCGACGGACGATTCGCCGAACTCGCGGTCCAGCGCCACCACGGGCAGCTCTTGCGACAGCTTGTCGATGAGCTCGGCGGATTCCTTTTCGCAGGGGCCCAGAATCAACGCGTCGACGCGCCGTCCGCGAAAGATGTCCACCAGGGACGCTTCGCGCCGTCTTTCGTTGTGGGTGCTTGCCACCAACAATGAATAGCCTTCCGCCTGTAGCGCGGTCTCCGTCGCGGTGATGATGCGCGCGTACAGCGGGTTGGCCAGATCGGATACCAGCAGCCCGATCACGCCGGATGACTTTGTGCGCAGGCTTCTTGCCACGGCGTCCGGCCGATAGTCCAGGCTGCGCACCGCCTGTTCGACCGCCGCGATGGCGGCTTCGCTGACTCGTCCGGTTCGGTTCAGCGCGCGCGACGCCGTGCCCAGGGAAACCCCGGCTTTCTTGGCGACGTCGCGGATGGTGACTCGGGCGATTGGGTCTTTCATGATTGTGGTTTTGTCTGTGCCGAAAGTGGCTAACATACACCGTCTTCGGCACTGGGCCGGCTAGGTTCGCGGGCGTATCGGCGCGGACCCATCCCACGATGCGCAAGCTTCTCTGATCTCGTCGAAATATTCGCCTTTGCCGCCCTTCATTTCTGACACCTCGATCATGCCGCTGGGCAAGTCAGGATGAACGAAGTAGGCAAAGCGGCCGCGCAAGCCCATTCGTCCGCCGTGCCCTTCCTCGTAGCCGCTGCTGAGCAATCGGCCACAGAACTCGTCGAAATGATCCAGTGTCCAGAACGCCACGTGCTGCGCGCACTCGCCACTGTTGCGCAGCGAATCCAGATAGAGCGACGGCGCGTCATCGCGTTGCTGGATCAACTCGATTTGCAGGTCGCCTGAGTTCGCCAAGGCAATGGACAGGCGCGGCGGTTGCGACACCTGGCCGCGATACCGGAATTCGGTGGTGCCGACCTCTTCCTTGTAGAACCACGGGCCAACGCCAAGCACCTCGGACCAGTGTTTCATGGCTTTTTCTATGTCGCGGACCACATAGCCCACTTGCCGAACGCCACCAAAAATTCTGCTCATGAATGTTCCTTAGTTCATGTGGGCGCCGCCGTTGATATCCAACGTCGTGCCGGTGATGTAGCTGGAGAGGTCGCTGGCCAGGAACAGGCACCCGCCGGCCACTTCGTGCGGGCGTCCGGCCCGGCGCAGCGGCCAGACTTGGGCGGCGTCGTCCTTGCTTTCATCCGAGCGCCCTGTGCGCGAGAAATCGGTGGTGATCAGGCCCGGTGCAATCGCGTTGGCCCGGATCTGGTGCTCGCCGAATTCCTTGGCCATGGCGCGGGTAATGCCTTGTACGCCCGCTTTGGCCGCGCAGTAGTGCGCGCCGCCGAAAATGCCGCCGCCGTTCTGCGCCGACAGCGATGAAATCGAGATGATGCTTCCCGCCGCGCGCTGAATCATCAATGGGATGACGGCTTGGCTCAGGTTGAAGACGCCGGTCAGGTTCACGCGCAGGATGCGTTCAAAATCCGTGGGGGTGATGTCGCGAAACGTGGCCTTCTGCGTGATCGCCGCATTGTTCACCAGCACGTCGACCCTGCCGCCCGACCAGGCCGCGATCTGGTCAACGGCGGCGCGGCATTGCTGGTCGCTACCGACGTCACAGGCCAGCGCCAGCAGTTGGGCGGGCGCAGCGCCCAGGTCCGCCGCGCTTTCCCGTATGCGGGCCTCGTCCAAGTCCAGGATGGCCACGCGGGCGCCATGCTCCAGGAATAACCTGGCGGTGGCTTTGCCGATACCTTTGGGATGCGCGGCCCCCGAAATGACGGCAACGCGGTCTTGTAGCAGTTTCATCAAAGTCTCGTGTCGGGAAGCAGGCGACGAGACCACTCGCCGCCAAGATTGGAAAAAACGCCTACTGCGGCTGGATGCCGGCCTCTTGCGCAACCGCGCGCCAGGCTTCGATGTCGGCGATGTTCGCCTTTTCATGAGCGGGTCCGGACACGTAGTTGGCCGAGATACCCAGCCCAAGCAGCTTGGCGATCACGTCCTGCTCTTTCAGGACCTTTTCCAGGGTGCTGGACAAGCGTTCGACGATGGGCTTGGGCGTGCCTGCTGGCACGTACATGGCCCAGTTCAGGTCGCGATCAAAGTCGATGCCCTGTTCCTTGTAGCTGCGGATATCCGGCGCGCTGGGGGAACGCTTGGTACAGACCGCAAGCCCTTTCACCTTATGCTGCGTCACCATCGGGGTGGCCGTTGCCATGTCGACGAAACCAAGATCGATGTGCCCGCCCATGACGTCGGTCATGATCTGCGTGGTTCCCTTGTAGGGCACATGCTGCATCTTGAGATTGCCCTTCTGCACCAGGATCTCGCCGCAGAAGTGGCCGGTGGAGCCGACGCCCCAGCTTGCGTATTGCACGGGCGTTTTACGGGACTCCGCCAGTTTCCTGAGCCCCTCGATGTCATTCGCGGGAAAGTTGTTGTTGGCAACCACCATGATGGCTGAGTTGCCGATGGCGCCCAGCGACGTGAAACTCTTGATCGGGTCGTACGGCAGTTCCTTGTAGACCAGGGGCGAAAGAATGTGCGTGGTCATGCCGCCGATCGTGATCGTGTAGCCATCAGGCGCCGAGCGGGCAACCATCGCGATGCCGATCGTGCCACCCGCGCCGGGCTTGTTCTCGACGATGACGGGCTGCTTCAGTTCGGCCGAAAAGCGCTCCGCCAAGATACGGCCCAAGGTGTCGCCGCCCCCGCCTGCCGAGAACGGCAACAGCATGCGGATCGGACGATTCGGGTAGTCATCGGCATGAGCGGCGCCCATGCCGAACACGGCAAGCATCGCGGCTGCAACGGACAGCTTTTTCATTGTTGTCTCCTGGGATTTATCTAATAGGTATTTTTTGGCCACCCGCCTCCTGAACGGGATAACCGGTACCGCTACAGCAACCCGAGCGACCGCAGCTTGGCGTTCTGACAGGTGTACGGACGCTCGCAAATAATCTTGGCCGAGTCGGGCGCGAATTCAAACGTCGCGGCCATGCGCACGCGAAACTTGCGCCCTGTCGGCTCGTAGGTCTTGCCGTCGACGGTGAACGGCCCGGCATGCGTACCGGACAGCCAGAACTCCACCAGGACGATATCCGTCCCGTCGGCCGCGCCCACCGCGATGATCTCGTTCTTCAGGTCTGGAAACGACGCGCGCGACGAATGGAAGTACCCCATCACTTCGCTTTCACCGTCAAAGACGGCGCCGCTTGAGTGCATCTCGTACCGGGGGTGCTCAAAGGTATCAATGACCTTGTCCCATTCCTGGACACATTCCAAGGCCATGTGGTCTACGACGGTTTTTACCCGTTCAGCCTGCAACTCGGTGTTCATGCCAATCCTTTTTGTGGAAACGTTTCCGCAAATTATGGAGGCAAGAATTGCCTAGAAAAAGCTAGGGATTACGATAATTAGTGGAAACGATAACGCAGCCAGAGCGGCCGAGTTGATGGGCGCCGCCGGCAAGCTGCTGACGGCGCACCTGGTGGATGGCTACTCGCCCGCCGCCGTCAAGAAGATGGCCAAGCTTGTGCAGGAAGCCGCGGCCGACGCCACGCGGTCTTTGGGCGGACGCTGGCCGTCTGCAAAATAACAAGCAGCGCGGTCCCGATACTGCCGGCTGAAAAGCAGCGCCAGCCCTATACCGCCGTCCCCGCGTTCGGCCTGACCACATCCACAAACCGTTGCAGCAACGGGGCCGCGTCATCGCGCCGGTACGCCAGCAGCAAGCGGCTGGTCGCGTCGGGCGTATCCAGGTTGCGGTACACCACGCCGGGAATGCCGGTGCGTGCATAGGTGTCGGGCAATACCGAAATCCCCATCCCGGCGGCGACCAACCCAACGATCGTCGCCCCTTCGCGGGCCTCTTGCATGAGGCGCGGCGCGAAGCCCGCGCGGCTGGCCAGCACCATCACGTGCTCGAACAAGCCGCAACCCAGGCCGCGCGGAAACAGAATGAAGGGTTCATCGGCCAGCGCCGCCATGGGCAAGGGGCTCTGCGTGTCGGCCAGCGCATGCCAGGCCGGCAGCACCGCCACCAGGCGGTCCGTCCACAAGTCCAGTGTCTGGATGTTGGGCGGTGGGCAAAACAGCAGCGACGGGCGCAAGAAACCCACGTCGATGCTCTTGTCGGCCAGGGCTTGAAGCTGCTGGCCCGTGGACATATGGATCAGGTCGGCGCGCGCGGCGGGATGGCTGCTGCGAAACGTCTGCACCACGCGCGGAAACGCTTCGGCCATGGGCACCGAGGCCGTGAACGCGATGCGGATTTCACCGGCCTCGCCTTGCGAGGCCAGCCGCACCACTTCGGCGGCGCGTTCCAGATTGCCCAGCGCGCGCCGCGCCTGTTCCAGGAACAAGGCGCCCGCCGTGGTCAGGGCAACGTTGC
>Ga0160437_1001153_pt1 | contig 12258 bp, 11 predicted proteins | sample HID1975I_E0MG_FD_108227 | JGI IMG/M metagenome (GOLD analysis project Ga0160437, IMG submission 108227) | Enriched soil microbial communities from UW Madison campus, WI, USA - HID1975I_E0 MG | ecosystem: Environmental > Terrestrial > Soil > Unclassified | place: USA: Madison, Wisconsin... | reverse complement strand
TGACGGCGCGCGCATCGTCGCGCTGGCCCCCGGCATCGTCGACACCGACATGCAGGTCGCCATCCGTTCCAGCGACCCCGACAGCTTCCCGGCGCTGGCCAAGTTCCAGGACTTCCATGCCACGGGCAAGCTCGCTTCGCCCGCCAATGTGGCCGCCCGCATCCTTGCCTACCTGGATCGCGAAGATTTCGGCACGACCGAAATCGACGACATCCGCAATTACGACTGATCCCCTTACCATGACCGACCACTCGACCACTCCGGCACCCGCCCAGGATGAAAACCGCTTGATCGCCGAACGGCGCGCCAAGCTGGCCAAACTGCGCGAAACCGGGGTCGCGTACCCCAACGACTTCGTTCCGGACGCCCGCGCCGCCGCGCTGCACGACAAGTACGACGGTGAAGAACAGGAAGCCCTGGCCGCCGCCGCCGTCACCGTCAAGGTCGCCGGCCGCATGATGCTCAAGCGCGTCATGGGCAAGGCCAGCTTCGCCACGCTGCAAGACAGCACCGGCCGCATCCAGATCTACCTGGACCGTGGCACGCTGGGCGAAGACAACTACGCCGCGTTCAAGCAATGGGACATCGGCGACATCATCGCGATCGAAGGGTCGGTCTTCAAGACCAACAAGGGCGAACTGTCGGTGCACGCCGCCACGGCTCGCCTGCTGTCCAAGTCGCTGCGCCCGCTGCCGGACAAGTTCCACGGCGTGGCCGACCAGGAACTGCGCTATCGCCAGCGCTACGTTGACCTGATCATGACGGACGCTACGCGCCGCACGTTCGAAGCGCGCAGCAAGGCCGTGGGCAGTATCCGCCAGTTCATGCTGAACGCCGGCTTCCTCGAAGTCGAAACGCCCATGCTGCACCCGATTCCGGGTGGCGCGGCGGCCAAGCCGTTCGTCACGCACCACAATGCGCTGGACATGGAAATGTACCTGCGCATCGCGCCCGAGCTCTACCTGAAGCGCCTGATCGTCGGCGGCTTCGAGCGCGTGTTCGAAGTCAACCGCAACTTCCGCAACGAAGGCGTCAGCCCGCGTCACAACCCTGAATTCACGATGATGGAGTTCTACGCGGCCTTTGCGGAATACCGCTGGCTGATGGACTTCACGGAAGAGCTGATCCGCCAGGCGGCCATCTCGGCCACCGGCAGCGCCGTGCTGACATATCAGGAACGCGAGCTGGATCTGTCCAAGCCGTTCGACCGCCTGACCATCTGCGAAGCCATCCTGAAGTACGCGCCGGGCTACACCCAGGAACAACTGGACGACCCCGCCTTCGTACGCGCCGAATTGAAGAAGCTGGGCGCGGATGCCGACGGCCCCGTGCTGTCGCGCGCCGGCCTGGGCGCGCTGCAACTGGCGCTGTTCGAAGAGACGGCCGAAGCCAAGCTCTGGAACCCCACCTACATCATCGACTACCCGGTTGAAGTGTCGCCGCTGGCGCGCGCTTCCGACACGCGGGAAGGCATCACCGAGCGCTTCGAGCTGTTCATGACGGGCCGCGAAATCGCCAACGGCTTCTCGGAATTGAACGACCCCGAAGACCAGGCCGAACGCTTCCGCTCGCAAGTGGAAGCCAAGGACGCCGGCGACGAAGAAGCCATGTTCTACGACGCGGACTACATCCGCGCGCTGGAATACGGCATGCCTCCGACGGGCGGCTGCGGCATCGGCATCGACCGCCTGGTCATGCTGCTGACCGACAGCCCCAGCATCCGCGACGTCATCCTGTTCCCGCACCTGCGTCGTGAAGACTAAAGGCTGCTTGCCCAGGGCAGCGTCATGATCTTCAAGATCCTGATGCTGCTGCTGATTGCGGCGGGGCTGATCTACTGGATCAAGCAACCCCGCCGCGTCTTGCCGGCGTCGCCCTACGTTTCCGCGCGGCCGCGCCGGCCGGTGTTCATTGCCTTGTGCATCGCCGCCGCGATCTCCGCGGTGGCATCGCTGCTGTCCGCGCTGCTGTGGATGGGCGGCGTGGCCGGTGGCGTCACCGGTGGCGGCTATCACGGCGAAGCGGATTTCCTGCTGCCCGTGGCCGGTTGTTTGCTGGCACTGGCCGTGGCCTGCGCCGTGGGCGCCTATCTCAAGCGTCGGTAGCCTGAGCCTGCAAAGGCCAGGCGCCCGCGCCCGCGGGCAAGGCCGGCAACGACGCCAGCAACATCGCATCAATGAACTCGGCGGGCGCCAGACGCCCGCCCGGCTTGTACCACTGCACCGTCAGGTTCATCGCCCCCAGCACGCAGCGCTTGATGACGCGCGCATCGCCCTTGATCATGCCCGCCTCCACGGCGCCGGCCACCGCGGACTGCCACATCGCCTCGTAGCGATCGCTTAACGCCTTGACCGCCGACTGGCTGGGCGCGGACAGGCTGCGCCATTCGTACACCAGCGCGTTCATGGCGTCGCCCCCCGCGCCTTGCAACATGCTCCACATGTGAACGCGAAACAGCGCGGCCAGGCGATCGGCTGGCGCGTCGTAATGCGCCAGCGCCCGTTCGCCGCCGTCGATCACTTCCTGGATGCCGTTGTTCATGACGGCCACCAGTATTTCTTCCTTGCTGCGAAAGTGGTGGAACAGGCTGCCGGATTGCAAGCCCACGGCGCGCGCCAGTTCGCGCACGGTGGTGCGCTCATAACCATGCTTGCAGAACAGCCGGCCGGCCGTCAGCACCAGCTCGCGGCGGCGCTCTGACTCCGTGCCTTCATCGCGCGGCGCGACGGCCGCGGTCTTGTTCATGACGGCTCACAGTCTCTGGATGATGGTCGCCGTGGCCATGCCATGGCCGATGCACATCAGTTGCATGCCGAACTCACCCTCGGTGGCTTCAAGCCCGGCCAGCATCTTGGCCATCAAACCCGCGCCGGTCGCGCCCAAGGGGTGGCCGTGCGCAATCGCGCCGCCCCACGGATTCACGCGCGACGGCTTGGCGTCCAGCTCGCGCTGCCAGGCCAGCACCACGCTGGCAAAGGCCTCATTGATTTCGATCCAATCGATGTCCTCCAAGGCCAGGCCGGCACGCGCCAAGGCCATGCGCGCGGCCGGAATCACGCCCGTCAACTGCATCACGGGGTCCGACCCGACCACCACCCGCGCCAGGAATCGGGCACGCGGCCGCAGCCCGTCTGACAGCGCCGTGTCGTGGTCGGCCAGCAGTACCGCCGCCGCCCCGTCCGCCAATTGGCTGGCGTTGGCAGCGGTAACACCACCCTGCCCCGCCGGCCGCATCGCCGGCGCCATGGCCGCCATGCGCGCCGCGTCCGTGGTTTCGCGTATGCCTTCGTCGCGATGCACAGCGGACTGCGGACCCGGCAGCAATTCCACATGCAGCCCGGCGCGCGCGGCGGTCCAGGCGCGTGCATGGCTTTCGCGCGCCCAATCATCCATCTCGGCCTGCGACAAGCGCCAGTGGTCGGCAATCCGTTCCGCGCTTTCAATCTGGTGGATCAGGGCATGGCGTTCCAGCAGCGCCGGGTTCAACGATTCAAAGCCCTTGAATTCGCTTTGCCCCAAGGTCACGTCCAGGAACATCGGCACGCGGCTCATGCTCTCGACGCCCCCGGCCACCACATAGCGCATGTCGCCCGCGGCGATGGCTTGCGCGCCAAAGTGCACCGCCTGCTGGCTGGATCCGCACATGCGGTTAAGCGTCACGCCCGGCACACTTTCCGGCAGGCCGGACAGCATCGCCGCCAGGCGGCCCACGTTCGCGCCCTGCTCGCCTGCCTGGCTGACGCAGCCCGCGATCAAGTCCTCGACCTTCTCGCCGGGCAAGCCGGCGCGCGCCAGCAAGCCGTCCACCGTCTGCGCCAGCAGCGTATCGGGCCGCGTGTCGGCCCACCATCCGCCGCGCCGGCCAAACGGCGTGCGCACCGCTTCCACGATCACGGCTTCGTTCATGCCATCGTCTCCTCAACGTAGAGCATTTCAATTTCTTTGGCGTAGGTGCGATAGATGCTGGCGCGGCGCACTTTCATCGTGGCCGTCACCTCGCCATCGTCATGATCCAGTTCCTTGGTCAGCAGGTGAAAGCGCTTGATCTGCGACACGGGCGCAAGCCCGGCGTTGGCGCGCGACACTTCCTGCTGCACCAGTTCGCGCACCTCGGCCGTTTCGGCCAGCGACCGGAAATGCGTGAACGCAATGCGGCGCGACTCGGCCCACTTGCCCACCGTGTCGAATTCCAGCTGGATCAGCGCCGACACGAACTTGCGGCCATCGGCGATCACAATGCATTCCTTCACGTACGGGCTGCCCTTGACGGCATTTTCAATTTCGGACGGCGTCAGGTTCTTGCCGCCCGCCGTGATCATGATGTCTTTCAGGCGGTCCACGATGCGCACGCGCCCGTCTTGTTCGGCCACCACGTCGCCCGTGTACAGCCAGCCGTCGCGCACCGTATCGGCCGTGGCGGCCGCGTTCTTGTAATAGCCCTGGAACACCATGTCGCCGTGAACCAGCAGTTCGCCGGCCTCACCCATCTTCCATTCCACGCCCAGAATCGGTTCGCCCACCGTGCCCACTTTCACGCGGTCGGGATGCTGGCCGAAGATCATGCCGGCCGATTCCGTCAGGCCATACACTTCCAGCAACGGCACGCCCAGGGTGCGGAAATAGCGCACCACGTCGGGCGGGATGGGCGCCGCGCCGGTCATGGCCACGCGCACGCGCCGCAAGCCGATGAAGTTCTGCAAGGCGCGCAGCACCAGCCAGTACCACAGCGTATGGGTCAGCCGTTCGCCCATGCTGTACTGCGCGGGCGACTTTTCCAGGAAGGGTGCGCAGCGCGCCAACGCGCGCCGGTACAGCCACTGCTGCAAGCGCCCCGCCTCCTGCATCTTGATCGAAATCGAAGCGTGCAGCTTTTCCCAGATGCGCGGCACGCCCAGGAAGATCGTCGGCGCGACTTCGCGCAGGTCTTCCTGCACCGTGCGGATGGATTCGCCAAAGTTCACCTGCGAACCCAGATACAGCGGCACGAAGGTGGACAGCATTTGCTCGGCCACATGGCACAGCGGCAGATACGACAGATGCACGCTGTGCGCATCCATCGACAGCCGGTCCGCAATACCTGGCGCCACGCCGCGCATGTTGCGGTAGCTGAGCATCGCGCCCTTGGGCTTGCCGGTGGAGCCGGACGTATAAATCATCAGCCCGGTTTCATCCAGGCGCTGCGTATCCAGGGCGGCGTTCAAGGCGGCAAGTTCGGCGGCCGGGCGGCGTGCACCGTCGGCTTCGATCTCGGCAAAGGTCACCAGCCGCTCGCGCTCGGCCGGCGCGTACGAACGCAGGCCCTTGGTTTCGATCATCACAATGCGGCGCAGCAGCGGCAAGCGGTCGGCCACCTGCAACACCTTGTCGGTCTGTTCCTGGTCTTCGCACACCACCAGCTCAACGTCGGCATGCTCCAGCACATAGCCCATTTCTTCAGCCGGGCTGGTCGGATACACGCCCACCGCCACGCCACCCACCGTGCCCGCCCCCAACTGGGTCAGCAACCACTCAACGCGGTTCTCGGACACGACGGCCACCCGGCCGCCCACGCTCAAGCCCAAGGCGCGCAGGCCCAGCCCTACGTGGCAGGCCCGCTGCCAGTAGCCCGCCCAGGTCAGCGGCTTCCAGATACCAAAGTCTTTCTGCCGGATGGCAATCGCGCCTGGCTGCCGCCGCGCCTGCTCGCGCAGCATCTGCGGCAAGGTCAGTTCGGGCCAAACGGCGGGGTCAATCAACGCAACCATGGCCTTGTCCTTCATGACAGCCAGCGCTTGCGGCGCTTGTAGTGCTTGATGTCGCGAAAGCCGCGCGCGTCACCCGTGCCGCCCACGCCCAGGTAGAACTCGCGCACGTCCGGGTCGGCGGCCAGTTTGTCGGCCGAACCGTCGATGACGACCTTGCCGGTTTCCATGATGTAGCCGTAGTGCGCCACCGCCAGCGCCACCGATGCATTCTGCTCAACCAGCAGCATCGACACGCCCTGCTCGGCATTGATGCGCGCGATGATGGAAAAGATGCTTTCCACCAGCATCGGCGACAAGCCCAGCGACGGTTCGTCCAGCAGCATCAGCCTGGGCTGCGCGATCAGCGCGCGGCCGATGGCCAGCATCTGTTGCTCGCCCCCGGACAGGTAGCCCGCCAGCCCGCGCCGCCGTTCGAACAGGCGCGGGAAATAGCCGTAGACCAGGTCGAAGTCCACGCGCGCGTCGGGCCGGCCCGTCAGCGCGTAGGTGGCCGCCACCAGGTTTTCTTCCACGGTCAGGTCTTCGAACACGCGGCGGCCTTCCATGACGTGCGCCAGGCCGGCGCGCACCAGGTTCTGCGGCTTGGTGCCCGCCGTATCGCCGCCGTTGAAGGCAATGTGCCCGCGCACCAGTTCCCCGTCCTCCAGATCCAGCAAACCGGACACGGCCTTCAGCGTGGTGGACTTGCCGGCGCCGTTGCTGCCCAAGAGCGCCACGATGCTGCCGGCCGGCACCGACAGGGACAAGCCGCGCAGCACCTGCACCGCCTTGTTGTAGACGACCTCGATATTGTTGATGTCCAACACCGCCGCGGGCGCGGCGGCGGTGGTCGATGCCGATGTCTGTGCCAACTGCGCGCTTTGTCCCAGGTTCACGGCCGCCTCACTTCAGCACGATCCAGTCGGACGCCGGCACCATCTGCTTCTGCTTCACATCGGCGCGGTAAATGCGGCCAACCGGAATGGAGTTGCCCTTGATCGTGACCGGCACGCCGATCAAGCCACCCGTGTCGAAGTCCTTGATGCCGTCCAGCGCGGCCTTCATATTGGCGCTGGTCAGTTCCTTGCCGGCGTCCAGCGTGCGCTTGGCCACTTCCGAAAACAGCATCGCCGCCAGGAAGCCCTGCATGTAGCCGGTGCTTTGGTATTGCGGACGCATTTCGCGGATCTTCTTCAACATCGGCGCATCGCCCTCGGTGTCGTAGTAGTAGCGATAAGGCATCACGCCCATGAAGCCTTCAGCGTCTTCGCCCATCTGCATCACGGTGGAGTTGTCCATGGTCCAGAACGTGCCCATGTAGCGGGTCTTCAGGCCCATGCGCTTGCCTTGCCCGACGAATTCCGGAATGGGCGCCAGCACATAGCCGTGGAAAATCGTGAAGTCCGGGTCGGCCCGGCGCAGCTTGATCACTTCGGTCGACACATCCACGCTGCCCGGCGGCGTCATGATTTCGGTGGCGACTTTCAGCCCCAGCTTTTCCGCCACGGCACGCGAGCTGGCAATGGGATCGCGGCCAAACTCGGTGTCGGAATACACAAAGGCCACTTTCGCGCCCGGTTGTTCCTTGGCGATGTAGCGCAGCAGAATGCCGAACATCTCGGTGTAGTCCGGCCCCAGCATGAACTGCGCCGGATACTTGGCGGGGTCGTTCAATTCGGTGGCGAACGAAGCACCGGTCATCAGGATGTCGCCCGTGCGGTTCAATTCAGCGTTGATGGTCTTCGAAAACCCGGTTGAGTCGCCGTAGTAGAAGTTCACCTTGTTCTGGCTGGTGATTTTCTTGAAGGCAGCCACCGACGCATCCACCTTGTAGGCCGTGTCTTCCGGCACGTAGCGCAACTTGCGGCCCTTGATGCCGCCTTGCTCGTTGATGATCTTCACGTAGTCGGAGATGCCGGCGTGGATGCCCTGTCCGGCAAAGGCGAACACGCCGCTTAAGGGAATGGACCCGCCCAGCACCAGGTCGTCCGCGGCCTGGGCGGCGGGCGCCGCCGCCAATGCCGCCGCCAGGCCCAACGGGGCCAACAACTTCGATAAACCGCTGCCTATCCGGATGCGCTTCATGATGTGTCTCCTTGGGTCTTGTAGGTATTGCAATCGGCCAGTCAGCGTTCAGGTCCGGAATGGCCACAGGTGGAAGAAGCGACGCACACGCCGCCAGATTTCCGCGAGCCCATGTGGCTCGAAGATCAAAAAGCCCACGATCAGCAGGCCGAAAACGATGGTGCGCACGGGCGACACCAGGCGCAGCGCGTCGCCGCCCACGGGTAGCCAGCCCACGATGAGCTTGAGCAGTTCAGGCACCATGGTCATGAACACCGCGCCCAGAATGGCCCCCAGGATCGACCCCATGCCGCCCACGATGATGGCGGCCAGGAAGAAGATGGACATGATCAGCGGAAAGCTCTCGGGCGTGACCACACGAAAGAAATACGCCCACAACCCGCCCGCCACGCCCGCATAGAACGACGACAGCCCGAACGACAGCAGCTTGTAGCGCAGCAAGTGGATGCCCAGCACTTCAGCCGAAATGTCGCGGTCGCGGATGGCGATGAACGCGCGCCCGATGCGGGTGCGGAACAGGTTCGCCGCGCCCAGCACCATCAGCACCGTCACCGGCACGATCAGCCAATAGATCTTGAAGGACGTATCCAGGTCCACGCCCAGCACGCGCGCGGGCGGCACCTGCAAGCCGCTGGTCCCACCCGTGAATTCCCAGTTCGCAAAAATGAAGTGCGCGATGAACGAGGCGGCAATGGTTGAAATCGCCAGGTACAAGCCCTTGACCCGCAGCGACGGAATGCCCACCAGCAAGCCGCCCAGCATCGCCACCACGCCGCCGCCCAACAGATTGACCAGCACCGGCGTGCCCAACCGCAGTTCCATCACCGCCACGGTGTATGCGCCCAGCCCCATGAACGCGGCCTGCCCCAAGCTGACCAGCCCGGTGTAGCCCGTCAGGATGTTCAAGCCCGTGGCGCTGGCGATGTTGATGGCGACGAGGCACGCCAGGTACAGCCAATAGGCGTCCGCCACGAAGGGGAACAGCACCAGCGACGCCGCCAGCAACGCCAGCCACACATGCTGGGTGCGCGTGTCGAACAGGGCTTCGTCGGCCAGGTAAGTCTGCTTCGCGGTTGCGATGCGCATGAGTCAAAGCCTCTCGATTTCACGGGTGCCGAACAGGCCATACGGCCTGACCATCAACACCACGACCAGCACGATGAAAGTGGCCAGCAGCTTGAATTCGCCGCCCAGGTAGGCGCCCGCCCAAGCCTCCAGCAAACCGATGAACACGCCGCCCACCAGCGCGCCCGCCACGCTGTCCAGCCCGCCCACGATCACCACCACCAGCACCGACAGGCCAAACACGCCCATCGACGAGGAAATGCCGCCGATGGCGCCCACGATCACCCCGGACACGGCGGCCAACGCGCCGGCAGCCACCCACGCCAGCGAGAACACGCGCGGCACGTTGATGCCCATTGCATAGGCCGCGCCCTGGTCGGACGCCGTCGCCCGCAGCGCCACACCGCCGCGCCAGTAGCGAAACACCACCAGCACCAGCAGCGCCAGCACCACCGCTACCCAGAATCCGTAGAACACTTTGGGCGCCACAAAGGCTTCGCCGATCATCACCGGCGAGCGCGGCATGAACTCCGGCAGGCGGCGCTGGTCAGCCGTCCAGATCAGTTCCACCGCGCCCACCAGAATCGACGCCAGCCCCACCGTCACCATGAAAACCGAGATCGGGGCTTCGCCCAGCATCGGCCGGATGGTCAAGCGCTCGACCAGCGCGCCCAACGCGCCCGACACCACCACAGCGCCCACGATGGCCAGCCAAATCGGCCAGGCCATGCTTGTTGCGAAGGCATAGAACACGTACGCGCCCAACATCAGGAATTCGCCGATGGCGATGTTCACGACCCGCGTCGCCTTGTAGACGATGACGAAGGCCAATGCCGCCAGCGCATACAGGCCGCCGCTGCCCAAACCCGCCAGGCTGACTTCCAGGAAGAACAGCGCGTCCATCACGCGGCCTCCCGCAGGCGGCGGCGCAGGTCGCCCACATCGCCCGCGCCCAGATAGGCTTTGATGACTTCCGGATTCGCTTGCACCTCGGCAGGCGTGCCGTCAGCAATCACCTGCCCGAAGTTCAGCACCACGACGTGATCGGACAGGTCCATCACCATGCCCATGTCGTGCTCCACCATCAGCACCGTCACGCCCCATTCGGATCGCGCATCCAGGATGAAGCGCGCCATGTCGTCCGTCTCTTCGCGGTTCATGCCGGCCACGGGTTCATCCAGCATCAGCACCTTGGGCTGCATCGCCAGCGCGCGCGCCAGTTCCACGCGCTTGCGCAAGCCATACGACAAGGCCGCCACCGGCGCGTGGCGGATATGGTCGATTTCAAGAAAGTCGATGATGCGTTCTTCGATGTCGGCCCGCAGCGCCATCTCTTCGCGGCGCGCCCGGCCCAGGTAGAACAAGGCATCCAGCACATTGGTGCGCAGGTGCGCGTGTCGCCCCAGCTTGATGTTGTCCAGCACCGTCATGCCGCGAAACAGCGCGATGTTCTGAAAGCTGCGCGCCAGGCCCAGCCGGGCGCGCTCGGGCGCCACCACGCGGGTGATGTCCCGGCCTTCAAATCTGATGTGGCCCGCGGCCGGCTTGTAGAACCCAGAAATGGTGTTGAACAGCGAGGTCTTGCCCGCGCCGTTCGGGCCGATGACCGTGGTGATGGTGCCGGGCGCCACGCTAAGCCCCACGCCGGTCAGCGCCTTGACGCCGCCAAACGCCAAGGTAACCCCATCCACCTCCAGCAAAGGAGCGTGCTTGGACTGATCCACCATTTGTCTCCTCGCTGATTGATCGCGAAGTTTTTTTGCCGCCTTGGGCGGACATTTTTTAAGCGATGAATCGGCAACCCGCGAGGCAGGAGATGCAACGAACCTGTCTTTACCTACGCCAATCCAGCGCTGGAAAATCGTTCTATGCGGTAGCACTATGCGTTACGCTAGGTCTGCTTAAAACAAAACCAAGCAAGCGCTCGGTTCAGACCATAGCATCGCGGTTTTTGGATCGACAGTTGGTACTTACCCGATAACGGAGACAAGCCATGACCCAGGAACTTCCCGCGTTTCAAACGCTGCTGCTGGCGGCCGACGGCGCCCTTGCAACCGTCACGCTGAACCGCGCCGACACGCTCAACGCCATTGACGTCGCCATGGCGCGCGACCTGCAACGCGCCGCGCAGTGGCTCGAAACGCAGCCTGCCATCCGTGTCGTGCGCCTGTGCGCGGCGGGCAAGGCATTCTGCGCGGGCGGCGACATCAGCATGTTCGCGGGCGAACCCGCGCAGGTGCGCGCCACCTTGCAGGATCTGTTCACGCCACTCAACGATTTCGTCGCGCGTATCGCCCGCATGAACAAGCTATGGCTGGCGCAGGCACACGGCGTGGCGGCGGGCGCGGGATTGTCGTTGGTGCTGGCATGTGACCTGGCCATTGCCGAGGACGACACCCGCTTCATGACGGCCTATCTGAAGCTGGGCGCCACGCCCGACGCAGGCATGACGCACGGCCTGGCCCGTGTGTTGGGTCCCAAGCGCGCCTTGGACCTGCTGCTGCGCCACGACGCCTTCACCGCGCGCGACGCGCTGGCTTGGGGCATCATCACTCGCAGCGCGCCCGCCAGCGAATTTGCCCAGGCCGCAGAACGCTATGCCGAGGATTTGGCGCGCCACGCGCCCCACGGCATCGCGGGTGCGAAAGACCTGCTGCGCTCAGCCGAGCATGCCTCGCTGGAAACCCAGTTGGCCAATGAAACGGCGCGCTTTCTGGACTCGGCCACGTACGCGGACTTTGCTGAAGGGGTGCAGGCATTTCGCGAAAAACGCGCGCCTGCGTTCAAGGGGAAAATCGGATAAACCCCTTCAGATAAACCCCATTTAGATAAGCCCCATTCAGATAAGCGCCATTCAGATAAGCGCCATTCGCTTTTCCACGGCCTGCGCCCAACGCCGCGCCACGGTGGGCGATGTCGCGCAGGTTGCCGATTCCGTCACCACGCGCACGGCGCGCTCCAGCAATTGGATGTCCGCCTCGTGTTGGCGTGCAACATGCGGGTCTTCGAAGAAGATCACGCGCTGGCATTGATGTTCAAGCACCAGCTCGGCGATCTGGGCGTCGCCACCAAGCGGTCCACTCAGGTAGCGATGCACCCAGGGCGTGTCTTTCGGCCACCCGCGCGACCAGGCCAGTTCATTCAGCCGCCCGCCCGTGGTACCCGTCGCCACGCGGCGCGCAAATTGCGACAACACATCGAAATGCTCGCTTGCGAACGCCACCATCTCGTCCTTGAGCGCATCGTGGGCAATCATGGCCAAGGTCTGGCCAGAGAAATTGAACAAGCGCGACACGGACGCATCCGGCGCCAGCCCGGCATGCAGGCGCTCGACTTCCATCCATTCGATCGCGCCCGCCAAGGTCGAAATGAATGGTCGGCCGTG
>Ga0160437_1001152_pt1 | contig 12264 bp, 9 predicted proteins | sample HID1975I_E0MG_FD_108227 | JGI IMG/M metagenome (GOLD analysis project Ga0160437, IMG submission 108227) | Enriched soil microbial communities from UW Madison campus, WI, USA - HID1975I_E0 MG | ecosystem: Environmental > Terrestrial > Soil > Unclassified | place: USA: Madison, Wisconsin... | reverse complement strand
CCTCCGAAGCACTGCATCGCAAGCAAAGTCGATTCGACCGCGAGATCGCTGCAGAAAGCTTTCACAACCGGAGTTACAAGCGCCAGCAAGCGCCCCGCACGCACGCGCTGCTCCTCGTTCGCATGGCGATGCTGGAGGTCTATAAGCGTCGTCACCCAAAGCGCGAGGGCGCGCGAACCTTCTACGTATGCCTTCTGTGTAAGCAACATTCGACGGACGTCAGCGTGCTCAATGATCGAGTCGGCACCCTCCCCTGTGGCCCGCTCAACACGTCCCAGGACGCGGCCCTGTGTGCGCTCCTTCGCATAGGCGAGCGCTTTCTGGTACGCCGCGTCCATAAGGCCGATAGCGTTCACGCCCACTGCGACTCGTGCATGGTTCATCATCACGAACATCGCCGCCAACCCTTTGTCGGCCTCGCCCAGCAGCCAACCGGTGGCGCCATCGAAGTTCATTGTGCAGGTCGCATTGCCATGAATGCCCATCTTGTCTTCGATGGAGGCGCAGGCCAGCGCGTTGCGCCTGCCGGCCTCGCCCTGCTCATCCGGGAGGAACTTAGGCACTATGAAAAGCGAGATCCCTTTTACACCCGGCGGCGCGCCTTTCAGACGGGCCAACACCAGGTGCACAATGTTCTCCGTGAGATCCTGCTCGCCGCCAGAAATGAAGATCTTGGTGCCCGTGATCTCGTAGGTTCCGTCGGGACGTTCCACGGCGCGAGTGCGCAGCAGCCCCAGATCCGTGCCGCTGTGCGACTCGGTGAGACACATGGTTCCAGCCCATTGGCCCGAGACGATCCTTGGAAGGTATTGTGCCTTCTGAGCGGGCGTACCGTTTGCCGCTATGCACATGTAGGCTGCGTGCGACATAGCTGGATAAGCGGCCCACGCCATGTTTGCCCCACTCAGCATCTCGGATACTGCGCTGCTCACAGATGAAGGAACGTCCTGCCCCCCGTACTCGCTGCCGCATCCCAAGCCAGTCCACCCGTTCGCCACGAACTGGAGATAAGCAGAGCGGAAGCCCTGCGGTGTCGCAACGACGCCAGGCTGAGGGGTGCGGCATCCCTCCCTGTCGCCTGAGCTATTCAACGGTGCGATTACTTCGGCGGCAAACTGCCCCCCCGCGGAGAGGACCTGGTCGATGGTCTGTGCATCGAACTCGGTGTTGCCGCATTGCTGCAGCAGTTCTGGCACGCCAAGCAGCTCGTTGAGTACAAAGTTCAGGTCACGCAATGGCGGCCGGTAGCCAAAAGCGGTGTCTACGGAGAGCGCCATCAAACGGATTCCGCCGGTTTGCCCAAGGTACGCAGTTCTTTGCGCAAAATTTTTCCTACCGGCGATTTGGGAAGCGCGTTCACAAAGCTGATGTGGCGGGGTACCTTGTATGCCGTTAGATTTGCGCGGCAATGGGCTTCAACCTGGGCAGCGGTGAGGGTCTCGTCCCTTGGCACTACAAAGAGGTGCGGCACCTCCCCTGAACGACTGTCAGGCTCACCGATGCACGCGCATTCGAGCACCGAAGCCATCATTGCGACAACCGCCTCGATCTCATTCGGGTACACATTGAATCCCGACACCAGGATCATGTCCTTTAGCCGATCAACGACATACAGAAAGCCGTTGTCATCCATCGTGACAACGTCACCGGTGCGGAACCAGCCGTCCTTAGTGAAGACCTTGGCGGTTTCCTCCGGACGCTCCCAGTAGCCCGAGAAGACTTGGGGCCCTTTGACGCACAGTTCGCCTCGCTCCCCCGGCTGGACCGCATTGCCCTCGCCATCGACCACCTTAATGTCAGTGGAGGGCATCGGAACGCCAATGCTGCCGGTCCATTCAGCGCCGCCCAATACGTTGAACGCTACGCAAGGTGAGCATTCGGTCAGCCCATAGCCTTCTCGTATTGGCACGCCGGTAGCCTCGCTCCAGCGTCGTGCCACAGACTCCTGGATGGTGGCGCCGGCGCCGATAACGGTTCCAGTGCCCGAGAAGTCCTCTCGTGTCAGGCCGCCGCTTGCAAGCAATCCGTTGAACAGGGTGTTGACGCCGATCAGGATACTGAATGGGGCACGCTTAAACTCCGTGAGCAGCGCATTGAGGTCTCGCGGATTTGCCATCAGGCGGTTGGTACCGCCGCGCAAGAACAGCAACAAGGCCACGTTGAGCGGGTAGATGTGATAGAGCGGGAGAGGCGTTATGCACGAGCAATTTCCTGGCTCGAACACTTTGTCGAGCCATGTCAACATCTGTACGGTACTCGCGACCATATTGGCTTGGCTCAAGGCGGCGCCTTTTGCCACACCAGTGGTTCCGCCGGTGTACTGAAGGAACGCGATGTCGCTCGTCTCGATACGCGGTGCCACGAATTTTCCAGCTTCCCCCAGCGCGATGGCATGTCCGAAGGGCGTGACGCCATCATGGCTGCCGCGCTCGCGATTCAAGGACCATTCCTTGCCTGTGGGCGCAAGGTCTTCGGATGCGGCAATGATCACGTGCCGCAAAACGACCTCCGCGCCAGCATCCTTGATCAGCGGCAAGGCAGCCTGCGACGCGACGATCGCGGTCGCGCCTGAATCCTTCAGTTGATAGGCCAGCTCGCGAGCCGTGTATAGCGGGTTGACGCTGACCACTACTAGCCCCGCACGCAGAGCACCCGCAAGCGCGACGGCGTATACGAGGCTGTTGGGCAGCATCAGCGCCACACGGTCTCCTTGCGTCATGCCGGATTGCTGCAAGAACGCAGCGAAGGCAGACGACAGACGCTCAAGGGCGCCGTAACTTAGGCCTGCGTCCAAGCAGGTATAAGCGATTCGCTCGGGATAACGATCAAAGCTGCGCTGCAGCAGCTCCGGCAAAGTCAATCCAGGCTCAATGGGGGCGTCCAGCGGCATGCCTTCGGGATAGCTGTGGTGCCAGGGGCGAGATTGCATGTGATGTCTCCGTCAGTTTCTTGTATGCGGCGCCCGCTCGGCTGGATCAGCAATCGCCTCGCGCACGAAGTCGAGTCTGTCTTGACCGAAGAACATTTCATCGCCGATGAACATGGTCGGAGCGCCGAAGACGCCACGCGCGATGGCTTCGTCAGTCGTCGTACGCAATGCCGCCTTCACGTCCGGCCTGTTCGCCAATGCGAGTATTTCGTCCACGTCGAACCCCCCGTCTCGCAAGGCGGCGGCGGTCAGCGCAGGCTGATTGAGGTCAAGCGCGTCAACCCACAGTGCCTTGAAAATTGCGCGAAGATAGTCTTGAAAGCGCTCCGGCATATGGAGCTGAACGCCGGTTGCACCGCGCATCAGCATCAGCGTGATGATCGGGAAGAAGGGATTTTCATTCAGGGTCACCCCGTATCGCTTGGCGTGGCGCGCGAGGTCCCTACGGGTGTAGACCCCCTTGACCGGCACGGCGGCGGGCGATGCGTTGCCGGTTGCCTGGAAGACGCCACCCAACAGCATGGGGCGGTAAACCAACTCAGCGCCGGCTTGATGACAGATGGAAGGCAATTGGGTCCACGCCAAGTACGACGCCGGGCTACCCACATCAAAGAAGAACTCAACACGTTGACTCATGTACCGTGCCTCTCATGTTTACAAAACGATCGTTTAACAAACGTACCTTATGTTATGGTTTTGTTTATGTCAACGGGGAAACCCTCAGCGAGGACACATGCGCTACACCACCAACCACAAGCAAGAAACACGCGAGAAGCTGCTTGCAAGCAGCCGAGCAATTGCCAAGAAGGGCGGCTTCACCAGCACCGGCGTGGATGCACTGATGTCCGCCATCGGGCTGACCGGTGGCGCGTTCTACAGTCACTTCGCTTCCAAAGGCGAACTGTTCGCCGCCATTGTTGAACGCGAAATGGACAACAGCTCGGACATGCTCGCCGGCACCGAGAACTCGCCCCCCGACCATGTCGCGAAATGCTTGCGCAGCTATCTGAGCAGCGCTCATGCTCTACATCCCGAGACGGGCTGCGTCCTGCCGGCACTAGGCGCCGAGATAGCCCGCTCTGAGCCGGCCGTTCGCGCTTCGGTCGAGCGTTCGCTCAAAAAGCTGCAAAAGAGCTGGAGCGGCCGCCTTGACAACGATGGCGACGCCGCATGGGCCCTAATGGCGCAGTGCATTGGTGCCATCGTGATGGCGCGCATCGTCGAGAGCGAACGTACGAGGCAAGAGATCTTGGCGTCAACCCGGCGCTCGATCGATAAAAGCCACTTCACCTAAGGCGCGCGAGAAGCCGCGCAGGACCTACTTTACGGCCATGGGTTGACAGGCCGGCATGGGTGGCTTAACGTTCATTACTTAACGACCGTTTTGCCAAAGGAGACCCCCATGACCCAAGACAGGTCCGGCGCCAAGGTGGCGCTGGTAATCGGCGCCGGCGATTCGACCGGCGGTTCTATTGCGAAGCGCTTTGCGGCGGGGGGCTACATCGCCTGCGTCACACGGCGCGACCAGGAAAAGCTCCAGCCGCTGGTGGATACCATCCGCGCATCGGGTGGCCAGGCTTACGCGTTCGGCTCCGATGCGCGAAAAGAGGAAGAGGTTATCGCCCTGTTTGAGAAAATCGAACGCGAGATCGGCCCGGTTGAGGTTCTGGTCTTCAACATCGGGGCCAACGTGCCGTCTCCGGTTGTCGAGGAGACGGCGCGCAAGTACTTCAAGATCTGGGAGATGGCTTGCTTCAGCGGATTTCTCAACGGCCGTGAAGCGGCTAAGCGCATGAGCGAACGCGGACGCGGCACTATCCTTTTCACGGGAGCGACTGCTGCGCTGCGCGGAGCGGCCACCTTCGCGGCATTCGCCGGTGCTAAGCACGCATTGCGCGCACTAGCCCAGAGCATGTCGCGCGAGTTGGGTCCGAAGAACATCCATGTTGCGCATGTCGTGGTGGATGGTTCGATTGACACCGAATTCATTCGAACCAACTTCCCCGAGAAGTACGCAACGAAGGATCAAGACGGAATCCTGAATCCCGACCATATCGCCGAAAATTACTGGCATCTGCATACGCAGCCGCGCGATGCATGGACATTTGAGCTCGACCTGCGTCCCTGGAACGAGCGGTGGTGAGTATGGCAGGCACGCAGCACTACCCCCATTTGCTCGCACCTCTGGATCTGGGCTTCACCACATTAAAAAACCGGGTGTTGATGGGGTCGATGCACACAGGCCTCGAGGACGACGAGAAACTCGACAGATTGACGGAATACTTCGCCGAACGCGCCCGCGGTGGTGTAGGCCTGATCGTCACGGGCGGTTTCGCGCCCAACGCGGCTGCAGCGCCGATGGCTGGCGGCGGCACGCTGACGACGGCGCACGACGTTGAGCGCCACAGGCCCGTTACTCGCGCCGTACATCAAGAAGGCGGGAAAATCGCGCTCCAGATCTTGCACACCGGCCGCTACGCAATGCACCGCGACGGCGTGGCGCCCTCTGCGTTGCATTCTCCAATTTCGCCCTTCCCGCCCGCGGCCCTGACAACGGCCGGTATCGAGCAGCAGATTCAGGACTTTGTGAACTGCGCGGTATTGGCGCGCGAGGCCGGATACGACGGCGTCGAGATCATGGGGTCCGAGGGATACTTTATCAACCAGTTCATTGCGTCGGCCACCAACCGACGAAGCGACGATTGGGGTGGCTCGTATGCTAATCGTATGCGCCTGCCGGTTGAGATCGTGCGGCGCACTCGAGAAGCAGTTGGCCCCGACTTCATTCTGATCTATCGATTGTCGATGATCGATCTTGTGCCTGGAGGCAGCGATTGGGATGAAGTGGTGTTGCTGGCCAAGGCAATTGAAGCTGCCGGCGCCACAATCATCAACACCGGCATCGGCTGGCACGAGGCCCGCGTCCCAACTATTGCCACCAGCGTGCCGCGCGGCGCCTTCGCCTGGGTCACACGAAAGATGAAGCGGGAGGTTGGCATTCCACTTATCACCTCGAATCGCATCAATACGCCAGAGGTGGCGGAACAACTGCTGGCGGACGGCTTCGCTGACATGGTATCCCTGGCGCGGCCGCTGCTCGCCGACCCGGACTTCGTCCGCAAAGCCGCAGCCGGACGCCCAGAGCAAATCAACATCTGCATCGCCTGCAACCAGGCTTGCCTCGACCACGTGTTCGTGGAGAAGGTGGCAAGCTGCCTGGTCAACCCGCGCGCCTGCCACGAAACCGAACTGAACTACTCCCCCGCACCGAAGAAGCGACGTTTCGCGGTGATCGGCGCCGGTCCAGCTGGCATCTCGGCGGCCACAGTGCTGGCCGAACGAGGCCACGAAGTCGACCTGTTCGACGCGGCCGACGAAATCGGCGGCCAACTCAACATGGCTAAGGTAGTGCCTGGTAAGGAAGAGTTCCATGGGATGATCGGGTACTTTCGACAACGCATAGTCTCCACCGGCGTGCAACTGCACTTGAGCAAGCGCGTTAGCGCGCAGCAACTAGTCGACAGCGGCTACGACGAGGTGATCATCGCCACCGGCGTGGTTCCGCGCACACCCAGCATCCCGGGACTCGAGCACCCCAAGGTGTTGAGCTACATCGACGTTCTACGCCACCGCAAACCGGTCGGCCAGCGCGTTGCTGTAATAGGCGCCGGCGGGATCGGTTTCGACGTGGCGGAGTTCCTTGTGGACGACGGTCATTCGGCTACCCTCGACCTGCCAAAGTGGCTTGCAGAATGGGGGGTCGGTGATCCGGCCTCAGCACGTGGCGGTGTTGAGGGGATGGTGCCGCAAATCGCGCCGCCAGCGCGCGAGGTATACCTTCTGCAGCGCAGTGCAACCAAGGCGGGCGCTCGACTTGGAAAAACTACCGGCTGGATTCATCGCGCTTCGCTCAAGATGAAGCGCGTGACGACGATAGAGGGTGTGAACTACGAGCGCATTGGCGATGAAGGATTGATGCTGAGCTACGGCGAGGCGCGAGAAAATCCGAGTTGGCTTTCAGTCGACTCCATCGTGTTGTGCACAGGCCAGGAACCGCTCCGCGAACTCCTCGAACCGCTCCAGGCTGCAGGCGTTGCGACGCACTTGATCGGCGGAGCCGATGTGGCGGCCGAACTCGACGCCAAGCGCGCGATCAACCAGGCAAGCCGCCTGGCGGCGTCGCTTTAAGTGGAGTCAGCTCGCGTACATTGAGTCGATAAGCGGGCCGTAGACCCGCTCGACGACATGCCGCCGAAGCCGCATCGTCGGTGCCAGTTCCTCATCGTCGTCGGTGAGTTGACGTTCGATGATGCGAAACTGACGTACCTGCTGTGCGGATGAAAGACGCTCATTTGCGGCTGACACTTCGGATCGCACTAGCTGCACCACATCCGGATGCCGCACTAGGCTGGCATAGTCCGTGAAGGTCAATTGTCGATCCTGTGCATAGCGAACAATTGTTTCTTCGTCGAGCGCGATGATGCCGACGCAATACGCACGATCCCTGCCGAAGACGAGCGCGTGCGCCACGTAAAAGCTGCGCTCAATCTCGCTTTCGGCAAGGCTGGGAGCGACTGGTTCTCCCGCGATGACGAAGCTGTCGATCGTTTGACCGAGCACACGTAAACGCCCACTCGTCTCCTGGACAGCGAAGTCGCCAGTAAGAAGCCAACCATCAACATCGGTGGACGGCGCAACAGGGCTCGGCGCAGACCCACTCCAACCTTGCGCTGGCAGCCCGACCGCACGAACTAGCAATCGACCGTCGGCATCCACTTTCAGTCTCGTCTGCGCGCCTGGGGGTTCCTCGGCTGGCCCGGCTTTCCAAGTGGCTAAGACCGCGCAAAACCCGGAGGTCTGAGCCAAACCATAAGACTCAAACATCGGGACGCCGATAGACGAGTACCATTCCAACAACGTGCCGGCAACCGGTGCACCTCCAACGATCGCCATACTGACGTTCTGCAGCCCGAGCGAATTGCGAACGTTGTGTAGCGTCGCGGCGGCCAGCCATCCACGACGCTGAGCGCCACGCCGCGCTACAGCACGGCGATAGGCCGCTCGCGCAATTGGAATGGATTCCCGCACTGCAAGTTCTGTCCGCACGCGCAATCGCTCCCAGAAGTTTGGCGTGGCGAACAGCAAGTGTGGCGCGACTTCCCGAAGATCGTTCAGCACCGTTCCTCGCCCCTCGGGGAAGTGCACGATGCAACCGGTAGAGAGCGGCGCACCTAGAGTCAGCATCCGCTCTCCTGCATGCGCGAGGGAGACTAACGACAGCGTTCGCTCCTCGGCCGCGAGCTTCATCCATTGGTGTGCGGTCCGCATTTGCAGAAGCGCCCCGTGCTGACTGATAGCCGCACCCTTCGCTGGCCCAGTGCTGCCTGCGGAGTACGCCAGCACCCCAATCTGGTCTGAATGGCCAGCATCGATCGCATGGTCAAACAACTCGGCGTGTGTGGCCGCCAATGCTTCGCCACGCGCTAGCAGCGCATCGTAGCGCACCACGGCGGAATCGACGAAGTTTCGCAGCCCTCGACCATCCATGACCACCACGAAGCGCAGCGCCGGGCACTGCGAACGCACCTCTAGCACTTTGCTCAGCTGAATCGCTCCATCGACTATTACGACGCGCGAGCCGGCGTCGGTCATCAGATGCGCAAGTTCAGCGGCCGAACTTCCCGGATAGATACCATGGCTCACGAAACCCATGGCCTGCGCAGCGAGGTCAAAGACGAGCCATTCTGCGCGGTTGTCGGCAAGAATAGATACCACCTCGCCCGGCTGTACACCCGCTTCTGATAGCGCGAGGCCGACAGCACGTGACTGCGTGTACCAGCCCTTCCAGGTTACGGTGGTCCACAAGCCGCGACGCTTCTGCCGCAGCACCGGCCGATCACCGCCTTCATGGCAGCGGTCCCGCCACCACTGCGGCACGGTGGAGAACGGGGGGCGCGCCATCACAGGCTCGTCTTGGCTGGGTCGATCACCTCGGACCGCCCGACCCAATTGCCCTTCTCCACCTGTTCGACGCGGATCCACTCAGGATCTGCATGATTATTGATGAAGCGCTGCGTGTCATACGATGCCATGCCTTTGAACTTCGAGGCCTGCAATGCCTTGGCCAGCTTGTCAACGGTAAGATCGCGACCCGCATTATTTACTTCCTGCAGGAACCAGTCGGTGTAGTCGTAAAAGGCCATTGCGACGTCATCCGGCTCGGCGTTGAAGCGACGGCGGTAGCTCTCGATCCAGGCTTTGTCTTTGGCACTCAGTTGCTCAGGCGTGTTGATCTTCCAACTGCCAATGCCATACAGCCCCTCTACCGACGCCTTGCCGATGGCCACAGTAAGGCCGGCGCGCCCCGGGCTAGCGGTTAACACTTTTACGTCGGTCCAGCCGAGTTTCTTCACTTCGGCTGAAACTGCGATGGTCTCGCGCGTCGTGGTGGCGCCCACGATCAGGTCGACGCCCGCCGCCTTCATGCGCGAGACCTGCGACGAGAAGTCGATGTCGCCTACCTTGTAGCTGGCCTCTGCCGCCAAGGACAGGCCCTTAGCGTCCAAAGCGGTCTTGACGCCTTTCGCGACCAGGTCGCCAAAGGGTCCTTCTTGATAGATCAGGCCGACCTTCTTGGTCCCCAACTTCGCGACCGCCCATCGCACGCCCGCGGCCGTCGTGCTGTCGTAGTTAAGGTTGGTGGTGAAAAGCAACGGGGCATTGCCGGCGGTGGCGCGGATGAGCGCCGAGGCGCCGTAAGGCGCGAAGCACAGCACCCCGGCATCGAGCACACGCTTGATCGTCGCCACGTTGGCACCTGAGCCAAACGGACAAAGCATCGCGAAGATTTCATCCTTGCGCAGCAACTTGTCTACTGCGCGCACGGCCTGGGCCGGCTGGCTCGCGTTGTCCTCAATTACCAACCGGATCTTTCGGCCATGGATGCCACCGGCCTCGTTGGCCTCGGCGATGCGCATCTCCATGCCGTTGCGGATAGGCGGCATTGCAACAGCCACGGGTCCCGAGAGGTCGAGGTGCGTGCCAAGCACGATCTCCTTGTCGCTTACACCAGCCGCGCGCGCGGGGAGGGACAGCAGCGCAGGCGTGATGCCTGCGAGGGCACCGGACAAAACTGTACGTCGACGAATGTTCATTTCAAGTCTCCTTTGTGGATGGGGCGTTTGATGTGTGGCTCAGCGCCAGGATTTAGGTCGATTCAATCGGCGGATGCCCGAAGGTGTAGCGTCGACAGTCTTCGACGCAGCGACGCCCAAGTAAAATTCCTTGACGTCGGCCTTGTTCGCGAGATTTGCGCAGGTGTCGGCAGCCACCACTCGGCCGAGTTCAACAACGTATCCATCGTCCGCGCTCGCCAATGCGATAGCGGCGTTCTGCTCAACTACCAACACCGCGGTCCCGGTTTCCTGGTTGATCTGCCGCACGATGGCGAAAATTTCCTTCGTTAGAAGCGGCGAGAGGCCGAGTGACGGCTCGTCGAGAAGCAATAGTTTCGGCTTGCTCATGAACGCGCGTCCGATGGCCACCATCTGTTGCTCGCCGCCCGACAGTAAACCCGCCTGCTGCTGCCGACGCTCCTTGAGCCGCGGAAACCACTGATAGACGCGTTCGAGATCACGCGGCACCTGGGCGTCCCGACGGTGACGCGCAAATGCGCCCATCGAGAGGTTTTCTGCCACCGTCAAGAACGGGAACAGTTGCCGACCCTCCGGCACCAGAACAACGCCGCGCCTGCAAACCTCGTCTGCGTCCTTTCCTTGGATCGGCTCGCCCTCGAATTCAATACTTCCCTTAGAGGGATCGATCACACCGGCGATGGTATTTAGCAGCGTCGTCTTGCCTGCGCCGTTGGCACCCAGGACCGCAACGATGCGCCCGGCATTTACTTGCAGACTTACCCCCCGGATGGCATTGACTGGCCCGTACCAAGTCTCGATGCTGGAGACCGAAAGCAGCGTAGTCATTCAGGCTCCTAGATAGGCGGTGATGACGCGCGGATCGCTCTGAACTTCGGCTGCCGATCCGATAGTCAAAACTTGCCCTTGGTCCATCACCAGCACGCGGTTCGCGACAGCCGAAACCAGTGACATGTCGTGTTCCACCATAACGACCGTTATGCCAAGCTCTTGCTGGATGTCCTCGATCCAGTAACCGAGCTCGTGCGTCTCTTCTGGGTTTAGACCGGACGCTGGTTCGTCGAGCAGCAGGAGCTTCGGCTCGGCCGCTAGAGCGCGGCCGAGCTCCACCACCTTGCGAACGCCATAGGGAAGGCCGGCTACCACCTGGCTGCGGTAAGGCGCCAAGCCGAGCAGTTCGACAACGTCCTCGACGCGTTCTCGGGTGAACGCTTCAGCGCGTTGTACTGAAGGCAAATTAATGAGCTGAGCCAAGAAGTTTCCGTGAGGCGCGCGGTGCCGTCCTAGTAACAAGTTCTCAAGTACCGTCGCGCCCTCAAACAGCTCGATGTTCTGAAATGTGCGGGCCACGCCGTGGCGCACGACATCGTGTCGAGCGACGCGGGCTATAGAGGTTCCTTCAATGCGCACGTCACCACCACTCGAGTCGAACACACGGGTGATCAAGTTGAAGAGCGAAGTCTTGCCTGCGCCGTTTGGTCCAATGATTGCAAAAACCTCACCGCGTGCGACCTGGAAACTCACATCGCGAACCGCCTTTACGCCGCCAAAGGAAAGGCTGAGATGATCCACTTCGAAGAAGGGTGTGCTCATCGGTACCTCTCCGACTGCATATAAGCCTTGGTCCGGCGAAAAGTGCCTTTGCGATAAAGCGGAAAGCTCGCGATAAAAGCCCTCAACTTGAGCCAGCGGCCGTTCAATCCCCTCGGCTCAAGCAGCACGAAGAGCGTCAGCACGGCGCCGTAGACGAACAACTCAAGTCCGAACGAACTTCCCAAGCGAGCAGGAAGCAATGGCTTGATCCATGAAATGAACGATGGCAATAGGCCAATCAACACTGCGCCGAAGATAGCGCCGCGAAGACTACCGAGCCCGCCGATGAAGACCATCAGGACCAACTGCAGCGACAGCGACAACCCGAAGCCCTCGGGCGTGATGAACTGGTTCTGGTGCGCGAGCAGACCTCCGGCCATCCCCGAAATCGTCGCGGAAATGACGAACGCAAGCACTTTGTACCTCGAAACAGCAATGCCGAGCCCATACGCCGCGGCCTCGGAATCGCGCACGCCGATCAGCGCGCGGCCGATCGACGAGCGCATCAGGTTGAGCAGGCCGAGCATTACGAGCACCAGCACGACGAGGCATAGGAAATAGAAGGGGCGCGTTCCACCTAGGCTGAGG
>Ga0160437_1001150_pt1 | contig 12278 bp, 10 predicted proteins | sample HID1975I_E0MG_FD_108227 | JGI IMG/M metagenome (GOLD analysis project Ga0160437, IMG submission 108227) | Enriched soil microbial communities from UW Madison campus, WI, USA - HID1975I_E0 MG | ecosystem: Environmental > Terrestrial > Soil > Unclassified | place: USA: Madison, Wisconsin... | reverse complement strand
GGCTATGCCCTCCACTCGCCAACTCAAGCCGGTGCTTATGTGCCGTGCGCGAGTACGCAGCCTGTCTAAAACAAGGGGTAGGCATCTCAGTGCGCAGGTTGCTCCACATCGCACGTCGGTGCAGCGCTGGCGGGTCATTATCCAAGCTGGCGTCTTGGAGCCCCGCTCGCCGCCCTCGGCCACGACCCCCTGAAAACCTGTTACCGACGCACCCTTGCCGGGGTGCCTCAGGCCGAAGCGGCTCAAAGCAGCCGCGAGCGCTTGATCCACGGGCAGAGAGCGAGGGCTTCATCGCGCGGCGTCTTACAGCGACTGGGCGGCCACGGCGGATTGGTGTTCGTCTGCGCCACCAAGAGCAGCGCCAGTCATGCGCAAGAATGGGTGGAGAGACCGAGGGCAGCGACGGCGCAATCGTCAGTTCCGGTGGCTTCCGAAAGGCCTTGGCGCTTTCCCAGAAGTGGTGGCGCGCGAGCTCCACTGCGCCGTCCTCGCCTCGACTACGAGGGGGTGCGCTGCGCGAGAACCTGGGCCCGCCCCTTTGGGCGAGAAGCTGGTCCGTCCCACCGAGCCAGGCAACTTGACGCGCAAAAAAAAACGGGCCCTATGGACCCGTGAACGTCGTCGAAAACGACGAGGAGACAAACCTAGTTCAGTAGCGACGTGAGGCGAACGCAAGTATGGATAGCCTTAAGGTCCTTCGGCGAGGGCCCAGCAGTCACAGCTTCAGGTTCGGCATGATCAACCACGTCGTCGCCGTCCGCGTGCATGGCCTCCTTGTGCCTGGCGAGCAGTTAGAGCGAGTCGATGTCACGAGTCCAATCCTTGCAACTTCCGCCCGGAGCTGCGCTGATGAAAATGGGCCCGACAGCGCACTAGGCGAGCTAGCATGGGCGGTGCGGCCGGTTCGTTGCAGACAGTCGTGAAGAAGAACATCCGTGCACCTCGCGCCGTAGAAGGCAATCGGGCCTTCGTTCGAATCTGCATGATATTGGCGGCAGTGTCATCGCGTCGCGGGATCGAACAATAGACGTTTCGCTTGATTGTCCGAAACCTTAAGAACAGGCTGAACGAATGTTTTGCTCTTTCGGTATCCGAATTCTGCATATGCGGTTCAGGAGCGAACTCGCCTGTAGACGTATCGGGCGTGAAATCGCTGCCTCATTTGGCGTCTTGCCGGCGGCTGCCGTTAGCGCGCGGTCACTTGCTGGTCGAAAGGAACGAGGCCTTCTCGCCCCATCCGCCGGTGCGTTCGGCGACTGATAACAGATACGCTCCGCGACGCGCGGCGATAATTTGATCCCCGGGGGAGATCTCGATTCCATCCGTCACTGCGGTAGGGTCGTGCATCATGACCGGGTCGCCAATCTCCAGCTCAGTGATCCGGCGCCTTAACTCGAGCCGCCCGAGCACGACTCGTTCGCGATTTTCCGGCCACATCGCTGAAGGATCGTCGATTGAATCTTCCGGTTGGGCAAGTTGAAGTTCAAGGCGAAATGCGACGGGCGCGGCGCTTAGGCGCTGTTCGAACTCCTCGAAAAGATGGTCAATCGGCTGTTTCGCAAGCTCTTCGGGGGGCTGGCCAGCGACGCCCGCTTCCGGTTCCCAATGATATCGCCCCCAATGCCCGGCACCGGAAGCGTTGATGAAGTAGTAAGCATGAAGCGGCCGGTAAGCCACTTGGGCCAAGCTCACCAGCGACTGTTCCGTCCGCACGGCCTGAAAAACCTTCGCGCCGTTAGGTTGGTCCTCGAAGTACGCCCTAATGCTTGCCGGATCCGGTTGGCCGGTGGATGGGTCTGGCTTTGCCGCGTCCAGAAAGGCAAGAAACTCGTCCGGTGTGCGCGAGAAGAATGCGGGTAACGTAATCCCGATCAGGTCCGTGACGGTGCCATCCGGTAAATAGAACTTCGTCGCCATCGCGACGACCTTCGTTGGCGCGGTGCCCGGGTCTCCGCTCACAGAAGACATCCGGGCGGTGACGGGTACAGGCCTGTCCTGAAAATGTGCGGCGCGCGAGAAATCTTTCGCTCTCGCAGTTGCAGTGAAGGCGCCAAGGTAAATTCGTCCCAAGGCGTGCGCCGCCCGAAAGCCGGCAAAAATTCCCCCGGCCGCGGCATGAACCCCGGCGACCAGTTCGGCCGACCGATAGAACGCGCCATGGTTCATAGGGCACCGATTCTCGACGTCGAATTTCGCTTGCTTTTGCATGACGCTTTCCCTGTGAGTCGAGCGGCAACCAATACGATCCCACCAGTCGATGCATGCGCAATTGAGTCCCATGCCTATCGCCGCATCTTGCACTCAAGCTCGGAGTGCTGCTCGGAACCGTTTCGTCCTCGAACTGAGCCCCAGTTTAAACAGCGCTTTCTCGATCGAAGTGACTGTTTTCAGTCGATTTGTGCCACGGCGCGAAACGTTGAACGCGTCTTACATGAAAAATAAATATCGCTGCGCAATCAACTCGTTGAGGTTGATCCGGCATGGCCTAGCGTTGGTGGATGCGTCGGCCGGATGGGATGCACGATCATTCGACTGTGACATGGTTGCTCAGTTTTACCCGGCAGACCTTCCCCGGTCCTCCTCTCGACCGCCTAGCCTTCGCACTAGACGGAGAGAGCATGATGACCAAATATTTGAACCGCCTGGGGGTAGCCGATCTTTCTCGGATCGCGGCTCCACAAGTTCCGCAGTCGTCCGCTCGCGGGCGTAGTCGTTCATGCCTGTTGGCTTTCTCGGACGGATCCGCCAAGGTAGAGTGACAACATGTCGTGTTCCTCGCGCAGATCTGAGCAACTACCTTCCGCGACGACGTTGCCGTTCTGAAGGACGTAGCCCCTGTTGGCGAGATCGAGTCCGAGCACTGCATTTTGTTCGCAGACCAGAACGCCGATGCCATGTTCGCGTGCCAAGATTTTCACCACCTTGGCGATCTCGGCAACCACCGACGGTGCGAGGCCCAACGATGGCTCGTCCAGGAGAAGCAACCTAGGCGCGCTCATCAAGGCACGACCGATGACCAGCATCTGCTGTTCTCCGCCACTGAGCGATCCCGCATCTTGCGACATGCGCTCGCCGAGGCGCGGGAACATCGCAACAACACGTGGCAGTGAGTATGGACCTCCGCCCGATCGCCGCGCCCGGCCTCTCGAATACCCGCCCAACTCCAAGTTCTCCGCGACGGTCATTCCCGCGAAAACGCCGCGCCCTTCTATTACCAAGGCAACGCCTTCACGTACTCGCGCCGCTGGACTCGATCGCGTCAGATCTGTGCCGTTTAGAACGACGGTGCCTGCCTGAGGTTTAAGCAAGCCGGCAATGGCGTTTACAACGCTGGACTTTCCCGCACCGTTCGGGCCGACGAGTACAACGATCTCACCTTGTCCCACGGTGAGGTCCAGCGAGTGCACAGCGCGCGCGGCGCCGTAGCTCACGCTCAGGCCAGCGACTTCAAGCATAGGTTGCAGCCTCTCCCAGGTAAGCCGAACGAACGCGATCGTTGTTCACTACCGAATGCGCATCGCCACTCGCTATCGGCCTGCCCTGTTCAAGCACGAGTATCTGATCTGCCAGCGGGATGACCAAGTCCATGACGTGGTCGACCAGGATGATTGCAATACCATTGTCGCGCAGCTGTCTCAGAAGCTGCGCCAATTGGTCTATTTCCGCTGTAGACAATCCAGCCGCCGGCTCATCGAGCAGCAGAACCGCAGGATGAGAAGCAAGCGCGACGCCTATCTCGGTGAGCCGTCGCTGGTAGTGGTTGATCTCGTCCGGGAAGCGTTGTGCAACGGTTCGCAGTTTGAGCCGATCCAGCACATCGCGTGCTGTGGATAGGCTGTCCCTCAACGACTTTGCGCCGCCGGAGGACCCCAGGCAAATGTTCTCGAACACCGTCAACGAAGGGATGAGGCGCGGGTGCTGGAAGGTTCGGCTCAGACCTCCAAGGGTGCGGCGATCCGCCGTCATGGACACGCACTCCCTCCCCAGCAAGACGACGCTGCCCTTTTCACTCCTCAAGGCTCCCGAGATCAGTGCGAGCGCCGTGGACTTCCCTGCTCCGTTTGGGCCAATGATGGCGCGAATCTCGCCGGCTCGAAGGTTGAGGCTCAGACCACTGACTGCGGTGACTCCGCCAAAGCGCCTCAAGAGGCCGTTCACCCGCAACACTTCCCCACCAGCGCCAGACACTCCTGGGCGAAGTAGGAGGGGGGGCGCGCGCACCGCAAGCGGCCCAGGCGAAAAGATTGGTCTGCGACGAAAGAGACCCGCGACGCCTCCCGCCGAAACGAGCATCAGCCCCGCCAAAAGTGCTCCGAAGAGAACCGGCTGCCAACTCGTAACCCCCCTCAGCAGCTCGGAGAGCCAGCCCAGCAGGACAACACCTGCCACACCGCCCCAGATTCGGCCCATGCCACCTGCAACGAGCATCACGACCAGCATGAGGGAGTACTGGAGGCCGAAGGTTCCCGCTGCGACGAACTGGACTTGGTGAACGTACAGGCACCCGCTCAGCGCCGCGATGCTCGCGCTCAGAACGAATATTCCGACCTTGAGCCGCACAACCGGAACCCCCCGAGACAGCGCCGCCGTCTCGTCGGCATGGATCGCACGCAGCTTGAGCCCGAGGCGCGAGTTGGCAATCCACCATGTCACAAGCAGCACCGGTGCCACGAAGCCGAGAACAAGCCAGTAGTAGTCCTTGGGATCTCGAAGGACTGCCGAACCGATCGACAGCCGAGGGATGGCGGTGACGCCAGAGGCGCCACCACTCCACATCGAACCGACACGGATGACCGCGTCGAAAAGGACGGGAAAGCCCAGGGTCGCCATCGCGAGGTAGTAGCCCCGCAGCCGAAGTGTCGGAATTGCCAGTGCGGCGGCAAGGAGCGCGGCGAGCACCACCGCAACGGGCATCGCAGCCCAGCCGGACCAACCTGCGCGTGTCGTCAACAGCGCCGAGGCAAAGGCGCCCACGGCGACGAACGCGCCATGACCGAGTGACAACTGCCCCGCGTAGCCAAGAAGAAGATCCAGGCCCAGCACGACCAAGATGTTCAACAGGATGAAGGTCCAGACGCCCAGGGCGTAGTCGTCCGTGGTCCAGAGCGGGACCACAGCAAGCACCAGCAGGATCACAAAGGGAGCCAGATTCCGAAGGAATGATGGTGGAAGCATGTTCATCGCGCGCTCGACATCTGCACTTGCCCAAACAGGCCTTGCGGCCGCAGCAGGAGGACGATCATGAGTGCGATAAATGCATAGGCATCCTGGAAGTCGGAGGACACCATGCCGACGCACAGGCCTTCGAACAGGCCAAGCAACACGCCGCCTATCACCGCACCGAATGGGTTTGTCAGTCCACCGACAATCGCCGCCGTGAACCCCTTGATGGTCAGCAGCACGCCATACTCCGATGACATCATCAGCGGCGGCGTGACCAGAACCCCGGCGAGACCACCCAGCCCGGCGCTCGCGATGTACGCCAGCAGAATCATGCGCCGGGGCTGGATGCCGACCGTTTGAGCCACGCGAGGGTCGGCCGCGCAGGCCCGCATGGCCTTGCCCCAGATCGAGCGATAGAGAAACGCCCAGAGCGCGACGCAGACCGCGACCGTCACAGCAACGATTGTGAGCGTGGCGACATTCAGAAAGGCCCCACCTATCCTCACTCCTGCGTCAGGATAGAGGGTGTAGGTGAGATAGTCGGTTCCCCAGGCTTGATGCGCCAGCCCCTGCAAGGCCATCCCGATGCCAATGGTCACCATGACGAAGGTGAGCTCATTGCTCCCCTTGCGCGCGGTTGTGAGGACGGCCTGCAGCGCAGCACCAAGCACGACGCATAAGACCACGACGACCGGCAGGCCGATCGTCCTGGGCCAACCCAATCCGACCACCGACACGGCAAGCAGTCCGCCGTAGACCACGAACTGCCCCTGGGCGAAGTTGATCACCCTGCTGGCGTTGTAGATTAGCGAGAAGCCGGCGGCGATGAGTCCGTAGACTGCGCCGATCGCGAGCCCACCTGCCAGGAACTGAGGGAGGCTGATAAGCCATTCCATGGTCGCATTACCTCTCGTAGTCGGCCAGGCGCCAGCCACTTTCAGTGGCGATCATCATGACGAGCGCATCGCTCTTGAGTCCCGCATGGTCAGTCGGGCTGAAATTGAAAACGCCCGTGATGCCCACGTAGTTCTTCACCCTGCCCTCCAGCCAATCCCGAACCTGCGCGCGCTCACCATCTGTTTCGCGGATGGCCAGCAGCGCCATCTGGGCGCTGTCGTAGGCAACGCCGGCGAACATGTCCGGCGCCGAGCCGAAGCGCTTCGAGTAGGCATCCACGAAAGCCGCGGCCACACGCTTCTGGGGATGCGAATCGGGCAATTCGTTCCACACCAGTACGGGAGCCCCAACGACCGGATGGCCCACAACGACGCTGCCCACGGCGTTGCGAAAGGCACTATTCGCCTGACCGTGGCCCGAGATGAGCGGGACCTTCAGGCCCAACTCATTGGCATTCCGATAGACGATCACGGAAGGCGCTCCGAGGCCGTGCATGAAGATGGCGTCGACGCCACCAGCCGATAGCTTTGTCAGCTGCGGCTTGAGATCAGTGGCAGTGGACGGGAAGGACTCTTCGCGCGCAATTGCGACCCCTGCGCCGGGCGCGAGCCTGCGCATGTTGTCGCGGCCGTCCTCACCGTAGGCATCAGCCGAATGCAGGATGCCCAGCTTCTTCCAGCCCGCGCGGCGGGAGTAGTCGAGAACCTTGGCGACGGACAGATCCCCGCCTTGCCCGGGCCTGAAGATCCATTTGCGCTCGGCGACCGGTTCCACCACGGCGACCCCTGACACCGGCGCCAGCATCGGCACCCCCGCTTCGGAGGCGATCGGAAGGATGGCCATGGCGCCGCCCGTACGACTCGTGCCGATGAGTACTGCGACGCCCGCCTGGGTAATGAGCCGACGCGCCCCCAGCACCGAGTCGGTCTCCGTGCTCTTGGCATCCTCGAAGGCCAACTCGACTTTTCTGCCGCGGATTCCACCGGCCAAATTGACCTGCTCGACCGCCAACGTGACCGCATTGAGTTCTGGCTTGCCGAGGAAAGATGCTGCGCCCGTGACGTCCAGCAGGGCGCCGATGCGATAGGGCGGCGGCGTCTGCGCGGCGGCCACCGTTCCAAGGCCCGCGAGGGCCATCCCAACGAATGCGCGCAGTGCCGCGCGCCGGAGTTCGAACCCGTCATTCATGCGTGTCTCCTGGAGTTGTTGATGCAGCGGCGTCGCCGCGTGGCTAGACTTGCGCCTCGTGCCCGGCCCAATAGGGCTTTCGAATATCGCGGCGAAGGATCTTTCCGAACGACGACAGGGGCAGGCTGTCGCGGAAGTCGATGCGCTTGGGAACCTTGAACGACGACAGGTGGCTCCTGCAGTGCGCGAGCAGTTCGGCCTCGCCTGCGGACTGGCCCGCACGCAGTACTACGACGCCCACGACCACCTCGCCCCAGTGCTCGTGCGGAGCGCCCACCACGGCGACCATCTGCACGGCAGGGTGTTGGTACAGCACGTCCTCAATGTCGTTCGGGAAGATGTTTTCGCCCCCGCTGATGATCATGTCTTTCTTGCGGTCGACGATGTACAGGTAGCCTTCTTCGTCGAAGCGCCCCATGTCGCCCAGGGTGAAGAATCCCCGGTCGCTGCGAGCCCTTGCCGTTGCCTCAGGGTTGCGGTAGTACTCGCGGATGAGCGTGGACCCGCCAATGTGGATCTCGCCAATCTCCCCCGCTCGCACGACCGCACCGCTGTCGTCCCGCAACTCCACGAAGATTCCCGGCACCGGCTTGCCGACGCAGCGTGTCTTGCGAAGCTGATCCTCGGGACGCAGATTGGTGATGAGACCAACCTCGGTGGCGCCGTAGAACTCATGCAGGCCGGCGTGGGGTAGCCGGTCGACGAGTATCTGCTTGATGCGTGTTTGCAACGGTGCGCCCCCGCTGACTACTGCCCGCAGCGACCCCAGGTCGGCGTAGTTCAGCATGGGGCTGGCCACCATGGCAGCCCACATCGTGGGCACCATGAACGTCCAGGTGACCTTCTCGCGATCGACGAGATCGAACACGTTCTCCGGACTACTGTCCGCGGTCACGACGACAGTTCCGCCCGCGAACAACTGGGTCAGCAGGAACAGCGCGGGCGCCTCGTGGAAAAGTGGCGCAGCCATCAGCAGTACGTCTTGCGTGGTCACCTCGTAGACCCGCGCCATGCGCTTGAGGCAGTCCGCAAACCGACGGTGAGGGTTGACGCAACCCTTGGGGAAGCCCGTGGTCCCCGACGTGTAGCCTTGGAAATAGCAGGCCTCGGGATCGGGCGAGAAGGAGCGGACGTTCGCGCTGCCCGAGTCCACCAGTGCCTCGTACCCGACCTCGCTCGAGTTTCTCTGGGCGCCCACGACGATGCTCCGCAGCCCCTGCGACTCCAGAAGACGGCGCGACGGCTCGACAGCCTCCCGGAAGGCGTCTTCAAAGACCAGGGCCCGCGCTCCGGAGTGCTTGACCACGTACTCGGCCTCCGAGGCCACGAAGCGAAAGTTCAGCGGAACGACCGCCGCCCCGAGGAGTGCGGCCGCGAGGTACAGCTCGACATAGGGAGCGCCGTTGGCCAACATCATGGCGATGCGGTCGCCAGGCTGTATTCCATGTCTGGACAGGGCGTCGGCCAATCGGGCCGACCGGGCCCATAGCTCTCGATAGCTCAGCCTGCCCGTCTGAGAGACGAGTGCGACCCTGTCAGGCGCGTAACTGGCATTCCAAGCAAGGGCATCACCAATGATGCTGGGCATAGTACTTCCCCTCGGACCTAGGTCATCTCACGGTTTCGGGACTGCGCCGCCACGCTTCGACGACGCGGCGCCGTTGGCAGCAGCCGCCCTCAGTCGGGCAGTTGATACTGGATCTCGCTCATTCCGACCAAGTCACCCGAGGTGTCTCTTGCTTCCACCACAACGAGAACCCAGTTGCGCCCGGGACCGTGATGGTGCTTGCTCTTGACCTTCCCGCGCGCGGTGATGAGTTCGTCGACCCTGACCGGCTTGGTGAACTTGGACTCCACGCGACGCACCCGTGCGCCGTCCCGGCCGACCACACCCCACGCCCTCGTGACGACCGAGGACATCGTCGACATAGTCATCATTCCGTGGCCGACCGTCTCTGGCAGCCCGAATACCTGGGCTCGAGCGGCCCAGTCCGTGTTCGTGTGCACGGGGTTCATGTCCAGCGATCCAAGTGCATATCGATCGATTGAAGCTTGCGCGTATGACTGGATTACCGGCTCAAACTCAAAACCGGTCTGGACGGAGGCGAACTTTGGCGGTTGCATACAGTACTCCTGAAATGCCACTTAGGCGTTTGCGAATCGTGCGACATCGGCCTGCGTGGCCGGAAGGATGAGAGAGCAATACCAGCGGGCCTTGAGGACCTTCAATTCGTTGTGAAAGTCCAGTTTCATTTGCAAATATGGTTTGCCGCGCTGCACGAACTTGTCGTGTGTCGTGACGGTCGTCGTGATGCGCTCACCATAGCGAAATGGCTCGAAAATTTCGATGTCCTGGTGTGGGTTGCGCGCGCCCGGAGTGCGTATCCACGTCCCAATGCCCGTCTCCCCCAGACTGTAGAAGGCGATCGCCGTTACGAAGATGGGGTGCTGCAGCACCTGCCCGGTCGGAGAGAGTTTCTCCGCTAGTTCAGGGTCGATCATGAGCGGATCGGTCTCACCACAAGCGCGGTTGTAAGCCACGATGTCTTCAGCTTTGATCTCGAAAACCCGCTGAGCTGGGCCACACTGGCCGACTGTCGCTTGCTCCCACGTCTCGTAGCGCTCCCAATCCGAGAGAAAGTCCTTCGGGAAGTGGTGTTGCTTGTCGGTGCTGATGTACTGTTCAAGGCGTTCAGGAATGGGCATGACGTGTCCTTAGGGCGTGAGAGATGGCGAAAAGCACTTTGCGTGTGCAACAATTCAAACGTACGTTGGAATCTAGGGTCAGTTTATCAAACGAGCGTTGGAAAATTAGATAGGGAAAAACCACTATGGCTGATCGAATCCTGCCCAAGCGCCGCCGCGCGAAGGCGCGACCTCTAGATGAGGAGACCCAACTGGAGCCAGTGGCCGTCGCAACCAAGTCGGCCGAGGCGCGGCAGCGGATCATCGCGGTCGCCGAGGCACTGTTTACCCAACGCGGCTTCGAAGGCGCCTCAATGCGCGACATCGCCGCAGCGGCCAACATGAACGTTGCCTCGTCGTACTACTACTTTCCCTCGAAGGAACAGCTACTTTGGGCGGTGTGGGAAAAAGGCGGTCTCGAGCTTCTTGCTCGAGCTAGGTCCGCCGTCGAAGGCATAGTTGATCCGTGGGAACGGATGGAGGCGGCCTGTGTGGCTCATGTGTCCGGATTGCTGGATTGGCGTCGCGCGAATCAAATCCTGTTCGTAATGCCGCCTTGGCAGTATCCAGAGGGAATCCGCGATCAGGTTATCGCACTGCGGGATGAATACGAGCGCATCTTTGCCGTGTTGGTCGATGACTTGCCACTACGCAAGGGCGTTGACCGCCATCAACTGAGATTGATGCTAATCGGAGCACTTTCTTGGTCTCTGTACTGGTACAAAGTTGGCGGCGACACACCCGAGAAGATCGCTCGCAGCATGCTGGCCATGCTACGTGCCGGCGTCGAGAAGTCCAACGCGGCTTGAACTTGCGACGCTCCGGCTCTGCCGGAGGAGCACGGAATTCCTTGCGGCCGTCGCCTCCTTCAGCATTCTCGAAGGACCTTGCGCTACACACGACCGCGTCTGGGTCAAGGACGGAAAGGCCATCTCATCAGCGATTGTCGATCGGCAGCATCGGCGAGTTAACGGGTGACCTTGTCGCGCATGCGACCTGAACCCGATCCCGGGGAAGAGGGAAAGCGGAGAGATCTGGGAGTCGATGCGCTGGGGGAATTGCGCGCAAACCGCCAATGCGAAAACGACAAGAAGCCCGTACCGATCGCAGGCGAGACCTCGCTCGCGCGCTACGAGCACATGAATGCCTCCGTCATGCGCCAGATGCGGGGCGGGATCTGGCCGCCTGCGCACAGTCTTCCTCGGAGCTCGACCTGGTCGCCCTTTCGCGCCGCCGACCAGGAATAGACGCTTCCTCTCGCCGAAGAATGCATCTTCATGAGCCCGAAGTTCCGGACTACTTAAGGTCTCTCGGTTTCTTCACAAAACCCTCCGGACTGAACAGGTTCTCGGTGTCAAGCGCGTGTTGGACGAGCAGGTTCTGGATGTGCGGGAGGGACAGATCCGTAAAGTCGAGGGCCTCGAAGGACTTAAAGAACAGCCGAACTGCTCGAGTGAAGCGATTCAGTTCCTTTTCGCGCATCACCCCAACCGGAACACGAAACGCAGCAGCGCTACTTACTGCGGCAGCCGGGTGAACCTCGATGTACTTCGCCACCGCACCGGGATAGTGCTTTTCGAACCACGCAGCGGAACTGTTCATCTGGTCCGCTTCGTACTTGCTGATATCTGCGCGGTCCAGGTTGACCTCGCTCTTCGCCTCCCAAACAAGGTAGCTTGTCGCGTCTAAGGCCCACAGATTGTCAGGACCTTCTTTCCATTCCTTGTCTGGCCGTTCACCGACATACCCCAGTGCCCTACTCAGTTCATCCAATGCCTTCTCGAACCGTTCAGCCTTGACCCCAAAAACAAGCCTTCCCAAAATGTCCGACAACGACACATCGAGTTGACTGTAGTTTCCGTGCGCAATGATCCAAGCAGCGATTCGCTCGACGCGTCCTTGGCTAATGCCTTGCAGCTTCGCCACGGTCATCCCTTGTGGAGGACGCATCAGCATACGGTTCCTGTTGTGGCCCGCAAGCTGAAGTCGCTGGAATTCCGTCCGATTCCCGGGATAGTTATAGCGGGCCATGGTCTGAAGGTACCAGCCCACGTCATCTGGCCCCATGTCTTGCTGGGAATCGAGAAGCTTTTGGATGCGCTCGCTGGCTCGTTCAAAATCACCCCGCATGAACAGTTGCTCCGCCTCCAACTCCGACGCATAGAGGTCAAGAATCTCTTTGTTCGATCCCTTCGGAGTGACTTGGTCCATTTGCTCCACATAAAAGGCTTTCCAACCTTCGTCCCGCTCCAAGCACTGGCGAACCAATCCGACGAAAGCCTCGACAGCAGACGTCCCCTCCTTGATTTCGCTTTTGGCCATCCCTGCTATCTCTAGGCCGATTT
>Ga0160437_1001148_pt1 | contig 12306 bp, 11 predicted proteins | sample HID1975I_E0MG_FD_108227 | JGI IMG/M metagenome (GOLD analysis project Ga0160437, IMG submission 108227) | Enriched soil microbial communities from UW Madison campus, WI, USA - HID1975I_E0 MG | ecosystem: Environmental > Terrestrial > Soil > Unclassified | place: USA: Madison, Wisconsin... | reverse complement strand
ATCCTGTGGCAATGGCCGCGGCGACCGGTGGTAACGGCGCACATCCTGTTGAACGTGGCGCGGTCATTGCTTCATCCGATCATCCAGCTGAAATGGCTGTCGCTACCGGTGGTAACGGTGCGCATCCTGTTGCACGTACCGCCGTTGTTGCACAGTCTGACAACCCTGTTGCTGCGGCCGTCGTGACCGGACACTAATGATCGCGTCAGGCCCTTATTCAAGGGCCTGAAGCAGCGGCTTTTGCAGCTTGGCCCGCGCGGCGATAACCACGCCGACGATCAGCAGCGCGATGCCCGTGCAGGTTAGCAACGGCGGCAGATTCTGGCGCAGCATAAAGGTATACAGCAGCCCGGCCAACGTTTCGAAGACGATCAATGGCCCAAGAATTACCGTCGGCAGCCGTTGGCTAGCAATGTTCCAGCACAGTGCCCCCACCCACGAGCAGAACACGGCGATGGCTATCATTAACGTGATAAACACCTCTGGTCGCGGCCCAAATGGCAACGGGAAGGATTGTCCCTGACCGCTGAGCCACAGACAGGCGATCACGTAACCCAGCAGCGATACGGGAAGCGTCACCAGCGCCTGTGCAGTCGCCCACATCATCGGGTGCTTATCCGGATTTTCACGCAGCCAGCGCGCGTTGCGCAGTGCGTACCACGCCCAGCAAACAACGGATATTAACGCCAGACCTATCCCGCTCCCGTAGCGCCACCCGCTGAAATCGACCAGACCGTGTTGCAGCTCGGCAATATTCACGCATATCAATCCCAACGCGATGCAGACCAGGGCGGGCGCCATGCTCAGCCAGGAGAGCTTACCGTCGCGATGGCTGTAAAGCAGATTGGCAAATACCGGAAGTACCACTGGCAGTGTGCCAATGATCATTGTTGATACCGGCGCCCCCGCGCGCTGAATGGCGCTGGCCAGGCACACGTAATAAATGAGGTTGCCCATCATGGTCAGGCCTAACGCCGTAAGCCAGTCACTTTTGCTGAGCTGTTTAAGCTGCGCGCGTCCGAGCCACGCCAACGGCAGGGCGATTAATCCCAACGCCAGATAACGTCCCATCGATTGCAACACCGCTGGATATTCCGGCACCAGCAATGGCCCAACGAAAATCAGACCCCACATCAGCCCCGCTAGCAGGGCGTACAACACACCACTCATCATGTTCTGTACCTTCTTAGTCAACAGGCGCAGTGTAGGAAAGCGATGGTGAGCCGTATTGTATGAGGTTGCGCATTAGCGCATGAAGACCTGTTTCTGGTAGCGAACGGGCGTGATGCCGTAGCGATGGGTGAAGGCTCGGGTGAGATGAGACTGATCGGTCAGACCGGTCGCGGCAGCCACTTCGGCGGCAGGCATGCCGCGGGTCAGGAAATCTTTGGCGCGCCACAGGCGAATCGCCATCAGCATCTGATGCGGCGTAACGTGATAACGGGCTTTGAACTGACGCTGAAAGTGGTACGGACTGAGTGACACGACGGCAGCCAGATCGTCGAGCGTCACGGTATGCATATAGTTGTCGTGCAGATAGTCGCGTACGCGTTCGAAACGATGGGTCGCTTCATGTAAGTGTGGCGCATGGTGGGCGAAGGGGCTGAAGGTCTCAATCAGATCGAGCAGCAGCCCTTTTTGTGCCAGCGGGTCGTCGGTGTTCCACAGGCCATAAATCTGCTGACACAGTTTGGCAGATCGTTCAGCGTCATGGCGCACGACGTCACTGAACCACCAATGGCGAACACCGGTCACCTCTTCCAGTAAATCCGGTTCCAGATACACCATCCGATAGCGCCAGCCGTCGGCGGTTTCCGCCTCGCCGGTGTGCAGTTCGTCCGGGTTCATGGTGACCACCGAATTGACCGGCGCCACATACTGAGTGCCGCGATAGCGAAAACGTTCGGCACCGAGTTCAATGGCGCCGATACCAAAGGCTTCATGGGTATGCGGTTCAAAGGCATAGCGCGAGATATGGGCGTGATAAAGCTCCACCCCTGGCACCTGCGCCAAATGGCGGAAGCTGGCACTGTCTCGCTCGTCTGTGAACTGCTGAGGAACACCCTGCACGCTAACCTCCCACGGAATATCCCGATATTATCGAAGATACCCCGCGGGGACGCCACAAAAATTAACCTATCGTTAACGTTTACAGAATGCTTTTGACGCTGTCAGACAGCGGTGTGGTCGGGCGCTGGAGGAGTTTGCTGAGGGTGCGGCTGTCGTCAAACAGGCCACCTTTTGACGCGCCAACGTCAGAGTCCGCCAGCATCTCTGCCAGTCCGGCAGGCAGGCCGACACTTTTTAACGCGGCGGAAAAATCTGCCTCACTCAGGTTCTGGTAGCGCACATTTTTACCGCTCTGTTTGCCCAGTTCGGCGGCCAGTTCGCTGAGCGTCCACGCATTGTCACCCGCCAGTTCATAGACTTTTCCGGCGTGACCGTCTTCGCTCATCACCTTTGCCGCGGCTGCCGCATAATCGGCGCGGGTCGCGGAGGCAATTTTACCGTCGCCCGCAGCCCCGATAAACACGCCATGCTCAATGGCCGGAGGTGCACTGGCGAGATAGTTTTCGGTGTACCAGCCGTTGCGCAGCAGGGTATACGTGATCCCGGATTCAGCGAGCATTTTCTCGGTTTCGACGTGCTCAACGTGCAGGCCCAGTGGGGATTTATCCGCATGAAGCAGGCTGGTGTAGGCGATGAATTTCACGCCCGCGGCCTTTGCGGCGGTGATGACGTTGCGGTGCTGCACGGTGCGCTGCCCGACTTCGCTGCCGGAAATCAGCAGCAATTTCTCTATGCCCTGAAGCGCGGATTCAAGCGCGGCTTCGTCGGTGTAATCGCCCTGACGGACGACGATGCCTTGGTCGCTCAGCGCCTGGGCTTTCGCCGGGTTACGCACAATGGCGACCAGCTGGTGGGCGGCAACCGTTTTCAGCAGGTTGTCGATAACAAGTTGGCCCAGTTGGCCGGTAGCGCCGGTAATTGCGATCATCAGGTGACTCCTTCGGGTTTGTCTTCAGTTGTGATACGCTAACACCTTAACTAACTTTTAGTAAGTACGTACAAAAAGGTAAGTATGAAAATGGCAAATCCGACCCTCAGTGAACAGCTGCGCGATGGCAATTTATTTGCCGAACAGTGTCCGTCCCGGGACGTGCTCAAACATGTGACCAGCCGCTGGGGCGTGCTTATTCTGGTGGCATTACGTGATGGCACCCATCGGTTCAGCGACCTGCGTCGGAAAATGGGCGGCGTCAGCGAGAAGATGTTGGCGCAGTCGTTACAGGCGCTGGAGATGGATGGCTTTATCGACCGGGTGTCGTATCCGGTGGTGCCGCCGCATGTGGAATACAGCCTGACGCCGCTCGGCGTGCAGGTGAGTGAGAAAGTGGAAGCGCTGGCGGACTGGATTGAGCTGAACCTGCCGCAGGTGATGGCGAACTGGGATGAGCGCGCGGCCTGAATGACCGATTTGAAGCAGGAATTGCCCGGCGGTGCTAACGCTGCCGGGCCTACAGTTACTGGGTTACTTGCTTAAATCAAGCTGATACACCGCAAAACCGATATCGTCAGTACCGACTTTTTTCATCGGATACTGCGCGTGGTCTTTGATAAACACGGCCACTTTCTCCGTCGGTGACGTCTCAAAACGAATATCCAATGGCGTGGCCGAATGAATCGGCGCTAAACGCCAATTATTGTCCGCCGCGGGATGGATTTCGCCCTGCTTTTTCGACTCCGCACCGATCCACGCCGCCAGCACTGAACGGTTTTCATCCGGTGAGGCGAACGCGATGTGGCTGTCGCCGGTTCCGGCAAACTTGCCGCCGTAAGCGCGGTAGTTATTGGTTGCCACCAGGAAGGTTGCGGTTGGGTCGATAGGCTTGCCGTTAAAGGTCAGGTTTTTGATACGTTCAGCTTTAGGGTTAATGCTCTGACATTCGCCGTCGTAGCGTGCTGGCTGGCTGACATCAATCTGATAATCTACGCCGTCGATAACGTCGAAGTTATAGGTGCGGAAACCGTCCCAGTTGATCAGCGACTGCGGTTTGCTGCTGGACACGTCAATCTGATTGAACTGCCCGGCGGAGCATTCCAGCCACTCTTTCACCTCTTTGCCGCTGACCTTCATCACCACCAGCGTATTTGGGTAGAGATACAAATCGGCGGCGTTACGGAAGGTGAGCTGGCCTTTTTCCACTTCGACAAAGCTGGCCGGATCGTTTTTACGTCCACCGGCTTTAAACGGTGCGGCGGCGGAAAGCACCGGCAGTTTCGCCAAGTCCGGGTCGCCCTGAATAAAGTGCTCCACGTAGGCTTTCTGCGCCATATTCACCACCTGAACGGTGGGATCGTCCTGCACAAGCGACAAATAGCTGTACATATTGTCGGACGATTTACCGATAGGCTTGCTGACGAACGCGCGCGTGGCGTCGTGATCGGCCTTCAACACCTTCACCATATTCTGGTCTTCAGCGGCGAGAGATTTTTTGGCAACGGCGTCATAAATCGGTCGGGCTTCGGCTTTGGCCTGCGACACCTGCCATTTACCGCCGTCATTGCTCAGCACCAAATCCACCACGCCGAGGTGATCGCCCCACATGCCAGGCATCACTGCGGGAACGCCGTTGAGTAAACCTTTGCCGATATCCGCTCCTTTGATGCTGGCGAAATCCTTCGACGGGAACACCGCATGGGCGTGACCAAACATGATCGCATCCACGCCCGGAACCTGGCTGAGATAGTAAACGGAGTTTTCTGCCATCGCCTGATACGGGTCGGCGGAGAGACCGGAGTGGGCGATAACCACCACCACATCGGCACCTTTTTCACGCATTTCAGGCACATACTTTCGGGCGGTTTCAGTAATGTCATTCACCGTCACTTTGCCGCTGAGATTGGCTTTATCCCAAATCATGATCTGCGGCGGCACAAAACCGATGTAGCCAATTTTCAGCGTCTGCGGCTTGCCGTCTTTATCGACAACCTGGGTCTCTTTAATCAGATACGGCGTAAACAGCGGCTTTTTGGTTTTAACGTCGATGATATTGGCGTTAACGTATGGGAACTTCGCCCCGTTGATGGCTTTGTGAAGGTAATCCAGACCGTAGTTAAATTCGTGGTTACCCAGGTTGCCTACCGCGTAATCCAGGGTGTTCATCGCCTTGTAAACCGGATGCACATCGCCCGTTTTGAGGCCTTTCGCCGCCATGTAATCGCCGAGCGGGCTTCCCTGAATCACATCGCCGTTATCCACCAGCACGCTGTTTTGCACTTCACCCCGCGCGGCGTTGATCAGGCTGGCGGTGCGCACCAGACCAAATTTTTCCGTGGCGGAATCTTTGTAGTAGTCAAAATCCATCATGTTGCTGTGCAGGTCAGTGGTTTCCATGATCCGCAAATCTACGGTCGAGGCTTGAACACTCGCGGCAATCAGCGTGGCAAGGAGCGTTGCGCTAAACTTAATCATCAGAGGGGTCCTTTCATTGATCCAGGGCACAAAAGACAAAAGGGTATACATCTTGTTGCTTACAGAATTGTGAAGGTTGCCAGAAAATTGCGCGAGGAAACGGGCAACGCTTCACAGATAGCGCAATTGGTTGCGATAGGATATAAATAAAACAACGAGTTAACGCCACTCTACTTAACACGAGGTGGAAAATGCTGGAACAAGTATGTCAGCTTGCGCAGAAAGCAGGTGATGCCATTATGCAGGTTTACGATGGGGCGCAGCCGATGGACGTCGTCAGCAAACCTGATGACTCCCCGGTAACGGCAGCGGATATCGCGGCCCACAGAGTGATCGTCAGCGGGCTGAATGCCTTGACGCCGGAAATTCCGGTGCTGTCAGAAGAAGACCCACCTGGCTGGGACGTGCGCCAGCACTGGCAACGCTACTGGCTGGTCGATCCGCTTGATGGCACCAAAGAGTTTATCAAGCGTAACGGGGAGTTCACGGTCAATATCGCCCTGATTGAGCAGGGAAAACCGGTGCTCGGCGTGGTCTATGCGCCAGTGATGAAGGTGATGTACAGCGCGCATGAAGGCAAAGCCTGGAAAGAAGAATGCGGCGTGCGCAATCAGATTCACGTCCGCGATGCCCGGCCACCGCTGGTGGTGATCAGCCGTTCGCATGCCGATGGCGAGTTGACGGAGTATCTGCAACAGCTGGGTGAGCATCAGACCACATCGATTGGTTCGTCGCTCAAATTCTGCCTGGTGGCGGAAGGGCAGGCGCAGCTTTATCCGCGCTTTGGGCCGACTAACGTCTGGGATACCGCTGCGGGCCACGCGGTTGCGGTGGCTGCCGGGGCGCACGTTCACGACTGGCAGGGCAAAACCCTCGACTACACGCCGCGTGAAGCGTTTCTCAACCCCGGCTTCCGGGTTTCAATCTACTGACCGAGTAGCTTATGCAGCAGGGCGATAACCTGCTGCACATCCTCTTGGGTCAGCGGCCCGTCTTTCGCCCATTCCACCCGACCCTCTTTATTCAGCACCACAATCGCGGAACTGCCTTCTTCAAGCTGCCAGGCGCTGCGTGCGACTCCGTTGCTATCGACAATAAACTGTGACCACGGATAGAGCTTTTTATTGCTCTCAATGCTGCTGCGCACGAACATCCCCGAACCTGGAATGGCGTCGTCGGTGTTCACAAGGGTGGTAGTTTGGTATTTGTCGTGCGGAAATTTTGCGGACTTAATCGCTTCGATGAGCGTGGCGTTCTTCTCTTTGGCAGATGTACGGCCTGCAATATGTTGTACAACTCTCACTTTGCCAGGAAGCTGCGAGCTATTCCAATTTTTATAGCTAAAATCATCATTATCAAGAATGAGTTCGCCACGGTCGGCGATGCCCACGGCGGGCACCCGTTGACCGTTCTGGAAATTATGCGCAGAGGCCATCAGCGGCATTAATAGGCATGAAATCGCCATCAGCTTACGTAGAGTCATGGTGTTTTCCTTATTTTATGCAGGTGATCCGACCACTTGGTTCTGAGCTTTAATCATAAGTGCGAATGATGAGGTTTACCCGCAATCATGATGCCAGTTTGCGGGTGACCGCACATAACCGCGGAAAAATGAAGGCTTATACTGCCTTATCCCCCAATCTGAATAGATTATTCTTAATTACTGTCATCAAACGGTAAATAAACTTATACAGACTGGGTGTCCCGGTCGATATGGACTATAGTTTTAGTGCATTAATTTTGCGCCCCGGAACGCGGAACCGATTGTGGAGTCGCAAGGGCGTAAGACTCAGCAGGAGATAACAATGAAAATTTTCCAACGGTACAACCCACTTCAGGTGGCTAAGTACGTGAAGATCCTGTTTCGTGGACGGTTGTACATCAAGGACGTGGGCGCTTTCGAATTTGATAAGGGCAAGATTCTTATCCCGAAAGTGAAGGACAAACAGCATCTTTCTGTCATGTCCGAGATCAACCGTCAGGTTACGCGTCTGCAAACTGAGATGGCGTAATCAACAAACGTGCTATGCAGTAAATAAGCAGTAAAAAAAACGGCTCCCACTGGGAGCCGTTCATGTTACTTCGGGCCGCAAACTTATGCCGCGCCTTTCTCTTCAGCGTCAGGCAGTTTCGGCGTCAGAACCGTGGGCTTGCTGTCGACGCGAGTCACCAGCAGCTGATCGATGCGGTAGTTATCGATATCCACCACCTCGAATTTATAGCCTGAGAACTTCACGAAATCGGTACGTTTCGGGATTTTACGCAGGGTAAACATCATGAAGCCACCAATGGTTTCATAGTTGCCCGACTGCGGGAAATCGTCGATATCCAGCACGCGCATGACGTCTTCAATTGGCGTTCCGCCGTCGATGAGCCATGAGTTTTCATCACGCGCCACAATCTGTTCTTCCTGACCCTGGCCGACCAGGTCGCCCATCAGCGTGGTCATCACGTCGTTGAGGGTGATAATGCCCACCACCAGCGCGTATTCGTTCATGATAACCGCGAAGTCTTCACCGGCGGCTTTGAAACTTTCCAGCGCTTCTGAGAGTGTCAGGGTGTCCGGCACAATCAGCGTATTACGTAACTGCACGCCACCTGCCAGGGCCAGGCTCTGGTTCGCCAGCACGCGGTTCAACAGGTCTTTTGAGTCAACGTAGCCGATGATGTGGTCGATATCTTCTTTACACACCAGGAACTTAGAATGCGGATGCTGCGCGACTTTGTTCTTCAGGCTTTGTTCGTCTTCGTTCAAATCGAACCAGATAACGTTTTCGCGCGAGGTCATCGACGATGGCACAGTACGCGATTCCAGTTCAAACACGTTCTCAATCAGTTCGTGTTCCTGCTTACGCAGCACGCCAGCCAGCGCACCGGCTTCCACTACCGCGTAAATATCGTCGGAGGTGATGTCGTCTTTACGCACCATAGGCAGCTTGAACAGGCGGAAAATCATGTTCGCCATGCCGTTAAAGAACCACACCAACGGGCGGAATACTGAGAGGCAGAAGCGCATCGGGTTGATGATCCGCAAAGCCACGGCTTCGGGCGAAATCATACCGATGCGTTTCGGTGTCAGGTCAGCTATCAGGATGAACAAACTGGTGACCAGCACGAATGACAGAATGAAACTTATCTGGTCAGCAAGCTCAGCTGAAAAATACTTAATAAGGATGCTGTGGAACGCCGGGGAAAAGGCTGCATCACCGACGATACCGCCCAGAATGGCGACGGCGTTAAGACCAATTTGCACCACGGTAAAGAACATACCGGGGTTTTCCTGCATTTTAAGTACACGATGTGCATTAATATTGCCCTCATCGGCGAGCAGCTTCAGTTTGATTTTGCGGGAAGCTGCAAGCGAAATCTCGGAAATCGAGAAAAACGCACTGACGCCGATGAGGCAGAGTATGATTAATATACTGTTTAACATAGTTTTTCTAACCGTTAAGGTCAGAACCTCGGGAGGATGGTTGAGTCGTTGATTGAATTGGATGAACGCTTAAAAAAACCGGTCCGAAGGCTCTGGACCGGCAATATCGGGGATAGTATAGCGTAAGGGACTGTAAATTCGCCAGAGGTTAACTTCCCGGTGCGAAAGCGGCACCTTTTTTGCTTTTATCAGGCGTGGCGTCCCAGACTTCGTTGTAGGCCCGGCCGGTGAGGTCCTTAATGACCTGGCGGGTCTCTTCATCACACGCTTCAGCGCTACCGCCCAGTTTGCGGCGGGCAATTTCCTTAATCAGCGTCTTATGACTTTGCTGGTTAAGCTTGAACTTATAGGTCATCCAGAAGCTAATCGACAGCAGGGCACCGGTGGCGAAAATCATCAGGCCGATTATCGCGTGCAGGGCGCTGATCGGCTGAGCCCCTCCGCCTTTCACGAAGCCACTTTCCTGTAACACAACACCAATCAGCATTACCGCTAGCGCGACGGTGCTTTTGCGGGTCAGAACCATTACCCCTGCAAAAATGCCTTCGCGGCGTTGGCGGGTCACTATTTCATCGACGTCTGGAATGAAGCTGTAAATGTTCCAGGGAATGTAATACAGCCCGGCGCGGGCGAGGCCCAGTAGCATAAAGACAGCGGAGAACACGATGGTATTCACTGCAATATTGTTGATATAGACCACGAACAAAAACGCCAGCACCGCAAAAATGCAGCTATAGGAAAGTCGTAGCGCACTGGAGGGGGTCAGGTTCAGTTTGTTCATCAGCATCATAAAGCCGAACGTGCCGGGGATGGACACAAACGCGGCGATACTGAGCAAGCCTGAGACGGCAGCCGCATCACGATGCAGGCCATAAATCACAAAGTAGGTAAAGACCGAGCCGAAAACATCCATCGCGGTAAATGAGCAGATATAGATGATGATATGCTGACGGAAGGCTCTGATCTTGAACGATGAAAACAGGTCAAGCACCAGATATTTCAGATGGTTAAGGAGTCCTGGCTGCCTGTCGTTGACAGGGGCAAACTCGTATTCCTCGCGCACATCCTTTGCTTCCCAGGTACAGGCCCAAGTGGTAAATACGGCGATGCAGAAAATCAGCGCAAAGATGCTGCCAGTCAGCGTGTAGGTGAACGGGTTGTCTTTGCCAGTGAATTGCATAATCACCCCAGGCACTGAGACTGCCAAAAATCCACCGAGGGACGAGCACATCATACGAACGCCCGACAGTCGCGTGCGCTCGCTAAAGCGGTTGGTCATTTCAGCCGCCAGCGTTTCCCACGGCACCAGTACCATGGCTGAAAGCAGCTCAATGGAAAGGTAGGTGCCAAGGTAATACCAGTAGCTCATGTCGGTGACCCACACCAGGGCATACAGGAGCATGAGCGGTGCGCTCAGTAGCAGGAAGAAGCGTCGACGCCCAAAGCGTCTGCCAAGCCAGGTATTAGCGAAGTTATCCGTAACGTAGCCCATAATCGGGCTTAAAATCGCATCAATAACTCGAGCGATGGCGAAAATCGACCCTGCTTCTAATACCGACAGGCCGCAGTAGGTCGTGTAAAAAAAGAGCAACCAGGTGCCGATAACGGCAAAAGCACCCCCGCCAAAAAGATCGGTTACGCCGTAGCCAATTGCTACCCCGTAACCCACTTTGCGTTCAGTAGGTTTAACCATAATTATTATTCTCTGTTCGATGTGTCGTTATATGGCACACGCTCACTGTGTGCCGCATCTTAGTCCAGCTGGGATCCGTTGTTATTGGGATAACGTGACCCAGTGTCGTAATTGTGAGGACCGGTAAATCGCTTCTACGAGTTGCAGGGATTTCGCTGCTTCGTGAAGACCGGTAATGCCCTCGAACCTGCCGCTGTGCAGGGCCTCATAAAACCGGCGAATGGCCTGAAGGTGGCCAATTCCCCAATAGCTTTTGCTGTGGCTGTAAGGTGTTTCGTCGCTGGCGAGAACCACCCGTTTGCCCTCTGATACGCGCCAAAGCGTGTTATCTCGCAGCTGTAACTCGCCTTGTTCGCAATGGATTTCCAGCTGTAAGGGCGCGTCCCGGGTGTGATTGTTGCTGGCGAAAAACAAGCCGTACGCGCCGCCGCTAAATTCCAGCGTCGCCATGGCGGTGTCTTCGGTATCGATGGTGTCCTCAAGCCGTGCGCAGTCGACCATGCCTTTCAGACGTGTGACGCCGCCGCCAAACCACTGCATGAGATCAAGCGTGTGAATAGCCTGATTAATCAGCAAGCTGCCGCCTTCGGTAGCGTAACGTCCACGCCAGGGGCTATTGGCGTAATAAGCTGGGGGGCGTGACCAGGTGAGGAATGCATTAATGCTCAGCAGCCGCCCTAATGCGTTCTCGTCCAGAAGTTGATGAAGCGCCAGGCTGGTGGGGTTCAGGCGGTTTTGATAGCACACGCCCAATTGCCCGGTGGCCTGCTTTTCCGCTGCCTGAATTTCCGCAACTTCCGCCATGTTCATCCCGACCGGCTTTTCGCAGAACACCTGTTTCCCTGCCGCCAGCGCGGCAAGGATCATCGGTTTATGCAGATAATGCGGCGTGCAGATGTGTACCACGTCAATGGTCACATCGCAGAGCATCTCCCGGTAGTCTTGATAAAAATGGCAGTTGTACTCCGCAGACAGCGCCTGCCCTTTATCTTTGTCGGTGTCCACCACCGCGCGAAGCACGACGCCAGGTATCTGGCGCAGCGCGTCAACGTGGCATTGATGAATGGCCCCGCAGCCGATAATGGCGGCATTCAGCGTTCTCATCGTGGCCTCCTTATTGGCCCGCGTTAGCCAGCATTTGCGCTTTGACGCAGAGTTCGGCGGCCTTAAAGGCGTGCGCCTGGCTCATGGCGTTTTCAGTGCGGTTCAGGCAATCCTTAATCAGCTCGCCGAAATACGGGAACCCCACCTGACCCGCCACCGGATAGCGATGCTCGCCCTTGTTATTCACCAGATACACCACATCCTGTTCGCCGCGCGTCAGGTCGATGTATTTGCGGATTTCGATATAGCCTTCGGTACCGAGCAGCGTCAGGCGGCCGTCGCCCCAGGTTGGCAGACCCGCAGGGGTAAACCAGTCGCAGCGGAAATAACCGGTCGCGCCGTTGGCCCCGGCGATCATTGCGTCACCAAAATCTTCGAACTGCGGATATTGCGGATGGCTAACGTTGCGCACCTGGCTGGCGACAATGTGGGCGTCTTCGTTGCCGGTATAAAACAGGAATTGCTCAATCTGATGACTGCCGATGTCGCACAGAATGCCGCCGAAGTAGCGCCGCTCGTAGAACCAGTCCGGACGGCCTTCGCCTTCGCGGTGTGGCCCGGTGCCAAGCGTCTGAATGACCTGACCAATCGCACCCTGTT
>Ga0160437_1001145_pt1 | contig 12315 bp, 10 predicted proteins | sample HID1975I_E0MG_FD_108227 | JGI IMG/M metagenome (GOLD analysis project Ga0160437, IMG submission 108227) | Enriched soil microbial communities from UW Madison campus, WI, USA - HID1975I_E0 MG | ecosystem: Environmental > Terrestrial > Soil > Unclassified | place: USA: Madison, Wisconsin... | reverse complement strand
TACCGCTTGCGGGCGGAAACCGTCACCGTCACGGTTGCGAGCAATCCCGACCCCCTGCCCGCCGCGAATACCGATGACATCTTCGGCGACCTGATCGGCCCCGGCACCTTGCCGGTGGGCAGCGCGCCGGACGTGTCCACCCACCCCTTCGACCTCGATTCCGCCGCGGCACGCAACCCCGACGATCCCCTGCGCCATCTGCCGCGCGGCGATGCCATGGTGTCGCGCCCGGTCACCGATCCGCTGGCCCTGTTCGACGCGCCCAGCGATGGATCGCCCAGTGTCTTCACCGACGCCACGCCATCCACCCTGCCCGCCCACGACCCGCTGGCTGAACACCGGACCCACCCCGTGGACGACGCCTTGCGCGGGCCACGCGAGGCCACGGATGGCCGCGCCGCATCCGATCACTTGCGCGAGATCGGCGGCTTCATGCGCCCCGCACCCGTCAAGAAAGCGCCGGACGACAAGGGCCGCTAGCACGACAGGCTTAGGTGTAGTCATAGCGAAACTCCCCGTCATCGGCGGATAGGCGCACACCTTGCAGCTTGCGGTCCTGCATGGACGCGCCCAGCAGTTCGCGGCTGATCTGCGGCAGCACCGTGTTGGTAAGGATGGCGTCCACCATGCGCGCGCCGGACTCCACTTCCGTGCAGCGCGCCACGACCAGCGCCGTCGCCTCCTCCGCCACGTCCAATGCCACGCCGTGATGCTCTTGCAAGCGGCGGCGCACGCGGTCGAACTGCAAGTCCACGATGCGCGCCAGCATGTCGTCCGACAGCGGCAGGTAAGGCACTGCCACCAGTCGGCCGAGCAGCGCCGCCGGAAACGCCTGCAACAGGGGTTCCCGCAACGCGGCCGCCAGCCCTTCGGCGTCCGGCACCAGCGCCGGGTCGCGGCACAGCGCGGCGATGCGCTCCGTGCCCACGTTGGACGTCAGGATGATGACGGCGTTGCGGAAATCGATGTAGCGGCCCTCGCCGTCCTCCATCCAGCCCTTGTCAAAGACCTGGAAGAAAATCTCATGCACGTCGGGATGCGCCTTCTCGACTTCATCCAGCAGCACGACGCAATAGGGCCGCCTGCGCACGGCCTCGGTCAACACGCCGCCTTCGCCGTAGCCCACGTATCCCGGCGGCGCGCCCTTGAGCGTGGAGACGGTGTGCGACTCCTGGAACTCGCTCATGTTGATGGTGATCAGGTTCTGTTCGCCGCCATACAGCGCTTCGGCCAGGGCCAGCGCGGTTTCGGTCTTGCCCACGCCGCTGGGGCCGCACAACAGGAACACGCCCACCGGCTTGCCCGGATCGGTCAACCGGGCACGCGATGTCTGGATGCGGCGCGCCACGGCCTCCAGCGCGTCGCGCTGACCGATCACGCGCTTTTCCAGCGTGTCCGCCAGCGCCAGCACGGCGTGTGCCTCATCGCGCACCATGCGGCCCACGGGGATGCCGGTCCAGTCCGCCACCACGGCCGCCACCGCCGCCGCGTCCACGGCGGTATGTATCATCGGCGCCTCGCCCTGGCCGCTAGCCAAGGCGCGCGCGGCGCTCGCCAAGGCCTCGCGCTGAGACGCGTGCTCGGAAGCCGGCGCCGTCGGCTCGGTCAGGGTCTCGCGCAGTGAGAACACCTTTGCCGCCAACTCGCGTTCGGCCTCCCAGCCAGACGCCAACGTCGCTTCCGCTTGCGCCGCCTCGGCCAGTTCCGCTTCCAGGCGTTCAACGCGCTGCGCGTCTCCCGCGCCAAGATGGACTTCATGCCGTGCGATGCGCAGCGCAGTCTCCAGCGCCTGAATGCGACGGCGCGCATCCTCCAACGCGGGCGGAACGGCGTGCTGGCTGATCGCCACACGCGCGCAAGCCGTGTCCAGCAACGCCACCGCCTTGTCGGGCAATTGCCGCGCGGGGATGTAGCGATGCGACAAGCTCACCGCTGCCGTGATCGCCTCATCAAGCAGCAGCACGCCGTGATGCGCCTGCAAGGTGTCAGCCAGGCCGCGCAACATGTTGAACGCGCGCGCTTCGTCCGGCTCGTGCACTTGCACCACCTGGAAGCGGCGGCTTAGCGCGGGGTCTTTCTCGATGTGCTTTTTGTATTCCGACCAGGTGGTTGCGCCAATGGTGCGCAATTGACCCCGCGCCAACGCGGGTTTGAGCAGGTTGGCGGCGTCCCCGGTCCCGGCCGCGCCACCCGCGCCCACCAGCGTGTGGATCTCGTCGATGAACAACACGATGGGGCGCTCGCTTGCCTGAACCTCATCGATCACGCTGCGCAGCCGCTGTTCGAATTCGCCCTTCACGCCCGCCCCGGCTTGCAAAAGGCCGATGTCCAGCAGATACAGCGACACGTCGCGCAAGGGCGGCGGCACATCGCCCGCGGCCAGTCGTAACGCCAGGCCTTCCACCACGGCGGTCTTGCCCACGCCGGCCTCTCCGGCCAGCAAAGGATTGTTCTGCCGACGGCGCATCAGTACGTCGACAATCTGGCGGATCTCTTCGTCGCGGCCGGACACGGGGTCGATCTCGCCCGCGCGGGCCTTGGCGGTCAGGTCAACGGCAAACCGCTCCAACGCGGCCCGATCCTTGCCGTGCGCCTGCGCATCGTCCCCCGCCGAGGCCGTCGCGGTGGCGGCTTCCGGCGAGCCCTGCACCATCTCGTCCATCTGCTCAAGCAGCTTGTCCGGCACGATGCGCGAGAACTGGGGTGACATGCCCAGCAGCACGTGACGCAGCGCGTAGGTCCTGACCAGGCCCGCCAGCAGATGGCCGCTGCGGATGCGCGTCGCGCCATAACGCAAGGACCCCAGCACCCACGCGCGCTCAACGGCGTGGTCGATATGTTCCGACAGATCGGACACCGAACCGGCGCCGGCCGGCAGGCGGTCCATCTCGGCCGTCAGGTCGGCTTGCAATTGCCCCAGGTCCAGCTCGAACGCGCGCGCGATGCGATGCAGATCGCTGTCTTGGGCATGCAGGATCTGATGCACCCAATGCACCAGCTCCACGTAGGGATTACCGCGCAGTTTGCAGAATGCGGTCGCGCCTTCCAGTGCCTGGTAGAGCAGCGGATTGAGCTTTCCAAAGAGTTCGATACGACCGATATCCGACATGGCGTCATGGCGCGTTCAAGCGCGTGGTGTCCTGGAAGGTTGAGCCGGCGAGCGGCCACGTGCCGGGGTTTGTTCCCGGCGTTCATAGTCCAGCAGCAGATCGCCGGCATCGCCCTGCGCGGGCCGGCGCTTGCCTAGCCAAGCCGACAGCCCCAGCGGCCTTGCCGCGCCAAGGCGTACGCCGACGGCATCCTCTGCACGCAACACCGGGCGCACGTCCCAAGCCAGCTCCACCCCGATGTAGTGCCTGACCCAATGCGTCAGTTGTTGCGCGCGCGGGCCGCCCGGCAGGAAGCTCTTGTAGTCGTCCAGGGCCAGCGGGCCGATCTCGATGCGGAACTTGTGCTGCGCATCGCGCACCGCCACGCCCAGCACCGTGTCGCGCCCCAAGCCCACCGCGCTGCCCAGGCCAAGCCGCTGCTCGGGCTCAAGGCGTATCCATTGCGGCACGAATTCGCGGATGCGTACCGGCAAGCCGAAGAATGTTTGCAGGATGTGCTTGAGGCCTTCCGGGTTGCGGGTCTGGCGCACCAGATGCCCCGCCATGAAGTACTTGGCGTGGTCCAGCACGGCATCGCGCCGCTGCATGGACGGCTCACCCATGTGCAACAAACTGGCCACATAGCGCGTGAAGCGCGCGTCCTTGCGGTCCAGGCTGACCGTGCTTTGCGCGTCGGCCCAGGCGCGGTAGAACAGCAGGATGAGCCGGTGATGAAACACGTCGGCAAAGGCGGCCAGCGTGCGGTCGCCGTAATGCGCCATGCGTTCGTGGGCGTGTTCGGTCAGGTGCAGCGGCAAGGGGCCGTTCGGACCAAACAGGCCGAAGCCGTAAATCGACAGCTCCGCGGGCCGGTCGCCCTGGGCCGCCCGCACCCGCGCCACGGTGGACGGCGCGAACGCCATCGACGGCTCTTGCCGCAACCGCACGGGCTCATAACGCGCCACCGTGTCGCGCCCCAGCGGCTTGCGCGCGCCGCAATGCGCGTCGATCCAGCGCAGGGCATGGAACAGGTCATGCGCGTAGGGCTCGCGTTCCAGCGCGCGCCACCACTGCGCCTGCGCGTCATTCGGGGCAGCGGCGTGTTGGGAAACCGGATCGGCGACGGGTTGCGTGACGTCCACCGCGTCACCCCATGTGTATCTGCTTGGCGTCCACCTTGACCAGGTCGGACCCCGTCACAAGCGTGTACGACGCATGCAGCCGCGCGCTTTGGTCGGCCTGGAAATCAATGGAGCCCGCACGTAACTGGTCCACCTCGCTGACGCTGCGCATCGACAGCCGCGCCATGAGCGTCATGCGGTCCAGCACCGCTTCGTAGTTTCGGCCCACCAGCCGCGTCTCGCCGATGGTGGCGTGCAACTGTTCGGCGACCATGCGCACACGCTTGCAGGCATGGCTTTCGTCGGCGGCTTCAACCGAGTATTCGGACGCACGGACGCGCACGGCGTCTTGACCCTGCAACGTCAGATCGCCCGCGCTTTCCACCCGCACACCGCCCGTTGATCGCAGCACCAAGTCTCCCTGCGTCTCCAGCAAGGTGTGGGTGGGCTCGGCCTGCACCGTGACCGCGATGAGATACACGCGCGACGGATCCGGCCCGCTGATCAGCACTTCATCACCGGGCTGCGGCGCCAGCAGGCAACTCGCAGCGCGCGGCGCGATCCATGTGCGGCCATCGCATGCGATGGCGTAACGGCCGTCGGGTTCGCAACGCAGCACTTCGCCCAGCAGATGCACGGGGTCATAGGCAATGCGATTCAAACTAGCAGCGGATTTCATCATGCGCTCCGGTTCGTGACGGGGGACTGGCCTAGACCGCGGGCCGGCGTCCCATGCGGGGCTTGAAGCGGGCAAGCTCGCCGCGCTGCAGGGTCGACAAGACCAGCTCCGACATCATGTTGATCGAGACATGGCGCGCGAAAAACTGTTCAAGCACGGCGCCAAACAAATACGGGCTGATGCCGGAAAAGGCTCCCTCGTCCACTTCCAGCGCGATGCGCACGCCGCGTCCGTGAACAATGGGCCCCGGCACCGGCAAGCGGTGATATACAGGCTTGGCGCTGACGTGTCGCAGCCCGGAAATATGCTTGCGCACCACCGGGTCGGCCAGGTTGCCGTAGACGTGCAGCATCTCGCGCAGCGTCTGCGCGCCCTGCTCCGTGTCCAGGTCCGTCAGGCTCAGGTAGTTCAGCCCCAGGTGGCTGATCAGATGCCAGGTGGCGGCGTTCTCGGCCAGCGCCGCGCAGGGGCGTGTGGGGCCGTGCAGCACCTTCACCGCGCGCACGGGTGCCGACACGCGCAGCGTCATGTCCGTATCGGTGCCCAAGGGCAACAGCATCGCCATGTCCCGGTTGGTGCATAGCGTTTCCAGCGACACATGGCGCAATTGTCCGGAGAACGGCGCTTCGTACCGGTCCACCAGCGACAGGAATACTTCGCTGCCGGTGTAGCCGGTGCGCGTACCGTTGCGCTGGGCAGTGTCAGAAATCAGCCGGGGCTCGCGGCGCACGGAGTAGTACGCGCCGTAGTCATCGGGGTCGCTGCCCAGGGACCCATAGAACGGACGGAACTCCTGCTCTTGTTGCTGCGCGGAGGCGTGACCCGTCACCCGCGTGACGCCGAACACTTCGTAGTCCAAGGGGCGGCTGCGATCGACCACCACGTGATATTCGGACGTGCGCGGCGTGATCGCCACGCGGTCCGCGCGCTTGGGGAACAGGTTGATCACCGGCGTGCAGTGCAGCGCCAGGTTGTCGGCCGATATCGCCCCTTCCAGCTCCGGCGCGGCCACGGAGAACAGGAAGGTCAGATCGAATGCGCGGGTGTCACGCGGGGTGCCTTGCGATGGCGATTGCGCCGCGCCGGGCGAGCCCGCGCCCGACCCCGCCCTCGCCCCCGTCTTCAAGCCCGCTTTCAGCCCATTCACACTGAAGAACAGATAACGCTGCGCAAAGGCGAAGTACTCCTGCAGCAGCCGATAGCCCTGGAACACACGCGCATCGCCCGGCAACAGCGCCTGGTCGTCGGCAAACCCTTCGTGATGCACGGCGGTAGCCGGCAGCTTGTTGATCCACGCTACCGGCCGCGCCGTGTCGTGACCCAGTACCGCCACCGTGTGCCCCATCAACACTTCCAGCAAGCGCTGCATCTGCAAATCTTGCCCGTTCAGATGGAACACCAGTTGATCAAGATCCAGGTCTTCCAGGCGCTGGCCGCCGCCAATTTCGATACGGATGCGCAGCGCGCTCAGCACGCGTCCGGCGCGGCCCGCAAGGCCCAGGCGCGCCAGCGGCAAGTCCTGCGGCGCGGCAGTGAAATCGGCCTGGGTGACTTGCAGCGGCCACAAGCGCACGGCGTGCCCGGTCGTGAATTCGCTAGGTGTCTGTTCGCCACGCGGCACGCGGCCGCGCAGCAGCGTGCCGCGTGGCAGTTCAAAGCCGCCCGCCAGCGTGCCCTCATTCATGCTCGGCGAAAACTGCACGATCGCCATCGATGGCGTGGGCGCCAGGTAATTGGGATACACCACTTCCAGCAAGCGCTGCGAGAAGCGCGGAAACTCCGCGTCCATCTTCATCTGGATGCGCGCGGTCAGAAAGCTGAAGCCTTCCAGCAGACGTTCAACATACGGGTCCGCGACTTCCGTCGCGTTCATGCCCAGGCGACCCGCCACCTTGGGGTGCGCCTGTGCGAACTCCGCTCCCAGCTCGCGCAGATACACGAGCTCGCGGTTGTAGTAGTCCAATAAGCGGGCGTCCATCAGAGGCCGCCCAAATCGCGCAGATCCATGTGGCCGCTTTCCAGATCGATGTCCGTGCGGAACAGGAACTCAAGCGGATGCGGCACGCACCACAGCATGCCCCGGATCTCAAGGCTCAGCACGTTGTGATGTTCCAGCGTGCCCGTGTCCGTCACGCAGCGCACCTCGACCGAGGAATCCAGAATGCGCGGCTCGAACGCCGAAATCGCATTGCGGATGGACTCTTCCACATCGATCCAGTCGATCTCCGACATGCGTTTTCCGGCCATCGCGCGCACACCGAAATTCACCGTCGACGTGGCAACAGGACGATGCGCCGACAAGTCCTGCGAGGTCTGCAAGTTGACCGTGTTCAGCAGCCAGCGCAGGTCTCGCAACACGGCCGCGCGCAACTGCTCATGTGTGAGCATGGCGCTGTCGCGCGGCTCTTGGCGACGCGCCGGCTCGTTGTCCATCAAGCGATCCAGCAACGACGGCTGAAGACGGTCCCGCGCCGCGCGCGGGGTGCGCGGCGTGCGAGCAAGGGGTTCCCAACGGGCGGTATCGTCGGCGTGGCCCATCAGGCAAGCTCCAGGCTTCGAAGGTCGAGCAGCGCGAATTCGCCCGCGTCGGTCAGCCACATCTTCTGGCCCTCGCCCGCATAGGTGTCGGCATACAGCGGCCGCCATTCAGTCACCCGTCCCAGCTTGACCGGGTCGGGCAGGTCGATCATGCGAGCGCCCGGCGCGGGTGGATAGCGCGCCGGCACCAGGCCTTGCAACGACCGGCCGCCAAGCAGTTCTATCTCTGCGCGCGCCCACACCAGATCGCACAGGCCCTCCGGCGCCAGCAGGCGCACCCGCTTGAGCGCCGCGAACGGCAGCCACGCGTAGCGCCCCGCGCCCAGGAACTCGAAGACGGGTCCCAGGCGGCTGTCGCCGTCGCAGATCCACTGAAACGGTAGCGGCGCGTCCTGCATGACTCCTTGCACGATTCCCCCACACGCAGCCGCGTCCTGCAAGGCCTGGGCACGCAGATCGGCGGCCTGGGCCTTGGGTCCGCGCTCATCCTGGCTCAACGCCAACATCAGGGCCTGCATCCAGGCATCGGGCTCGTTCAGCAAGACCGGCTCGCCCTGGCCCGCCAACACGGCTTCACGCTCGCGTTCCGCCGCGATGGCGCTGGCATATAGCGCCACCATCGGCCGCGCTTGCGCACTCAGCGCGCCACACACGCTCAGTTGTTCAGCGGCGCGCGCCCAGTCGCCCTGCACCACCAGCAGTTGGAACAGTTGCGCGCGCAAGTCCGCGTCGGCCGGCCGGCGGCGAATCTGCGCCTGCACCTCGTCCAACTGGCCAGACAGGCTGATCGCGCCGAAAGGAACGGCAACTATAGACATGGAGGCTCCGCGCTAACCGACTTCCTTGTTCTGCTTGATATCCCAAGCCACCAGGCTTTCGGCGCCCTTGCCGCCCTTTTCGGTCTGCTCCCAGTACTGCTGCTTGACCTTGGCTGCCTGGAACGCGAAATTCACCACCACGCCTTCTGCGCTGCGGTCGCCCGAGATCTGCACCGACGACACGATGACGTCTTCCAGCGTGATCTTGGAATATTCGATCTGCTCGCCGCCGGCCTTGCACATGGACAGCTCGATCTTGCCCAGGTGCTTGCCGCTGGCGCAGTGCTTCATCACGGCGGGCGCCGCCTTGTCGATACGCGCCACCACGTGCAGGTCGTTGAAGCTTGCCTTGCCCGCGCCCAGGCCGCCGCCGCTGGCCAGATTGCCCGGTTGCGTCGCGCCCCACGAGAAGGACACGATATCCGTCCAGTCCTTATGGTTGGCGTCTTTGGATTCGCCGTTGGCGCCATCGATTTTCATGAACATATCCACAGCCACATCTGTCTCCTGAAGTTATCGGGCGCGGCTGCGCCCATCTCGTCTGAGGCTCAGCCTTCGTTCTGCTTGAGCGAAGGCAGCTTGGACACCAGCCGCAGCGACACCGTCAGCCCTTCAAGCTGATAGTGCGGCCGCAGAAAAAACTTGGCGGAGTAATAGCCCGGGTTGTCTTCGATTTCCTGCACTTGCACCTCGGCCGCCGCCAAGGGCTTGCGGGCCTTGGTTTCCTGCGACGAGTTCACCGGGTCGCCATCCACGTAATTCATGATCCAGTCGTTCAGCCAGCGTTCCATGTCGTCGCGTTCGCGGAACGAGCCGATCTTGTCCCGCACGATGCACTTCAGGTAGTGCGCGAACCGGCAGCAGGCAAACAGGTACGGCAGGCGCGCGGCCAGCTTGGCATTGGCTGACGCATCGGCCTCGTAGTACTCGTGCGGCTTCTGCAAGGACTGCGCACCGATGAAGGCCGCGAAGTCGGAGTTCTTGCGATGCACCAGCGGCATGAAGCCGTTCTTGGCCAGCTCGGCTTCGCGCCGGTCGCTGATGGCGATTTCGGTGGGGCACTTCATGTCCACGCCGCCGTCATCGCTGGGAAAGCTGTGGCACGGCAGGTTTTCCACCGCGCCGCCAGACTCCACGCCCCGGATCGATGTGCACCAGCCGTACAACTTGAACGAGCGGTTCACGTTCGCCGCCATCGCGTAAGCGGAGTTCGCCCAGGTGTAGCGGTCGTGGTTGGCGCCGTCGGTGTCTTCTTCAAAGTCGAATTCGTCCACCGGATTGGTGCGCGCGCCATAAGGCAGGCGGGCCAGGAAGCGCGGCATCGCCAGCCCGATGTAGCGCGAGTCCTCGGACTCACGCAGGCTGCGCCACGCGGCGTATTCGGTGTTGGTGAAGATCTTGGTCAGGTCGCGCGGGTTGGCCAATTCCTGCCAGGAATCCATCTGCATCACGTTGGGCGATGCGCCGGCAATGAAGGGGCAATGCGCGGCGGACGAGATCTTGGCAATCTCGCCCAGCAACTCCACATCGGGCGGGCTGTGGTCGAAGTGGTAGTCGCCCACCAGGCACCCGATGGGCTCGCCGCCGAACTGGCCATACTCTTCTTCGTACACGCGCTTGAAGATGGGGCTTTGGTCCCAGCCCACGCCCTTGTGGCGCTTGAGCGTGCGCCCCAGCTCGGCCTTCGAGATACTCATCACGCGGATCTTCAACAGCTCGTCGGTTTCGGTGTTGGTGACCAGGTAATGCAGGCCACGCCACGCGCCTTCAAGCTGTTGGAATTCTGGGTGGTGCATCACGCGGTTGATCTGCTCGGACAGCTTGCGGTCGATCTCGGCGATGATCGCCTGGATGGTGCGGTAGGCATCCGACGACAGCCCGACGCCGCTGTTCTCAAGCGCCTGATGCGCCAGCGTGCGCACGGCGTGTTCCACCGCCTCGCGCGCCTGCTCGGTCTTGGGCTTGAATTCTTTCTTCAGGAGCGCGGACAGGTCGTCGGCCTCCAGGGTATCGACAGCGCGCGCGTCCGCGCGTTTGGCCACTGCGGTCATGGCATTCTCCGAAAACGGTTCAAGCGGAACTAGGCGGCCGGGTCCGTGGCTGCGGGGTCGGATGCAGGCGGTGCTTCAGGCTTGGGTGCGGCCGCCAGTGCGTTCATCAGCGCGGGGTTCTTGAGCACGTTGCCGATCAGTTCCTCGGCGCCCGACTTGCCATCCATGTAGGTCAGCAGGTTGGCCAGTTGGGTCCGCGCGCTTAACAGCTCGTTCAAGGCGCCGACTTTCTTGGCGACCGTGGCCGGCGAGAAATCGTCGATGCTCTCGAACGTGATATCAACGTTCAAGTTGCCTTCGCCGGTCAGCGTGTTGTCCACCTGGAACGCCGCGCGCGGCTGAATCGAGCGCATGCGTTCATCGAAGTTATCGATATCGATGTCCAGGAACTTGCGCTCGCCCACTTCGGGCTGGGGCGTTTCGGACTTGCCGGCCAGGTCGGCCAGCACGCCCATCACGAAGGGCAACTGGATCTTGCGCTCCGCGCCGTAGATTTCGACGTCGTACTCGATCTGCACACGCGGCGCGCGGTTTCTGGCAATGAACTTCTGGCCGCTTCCTTTCAGGCTGGTCGCCATGGTGTTGTCTCCTCTTGTTGGTGTGGGGGCTGGCCCGCCCTACGAATCCGGCCGGCTCTCCGTGTCACGCGGCAACCATGCCTCGAATTGCTCAAGGCCTTGGGGCGCCAGGTTTTTGATGATGTCGTGAAAGCTCAACGGAATGAGTTGCTGGGTGCGGCGAATGAGATAGGGCGCGGGGTGGCCGGGCTCGTTGGCCTCGAAGTACGCGCTTACCTTGCTCAGCATGGCCATGGCGTCGTCCCGCGACTGGATGCGCGCATCCTGCCAGCGCACGCCGGCGTTGGGTGTGGTGTTGGGTGTGGTATTGGATGTCGCTCTGCTGACGGATGCGTCAGCAGCCTGCGCCGAGTCATCCTGGAGGGCGGCTTGCGGCGGCGCAGACATTCCGGCTGCATCAGAGGACCCCTGCGGCCCATCTCGCGCGGCATCCAGCACGACATTCAGCGTGCGCAAAACGGCGATGTAATCAGGCGTCCACGTGGGGCCCAGTTTGTCCGTCACCAATTTCTGGATGCGCCGCAGCGCATCCGCGGCGGACGCCAGCGCCAGCACATCGGCTTCGCGTTGCGCCCAGGCTTCGCGCAGGCGCGCGACCACGCGGGGACGCCCCCCCGGATAGCAATCGGCATCCTGGCGGCTGCCATCCAGCAGCGCCTCGGTATCGCGCAAGGACAGTTGCCCATGCACACCATTGACCAGGCTCGCCGAGCGCACGCTGCGCGCGCAGCCCTGCATATCGCCAAACGCCGCCAGCGCATTCATGCGCGGCATCGGATCGTCTTCGCCCACGCTATCCAGACGCGGATGCACGGGTTCCCAATAGCGTTCCAGGGTGTCGACGGCCAGCGCCAGCCCGTCTGCGTAACCCGGCAGGCCGCGGATCTCGGTCCAGGCACAGGTCAACAGGCCGATCACGCGCAGGTCTCGCGTGCGTTCAAGCAGCGCGCGGGCCAGGCGTTCGACCTCGCGCCAGTCAGGCGGCTGCGCGGCGATGATGGTCGAGCCGAACTGCTGTTCGTCCCGGCCGGCCGCGGCTCGCTGCAACTGCAGGAAGTCAGCGTCGTATTCGAGGTCTTCCCCGCAGGGCAGACGTGAATCGAGTGTATTGAGGATATCGGCGAAGTCCATAGTCATTGCTTAGATGCCTGGGGATGCTGCCTGGAACCAACCACTACGCTCCGCGCTGCTTCACGGAAGGGAGAATTCTAGGCACGTCTTTCCGTATGCAACGAACAACTCACAACTTCAGATTGTTCTTACAACCAGCTAACAAGCACTAAACAAATGCACACTTTTCGCCCTACTGTGCTGATGTTTTGACATATTCCTTACGCGGCACGGGTGTCGGCGCAAGCGTTGTTACTGAACCGTAAAAAACACAAAAGCATGTGTTTGCGCTTCTCGCCCGCTTTGCACGCTGCCTACAATCGGCGCTCAC
>Ga0160437_1001144_pt1 | contig 12316 bp, 9 predicted proteins | sample HID1975I_E0MG_FD_108227 | JGI IMG/M metagenome (GOLD analysis project Ga0160437, IMG submission 108227) | Enriched soil microbial communities from UW Madison campus, WI, USA - HID1975I_E0 MG | ecosystem: Environmental > Terrestrial > Soil > Unclassified | place: USA: Madison, Wisconsin... | reverse complement strand
GCCCGTTGCCCCTATGGCCCGACCGTGAAACTGGGTTCCGTCTTCCAGAACCAAAAGCGCTGACTTAATCAAAACATCCTCCAGAGAATATTCACTCAGTTTATCTGCATATTAATTCACTCACAATGACGAATCAATGCAAATCTGCTGCCCGCGAAATTCGTGCAAACGGCGGCATTCTGGATATTTACGGGGAGAAAGTCAACGTAATCGAGGGGTTTTTTTATGTCATTTTGCGCCACTGGGGGGTATGACGCTGTAAAGCAGGCAAAAAGATCAGCTAATGGCCTGTGCGTACACGCTTGCGCACCAGGATAATTGTTAAACCCGCCAAGCGGAAGTTAAAAAGTGGACCAGATGGTCAAAATTTACATTTGTATAACCAAAAATGGCATGAAAACACAGTGTTTTGAAGGTTATGATTTGATTCATGAGTGAAAACAATAAAATTAAAGGGCAATAAAATATTGCCCTTTGCAATCAACAAATTGTGATTGCCACAACCACATCACGATGGGGTAAACTCATTATAAATTGTTGAGATCGAGCACATCACGCATATCAAAAAGACCGTTACGCTTCTCTTTAAGCCATAAAGCAGATCGTACTGCGCCATGGGCAAAGGTCATGCGACTTGAGGCTTTATGCGTAATTTCAACGCGTTCACCGATATCGGCGAACATCGCCGTATGTTCCCCGACGATGTCCCCCGCACGCACGGTCGCAAACCCGATAGTGCCTGGGACACGCTCACCGGTATAGCCTTCCCGGCTGTAAACGGCACACTCTTTCAAATCTTTATCCATGGCATGGGCAATCGCTTCGCCCATCGCCAGTGCCGTGCCTGATGGCGCATCCACTTTGTGACGATGATGCGCTTCGATGATTTCGATGTCGGTATAATCGCCCATCACCTTCGCGGCCTTTTCCAGCAGTTTCAACATCACGTTTACGCCGACGCTGAAGTTCGCAGCGAAGACAATCGCGATACTTTCTGCCGCATCACGGATAGCCTGTTTACCCGCGTCGTCAAAACCGGTGGTGCCGATAACCATGCCTTTGCCGTGTTCACGACAAAAAGCCAGATGGTGTAGCGTGCCTTCCGGGCGGGTGAAATCGATGAAGACATCGAAATCATCCTTCACAACATCAAGGCTACTTTGTACCTTCACGCCAGTTATACCAACGCCTGCGAGTTCACCAGCGTCTGCACCCAGCAGAGAAGAACCCTCACGCTCCAGCACCGCACCCAGCTTTATGCCTGCCAGCTGTGTCGCCGCCTGAATCAGTTGCCGTCCCATACGGCCGCCCGCGCCTGCAATAGCGACGCGGATGTGTCCATCTTGCATATCTATTCTCTTCGTTAATACAGTGTAAATCGTTTTCAGATTAACCAGCGCCTGAGCGCCCTGCCACTAAAAACGCCGATAATTAGAATTTAACGTGAAACTGCAGCAAATATCAGTAAAAGACATGATCAGCGAAAACCACAGGATTCCCTGACCACCAACGCCGGGGGCAGAATTATCCGTTTAGGTGGCTCACTGTTGCCCTGAATCCGGCTGAACAACAGCTCTCCAGCCTTGCGTCCTATCTCTTTTGCTGCAACAGAAACCGTGGTCAGCGCGGGCTGCACCAGTGCCGCTTCGGTGATATCGTCAAATCCAACCAACGCAAAATCTCGCCCCGGTTCGCGGCCTGCTTTGCGCAGCGCCAGCATCACCCCCAACGCGACAATATCCTGATAGCACACGGCGGCGGTAATCTGCGGAAATTGGCTAAACAGCGCTTCCGCCACCCGCGCACCATCACTTTGACTGGCCTGCGAGGCGACAATCCACTCCGGCTTCGGCGCCACCTCATATTCCAGCAACTTACTGGTAAATCCGCCGATACGCTCGGCGCGAGTCCCCGAATTCAGGCTCCCACCGATAAATGCAATGTTGCGATGACCCAGTTTCAGCAAATGCGCGGTCGCCATCCGCGAACCGAGAAAGTTATCGGTGCCGACGAAATCGAAATCCGGGTCCTCCAGCGGGCGCACCACCATTATTGCCGGGATATTGCGCCGCTTGAGGCCATCGAAAAACGCCTGCGGCGTGCCCCTCGCTGCGCAAAGCACCATTCCGCAGGCGCTGTTTCGCATCAGCGAATCGACAAACTTCTGCTGCCGCTCTTCCGACTCTTCGCTGTTAGCCAGAAACAGCAGCATCTCATGACGCTCCATTTCATGGCTCAGCCCGGCGGTCATCTCGCCATAAAACGGATTGGTGATATCGTGCAACAGCAGCCCGACCTGGTTGCTGCTGCGGTTGCGCAGGTTCGCGGCAGTCTGGTTATAGACATAGCCGGATTCATCCAACGCCAGCAGCACCCTTTCCCGGGTTGCCTGTGAGATACGCCCGCGGTTTCGCAGTACCATCGATACCGTGGCGGTCGACACGCCAGCTTTCGCGGCGACCTGCGCCAGCGTAACAGTGGTCATGATTCCTCCTCGTGTTTCCCTCAGATTAATCGAATAACCTCAATTTTGCATTATTCCCTGTGAGGCGCTTCACATCCTGGTGGGTAAAAATCACCCAACGCTGATTTTTGCCGGGTTAATCCCATTAACCACCCTTCCCTCTTACGGTTAATCGATTAATCTGACCGTAAGAAGATGTTGAAGCAGGGATTGATTGAAACACTTTGGGGGTTTGTATGCAGCTCAGTAGCGTAACGAAGGAAAGTTTGATTCTGCTCGATAAAAATTGGCAAACCCGGGGGGAGATCATCACCGCCCTTTGCCAACGCCTATTTGACGAGGGCATCGTGTCCAGTAAAGAAGCCTTTAGCGAAGCGGTATGGGCGCGAGAAGCCCTCTCCGAAACAGGATTTGAACAAGGTATCGCTATCCCACACGGCAAATCATCAACGGTGAAACGCCCTGCTTTTGCCGCAGTGCGCCTGACGCAGCCCGTCGATGACTGGCCGACAATGGAAGGTGAAGATAGCGTATCGATGGTCTTTTTACTGGCCGTGCCAAACAATGATGATGAAGGCCATTTGCGCCTCCTGTCCTCACTGAGCCTGGCACTGATGGATGAGCATAACGTTGCCGCGTTACGCACCGCCCCAACGGTTAGTACTTTTTTGGCGCAGCTCGATGCTACTGAGCCGACAGCGGAGAAAAAGATCGTCAACGACAGCGGTAAAAGCATCGTGGTGATCACCTCCTGCTCTGCCGGAATCGCGCACACCTATATGGCTGCCGAGGCGCTGGAGAAAGCCGGTGCAGCAAAAGGGATCCGCGTTTATAGCGAAAAACAGGGAGCCAGTGGTACGGAAGACCCTATCACCGCAGAACAGATTGAACACTCACAGGGGGTTATTTTTGCCGCCACCCTGCCGCCAAAAGGGCGCGAGCGTTTCGCTGGAAAACCGTTCATCAGCACGTCGGTATCAGAGCCGCTGAAAGATGCAGCCGCTCTGATTGAGCGTCTGCTTCATCAGCCGGACGGCATTGTCGAAAGGAGCGGTGAATCGGCTAGCCCTTCGCCGCAACGCGCTCAGTCATTTGGCGCTCGCCTTTATCAGGGCGTTTCCAGCGGCATCTCGTATATGATCCCGGTGATCGTCGCGGCAGGGTTGATGATCGGCATCGGTCAGCTTTCAGCCAGCATCATGGGCGTGACGGCGATCGGAGACACTCGTTATGCCACTGACTCCAATAGCCTTTTACAGATTTTCCATTACCTGACGCTGTACGGCAGCATGATCATGAAGTTCATGTATCCGGTGTTTGCCGCCTATATGGCCTATAGCATTGCCGACAGACCCGGCCTGGTTCCCGGTTTTATCGGCGGAGCCTTCGCCGGCGGGTTGCACTTCACGCTATGGGCGCAGCCCGGCGGCATTCCTTCCGGCTTTCTCGGGGCGCTGTTGCTCGGCATGGTTGCGGGCTTACTGGCTGACTTTCTCAATCGTCATATTCACCTGCATAAGCATCTGCAGGCGATGAAACCGATGTTGATCGTGCCCGGCCTGACGGTTCTGGCGATCTTTTTCCTCAACCTTTATTTTGTCGACCCGGTCTTTGGCGGCATTAACTATTTCTTCCAGCAGTTCATCCTTGATCACGGCCGTTCCAGCGCACTCACCCTGGCGGTCATCATCACCTCTCTGACGGCGTTTGATTTGGGCGGGCCAGTCAACAAATCGGCTGGTGCTATCGCCATAGGGCTTGCCGCTGACCATATCTTCCCGCTCACCGCCCGCGTGCTCGGGATTGTGATCCCACCGATTGGCATTGGTCTTGCGACGGTGATTGACCGCTTTGTTGTACGCCAGCGGGTGTTTGATGAAAACCAGCGGGTGACCGGCACGACGTCGCTGATTCTGGGCTTTCTCGCCATTGGCGAAGGCGCCATTCCGTTCATGCTGAAAAATCCGGTGATCACCATCTCGATCAACATCCTGGGCGCAATCATCGGTTCGCTTATCGCCATCAGTATGGGTTCCGTTCAATGGTTCCCTCTCCCTGCTATCTGGGGCTGGCCACTGGTGCAGAATTTGCCCGCTTATCTGGCCGGGATGACTACGGGGGTGTTGTTCGTGGCTTTTGCTAACGTCTTCGTTCGTTTCTATTTGCTTAGAGCCGGCAGGATCACACTGAATTAACAGGAAAAGTTATGTCTCAAAAAGAGGTCTATGTGGTCCCGCATTGTCATTGGGACGCCGAATGGTATTTCACCTGTGAGGACTCACATATCCTGCTGGTCGAAAATATCGATTATCTGCTCGATCTGCTGGAAACGCGCGACGATTTTCCGAGCTATACCTTTGACGGACTGTCGATCGTGCTGGATGAGTATTTGCAGGTCCGCCCGGAAAATCGCGAGCGGCTACGCAAACTGATTCAGACGCGTCGGCTTCTGGTCGGCCCTTGGTATACCCAGTGCGATTCACTGTTGATCCGCAGCGAATCGCTGATCCGTAATTTGCAGTGTGGGATCGGCATTGCCGAAGCGTTCGGCCACAGTATGAACATTGGCTATATGCCCGATATATTTGGTCAGCACTGCTGGCTGCCAGCGTTTTATCGCGATCTTGGGATTGAGTACTGCGTCCTGCAACGCGGGATTTATACCGACCAACTGGACGGCGATCTCAATTTCTGGTGGCGGGCGCCCAATCAGGTCTCCATTGCAACCAACTACCTTTATTACGGTTACGGGCCAGGAAAATTTTTAGCTCACGACGATGACTATCTGACCCACAGACTGCTGCCCATTCTGCAACAGCTTGCGCAGAAGAACACGCACACCGACAAATTACTGCTGCCCTGCGGTGGCGATCAGGTCCTGCCCAATGCCTCGTTTCCACAGACCGTTGCGGCACTGAATGAAATGGCGCTGCCTTACCGGTTTAAAATGGCGAGCTATGAGCGCTATATGGAAGAGGCCTGGGCCGAAAGTGAGTTCATTCATACCATCGAGGGCGAATTGTATGCCTGTCAGAAATCGCGTATCCACCGCACCTGCCATTCAACCCGTTACGATATTAAACGCCAGACCTGGCAGACCGAGCATCTCCTGCTGGATAAACTCGAACCGCTAACGGTCATCGCCAATCAACTGGGCATTCACTGGCCGCAACCGCTCATGGCGTCGTTATGGAAGAAGGTCTTCTCTGCACATGCCCATAACGGCATTGAAGCGAGCAACGCGGATCCCGTTAACCACAATATTATCCAGCGCCTGATTAGCGTCGAGCGCTCGGTCTTAAGCCTGATTAATCTGCTGAAGAAAAAAATCAGCCACGGCATCGGGCTGATGACCGGGAAAAACACTATGCTGGTGGTGTTCAATTGCGATATTCAGGCGCAAAACGGTCTGGTCAATGCGGTGGTCTTTACCCAGCAGCGTGATTTCACCCTACGACGACAGGAGGATCCGGTAGCGCACAGCGTCATTGGCCAGCAGCGTCTGAGCGGCGGGCAACAGGTTATCGTGACCGCTGAAGGAGAAAAATTGGAAGCGGTGGCCGATTACTGGCGCAGTGAAATCCTGTTCCCGGTATCGGACCTCAACGGGTTGGGATATCAGACCTGGTCGGTGGAAGAAACACCCACTGGCGTTGTCTCCCTCTCGCCACAGTGGAACCAGAGTATCGAGAACGACTATTTCCGCCTCAGTATAGAGAATGGCAGTATTACACTGACAGATCGCCGCAGCGATGCGCATTACCCCGCGTTGATACAATTCAGCGATTGCGCCGACAACGGCGATGAATTTGATTTTGCACCCTTGGCAAACGATACGCCGCTCAGTTCCGGCCCGTTCCGGGTTATCGACGCTGAAACCCACCCGCACACGGCCATCATGACGCTGGAGTGCACGCTTCAACTTCCCTCAGATATCATGTATCGGCTGGCGGGTGAACACGATCAGAGCATGATTATCCGTACCCGCCTGGAGTTGCGGCAGGGCGAAAACTGGCTGCGCATCCAGCATGAACTCGACAACGCGGCCAGCGATCACCGTTTACGCATCCACCTGAAAACCCCGGTAGTTTCACCACGTTATAGCTGGGCGGATCAAGGTTTTTCCCTGGTGCGTAGAGAAACGATCAGCCGCTATACCGAGCAGTGGCGTGAAAACGGTTTTGTCGAAAAACCGGTGCCGATTTTTACGATGGAAAACGGTGTTTTCCTACGTGGTGCTGACCATTGCGTGGGCGTCATGACCAAAGGCATCAAAGAGTATGAGGTACTGCCTGACGAAGATACTCTGGCGCTGACGCTGTTTCGTAGCGTGGGATTACTGGGTAAAGATGATACCCCCTGGCGTCCGGGCCGCGCCTCCGGGATCAACAACAAAGTGGTGTTGACCCCGGATGCACAAATGCAGCAGACAATGTGCTTTGAGTATGCCGTCTTTATCACTTCCCCGCTGTCCGATGCAGAAATCTTCAGCGCCTGCACCTGCTATCGCGAACGCTATCTGACCTATCAGGTACAGCAGTTGAATACCTTTGAAGAGCGCCTTGAGCGTTTCACCTTGCCGCTACCGACGACCCCCATCCCACCTGCTGCGCAGTGGCTCTCGCTCAATAACTCGCGGATCCAGATGAGCCTGTGTAACCCGGGCAAGCATGGTGACGTCACACTCCGGCTTTTCAACCCGGGTGAGGACGACGAAACGTTCGCGCTGAACAGTCCCTATCCTCTGCACATCTGGCAGGTGTCACTGCGCGACGAAAAGATTAGACCCCTGACCGGCGAAATCACGCTGAAGGCCTGTGATTACCTGACCTTAAACATTTCTTTTACCCCAACCTCTTCCGGCCATCTCGGAGAAAAGAATGAAATCGACGACCTACGATAAATACCCTGAAGTCCCGGTTCAGGGTTACGACGAGCAAGCCTGGCAAGGCTGGCCTGCAATACTTGTCGCACTTAACGCCCGACTTTCTGACGCAAAAAAAACCGTGCTGGTGATCGACTGCTATCCCGGCGTGCGTTTCGACGAACTGCAGCAGGCGTTACAGACGCAGTTCGCGGGCTGCAATCTGCTGAACGTTGAAGCGGCGCGCAAAAACCAGGAAGCGCTGCACGCGTTGCTGGCCCGCAATCTGACTGACGACCGTGTGTTTGGGGTGCTTTCCTGTCATCAGCTCACTGAATTTTTTGACCCGCAGCAGCTGGCCGCACTGCGCCAGCAAGTTGCGGATGCCAGCGGGCTGGTGATTGTCTACGGCCCAGGGGCAACTCTGGTCCATGACGGCGACGTACTGGTGTATGCCGATTTGCCACGCTGGGAAATTCAGCAGCGTATGCGCAGTGGCGAGTTGGGCAACTGGGGCGCGGAAAATAATGATGAAGATATTCTGCGTCGCTACAAGCGGGCCTTTTTTATCGAATGGCGGGTCTTCGACCGCCATAAAACGCCTTTATTACAACGCGCCGATTTCCTGCTGGATACTACCGTGCCAGACAATCCTGCGATGGTCAGCGGCGAAGCGCTCCGCGCCGGTCTGGCGCACACCGTCCAGCGCCCGTTCCGCGTCGTGCCGTTTTTCGACCCCGGCGTCTGGGGCGGCCAGTGGATGAAAAATCAGTTCGATCTCGATCCCTCGAAACCAAACTACGCCTGGTGTTTTGACTGCGTGCCCGAGGAAAACAGCCTGTTGCTACGGTTTGGTGACGTGCGGATCGAGATCCCTTCTCAGAATGTGGTTCTGCTTCACCCGCGCGAATTGCTGGGCGAAAAAGTCCATGCGCGCTTTGGCGCTGAGTTTCCGATTCGCTTCGATTTTCTCGACACCATGGGCGGGCAGAACCTCAGCTTCCAGGTGCACCCGCTGACCGAATATATCCAGCAGCAGTTCGGCATGCACTACACCCAGGATGAGAGTTACTACATTCTGGAAGCAGAACCGGGCGCGGTGGTGTATCTCGGCACCAAAACCGGCACCGACCCGCAGGCGATCCTGGACAATTTGCATCAGGCTGTGCAGGGCCAAACCGACTTTGACGATGAGCGTTTCGTCAATAAGATCCCGGCGCGCAAACACGATCATTTCCTGATCCCGGCAGGCACCGTCCACTGTTCCGGTTCAGGCACGATGGTGCTGGAGATCAGCGCCACGCCGTACATCTTCACCTTCAAGCTCTGGGACTGGGGTCGGTTGGGAATGGACGGCCTGCCAAGGCCGGTGCATCTCGAACACGGTGAGAAGGTGATCGACTGGCAGCGCGATACCCAATGGGTGCATGAACATCTGGTGAACCGCATCGAGCCCATCGGTGAAGGCGACGGTTGGCGCGAGGAGCGCACCGGCCTGCACGAACGTGAATTTATTGAAACCCGCCGTCACTGGTTTACGAAATCCGTCACGCACCATACCCGCGGCGGCGTAAACGTGCTGAACCTGGTGGCTGGGGACGAAGCGCGAGTCGATAGCCCGACAGGCGCATTTGAGCCCTTCATGGTGCACTACGCAGAAACCTTTATTGTGCCCGCTGGCGTGGGTGAATATCGCATCACACCGTGGGGCAAAGGCATCGGCCAACAGCTGGCGACCATGAAAGCCTGGGTCAGGGGGTAAAAATGATTAACGTGATTGTCGCCTCTCATGGCCCGTTGGCGAGCGCCCTGCTGGACAGCGCCTCACTGGTGTATGGCGAGCTTCCGTATGTCTTTCCCGTCGCGCTCAACGCAACCGCTGGAATAGACGGCTTCAGAGACGATTTCGCCACCACGCTGGTAAAGGCCCAACACAATGCAGACGGCGTACTGGTGCTGTGCGATATGCAAAGCGGCACGCCGTGGAACGTCGCGTGCCAGCACGCCTTTTCGCCCGCCACCACGCCGCCAATGGCGGTTCTGGCGGGGGTCAATTTGCCGATGCTGCTGCAAACCGACGACATCCATCTTCTGACCGACGTTCATGCCGCGGCGACACAACTGCTGGTTTTAACTCAACCCACGCTGGTCATCGCGGTACCGGTCACGTTCACCCAATCTGATGATTTTTAAAGAGGTGTGCTATGAGTCTTTCTTTCGTTCGTATTGATGACCGCGTCATTCATGGGCAGCTCATCACGCGCTGGGCCAAAGAGTTGCCCTGTGACGGTATCGTGGCGATTGATGATGCCGTTGCGGCCGACCCGCTGCTCTCGTCGGTAATGAAAGGCGCGGTGTCGGACACCAAAGTCTGGCTGTTTGATACCGCCACCGCCATCGAAAAGCTGCCCAAAGTCATTGCCAGCGAGAAGCGCTATTTCGTGATTGGCAAATCTCCGCTCACGCTGCAACGCATTGAGCAGGCCGGGATCAGCCTGAAAAACAGCAACGGAAAAATCAACGTCGGGCCGATGAGCGCGCGCGCCAACACCACCACCATCGGTCCAAACCAGTCGGTAACCGCCGAGGAAGCTGCCGCGTTTGAATGGCTCTGCGCCCAGGGCCATCACGTCGAGTTTCGCCTGGTGCCCGATGCCAGCTGTTATAGCTGGCAGGACGCGCGTCAGAAACTGAAATAAGGAGCTGAAAATGGTATTCGAAGCCACACTGATTGGCCTGCTCTGTTACCTCGGCGCGCTCAGCACCCCCTGGTTGTTTGGCCTGACCGGCGGATGGTATCTCCTGTCCCGGCCTTTAGTTTCCGGGATGTTAGTCGGTCTGATCCTCGGCGATGTGAAAACGGGGATCATGATTGGCGTCGCGGTGCAGGCGGTATATATCGCGATGGTCACGCCGGGCGGTTCGATGCCTGCGGACCTCAACTTTGTCGCGTATCCCGCAATCGCGTTGGGGATCCTGTCCGGCAAAGGCCCGGAAGTCGCCGTCGCCCTGGCCGCCACCATCGGGATCGCGGGCACCATTTTGTTCAACACCATGATGGTGCTCAACTCCTTCTGGAACCACCGCGCCGACACCGCTCTCGAGCGCGGCGACGAACGCGGCATTTACCTCAACAGCGCCATCTGGCCCCAGGCCACGAACTTTGTGCTGCGATTCGTACCGACGTTTATTGCCGTTTACTTTGGCGCGCAGTACATCAGCGGATTTATGGACAGCCTGCCGGCGATTGTGATTTCGACCATGAGCGTCCTGGGCGGCATTTTACCGGCGGTGGGTATCGCTATCCTGCTGAAACAAATCATTAAAAACTACACCATGATTATCTATTTCCTCGTCGGCTTTATCTGCATCGTGTTCCTGAAACTGAACATGGTCGCCCTTGTGATTGTTGGCGCGCTGCTGGCGCTTATCCACTACAACTACAAGCCAGAAGCACCGCAGACTGCCGCCGCGAAGCCGACCGTCGATGATGAGGATGAATTCTGATGGAAGAACGTAAACTGACCCGCACTGATCTGCGCCGCTGCTGGCGCGCGTGGATGATGCACAATCTGTCTTCAATGAGCTTCGAACGTCTGGAATCGTTTGGTTTCTGTCTGAGCATGCTGCCGGTGGCGAAAAAACTTTACCCGGATGCCGCACAGCGCACCGAAATGCTGCGTCGCCATGCTTCGTTCTACAATACGGAACCGCAGATTGGCGCGATCGTTAACGGCATGGCGCTGGGCCTGGAGGAGAAAAAAGCGAACGGCGAACCGATCGACGGGGAAACAATTAACACCCTGAAGGTCGGGTTGATGGGGCCGATCGCCGGGATCGGCGATTCGATGATCCCCGGGATGCTGATCCCGATTCTGCTGAGCATCGGGATGGCGCTGGCGGCCGGGGGCAATATTCTTGGTCCGCTGTTTTACACCGTCGCGTGGCTGGCGATCATTCTGCCCGGCTCGTGGTTCCTGTTTTTGAAAGGCTACCAGATGGGATCCGGATCGGTTGAAATGCTGGTCAGCAGCAAATCGACCCGCCTGCGTGAAGCGCTGTCGCTGCTCGGGGTGTTTGTGATGGGCGGCGTGGCGGCCAGCTACGTTAAACTTGGTTCAGGCCTGGAGTTCGTGACCAAAGACGGCGTGAACATTCATCTGCAACAGATGCTGGACGGGATTTTCCCGCAGCTGCTGCCGCTGATTGTGGTGCTCGGCACCTGGTATCTGATGGCCAAGCGCGGCGTATCGCCGGTGAAAGCGATGCTCCTGCTGCTGGTCCTGGCAGCAGTCGGTGTCGCTACGGGGCTGTTTGCCTGACGCGTGCCGGGCCTACCGAATGATGTAGGCCCGGTAAGCACAGCGCCACCAGGCAAACGTTTATGGATGGAAATTCTGCCATAGCGCGGCGGTTTTATCCGGGCGTGAGATGAACTGGAAGCGAGCGGGATCCTCAATAAACTGCTGATAAATCGGGGCGTCGGTAATACCAAACTCCCGATACGCGCGGGGCAGGATCACCTGCAACCGGGCGGGCGCATAGTGAGAATTATGCTGCCAGATTATCTGCTTATCCTGCAACAACGGATACCATGCCAGCCCCTGATGCGCTCGTACGGTGTCGTATTCGAAGCCATATTCCCTGTCACACCAGGCACCAAAAGTCAGCGGCTGATCCGGATCGGCGGAGAGGGTGGCATGCCCCCAACCCGGCGGGACCAGCACTTTTTCACCGGGACCGGCAATCACCGCAAAACAACGGCCCGGATCGTCCGCCACGTACTCCTGCATATAAATAATCGCTTTGCCCTGCCAGATTTCGTACAGCTCCGGCGGCGACCAGCCGCTGTGCTGACTGATGCGATGAATATGCCCTTGGCTGCGAATAGGTTCTTTCCCTAACTTTCCGGCGGCGTAGGTGACAACGCCAAACAGCAGCATCCGTTTTTTCAGCTCTTCGCGATCCTGAAGCCGGGCGACGTCCAT
>Ga0160437_1001143_pt1 | contig 12317 bp, 8 predicted proteins | sample HID1975I_E0MG_FD_108227 | JGI IMG/M metagenome (GOLD analysis project Ga0160437, IMG submission 108227) | Enriched soil microbial communities from UW Madison campus, WI, USA - HID1975I_E0 MG | ecosystem: Environmental > Terrestrial > Soil > Unclassified | place: USA: Madison, Wisconsin... | reverse complement strand
TGAATCCGGAAATCAATCAGTCCGACGCTTTCGTCGCCGCGTTCCTGCCCGGTTCGGAGGGTGAGGGGCTGGCCGACGTGCTGGTCGCCAGAAAGGACGGCACGCCGAACAAGGATTTCCGCGGCAAACTCAGCTATTCCTGGCCGAAGAACGCGGGCCAGTTCGCCAACAACGTCGGCCAGCCGGGTTACGATCCGCAGTTCGCCTATGGCTATGGCCTTAGCTACAAGGACAAGACCACGGTCCCGCAGCTGAGCGAAGTAGCCGGGCTTGATGCCTCGCTCTCGAACGTTTCGGTCTACTACCTGCCGGGCAAGGTGCTCGCCCCGTGGAAGCTCGCCACAGACGGTGCGGTCGCGGTGAAGAACGTCGACGGCGGCGGCACGCAGGAAGGTGCGCGCCAGCTCACTTTCTCCGGCCCCGGCGAAGTGCGTATCGAAGGGCCCACGGTCGACCTCAACCGCCAGAGCAACGCAATGCTTAGCCTGCGCATCGATTATCGTATCGACGCCAGGGGCACGGCTGCGCCGAAGCTGGGCGTGGGCGAGACTTTCGTTGATGGCGGAAAGGTCTTCACCGCCGCGCCGGGCCAATGGGCCAGCGTTAAAGTATCGCTCTCGTGCTTCGCCAAGGCCGGTGCGGACATGACGAAGATCGCGCGCCCCTTCGTGCTGCAAGGCAATGGGGGGCAGACGATCGCCATCTCCACCGTCAAGCTCGATGCCGATCCCACCGGCGCGATCTGCCCCAACTAAGCCGAAAAGAGAGAACGCCTATCATGTCGCGTTTTGTGAAGTTCGCCGCGCTCGCCCTGAGCCTTGCCCCCGTGGCGCTCACCTGCCCCGCTCTGGCAGAGGAAGTCGATCAGAACCGGCTTCCGCCTTCGCAGGACCCGGCGCGCGTGGCCAATGGCCTGGTGCAGACGCCGCCGATGGGCTGGAACAGCTGGAACAAGTTCGCTTGCAATATCTCGGAAAAGACGATCCGCGATACGGCGGACGCGATCGTCGCCACCGGCATGAAGGACGCGGGCTACAACTACCTCGTGATCGACGACTGTTGGCATGGCGAGCGTGATGCCAAGGGCTTCATCACCGCCAATGCCAAGGCTTTCCCCTCGGGGATCAAGGCCACGGCCGACTACGTCCACGCGAAGGGTCTGAAGTTCGGCATCTATTCGGATGCCGGCACCAAGACCTGCGGCGGCCGCCCCGGCAGCCAAGGCCACGAATATCAGGACGCGATCACTTACGCCTCGTGGGGCGTGGACTACCTGAAGTACGACTGGTGCAGTACCGGCAGCCGCAATGCCGAGGAAGCCTATGCGCTGATGTCCGACGCGCTGCGCTCCACCGGGCGTGACGTGCTGCTCTCGCTCTGCGAATGGGGCACGAACAAGCCGTGGCTCTGGGCCTCGAAGATCGGCAACATGTGGCGCACCACCGGCGACATTACCGACAAGTGGTCCGGCAAGCACGGCTATGCGCTGGGCATGCTCGATATCGTCGATCTCAACGAGCCGCTCTGGCCCTATGCCGCGCCGGGGCACTGGAACGATCCGGACATGCTGGAAGTCGGCAACGGCGGCATGACCACCACCGAATACCGCAGCCACTTCTCGCTCTGGGCCATGATGGCCTCGCCGCTGATCGCCGGCAACGACGTGGCAAACATGACCTCGGAGACGAAGGCGATCCTGCTTAACAGGGATGTCATCGCCGTCGATCAGGACAAGCTGGGCCGCCAGGGCCGCCGCATCGCCAGGGATGGGAACGGCGAAGTCTGGGTCCGCACCCTGGCAGGCGGCAAGCGCGCCGCGCTGCTGTTCAATCGCGGCGAGGCGCCTGTAAAGCTGACGGTGAACTGGGCGCAGCTGGACTATCCGGCCGACCAGTCGCTCAAGCTGCGCGACCTCTGGGCCCACAGGGAGCTGGGCGCGATGAAGGGCAGCTATTCCGCCACGGTCGCCCCCCACGATGTGGTGATGGTCACCTTGACGCCGTGATCGGCCGGCGCCTGCTCAATAAGTGACCGTGATCGTCACGGTATCGGTATAGGCCCCCGCGCGCACATATTGATGCGCGGGGATGCGCCCGTAAGCCGTGACCGTAGCGGCATACGTCAGCAGCCCATTGAACGGGAGGCTCACGCCGGTGGTGCCGCCCGAACCGTCACCCCAGAGCGTGGTGTAGTTGGAGTCCGAATAGATGTTGTAGGTCAGCCTGTCCGCACCCTGGATCAACCTGCGGTTCGGAACGCTGTTCGATCCTCCGGGGCTCAGCGCGATATCGATCGTCCCCAGCAACGCCGCCACGCCGGTGCAGTTGATCGAGACCGTCGCGTTGGAATCGCGCGGACTGTTCGATGTCGGATCGTAAGGACCGAAAGCAAGTCCCGGTGTCGATGCCGAACACGAGCAGAGCACGCACAAGGCACGAGCCGAGCCTTCCGGTGCCATGACGGCAAAAAATGCGAATATCATCATAAACTTGCGCGTCATTTATGCGACTCCGTCGAATACGATCGGCAGATGACCTGCGTCGCCCTTGCCAGGGGATCCTGCACCATCGCTGCGGGAAGCACTGCACGGCAGGCGGTCACGCCGCTGCGCTGCACCACCAGCGGGGCGCCAGGCTCGAAATCGTTCAGGAACACTTCGCCGTCATAGCCCGTAACGGTCGGCTCCTCCCCCGATCCCAAGCTCACTACCAAGCCCGGTGGCAGGGTCGAGCCGTTCTCGTCCACGAGCCGCAGCCGCGCGGGATGAACCTCGCGGGCACCGAACACGACGCGGGCAGCCTGACGCCACCCCGGCGCCACCACTTGTTCCACCCCGCCCAGTTCGCCGGTGATCGGCAAGGCTTCCGGGTCGACCGAGATCCGGTTGGCGACATAAGGCTGGAGACCGGTGACGATCGCCGGCCGGCCGCCGCCCGCTCTTGCGGCCACCGGCTGGTTCTCCAGGAAGACCGGAATGCGCTCGCCTCCCGGCACCTCGACGATCGCCAGTCCATCGTCGACGCTGGGCGTCGCCATCAGCAGGCCGCCGCCGGTCGCCACCAGCGCGCCGCGCGCTTCCACGCGCGTCATGACGGCGCCGCTGCGCCGCGTCGCCGCCATGTCTAATTGTCCGGCTGACGAACGCAGGGTCGCCGCGCCCTCGAACCATGCCCCGCTTCCCGTTTCGCGCCCGACAGCCGCTCGATAGCCCAGCCCTGTCCCCGCCGGAGCGACTTTCTCGAACGTGGCGGCCATGCGGTCTTTGTTGGCGAAGAACCCGGCATGTCGGCGTCCCCCGAGCGGCAGGGTAAGGCTGCCGAAAACAGACATGTCGGTTCCGTCTCCGCGATCGAAACGCTGCGCGCCGATGGAGAGGAACGCGCGCCCGAGATTGACCGAATAACCGGCCGAGGCGATCGAGCGCCGGTCTTTCCCTTGCTCACTACGCAGATAGCTTGCGTTGATCCCTCCGAACCGGCCCATCACGATGCTGCCGGATATGGCCAGTTCGCGTGTCGCCGCTCGACCCCGGCGCAGATCACCTACCTGGCGAAAACCGGCCCCCGCCCCGCGGTAGCTCGCTGTTACCGAGTAACCCGGTGCAAGCCTTTGAAACTGCACCTGATAGAGCCCACCCCACCCTGCCTCGCCTTGCGATCCCGCCGCATCCAAACGCAGTTCGCCGAGAGGCTGAATCACCCAGGTCAGGCCCGCCCCGGCCATGCGCGTGGCAGCATCGGCTTCGGCGCGCCCTTCCAGCGTCACCACCATTGACAGTCCGCGCCGGTAAGACGCCGCCACGAAGGGCGCGCCGTAGGAAAGGCTGCTCCAGCCGTAGTCCTGTCGGAGGGCGCCGGCCTCCAGCGAGAACTCGGATATGTCGGGACGTAGGAGCGCGGTGCTCGAATAGAAGCTGCGGGTAACGGTGCGCTCGGTTCCAGCGAGATCGCGCACGATCATGGTCACCTCGCCCGCCCCGGTGAAGCGCGGCCGATAATCGAAGGCGAAGCGGCCCGGCTCGACGGACAGGGACTGGCGTGACGAGCGCGACGCCAGTTCGACGGTCGAGGGCAGCAGCGCACTGCCCGCCAGCGACGGAACCGGATAAGTGATCAGCGAAGGGTCCAGCGAGAAGTCCGTGCCGAACCGGATGCCGCCGAAGCGGGCGGGCTGGCTCCAGGGCGAAGCGCGGGTGTACGTATCGCCCACGGCGAGGCGCAAGTTTCGCTCGGGGAAATCCCGGACGAAAGCCGTATCGAGGCGAACCACGCGCGTACGCTGGCTGTCGATCAGTGCGCTGCTGCCGATCACTCCCCAGGCGCCGGAAACACCGGCATCGAGAACGGCGGATGCCTGGGTATGGCCGCGCTGGTCCGAGAAGTTGAGGTCGTAGTCGATGAACGCCACGGGAACCGCCGCGGCCACCGGCACGCCTCGTTCCTTCGCGGCAACATGCCTGCGCGGCAAATGGCGAGGATCGACGTCGAGAAGCAGCGCGGTGCCCTGCGGATCCAGCCTTGCCGACAGTCCGGCTTCCCCATCGACATCGAGATAGCGCTCACCCTCGATCAGGAGATCCGCGTCGAAGACCGTTACGATTCCGAGATCCCGTAAGTCCTCGATCCGCACGAGCACGCGTCCGGCTTGCAGCACGGCCAGCGCTGGCCGCTGCATGTCACGCCCGTTCAGCACGACGTCGACCGGCAAGGGGCCGGTACTCTCCTGGGCACGAACCGCGGGAACCGCGACGCCAAGCGCGAGGGCCGAGACCACCAGCCCCGGCCAGAGCCGCGAAGGCAGCCGCATGCCGGCTGGCCCTCACTGGCCCGTGCCGGTCGCTTCGGCGAGCCGGGTCGGAATGAGGTTTCCTTCATCCGTCTGCACCCGGAGTTCCGCAATCGAGACGGGGAACGAAGGTGGTAGTGGAAAGGCGAGGCGGCCGCCCGCGAGGATGTACCCGCCGCGGTCGAGACGGACTGTCTCGCCCGAAGTCGCCGTCATGGAGATGGACAGCACCCTGACGTGACGCTGGCCGCGATTGACGATCACGGCCGCTATCCCGCCACCGGGATCGTGCCGGAAAGTCCAGTCCAGCGCGGGTTCGGCGCCGCGCGGCGCCCGGAAAATCGGCACGCTGATGCGAAGAAGGGTGCGAATTTCACCCGGCCCGACGGGCGTGTCAGGCGTGGCGAGTTCGTCGAACAACAGGCGCCACGTCTGCTCCGCCGGCCCTTCGGCCGCGGGCAGACTGCACCGGATCAGGCGGGTTTCCTGTCCCGCCAGCGTGACGATCGTGGGATTGATCGAAAACCCGGCCACGGGTTCTAGCAGGTCTTCGCCCTGCTCGCCGCGAGACCAGCGAAAGCCGCGCACTTGCACGCTGACGGGAAGGTCACCGTCGTTGGCCAGGGTCAGGGCGCAGAACCGCTTGTCCGGCTGCAACTCGATCCGGATCGGCGTTACCCGCAAGGCGCTGGCGACCGCGGATGAGCCCGGCACGAACAGTCCTGCCGCGAGGGCGAGCGCAGCCAGCAATCGCCGCAAGAGACGCCAGTACCGGGACGGGGCGGGGTTCATCGTCAATAATTGACCGTGACGGTAACGCTGTCGGTATAGGCCCCCGCCGGGACGTTCTGGGAGGCGCCGACACGGCCATAGACGGTGAGAATGCTCGGCACCGCGGTGGCCGTGGTGGCAGTCGGCGTGTCGCCGCCAGGGGTGTTGCCCCAGTTGGTCGAATGGCTGACGTCGCTATAGAGGGCGTAGTTCAGGCGGCTGGCGCCATTGACCATCTGGCGCGTCGTGACCGTGGCGCCGCTGGTCGATCCGCCATTCAGCCCCACCGTGAAGGACGTGCCGCTGGTGCAGGTTACCGTGATCGTGCTGGTGCCGTCCTTGGCCGAACCCGAGGTGGGGTCATAGGCCCCGAAGGCCAGCGGGGTGACGGCGACGATGCAGGCGGACTGCACCGTGGCCGTCACGGCCATGGGGGCCGTGGCCGTCGCCGCGAAGGCATTGGTCGAAATCGAGGAAGCGAGCACGGCCGCGAATGCTGCCGCAGCGGCGCCGGCTCCTCGGCGAAGTGAGATGCGGTCCTTGTTCATGAGGACGCATCTATTGGAAAGCCCTTGAGAATCGGTGGGGCCGGCATTTCGGCTTTTGCGGAGTTCCCGGTAGGACTTGCTTCAGATCGAAGGCGCGCGGCTCACGATCCGGCGGGCGCTGTCGCCCCCTTGAGTGTGCTTGCCCCGGGCTTCGATGCGCCGCCGGAATCCTCGCCTTCTCCGTCTTCGCCATCGTCATCGAGACCGGCACTGCTTTCGGGGCCCTTCCAGCTGGGGTCCTTGTCCAGCCGCGCGATCATTTCCGTGGCGCGCTGGGCCATGCCGCCGCCGTGCGGATTGAAGGCCACCGGAGCCAGAATGATCTTGGCATCATCAACGCGCCCCAAGCGGATCAGCGCCCAGCCCAGGTTCATGCGCAGGCCGAAATCGAAGGGCGCCAGCTCCACGGCATGGATCAACCCGTCGATGGCCAATTTCGGGGGCTGCTCCCCCTGCTCCACGAAGCTGCGATAATAATAGATCAGCGGCAAGGGATGATCGTTCTCCAGCCTGTTGAGCGCCACGAACGGCGCCCGGGCACGGCGATAGGCAAGCGCCTTGTCTCCATCCGTTTCCTGGGCCTCGCGGAACAGCGCATAGCCTTTCTGGATGTAGGCATTCGTTTGCGACGGATCGACCGCCAGGGCCGCATCGGCCGCGGCAATCGTTTCCTTGTCGTTCCCCGCGTCATATTCGGCTTCGGCAAGTTCACCCAGCACGGCGACGTCGCGCGGATATTGGGCGGCGATGGCCCGGGCCTCGGCGACCACGCTCTTGGCGCTGTCCTCGTCCACGCCGCGCTTGGACCGGATCCGCACCGGCATGATGGCGGCTTCGCCCGCAGTCAGCCTGCGTACGGTGATCGGGCCGACGATGAGCCTGTCCCCTGCTATCGGCAGAGCGCTCATCTTCGGGCGCATGAGGTAGCGCTCGACATCCTTCTCAAGCTTTTCGAAATCGCCGAAGGCCTCGGCGGCGGATTCGCGCTGCCCCTTCCCCTGATCGAGCAGTTGAAGATAGCGCGAGAACTGGCCTTGGCGGGACGGGTCGAAGGTCAGGTAATGATAGAGCAGCCAGCTCTTGCCGTAGAATGCGTCATAGTTGCGATGAGTGCGCTTGTCGTAAGCGGTCGGATCCAGAAGATCGGCCACCTTGACGTCGGGCGCGTAGAACAGTTCCCCGGCACGGTGAAGCGCCGGGCGGCCCACCACCATGCTGCCGTCCGACGAAAAGCTGCTGGAAGAAAAGAACTCCGCCGCGCCCTCCGTAAACCACTTCGGCCGCTGCATCGCCGTGGCCGAGATCATGAAGTGATGGGCATATTCGTGAAGCAGTGTGGCCATCGACCCGTCAGTGGTGCTTTTCGCGGCATCGACCCGGGGTATGATCGCCAGCGATCCACCGGCGCGCGGAAGATAGAAACCGCCGATGTACTTGCTGTTGGCGCCGTAGATCTTCCTGACCGCCTGCTCGCTGCCCACGACATAGACCGTGACCCGGTTCGATGGACTGGGCGGCGGCGCCTTGACGTGGAACAGCAGCGCCATCGCGGCGTGGTAGCGTTCGAGCTGGTCGGAAAACTTGCGCAAGTCGCGCTCGTTGTCCTCGGCATAAATGACGAAATGGTCGCTGGATGCTTCCAGCCATTCCGCGCGCGCCGCGCCCGGAAACAGGAACAGGGCCAGCAGACAGGCCATGATCATCGATCGCATTACTTGAATCACCCCCCGGCAATATCCGGGGGTTATTTACCGACCCGTCAAAGGCATGCAAGCGGCGATGGATCCGGTTTGAACAGCATCGGCTGCGCGGCGCCGGCTCAACTGCCGAGCGCGACCTGGCCGAGATCGTCTGCTGTGGGCTCAGGTTCGTCCAGCAGGCGAATGGCGACCTGGTCCCGACCCTGTCGCTTCGCTTCGTAGAGTGCCTCGTCCGCCAGGCGATAGAGCGAGCGAAAATCGCCGCCCGTCGAGGCTTCCGCGATGCCGATGCTGACCGTGACCTTGCGTTGACCGATGAGATCGCCGTGCTCGCAAGCGGAGATCTCCTGCCGCAGCGTCTCGGCGAAGCGTATCAGCGCGAAACCCTCTAGCCCGGCGACCATGACCGCGAATTCCTCGCCGCCAAGGCGGGCGACCGTACAACTGGGGCTTTCGTAAGGCGCGATACGCCGCGCGATCGCTGCGAGCACCACGTCTCCCGCCTCATGGCCGTAGACGTCGTTGATCGACTTGAACCAGTCCACGTCGATCAGCAGCAAGCCTACGACCTGCCCCTGCTCCTGCGAGGTTTCCAGAACGGTGCCGACCCGTTCGATGAAGCCGCGCCGGTTGGGCAGGCCCGTCAGCGCATCCCGGCGCGCCAGTTCCTGGGCCTGGGCTTCCGCGCGGCGCGCCATGTCGCGCTCGATCCGCAGGCGGGCATGGGAGCGCGATGCCGCGATCGAGAGCCAGAGCGTCTGCCAGGCTGCGGCGAAAAGCACGAGGATCTGCGATCCGCCGCCCCAGAACATCCTGTCCGTGTCGACGAATTCAGTGGAGGCGAGCACCAGCATCGGCACCGACCAGGCGCCTGCAAAGCTGCGGGCCTCGGCGCTCCCGCGCCTCCAGGCCTGGCCGATGCAGCAGGCCACCGCAAGCAGGTTGGCCAGGATCAGCACGCCCAGCAGGCTGCCGAGTGTCTCGATCGGCCCGGAGCGCATGAGCGAGAGCGGCAGGCCCAGCGCGGCAACCCCGCCCGTCAGCCAGAGTGCGGCGCGCCGCAACCAGCGGTTGACGCTCTGGCTGTCAAGCGCGGTGACGGCGCTCAGCGTCGCCAGACAGATCGCCAGGCAAGACAGGCCCGTGCAGATCTGTGAGGAAAGCGCGCCGGCCATGCGCGGAAAGAAGAACAGGTGGAGCTGCGACCAGCAGCCGCCCCAAAGGATCATACAGGCCGCCCAGCCCGCCTGCCATGCCGAGAACTGCCGCCGCACCGCCACCGCCAGCGAGGCATTGTAGATCGCCCCCGCCAGGAGCAGCACCAGCGCGGCACCGATCGACGTGGCAAGGCCGGTAGTCTGCGTGCTCTCTTCGCCGCGTGCGACCAGGCGCATCCGCAGAAGCCCGGCGCTCGCCACTTTGTCGAAACGCATGGTCACGCCGACCAGCGGCACGTCGCGGTGCGGCGCGCGAAAGGCGAGCTGACCGCCGGCGCGCCAGTGCGTGCCGAAATCGCCGCTGCGCACATCCTGTCGCTCGATCGCGCCATCGGCATAGGAGAAGTAGACGACCAGTCGGTCGAACCGGGAGCTGTGAATGATCAGCGAAAGATCGTCGCGCTCGTCCGCCCCCGGCGGAAGGAGCGCATGAAGCCAGAGCGTGCCCTTCTGGTACCCCTCGGGCTGACCGTTGCAGGCGAAATTTTCGGGAATGGCATCGCTGCCCGGCACGCCAGGGCTCACCGCATGGCACAGGGGATGGCCGATACGAAGCACTTCGGCCGAAGCCGCGCTTGTCCATCCCATGGCCGCCACGGCGCAAAGGAGGGTCAAGGTACGCATAAAAAAGCGCAAAAAGGGCGAGTCGCAAACCATTGCGCCGCGACCTATGGCACATTTGCGCCTTCAACAAGGTTACCGGATTAACCAGGTTCGGCTAATTGTCAGCCTCGGCCGATGACGCTGGACTGCTGCTTTCCGGCTTCGGAAATGACCTGGACGCTCATCCTCTTTGCGCCATATCGCCAAGGCCGATCCGTCATGCGGCACCGGCTGCGCTTTCGAGCATTTAGCGTCTGTACCGGACGACCGGCCGAACCAAAGCGAGATAGAATGACCCTGAACCAGTGGCTTTCCGTCGCCACCCTATGCGGCATGATGATTCTCTTCATCTGGGGTCGTTTCCGCTACGACGTTACGGCGATCATAGCCCTGATGGCGGCGCTTGCGCTGGGGCTGGTGCCACCGGAAAAGGCGTTTACCGGCTTCGCGGACGATATCGTCATCATCATCGCCTCGGCGCTGGTGCTCTCGGCGGCCGTGCAGCGGACCGGGCTGGTGGAGCGTGCGGTCACGCTCGTCAGCCAATGGGTACACAAGCCGGGCTCGCAGTTGTTCGTGCTGACTTCGGCCGTCGGCGTGGCGTCGGGCCTCATCAAGAACATCGGCGCGCTGGCGATGATGATGCCTGCCGCGTCCCAGCTCGCGCGGCGCAGCAAGACCAACCCTTCGCGGTTCCTGATGCCGATGGCCTTCGCCTCGCTGCTGGGCGGCCTGACGACGATGATCGGCACTTCGCCGAACATCATCGTCAGCCGGGTGCGCGAGGAAATGACCGGCGAACCCTTCCGCATGTTCGACTATCTTCCCACCGGCCTGGGCATGCTGGTGATGGGCCTGCTGTTCCTGCGCTTCGGCTACCGCCTCGTCCCGGCCGACCGCCGCGCCGCCGCGACCATGGGCGAAGCGCTGAACATTTCCGACTACACCACCGAGGCGACCGTCTCGGAGGAATCGAAGGCCATCGGCGAGACCATCGAGGACTTCACTGCCAGTCACGACAACGAAATCGAAGTCACTGCCGTGCTGCGTTCGGGACTGCGCGGCGACGTTCATCCGGCCATGCACATAGTCGAAGGCGACGTACTGATCCTTTCCGGCGATCCAGACGCCCTGGAACGCGCCATCGCCCGCTCGCAGCTCACGCTCGACGACCACGAAGACGACGACGAACATGCCGGCGCCCGAGACGAGATCGGCGTGATCGAAGGCGTCATCATGGCGGAATCCGCCTTCGTGGGCAGCACCGCGGGACGGCTGATGCTCAAGGAGAGGATGGGCCTGCGCCTCGTAGCCATTTCCCGGCGCGGGCAAATCCTGCGCAACAAGCCAGGCAATGTCGTGATCCAGGCCGGCGACGTCATCGTGCTTCAGGGCGTTCTCAGCGAGATGCCCGGCCGCCTGCGCCAGCTCGGCGTCCTGCCGCTGGCGCAGAGGCAGATTCGGCTCGGCATGAATCGCAGCAGTTGGCTGGCCCTTGTCATCCTGGCCACGGCGATGCTCACCACGGCGCTGGGACTAGTGCCCGTGGCCGTGGCGTTCTTCGCCGCAGCGGGCGCCGTGATCATCACCGGGGCACTGCCCGTGAACGATGCCTACGAGGCCGTCGAATGGCCGATCCTCATCATGCTGGGGGCGCTGATCCCGGTCAGCGAAACGCTGCAGACCACCGGCGCCTCGAACATTCTGGCCACCGAACTCTCGCACCTGGCACGGGATATGCCGCCCTGGGGCGCCGTGGCGATGGTGCTCGCCGCCTCGATGGCGGTGACGCCCTTCCTCAACAATGCCGCGACGGTCCTGGTCGTGGCGCCCATCGCGGCCGTCTTCGCCAAGGACCTCGGCTACCGGCCCGACGCTTTCCTGATGGCCACGGCGATCGGCGCGGGATGCGATTTCCTCACGCCGATCGGCCACCAGTGCAATACGCTGGTAATGGGGCCGGGCGGCTATCGCTTCGGCGACTATGCCCGGCTGGGGGCGCCCCTTTCAGTGCTCGTGCTCCTGCTGGGGACGCCCCTCATCATGTATTGCTGGCCGCTGTGACCGCAGCCACTCTCCTCACGCCGCGAAAGGACGGTCGATCGAGACCTGCGGCCGGGTGAACCACTGCGCGCCGGTTTCGGTGACGTACATGTGGTCTTCCAGGCGCACGCCGAACTTCTGCGGAACGACGATCATCGGCTCGTTCGAGAAGCACATGCCGGGCTCCAGCGGCGTCTTGTCACCGCGCACGAGGTAGGCCGGCTCGTGGATCGAGAGCCCGATGCCGTGGCCGGTGCGGTGCGGCAGGCCCGGCAGGGCGTAATCGGGGCCAAGTCCCGCCTTTTCGAGCACCACGCGGGCGGCATAATCGACCGACTCGCAAGGCTCGCCGGGACGCACGGCGTCGAAGGCGGCCTGCTGCGCCTCCTTTTCGATATCCCAGATGCGGCGGATCTCGTCGGAAACCGCGCCGAACGCGTAAGTGCGGGTGATGTCGGAATGATAGCCCTGGATGGTGCAGCCAGTATCGACCAGCACGAGTTGGCCTTCCTGCAGCTCGCGGTCGCCCGGAAGCCCGTGCGGATAGGCCGTCGCTTCACCGAACTGGACGATGCAGAAGCTGGAGCCGCTGGCGCCCAGCTTGCGGTGCGCCGCATCGATGAAGTGGACCACTTCGCTCTGCCGGATAC
>Ga0160437_1001138_pt1 | contig 12336 bp, 8 predicted proteins | sample HID1975I_E0MG_FD_108227 | JGI IMG/M metagenome (GOLD analysis project Ga0160437, IMG submission 108227) | Enriched soil microbial communities from UW Madison campus, WI, USA - HID1975I_E0 MG | ecosystem: Environmental > Terrestrial > Soil > Unclassified | place: USA: Madison, Wisconsin... | reverse complement strand
GGGGGGGGGGGGGGGGGGGGGGGGGGGGGGGGGGGCGGGGTGTGGGGGCCTCCGGGTGTCCGGGTGTTCGGATGTCCGGGCGTCCGGGTGTCCACGGGTAGGATGGGTGCAGCGCGGGAATGTGTCGGCAAGAATTCAGGTGACGGACGCGCGTAACCCATCAGCCGGCCGCCACCGTATAGGTACGGCCCATGAGAATTCGGCGTTGCTTGATGGGTTACGCGCGTTCCAGACCTGAATTCTTGCCTGCGCCTTCCCGCGCTTCACCCATCCTACGATCTGCGCGCGCATGGGGAATTGATAGGCGCGCATGGGGGATCGATAGGCGCGCATGGGGATCGATGTGCACGCATGGGGATCGATGTGTACGCATGGGGATCGATGCGTACGCATGGGGCGCCATTGTGTTACCCCGCGTGTTCGATCACCAACTGTACCGACACCATCCCGTTCCACACATTTTGTTCCAGCCGGTACGCCGCCTGGATATGTTCCGGCAGCGACTGGTCGTGGCCGAACCAGATGGCGTCGAAGCGCTGGTGGCCGCGTTCCAGTGACAGCTTCAGGTGCTTTTCGCCCACCAGGCGCTGGTTGCGCACGGTGAATTCGTCCAGGAACAAGGGGGCGGCAAAGCCCGCGCCCCAGACCTGTTGCTGGAGCATGCCGGCGACTTCGGCGTTGGCGTAGCCGGACTCCAAAGATCCGTCGGTTTCGATGACGGGCTCAAACGTGTCGCGGCCGGTCAGTTCGCGCACGGCGGCGTCGAAAGCGGGGGCGAAGGCGGGGAAGTCGGCGCGGCCCAGCGTCAGGCCGGCCGCCATGGCGTGACCGCCGAACTTGCGGATCAGGTTGGGGTGGCGCTTGGACACGAGGTCCAGCGCGTCGCGCAGGTGTACGTCGGGAATCGACCGGCCCGAACCCCGGATTTCGTCGTCGCCCGCGGGGGCGAAAGCCAGGGTGGGGCGCCAGAATTTCTCTTTCAGGCGCGAGGCCACCAGACCCACCACGCCCTGATGCCAGCCGGGGTCGAACACACAGACCGTGGCGCCCGCCGCTGCGTTGGGTTCTTCCATGGCGGCTAGCGCCTGCTCGCGCATTTCGGCTTCGATGGTGCGGCGTTCGCGGTTGATGTTGTCAAGCTCGCGCGCCATTTCCAGCGCCTGGGCTTCGTCGTCGGTGGTCAGGCAGGCGATGCCCAGGCTCATGTCGGCCAGGCGGCCGGCCGCGTTGATGCGGGGGCCCAGCGCAAAGCCCAGGTCGAAACCATTGGCGCTGCGCGGCTCGCGGCCGGCCACGGCAAACAGCGCGCGCAGGCCAGGTTGCAGCCGGCCGCTGCGCATGCGTTGCAGGCCTTGCGTGACCAGCAAGCGGTTGTTGGCGTCCAGCTTGACCACGTCGGCCACGGTGCCCAAGGCCACCAGGTCCGACAGCGCATCCAGGCGCGGGCCGCCATCAGCCGGGTAGACGCCACGGCGGCGCAGCTCGGCGCGCAAGGCCAGCATCATGTAGAAGATTACGCCCACACCCGCCAGGTTCTTGGACGGGAAGCCGCAGCCGGGTTGGTTCGGGTTCACGATGGCCAGCGCGTCGGGCAGGGTGTCGCCCGGCAAGTGGTGGTCGGTGATGACCACGCCGATGCCGGCGTCGTTGGCGGCGGCCACGCCGTCGACGCTGGCGATGCCGTTGTCCACGGTGATGATGATGTCGGGCTTGCCGCTGCGGTGGCGCACGGCCAGTTCGACCACGGCGGGCGACAGGCCATAGCCGGTTTCAAAGCGGTTGGGCACCAGGAAGTCGACATCAGCGCCCATGGCGGACAGGGCACGCAGGCCGACCGCGCAGGCGGTGGCGCCGTCGCAATCGTAGTCGGCCACAATCAAGAGCTTCTTGCCGGCCTGGATGGCGTCGGCCAGCACGCCGGCGGCGTGCGCGGAATGGGTCAGGCCGGCGGGCGGCAGCAGCGACGGCCAGGCCAGCTTGGTTTGATCGGGATGCGTGACGCCGCGCGCGGCCCATAGGCGGGCCAGCAGCGGATGGATGCCGGACGCTTCCAGGATGCGGCAGGCTTCCAGGGCGGCGGGTCGGGTCGTTAAGCGGGGTGAGACCACCAGGCGCTCCAGTTTTTCTTGGGCGCGGGCAGCAAGCCTAGCAGGCCCCCGCGCGGTTTCAGGGTCAGCGCGGCTTGGCGGTCGTCGCCCAGCAGCAGCAGTTCGGTGGGGGCGGCGGGCAGGCCATGCTTGCCGGCCAGCGGGCGCAGGTGCTGCGCATCCAGTTCGGCCAAGGCGTCCAGCCAGCCGGACCAGTCGCCCGTCCGTTGCGGGGCATCCAGCCCGGTCAGCACGTACTCGGCACCGGAAGGCGTGGCCGTCCAGGGCGTGCCGCCGCCATACAGCCACAAGGCGTTGACCGGGGGCAAGCCGCGCGCCGCGCGGTCATCGTTGACGGGGTGTTCGTGCCACGCCATCTGAATTTCATTGAGCAGCCGGCGCCAGGGACGGGTTTCGGCGTCTTGGCGCCACCATTCGTTCAACCGGTGGCCGGCCACTACCTGCGGCGATGCGGTCTGGGGGCGCAAGCCCTCGGGCAGCGTCAAGCGCCAGCGTTGGGGGGACAGCGCGTGGACGGTGAAACCCGTGCCGTCAAACAGCGGGCGCGCCGTGTCCAGCAGGGCGTCGGATTCCTGCGCGCGCAATTCCATTTGGCCGGGGTCCAGCAAATTGGCCTGGTCGGCCCCCAATGCCAGGTGGACCAACTCGGCCAGCCACACGGGCTGGCCGGCAGGGGACTGGTCGCCCGCCAGCAAGGGCCCCAGCCCCGCGCCTTGCAGCAGGCCGGGTTCGGCCTGGTAGCCCGCGCGGTTCAGTTGCCAGGATTCGAACGCGGTACAGCCGTGGGCGCGCACGTCAAACGGCGTGGCGCGGGCGGTGCCGGCCAGCAGCCAGTGGTGCAGCGTGGGGGCGCGCTCGGGTAGCAGTTTGGCCAGTTCGGCGGCAACGGGAAGGGCGGGCAGGGCGCCCGGAATGACGATCAGCATGGGCGGGATTGTAGTCTGGCAAGGCGGCGGGAACTAAGGGGCGTTGGCGCCTGCCATAGCTTGACACGGCTGGTCGTGGAACCGCACATCCGCGGCGCGATTTCCAGGCCGTTAATGCAATAATGCGCACGTGCTGAAAATACCCTACGAACTCTGGATAGGCGCCCGCTATGCCGGGATGGCCCGAATCCGCCAGCGACGCGGGCGCCGCGATCGCTTCATCTCCTTCATTGCCGCCAGTTCCATGGCGGGTATCGCGCTGGGCGTTGCCGCCCTGATCGTGGTGCTATCCGTGATGAACGGGTTTCAAAAAGAAGTGCGCGACCGCATGCTGTCGGTGCTGCCGCACATCGAACTCTACATTCCCGGCGCCTTGCCCGAACGGGTGCTTGAGCAGTGGCAGCAGTTTGCCACCGCCGCCGAGCAGAACCCCGAGGTCAAGGCCGGCGCGCCCTTCGTGGCGGCGCAGGGCATGCTGGTGCGCGGCCAGGCGCTGCGGGGCGTACAGGTAAGGGGCATCGACCCCACCACCGAAGGCAACGTGTCTGACCTGCCGCGCCAGATGGTGTCGGGCAAGCTGACCGACCTGAAAGCCGGCGGCTTCGGCGTGGTGCTGGGCAACGAACTGGCTGATGGCCTGGGCGTGAAAGTGGGCGACACGCTGCTGATGATGGCGCCGCAGGGCTCGATCAGCCCGGCCGGTTTCGCGCCGCGCATGCGCCAGTTCACCGTGGTGGGCGTGTTCTCGTCGGGCCACTATGAATACGATTCGTCGCTGGCGTTCGTGGACAACCAGGACGCCGCGCGCGTGTTCCGCGAAAGCGGCACGGCGGGCGTGCGGTTGCGCATCGCCGACATGCAGAAAGCGCCCGAGGTGGCGGTCGAACTGAAGAAGGTCTTGCCGCCCTACGTGATGGCCAGCGACTGGTCGCGCAACAACCGCACCTGGTTCGCCGCCGTGCAGACCGAAAAGCGCATGATGTTCCTGATCCTGGCGCTGATCGTTGCCGTGGCCGCGTTCAACCTGCTGTCGTCTTTGGTGATGGCCGTGAAGGACAAGCAGTCGGACATCGCCATCCTGCGCACGCTGGGTGCCGGGCCGGGCGAAGTGGCCCGCATCTTTCTGGTGCAGGGCGCCCTGATCGGCGTCATCGGCACCTTGCTGGGCGTGGTGGGCGGTATTGCCATCGCCTACAACGTGGACGTGATCGTGCCGTTCATCGAACGCATCCTGGGCGTGCATTTCCTGCCGCGCGAAGTCTATTTCATCAGTGCGTTGCCGTCCGACCCGCAAGTGGGCGACATCGTCACCATCGGCTTGACGTCCTTGGTGTTGTCGCTGCTGGCGACGCTGTATCCCAGTTGGCGCGCCTCGCGCCTGCAACCGGCACAGGTGCTGCGTCATGATTAAGATTCCCAACGCAGACGCCTTGACCCCCGCGCTGCAAGCCGACAACATCGTCAAGTTCTACGACGAAGGCCCCGCCCGCATCGACGTGCTGAGCGATGTCAGCCTGTCGGTGGCGCGCGGCGAAATGGTCGCCATCGTGGGCGCGTCGGGCTCGGGCAAAAGCACCTTGCTGCACATTCTGGGCCTGCTGGACGTGCCCAACAGCGGCTCGGTGTCGGTGGATGGCAAATTGGCCGTGGGCTTGTCGGAAGCGAAAAAGAGCGCGGTGCGCAACAGCAGCCTGGGTTTTGTGTACCAGTTCCACCATCTGCTGCCGGAATTTTCGGCGCTGGATAACGTGGCGATGCCGCTGATCGTGCGTCGCGAAAACCGCGACAAGGCTCGCGAGGCCGCGCGCGAGGTGCTGGCGCTGGTGGGCCTGGCCGCGCGCGAAGACCATTTTCCGGGTCAGTTGTCGGGCGGCGAGCGCCAGCGGGTAGCCTTGGCGCGCGCGCTGGTGACGCGTCCGGTGTGCGTGCTGGCCGATGAACCCACCGGCAACCTGGACCGCAACACGGCGCACAAGATGTTTGAGCTGCTGACCCGCGTGAACCAGGAATCGGGCACGGCGTTTGCCATCGTCACGCACGACTCCGAACTGGCCGCCCGCGCCGACCGCCAATTGCTGATGGAAAACGGCAGGCTCGTACCGGAATAAGCCGGGCAGGGGTGCATAATTCCGCCAAGGAGGCCATGCCCATGCTGATCGACACCCACTGTCATCTGGACGCCGCGGAATTCGACGCCGACCGCCAGCAGGTGGCCGACCACGCTTGCGAAGCCGGCGTCCGGTCCATCGTCATCCCCGCCATCGAACGCGCCAACTTTTCCGTGGTGCAACGGCTGGCCGGCCAGATTGCCGGCGGCGCCTACGCGCTGGGCATCCATCCGCTTTACGTGCAGCGCGCGCAAGATTCCGACCTGGACGTGCTGCGCGACACCATCAAGCAGTGCCTGGGCGACCCCCGCTTTGTCGCCATCGGTGAGATCGGCCTGGACTTCTTCGTGCCCGAAATCTCCACCGGCGAAGCCCGCGAGCGCCAGGAAAGGTTCTATGCCGCCCAACTGGCGATGGCCGCGGAATTCAAGCTGCCCGTATTGCTGCATGTGCGCCGGTCGCAAGACATCTTGCTGAAATACCTGCGTCGCCATGGCCCCATTGGCGGCATCGCGCACGCCTTCAACGGCAGCGCGCAGCAAGCACAAGCGTTTATTGATCACGGATTTGCCCTGGGCATGGGCGGCGCCATGACGTACGAGCGTGCCTTGCAGATTCGCCGCCATGCGGTGGACGTGGACCTGGCGCACCTGGTGCTGGAAACCGATGCGCCGGATATTCCCCCTGCCTGGCTGCACCCGCCCCAGCGCCGCAATCGGCCGGGTGAGTTGGTGCGTATCGCAGCCGTTCTGGCGGAGCTGCGTGGCATCACGCCCGCGCAGGTGGCGCATGCCACCACGGCCAATGCGATGCGGGTATTGCCACGCCTGCCGGCTGCAATTCTGACGGACGACGACTAAATCCGTCCCCGAATGTTTAACGCAGATGAAAGCAGTTGTCGTATGGATGCATCACAGATCTAAGAAATTTCTGAAAGCTTTCTAAAAACTGAATGAAAGCTGGCAAAAGGATGGACCGCTTATTGGGAATGCCTATCATTGGCGTTCGTTAAAAATCCCAATCAGCGCGATGCGCGCCGCCCGGCCCGGGTGGTTCCCTGCGATTCCTTATGTCTACTCAGAAAAGCGTTACCGGCCTCGGGGCAGTTCGCCCCACAATCCTTCCGTCTTTCCGCCTGCTGCCCCTGACGATGGCCATCGCCATGACCGGCGCGGCCCACGCGCAGTCGGCCAACCGCAGCATGGAAGACACCCTGGGCGTTGCGCAACTGGATACCGTGGTGGTCACCGCTGCCGGCTTCGAGCAGGAAATCAAGAACGCGCCCGCGTCCATTTCCGTGATCACGCGCGAACAGCTTGAAACCAAGCCGTTCCACAACCTGGCCGATGCCGTGGCCGACGTGGAAGGCGTGACGGTTGAACGCGGCGGCAAGGCGGGCGGCATGAACATCAGCATTCGCGGCCTGCCCAGCGACTACACGCTGGTGCTGGTTGACGGCAAGCGGCTGAACCAGAACAGCTCGGGCGCGCGGCCCAACGGCTTTGGCGACGTGGACACCAACTTCATCCCGCCCATGGCCGCCATTGAACGCATTGAAGTCGTGCGCGGCCCGATGTCCACGCTGTATGGCTCGGACGCCATGGGCGGCGTGATCAACATCATCACGCGCAAGACCAGCCAGGAATGGATCGGCCAGATCACGCTGGATGGCACCGCGCAAGGCGACAACACCTACGGCAACAATTACGGCGCGGCCTTCTACCTGAGCGGCCCCATCAAGACCGACAAGCTGGGCCTGACCCTGCGCGGCGGCCACTATCGCCGCCTGAGCGCCCACGGCAGCTACCCCGCCAATCAGGCGGAAGCCGACAGCGGCAACTACACCGGCAACATCGCCGCCTTCTCCGGCCTGGGCGACAGCACGCAACAGAACGTGGGCGTGCGCCTGGCGCTCACGCCCAACCGCAACCACGACGTGCTTTTCGACGTGGACAGCAACTGGCAAACCTATGACAACGCCAACGAGGAAGTGGGCACGCTGAACACCAGCATCGCGCCCAAGCGTCAGGGCGGTGGCTACGAGCCCGAAATGAAGTTCAACCGCCAGCGTTATGCGCTGACGCACCTGGGCCGCTACAGCGGTTCGGTCAGTTCCGACACCAGCCTTGTTTACGACACCACCGACACCATCGGCCGCACCAACCCCATGAACTGGCCGCGCCGCCCCACAGACGGCGACAAGCGCGACCTGGAATACGACAACTGGGTGTTCGACACCAAGTGGACGACGCCGCTGTTCAACGAACGCCACAACCTGACCATGGGCGGGCAGTGGCGCGAACAGCATTTCAAGGACACGCTGGTGTCTGCGCCGCTGGACCAGCGCCAGTATCAATGGGCGCTGTTCGCCGAAGACGAATGGCGCATTGTCGACGACCTGGCGCTGACGGCCGGCGCCCGCTATGACCGCAACGAGCAATTCGGCGGCAAATGGAGCCCGCGCGGCTACCTGGTGTGGAACGCCACGCCGATGTGGACGCTCAAGGGCGGTGTCAGCAAGGGCTACAAGACGCCCGACATCAACCTGATGACCGACGGCATCATTGGCCTGGGCGCGCAGGGCACCAAGCCCTTGCTGGGCAATTCGCAACTGAAGCCGGAAAGCAGCACCTCGTCTGAACTGGGCCTGCTGTTTGACGACGGCGAGGGCCTGTCCGGCAACCTGACGGCGTTCCACACCAAGTTCAAGGACAAGATCGATAGCCAAAGCGTGCCCAACTGCCTGGCAGTGGGCGGCCCGGTGGCTGGTTGCCTGGACTTGGGCGTATGGGAGCGCAACGGCATCCCCGTGGCCGACTTCTCGCAGCGCGTGAACGTGGATACCGCCACCATCCAGGGCTTTGAGCTGGGCGGCCGGGTGCCGCTGGGCGGCGGCGTCTCGTTCAACGGCAACTACACGCTGACCGCCAGCGAAGTGACCTCGGGCGACAAGGAAGGCCAACCGCTGGGCTCGCAACCGCGCCACGCCCTGAACCTGGGCCTGAACTGGCGCATCAACGACGAGTTCAACGTCTGGGCGCGCGGCGAATACCGCGCCAAGCAGTTCAACAACATGAACTGGGAAAAAGAGCAGGTGTTCTACGACCCGTACTGGCTGGCCAGCACGGGCGGCTCGTATACCGTCAACAAGAACGTGACCTTGTCGGCGTCGGTGTTCAACCTGTTCGACAAAAACTTCGTGAACTACGGCCCGACGAAGGTGGGTTCCACCACGCCGGCCGCCAACGCCAACTGGACCAACTCGTATCGTCAGGTGTTGGAAGGCCGCCGCTTGTGGGTATCGGCGAACATCACGTTCTGACGCCGGTGGGCCGCCCGGTGGGCAAGGGCGGCCGTGCCTCGCGTGGCAGTTCGATGCGCACGCTCAAGCCTTGCGGCGAGACGTTGCGCGCCCGGATGCGGCCCTTGTGTGCGGCCACCGCGGCCTGGGCGATGGACAGTCCCAGGCCCGCGCCGGAACCGGGCGTGTTGGCGCCCGAGGCGGCGCGGAAAAAAGGCTCGAACAGGGATTCCAGGTCTTCCTGAGAAACCCCCGGGCCACGGTCTTCGATTTCCACGCAAACGACGTCGGCGCTTTCCAGCAGCCGCACCCGGATGGCGCTGTGGGCGGGCGCGAAGCGCAGCGCGTTGCGCATGACGTTTTCGATGGCGCTGGCCAGGCTGTCGCGGTCGCCGATGATGGGCACCGGCGCTTGCGCATCCCACACGATGCGCACTTGCTGTTCGCCGGCTTCAAAACGCGCATCGTCGACCACCGCGCTGACGATGTCCGTCAGGTCCAGCAGGTCGCGCGGTTCCGGCAGCGCGCCCAAACGGGCCAGCCGCAAGGTGCTGCCGACCAGCGCGTCCAGCCGCTCGCATTCGCGTTCGATGCGGTCCAGTTGCACGTCCTGGCGCTCGTCCTTGCGGCGTGCCAGTTCGCTGGCCAGACGCAGGCGGGCCAGCGGCGACCGCAGCTCGTGCGCGATGTTGTGCAGCAATTGTTCGCGCGTATCCACCACCGCCTTCAAGCGGTCCGCCATGGCGTTGAAGTCGCGCGCAAGCAGGCCAAGTTCGTCTTTACGTCCGGCCAGCTTGGCGGGCGTGTGGGCGTCCAGGTCGCCCGCCGCCAAGGCATGCGTGGTGTGGCGTAACTGGGTCAAGGGCGCGGTGACGTGGCGCGTCAGCGCCCAGCAGAAGGGCGCCGTGACCGCCAGCGCAAACAGCAGCAAGGCCAGCGCCACGGGCGACAACCCCAGCACCTCCCAGTGCGAGGAATCGAAGGGCAGGAACAGCATCAGCCGTTCGGATCCATCAGGCAGCACCAGAAGCTGGGGTTGCCACCATGACACGCGCTGGCCCGAGGCCTCGGGCGCAAGCAGTTCCGCCTGCGTGGGCCGGTCCGACGCGGCGCGATAGGCGCTGAGCCAATCGTGCATGCGGGCGGGCAGCGTGCGGCTCAAGATTTCGGTGTCGTTCGCGTCCAGGATGTAGATCTTCAGCGCGGAATAGCGCTGGTCCATCGCTTCAACCCAGCGTTGCAGGCCGCCTTCGCCATGAATGCGCGCCACCTGCGCCGCGTCGTGCGTCAGGCTGGCGGGGTTCAGACCGTCCAGGGAATTGATGCGATACCAGGCGACGGCAGCCGTGAACAGCATGCCGCACACCAGGATGATGGCCATGGCGGACCAGAACGTCAGGAACGCGCGCCAGAACAGCGACCGCGTGGGCAACAACCAGGGCATCAGGCCGAACCCGCCAGCACATAGCCCAGCCCCCGCAGATTGCGTATCGACAGCGTGCCGTTGGCCTGGTCCAGATGCAGTTTCTTGCGCAGGGCGCTGATGTGGGTGTCGATGCTGCGGTCGTAGCGGTCAGGCCGGCGGCCCAGCGCGTACAGGCCGATCTGCTCGCGCGCCACCACCTGGCCGGGGGCGCGCATCAGCAGTTCCAGGATGCGCTGCTCGGCGCCTGTCAGCGGCACGTCTTCGGCGTCCAGCCGCGCGCGGCCCGTGGCGGGGTCCAGCGACAAGGCGCCCACCGTCAGGTTGGGCCGCGTGGTTTCGGGCATTTCTTCAAAGCGCCGCAGCACCGCCGTCATGCGCGCCTTGAGCTCGCGCGGGCTGAAGGGCTTGGCCAGATAATCGTCGGCGCCGAACTCCAGGCCGAGCACGCGGTCGGTTTCGCCTCCGTGCGCCGTGAACATGATGACCGGGCGCCGCGACCGTTGCCGGTATTGCTTGAGCAGGTCCAGGCCATTGCCGTCCGGCAGCATCAGGTCCAGCAGGATCAGGTCGTAGTCTTGCTGCGCCAACAGGGCAAGCCCGTGAGCGCCTGTGTGAGCCAGGCTAAGCAGACAATGATTGGGTTCAAGGTATTCCTGCAGCATCTGCGCCAGTTCGACGTCGTCGTCGATAAGCAGGATGCGGCGCGCTACCGCTGATTGGGAGTAAAGCATTCGTAGAGGGTTCCGCACCCGGTAGTGTGGCCGATGGCCGCCTGCCCGAGTGTCAAGAAGTGCGAAGAAGATAAAAGTTGCGGAAAGGTGTTTGCCGGGTTCCGAAGGCCTCAATTCTAATATGAGAATAGTTTTCATTAAGAAATAAGAGGCAGACCCAAAGCCGCGCAAGGGGCGCGGCAAGGTCTGGTACGGGAGCAAGCGACCATCATGAGCAGCAACGATCTGGCCTTGGGCGGCCGTGTTTTGACATCGCGCACGCAGTTGGCGGCGGCACTATGTGCAGCGGGTTTGGGCATGGGCCCGGGGGCGGCGTGGGCGCAGAACGCCAGCGAAGCCAAGACCCTGGAAACCGTCGTGGTGACGGCCAGCGGCTACGAACAGCAGATTCAGGATGCGCCCGCGTCCATCAGCGTGATCACCCGCGAAGACCTGGACAAGAAGTTCTACCGCGACGTGAACGACGCCTTGCTGGAAGTGCCGGGCGTCATCATCACCGGCGGCGGTGACCGCCAGGACATCAGCCTGCGTGGCATGGGCCCGCAATACACGCTGATCCTGATCGACGGCAAGCGCCAGAGCTCGCGCGAAACCCGTACCAACTCGGATTCCGCCGGGGTGGAAGGCGGCTGGACGCCGCCGCTGGCGGCCATCGAGCGCATCGAAGTGGTGCGCGGCCCGATGTCGTCGCTGTATGGCTCGGACGCCATGGGCGGGGTGATCAACATCATCACCCGCAAGGTTCCCGATGAATGGGGCGGCGAGATCCGCATGGATACGACCATTCAGGAAAGCAATAAATCGGGCGACATCTACCAGGGCAACTTCTACCTGGCGGGTCCGATCAAGAACGATTTGCTGGGCTTGCAGATCTACGGCCAGGCCTCGCAACGCGACGAGGACGACATCGTCAACGGCTTTCGCAAGCGCAATTCGGACAGCGTGACGGCCAAGCTGGCGCTCACGCCCAACCGCGATCACGACATCGTGCTGGAAGCCACCACGATGCGCCAGAAAACGCAGGAAACGCTGGGCAAGACGGTGGCCCCGCTGGCGCCGGGCGTGGCCTGCCCGCGCACGGGCTGCCCGGCGTCGGGCCAGAACGACTATCGCAGCAACAAGTGGGCGCTGTCGCACACCGGGCGTTGGGGCTGGGGCGTGTCGGACAGCTATGTGCAGCAGGAAGAATTCGACAACCGCTCGCGCCAGATGAAGGTCAAGAACCTGAATCTGCAAACAAGCTGGACCATGCCGCTGGGCTCGCACATGCTGACCCTGGGCGGCACCTACCTGAGCCAGCGCCTGAACGACCAGACCGGCAACCAACTGTCGGGTGGCCCCAGCAAGATCGACCGCTATCAATGGGCGCTGTTTGCCGAAGACGAATGGCGCCTGACCGAATCGTTTGCCGTCACCACCGGCCTGCGCATGGACGACGACGAAAACTTCGGCACCCATTTCAGCCCGCGCCTGTATGGCGTGTGGCACATGGCCGAGCGCTGGACCTTGAAGGGCGGCGTGTCCACGGGTTTCCGTGCACCGGACCTGCGCCAGACGGTGGCGGGCTGGGGCCAGTTCAGCCGGGGCGGCAACATGTACGGCAACCCCGATCTGACGCCCGAGAAGTCGGTCACCGAGGAAATCGGCATCCTGTATGACGATGGCGAAGGCTTCAACGCCGGCCTGACCCTGTTCAACAACGACTTCAAGGACAAGATCACCCGCGTGGCTTGCCC